>Ga0208112_100816_pt1 | contig 16929 bp, 13 predicted proteins | sample HotLakConsoUCCLE_FD_184736 | JGI IMG/M metagenome (GOLD analysis project Ga0208112, IMG submission 184736) | Hypersaline microbial mat communities from Hot Lake, Washington, USA - Hot Lake Consortium UCC-LE (SPAdes) (version 2) ... | reverse complement strand
CACGGCGCTAGGGCCTGCCCTTGCGCCGTGGTGCGCAGAGCCGCTTGATGCTCGCCAGCCAAGCGCTCGGCCCGTCCGAGCATCCAGTAGGCCAAGGCAAGATTTCGCTGCAGTCGCACATCCTGTGGATCCGCTTCATAAAGGGTTTGATCGAGGGCAAAGGAAGCTCGGCAAGCCGGGACCACCCGATCCGGGTTCAGCAGATCGTAGTAGGCCATGCAGCGTTTGTACTGGATGTCGCCGAGATCACGCCGTAGCGCCGGCGCAACGGCCACCGCTGGAACGGCCAACGCCTCGGCCTCGTTCAGCAGTGCGATCGCCTGGTCGAGCTGGCCCTGGCGAAGCAGGCTATCGGCATAGAGGTAGAGCCCGCGAAGGAGCAGAGACCAGCGCTGCTCACCGGTCGGTTCCTCGGCCGGACCCTGTCCGGGTGCCAGGTCCTTGATCAGGCGTCGCGCGGTCTCGATCGCCCGAAGGGCGTGCGGGTCGCTGTCGACATAATTGCCGCCGAAGCGCAGCACCTCTCCGAGATTGCGTTCGGCCAGGGCGCGACGGTACTGAATCAACTCATCATCCGGATGTTCTTCGGCCAGGGGAATCAGGCTTCCAAGCGCGCGCTGGTAGGCCCGCGTGGCATCCGCCAGATGACCCTGCATGTCCAGCACTTCGGCCACCCGGATCAGAGCCAGCGACTGTTCCCCCCGACCGCCGCGAAGTTCGCCATCTTCAAAGCGACTGTAGTAGTCGGCGGCCTTGATCGCGACAGGCTCGAGCAGATCCAGGCGCCCAACGGCGCGCAGGCCACCGAAGAGCTCATCGATCATGTAGCCGGCGAGTTCCTCGGCTTCCATGCGCGCGACTTCGGCCCGCTCCTGAGCTGCCAGAGCCAGCGAGCGCTCAGACTGCAGATCGCTGGTGTATTTGGCGGTCGCCAGCACGACCAGACCGACCAGCCCCGCCGCCAGACCATTGCGCCAGCGTCGGGCTGACCGGTCGTGAACGGACTCCAGCGCCTGAAGCGTCGCGCGCGCACTCGGTCGGGCTTCGGGGTCAGGATCCAGCAGCGACTGAATCAGGGCAGTCTCGGCGCGTGCCAGGCGAGGCAGCGGCGGAGTCTCGGCCTGTCGGGCAAGCGCGATCAGTTCGCGAGTGTCCAATCCGGCGGGGAAAACACGCTGCCCGGTCAGCAACTCTGCGAGGACCAGACCGAAGCTCCACTGATCGGCGGCGGTCTGAGCTGCCTCCCCGCGCGCCTGCTCGGGGGCCAGATAACCCGGAGTCCCCATGACCTCGGTGCGCTGGACGCGGTTCACTCCGTCTGCCGCCGCCCCCTCCCGACCGGTCGGGGCCGACAATTCGATGATCTCACGCGTGCTCGCCAGCCCGAAATCTAGGATCTTGACCGTCCCATCGGGTGTGAGGATCAGATTTTCGGGCTTGAGATCGCAATGTGCGATGCCGCGTTCATGGGCTGCCACAAGCCCTTGAGCCACTTGAATCGCCAGACCGACCGGGTCGTCAGGCTTGCCCTGCTTGAGAAGCTCACGCAGCGTCTGACCCTCGATCAGCTCCATGACCAGCAGGTCCTGCCGCTGATCTTCGAAGAAATCGTAGACCTGACAGATGTTCGGATGCTTGAGCGCGGACAGGACCTGCGCTTCGGCCAGAAAGGCCGAGCGCCGCGCCGCCGAAAGCCCCAGAGCGGAGTGCATGCGCTTGACCGCTACGGGACGCTGGAGGAGCGTGTCGGTCCCTGCATAGACCTCGCCCATGCCGCCACGCGCGATCAGGTGTTCAAGGCGAATCCGACCGATCTGGGTGCCGCTCGCGTCCTTGAACTCGAAGTCAGGCAAGACAGGCCGATGCTCCATGAAGCTCACGGCCGCCGCGCTGCCCAGCAGCGACTCGACCTCAACGAACAAATCAGTATCGCCGTCGCAGGCCGCTCTGAGCCAATCGATGCGTTCGTTCTCCGACCGATCAAGCGCCTCCATCAGGAGGGCTTTGATCCGCTGGTAGCGTTCAGGATTCATCGCCTTTTCCACTTGAGGCCCGGAGTTCCCGCGGAAGCATCCCAGCGCACCTCGAACCCGGGCAACCCTGGTCTGGAAAAGTCATTGTAGCCATGAAATCTGACCGACGCCGCTGACAGCGAGGACCTGCGGTCCGATTCCGCCAGGGCATCGGCCATCTCAGGGTGAGCAGCACCGGATTGACCCGTCTCGGGCCGTGGCAGCTACTCCTCTGCAGCGTGGATATCAAAGCGTGGCGGCAGCACCGGCAGATCCTGCCCGGCGCTGAGCGAGTCAGCCACCCGGCGCAGGGCCGGCGTGTTCCGGACCAGGGCATGAAAGATCACGTTCTGCTCGATCACACTACTCAGAGAGAAGGCACCTGGTCCTGTGGCATACACCGGGACATCCTCGGCCGTGTGACTGGACGACCACAGATAAACGGTCGATTCCTGCAGAAACGAAGGCTCGGTCGGGTCGACCACGTCATAATCCGGTCGTTCGCCACCACGATAGCCCGGGCCGCTGGCATAACCCAGCACGGTGACCTTGCGCCCGTCCTTGTCGGTCAGCGGAGACGGTGGCTCATCGCCGGTGCCCGGACGCATGGCAATGCCGGCGATCGGATTGCCGCGCTGCCCGTAACCGCCGAAGGTCAGGGCATGGCCATGGTCGGCCGTGACCACGATCAGGGTGTCGGCCAGATCGACTCGATCCAGTGCCGTCTGGACTGCCTGCGCGAACGCGATGGTATCGGTCAGGGCGCGCCAGGCGTTGTTGGCATGATGGGCATGATCGATGCGCCCGCCCTCGACCATCAGAAAGAAGCCCTCCTCGCGCGGGGCCAGGCGATCAATGGCCAGCGCCGTCATCTCGGCGAGCGAGGGCTCGCCGGCGTTATCCTCCGGGCGGTCATGCTCGTATTTCATGTGCGAGGGCTCGAACAGGCCCAGCACGGGCCTGCCGTCATCCGGCAACGCCATCATCTGCTCACGATTCCAGACGAAGTGCCCGCCTTCGCCGCGTTCCTCCCATTCAGCGGTCAGATCGCGGCCATCGGAGCGATGTCCCTTGATCTCCGGATACTCCGGGTCGGCCCGCTCGATCGGCAGAAAGGCCCGTCTCCCGCCGCCCAGGGCGAGGTCGATGCCACGACCGATCGGGTATTCGACCAGCTGTCGGGCGATATCGTGGCAACCGGCTTCTCGAGCGCTCGGCGGCAGACCGGTATCCGTCTCCCAGCTTCGATCCGGTGAGCGGGCATAAAGCACGGCCGGCGTTGCGTGGGTCAGGCGCGTTGTCGTGACCACGCCGGTAGCCATATCGGCCAGAGCCGCCAGATCGAGCAGGGTGACGCGCTCGCTGCCGGGCTGGCTCTGACAGTCACCGCGCCGCGCGCGCTGGTCGACCGCAATGGCACCCGCGAAACTCTTTACACCCGTGGCCATGGCCGTCATCGATCCGGCCGAGTCCGGGGTTTGCTGATTGGTGTTGTAGGTCTTGGCCAGAGCAAGATGCTCGAAACGCTCGAAGACCAGGCTGTTCTCCTCACCCGGCTCGCCTCGGAGCTGACCGTCCAGGATGCGGGCCGCGGCAACGGTCGTCAGGCTGAGCCCGTCACCGATGAACAGGATCACGTTACGAGCCTCGGGCCGGGCATCCGAGAGCTGAGCTCGCCGCTCTTCGATCAGCTCGCGGCCATCACGGTACCAGTTTTCGGGGGTCTCTTCGCTGGCCCGCAGTGGCCCACCGAAGCTCGTGGCCAGGAGCAATCCCAGGCCGGATATCAGTATCGAATTCATAGCAACTATTCTACCGATCAAGACTACAATCCAGTGACAGGCCTGCGCGCGGACCGCTCGTCGTGTCTCGCTCGATCACTTCAAATCAGGTTGTCATTGAGCCTTGTGGCCGGGCATCACCCCGCTGGAGTGCTCCAGCAGGCAACGACGATGATTGGGCCGAATCACGGATTAATGTTTGTGGCTGTCCTGCGTTGCGCTACGTTGCCTGCGGGCGTTGTGTGGCCCGAAAGCGTGGGTGTCCTGCATTGCGCTGCCAAATGCAGCGCATTCGAATCATCCGCCCAGTGATTGCGAGGGCGTTGCTCGCCGGTTCTCATCCTCTGCCAGTGCCCGTTCAGTCGTGGAAGCGGTATCCGGACAGGCGGATGGCCAGTGGGGTTGTGCCGGCCAGTGCGGCTGAATGCGATCCAAATGGTTACCGGGTTGATATCAGAACAGTGGCTGCAATACAACCTATACGATTACTCGAACAGATCGATGAAAGGGATGCATCAACAGCTCGAACTCAGCTCCGGTACTGGAGTCTGCGCCAGAGCACTTCCATTGGACCGCGCTTGAATCGCTTCAGCCAGAGAAAGGCCAGCACGGCAAGGCTGATCTGGATCACGAAGGCCACGCCAACCATCTCTGCTCTCGAGAGTTTGCCGAACAAGGCAAAACCCCAGCCGAAGAACAGCGTAGTGGCGATGACGGTCTGTGTGAGGTGGACGGTCAGGGCCAACTGGCCGGCCGAGGCGAGCAGCCGATGGACGATCGTCTGGCCCATCCAGCGCAGGCTCAGGATCAGCAAGGCCGCCCAGCCCAGAGCGACCAGCAGGCGGTTGGCCTCGTAGGTCGCGCTCCAGAGGTAGTCCAGTAAAAACTCATCGTCGGCGAAACCGGTCTGTGCCCATTGCCGAGTCATGACGTGCGTCGCCAGGGCCGCCAGACCTGCGGCTGACAGCACGAGCAGATAGCTTCGGGTGCTGCACTTTCCTGTCAGGAAGCCATTGCGGTAAAGCACGATGCCCAGCAGAAAAGTCGCGCCGATGCTCAGGCGATAGTAGTCGGTGAAACCGAAGCTCAAGGCATCAACCATCTGATCCCAGAACACCTGGAAGGTTCGAGTCCAGCGATCGGCCTGCTGGACCCGTTCGACAAAACGGATAGCGCGTTCTCGTTCGATCGTGAGGCCAGGCGCGGCCGGGGAGTCAAGCCAGTCATCCAGGGCTTCTGCCTGCTCCGACTCCAGGGTCTGACCCTGGTCACGAGCGATCTGCAGTGCCGTCATTTCCTGGTACTCGACCTGCTCCGAATGACCGCTGAGAAGCTCCAGAACTGTGACCAGCGCCAGCAGGCTGATCGCGGCAATGACCAGCTTTCGAGACGACGCTCGCGCAAAGCCCCAGACCAGCAGCGCGACGATGCCGTAATCAAACAGGATGTCGCCGGGCATCTGCAGGAGCAGCACGTGGGCCACGCCGAAGATCGTCAGCCAGAAATAGCGCCGGTGCAGGGCCCAGGTGCAGTCCTGATTCAGCCGCTCGGCGCGTTCGATCATCATTGCCAGTCCCGCACCGAAGGTCAGACACAAAAGCCCGTGCATCCGTCCGTCGAACAGGGCGTCCTGGATGTAGAACACCAGCCGGTCGAGCCCTTCGTGGCCGCCAAAGAATGCAGGGTTGTAGAGTGCGTAGACCGGTCCGGCAAATCCGATGATGTTGATTGTCAGAATGCCCAGCACGGCCAGGCCGCGGACGAGGTCGAGCTCGATCATTCGATCTTGAGTGGGGGTGGGGGTTAGCGTCGTGATCATGGCGAGGCTCTTCGGGTCCAGTCGTTGGAGTGGCTGCGTTTCGGAAAGAAGTTCACGGTCGCCAGAACACGTCGGTCATTGCGGGCTCGTTCGCAAGGGAGGACAGAAACAGATGTAGATCATCGATGTCCTGCTCGGTCAGCTCTGCGAACCGATCCGAAGCAACCAGACTCATCAGCCCCAGGTGGCGACCGCCCAGCCCGCGACCGGTGCGAAGGATGGTCTCGAAGGTGTCTCGATCAATGGCTCGCACGATCGCCAGGTCGGGTGTGTTTCCGAACCAGGTATCGCCGCGCAGATCCAGTCCGTGGCATTCATTGCATGTGGTCATGGCCAGGTACTCGCCGCGGGCCCTGGCCGGTTCCCGATCCGGATCGACGCGCAATGGAGGGACCTGATCCGCCCAGTCTTCGTAATGAAGATTGTCCACGGTCAGGAGCTCCCAGCGCACTGCCCAGCCCAGGCGAGGCGACGGCAGCGCCTGCTCCCTGACCGGGGCCGATCGGAGGAAGGCGATCAGGTCGGCGAGGTCCTCGTCGCGCAGATGCGCAAAGTTGAACGACGGCATCGACACCAGGGCACGGTCGTCGGCGCCGACGCCCTGCCGGATTGCGGCTTCCAGAGTGGCGGCATCGTGTTCTCGGGCGTAGCGGGCCAGGTTCGGTGCGACGGCGCGCGCAGGCCACTCCCACTGTTCAGCGAAATCCCAACCCTGGAGTTGCTGACCGTGGCAGCCGAAGCAGCCGCGAGTCCGGGCGATATAGCGACCCCGCTCGATGCTGGCGGCATCGGTCGGGATCGGATGTTCGAAGGCCGGATCGTAGGTGACGTCGCGCAGCCTGGCTTCACTGGCGATCAACAGGCCGATCGCCAGCAAAGCAATCAGGCAGACCAGCGAAATTACAGCAATGACAAGCGTTCTCAAGCGCACATTCCCCGCCCAGACCTCATGGTCAACCCCTGTCCCGTTGCTGGGCAATCAGGTGACTGACGATCAGCCACTGCTCGCCCTGTCGTTCCAACAGCCGAAGGTGGTTGATCCGGCGTGGTACCATTTCGCTGCCGCCAGAGTTCAATTGGCCGTAACGGATGCGCCGACTGCGTACGATCGCGGTTGAATCGTTCAGAAAACGCACATCGATGTAGTCAAGTTCGTCGGACTCACCTGCAATGACGAAGTCAAGGCCAAAGATGAACGCCAGTCCTTCGCGAAGCTCGTCCTTGCTCTTGAATCGATCACCGAAAGCGTTGGTCCAGTCGGTGTTGTGCGCATAGTGCTGGACGGCCAGATCGGCATCGCGCTGATTCCAGCCCGCATTCCAGGACTCGAAGGCGGCCAGGATCTGCTGACGATCTTCGTCTGGGTTTGCGAACAGCAGGACGGGTGCGAACAGGATGAGCATGCAAAGCGCGCCGATTGATTTCATCCTTTGGTCCTCGTTGGCAAGGCAGGGTTTGAATACGATGCGGAACAGAGTCTCAGTCTGATTCGAATCGATCGCTGAAAAGCCGGGAGAATTCGAATGCCCCGATATCGACGCCGGGTCCGAGTTCCCTTCTCACTCTGACGAGATCGAAATCCCGCAGCACCCAGTCCAGTTCGACGGGGGGATTGGCGGTACCGGGCGGCGTATAGCCGGTGTCGATGCCCGGCGAGCCCTGGAGGAGAGAGAAGTCGCTATCGAGTTGAGGATCATCCGTGCTGTTACCGATATTAGCGCCACCGAAGCCAAGGGCGTTCTGGAGGATGTTGTGCAGCAGGTGATTGTTGCTGATGCTGCCGCCCGGGCCTGACATGAAGAGATCATAAGCACCGTTGTTCCAGAACACGTTGTTGGCTGCAACATTGCCACTGCCGTTGGGATTGAAGAGTTGGACGCCCGCGATGTTGTCGACGTGGTTGGCGACGTTGTTCACCACGGTGTTGTTGATGAAGTACGTCGCTCCCGAACCGTTGTCATCACGATCGACGACAGCGGTAAAGGCAAAATCCGTGCTGTTATCGTGGAACAGGGAATTGGCGATCTCCACTCGACCCTTGCTCGCGACCAGCAGGGCGGAGGCCCCGGCGGCGGACTCGTTGCCGACGAAGGCCACTCGATCGATGACGACGAGCCCGGCGTGATGATCTTCACCGAAGCCCTTGACATGAAGCCCGCCTGCGGGCAACTGGTCAGAGTTTGGATTTCCGGATTGGACGGTCAGATTGGCTACGGTGACGATGACGTTGCCATCACCGGCGGCAATCAGCAGGACCTGATTGGCGCCACCACCGTCCAACACGGTGGCAAACGCATTCTGAGTTCCACGCGTTCCTGAGCACTCGTCGTTCCAACCGCCGGTCATCGTCAGATGCCGTGCCTCGGTCGCCGCGTAGATGAAGCCGAGCCCAAGGCTGCCGTTGTCCTCGGTCGAATAGTGTCCGGGCTTGATTCTGATTTCGTCATGCTCGCCGTTGCTCTCTGCCTGCCACAAGGCAGACTGCAGCTCCATGGCGCTGCTGACGCAGAACACTTCCGCCATTGCCAGCGGTATTGACAGACCGATGATCGCTGCCAGAGCCAACGACTGCAGCCAAGGTGAATGGACCCGGCGGCGGTGTGTTTTGCTGGAGCGTCGATCGCTGCGATCCCGAACTTCCATCCAGGCAAGCGAAATGAAACGGTGCTCATCCATCCTTAAGGCCTCCTTCAAGTACGAGAATCGATGCCGAGGGCGGCAGACCGGGGCGAGCGATCAGGCGCCATATCGGGGGCTTATAGTGGCCGGGTCCTGTGCAGGGATGGCCTCCAGCTGAGTGCGGTTTCTATCAGCAGCAGCGGCAGAACGAAGGCCAGCCACTCGCGCGTGACGTTGCGCACCTCCTCACTCGGGATGAAACCCAGCAGCAGGGGGTCGAGTTGCCCGAGCACGCGAACCAGTACGAAGGCCAGGGCGATGCCATAGGTCCTCACGACGAATCGTGCGTGAACGTCGAAGGCACGGCGACGGGCGGCCAGCCAGGCGGCAGCGCCGAAGTAGAACCAGAGACCGGCAAAGATCATCAGCGGGACCCGACGCCCTTCCTCGCCGAAGGTCAGGCCGAGGTAGAACGCGCCGATCGCCGCCAAGAGAGTCGAGGTCAGATAGACGCGCCCGAGGGCGCGATGGAATCCGGGTCGCTTCGTTCGAAGGCGGGTGGAAAACTGCAGAATCGGGACGAGCAGCAGGGGCAGGGTAAACACCAGATGTGCGATTCTCATCGCCTCTTCGAAGGCGCCGAAATCGCTCCGATCCCGAGTCGCCGAATACACCAGTTCCGCGCCGACGAACACAAGCCCGGCCAGCAGCAGCAACCAGAGCAGTGTGATCCGCGCTATCTTCATGCAGTTCTCAGCCCATGAAAGCATGCATTCGGGTCATTTCTTCCCTTCAAGTTGGTGATCTCCGCGTTGCGAATCATCAGCTTTCCTCGCCCCTACTTCCGTTCAGCGCCTTCTCGCACTCCTCCCTGATAGAAAGGCCGGTCAGCGCGGAAAGTGAACACTCGCTTGTCGTCGCGTTGCCGTTCCGATTGAACTCCGCGGCCGAAAACTGCGTCGATGGCCCATGCCCGTTGATCGGCGAAACCCGGATCGCTCTGCAGTGAGCGCGCAGAATGGGGCCCCAGAGCGACGATCACGACTTGCTGAGCGAGCGAATCGATGCTTTTCGTTCGATTTCATCGATGACCGGCCTTTATCAATGAGAGCCCTGCATCGGCGTCGTCGAAGGGGAGAAACAGTCGGGTCGACTGAATGAACTGCCAGAGTGAATGAACATCCCATGAGAACCTCCGCTTCGCGGAGTGCTCACCGTCGTCGCCCTGGCGATCCGCGCTTATCGGTAGCTCAGTCCCGACGCTTCGCGCGTGCCATGGATCAGAGTTTTCGCGCGCAGTGGCGATCCGGGCCGGTCAGCGTGTTGATCTACGGAATCACCCTGATCATGACCTACATCCTGATCGCTCGCGCGATCGACCGTGGCGACTTGAGCTTCGGGTACATCCTGCTGCCCTTTATCTTCGAATATCTGCTGATGGCGTGGATCGGCGTGCTGCTGGCCCGAAGCTGGGTCAGAGAACCGATCTTTGTCGCGATCAGTGGTCGCGTGGGCATCGCCGCTGGCTGGACCATTGCACTGTTGACGCCCTATGTCCTGGTGCTCGCCTGGCAAGCGGTGTTCGGACTGGACCCTGATGCGGGCAGTCTTTCAGCATCATGGAAACGGTTTGTTGATTCTGGGATGGTCTGGGCCTGCGTGGCGCTAACGGTCGGACTGCTGATGGACACTTCTCGCGACGTGTCGGCGTGGCGCGTGTCCGGCGGTCCTTTTGTATGGCCCGCGACGCATCGCTTCGGGTTTCGACTCGCCGGATTGATTGCCGTCTGGTTTGCGCTGCCTTTCGTTATTGGTCTTTATGTTTTCGTCTCGTTGCTGCTGGCGATGGCGGGCCTTATCGTCGAACAAGGCGAGCCGCTTTCTGGCGAATTCAATCTGAGTTGGATGCTTTTCTTCTCGTTCATGGCAACCGATCTGCTGGTCCTCATCGTTGGCACCTGGCTGCATCGCCGGGAGCTCCGAATAGAACGCGATCTGTCCGCAAAACTCGAGGAATAGTCATGGTCCACAATCGAAGACCCCCTCACAGTATCCCTGTCAGGCCGCCCTCACTCTGGCGGAGCATCCTCGCCATTCTCGGCATGTCGACGTTGACCTTGTTTCTCGCCTTCGTCGGGACCTCGCTGGCGCTGAACGGTGTCAGCCAGATGAAGACCGTACTCAGCCTGAAGACGTCCGGAGTCGAAGAGATGGCGACGGTGATTCGAATCGATACCACGACCCTGACGGTGGGTGAAAACAATCGCCGGCAGATTATCTCGCTGCCGGTCATGGAGTTCGACTACAACGAGCGCCACCATGAATTCACCGCACAGGCCGTGCGGGGCGACCGGCTCTTCGAAGTCGGTGAGCAGGTCGCGGTGGTGTTTCCCGAGGGTGATCCAGATTCGGCGGTGCTGAGCGAATTTCGCAGCGCGGCCTGGGCCGTGCCTCTTGCCCTGGGCGTTGTCCTGTCGCTTAGTGCGCTCCCGTTCGGGTGGGCTGTCTGGGTCATGAGTCTTGCTGCGATCAAGAGCACTCGATGAACCAATAGCAGGCGGAAAGAGAAAGTGTCGAAGAGGTTCGTCTCGACTCTCAAGGCGTGACGCGTTCCCTCAGTGCGTGAATCTGCTCCAGCAGCAGATGGTCTGGAGGAAGCACATCGTATGCCGAAGTCAGGCTCTTCATGGCGTCACGAGCATCATTCGTTCGGCCAAGATCTGCCAGCATCTGCGCAAACCGATAGCGCGTTTCCAAAGCAAACTCGGAATTCGGGTTGTTCTGATCCTCGAATTCCAGCGCCTGCGTGAACATCGCCTGCGCTTCGTCGAATTCGCCCTGCAATCTGAGAGCGTTCGCAAGATAGGCCCTGATGCCGGCGCTCAGACCATGGTCGGCACCGAGTGACTCAAGACTGGTGGCAAGCGTGCGCCGACCCAGTACAACAGCTTCCTGAACGCGCCCAAGCATCACGAGCACTTCGACCCGGTTCATGCGATTCATGATGGCCAGGCTTTGTCCCTCGCCAAGTTCTGATTCGATCAGAGCGGCGTTTTCAGCCATGACGGCCTGGCCCTCCTCTAGTCGATCAAGCTCCACCAGACGATTGGCTCGATTGGTGCGTATGCTGAGCGTGAAAAAGTGGGTTGGACCGACCTCCTCCATGGCGACGCTGAGCACCTGTTCGAGCATGGCCAGCGATCGTTCGGGGTTGCCGGCACCCGACAGCGCGGTCGCCAAGGCGGTTGCGGTCATGATCCACTGCCGGCTGGTGTTGCCACGGCGCGCTTCGACTTCGGTCAGAGTGTCGTCCAGCAGCGCGACGGCTTCATCGTATCGACCGCGCTGCATATAGGCTTCCCCCAGCGAGGCAGCGGCACCCAGGCTGGTATTGTGGCTGGGACCGAGCAGGTCCACTGCACGGCTGAGTACGTCCTCCAGCAGCGGCAGGGCCTCGGTCAAGCGCCCCGTGGCAACCAGGACACTACTCAAGCGACCGACGAGGATGATGGCGGTCAGGTCGGCCGGAAATTTCTCCAGGGGCCGGAGTGCGATAGCGGCTCGAAGCTTCTCTTCTGCCAGGGCGTCATCGCCACGACGCTGCGCTGCGCAGGATTCGATCACCAGTGCGCCGAGGAAGGCGCGGTGATCCGATGGAAGGCGGCCTTCCGCAAGGGTTCGCAGCCTGGCAGCAGCTTCCTCAGCCCGGGCTGCATCCTGATCGCACCATTCCATCCCCTGTTCGATCAGGATCAGCGCTTCGGACTCCGGTACATCCACATCATCGCTAGCGAGCAGCGCCAGACTGTCGTCGAGCAGCGCCATGCCCTCATCGGCCCGCCCAAGATCCAGATAAGAGGCACCGACGACGAACTGCACCATGGCCCGCACGTAGGGCGGCTGACTGTCATCAAGCGCGAGCTGCCGCTGGGACTGCTCCAGCACGTCGATGATCCGCGCGTCCTGGCCGTGCGTGCCTTCGAACGATGCGCCCACCACGTCCTGAAAGAACTGCAAGGAGGCGCGCGCCTCCGCGGCGGCGCGCTGCTCTGCCTCCCTCGCGGTATTCGTCTGCCACCAGCCCGCGGTCGCGATCAGCACACCGACCACCAGGCTGGCCATCACCGCGCTCACGGCTGCGCGCCGACGTCTTCTGGCCGGTGCTTCGGAGATCGCCCTGAGCTGATCCAGGGCTTCTTCCATGCCGGGACGACCCGAGGGATGGGTGGCCAGCATCACGGCCAGCAGCGCCCGATAGTCCCGGGGCAGTGACGACAGATCCGGTGCCTGAGTCTGGCTCTGGATCAACTCGTCGATGTCCTTTCCCGTGAAGGGATAGCGACCGCTCAGGCAACGATAGAGCAGCACGCCCAGGCTGAACACGTCGGCGGCCGGCGTCAGCGCCCCTCCGGCCAGCACTTCCGGTGCGGTGCTCAAGGGTGACCCGGTCCGCGCCGGGGTGCCATGGCTGGACTCGGCGGCCGAGCCGAAGTCGAGCAGCAGGACGCGGCCGTCGGGCTCCACCAGTACATTGGCGGCCTTGAGATCACCATGGACCAGGCCGCGCTCGTGAATGGCCGACAGGGCGGACGCCAGCGCGCGTGCCAGCTCCTGCACGGCGGGATCGGGCAGGGTGGCGTCGCCGGCCAGCGCCGACTCGACCGACTGACCGTTGCTGAGCTCCATCCAGATCCCGGCGAAGTCGCCATCCGCCTCCGCTCCGAGAATCGCGACCACGTTGGGGTGCCGGACCTGGGCAAGGCGACGGGCCTCTTCGAGCCAGTCGGCTGCGCCCGGTGCGTCGGCGGGCAGGAGCTTGAGCGCGACTTCTCGCTTCAAATGGCCATCCCAGGCCCGATAAACTGTGCCGAAGGACCCAGCCCCAAGCTTCTCGAACACCTCCAAGGGTCCCCAGTGGAAGCTTTCGACAACGGATCCGCCTAGGGGAAGATTGAGGCGATCGAACAGATCGACCACGCGCTTCAGACGGCTCAGCTTCGATGGGTCGCTGTCGCTGCTGGCGGCAATCGCCTCCCAGTCGATCTCGTGGCGACTGCCCTGACTATTGCCCCGACTTTTGTCGTCATCCTTGTGGTCGCGGCTGTCGTGGCGATCGCTCATGGCGCGGGCAGATGCTCCGCCAGTTCGGCCAGCGCACGCTGGATCATCATGCGCGCGGCGTTGGGCGAGGCGCAGTCCAGCTCCTCGGCGATCGCCGCATAGTCCAGGCCGAGTTCGACGCGCAGGATCACGGCCGATCGTTTCGGTTCCGGGAGTCGGTTCACGGCGTTCTCAAAAACCTCCAGGTCCTCCAGTGCGGCAATCGTGTCGGTGCCCGGCGCCTGGTGGAAGCGAATACTGTCGGCCAGCACCAGGCGCTGGCGAGCGCGGGAGGTGCGGCGAATCTCGTCCTTGGCGCATGACAGGAGCACCGTGCGCAGGTAGGCGAGGAATGCCCCCGATCGCTCGGCATCGAAGCTCTCGAGGTTGTTAAAGGCCCGAACCATGGTGATCTGCACAAGGTCGTCGGTTTCCGAAAGATCGCGACCGGAGCGCGGCAGACGACCGCGAGCCCAACGCTTCAGGACAGGCAGGCAGCGGCGGGCCAGCTCGTCTCGCGCAGAGGATTCTCCTCGCGCTCCCCGTGCAAGGAGCTCACGCGTCGAGATCAATTCCGAGTTGCTGTCAGCCTCGCTCATGGATTCGCCCGTCGCTCAGGGGTGAGCCTTTTCGCTACATTACTCGGGGGACGGGCGATCAGCAACTGGCCAGCCGGCTTTGCGGCCGAGTGTTACCGGACGATTCGCATGTCCCGTTAGAGGCCGGGCCCGCGCGTTCCGATCGCCTTCCGGCCTTTCGCAGGACACGATCACGATGGAATCATCGATGACACTGACCCGCCCCTTGGCCAGCCTTCTTGTCGTAATGTTTCATGCCCCTTTTCAACTCGCTCCGAAGTGGGGTGCCAGTGAAGGATGGTGGATGGATTTGATCTGCGTCATCCCCTGTTTTCCGGGCCTGTGCGAAGATCATAAACGGGCCGCGAAGAGCGGTTGCAGTCCGAGGATCTCGGCTATGGGTGTCCTGTCCGGGCGATGGGGCTCCGGCCAGCTGATTTGAGAGGCCAGGATGAGAAATCAGCACAGTAGCAACCGGGAAGCGCACGCGCTCTGCTGCATTCTATGGATAGCACCCTGCTGATCATCCTGGTGTTCGGGTTCCTGATGAGCCTGATTGCTGTCGTTGGTGGACTGTTCGTCTTTCTGCCCGAGGCTGTCCTCAAGCGTTGCCTCAAGCCCATGGTGGCGTTTGCCGCTGGCTCGCTGCTTGGCGGCGCGCTTCTTCTTCATCGCAAGCGCCGATCTTGTTCCAGAGGTGAAACGAGCCGAACGGCTCCGAGAGACCTCGATCCGGTTCGTGTTCTTTGTGTCGGGAGTCACCCTGCTGTATCTGGCGACCCTCTGATACGTCCCGCCCCGGGCGCCGGCTTCGATCGAGAGAAGATCGCGGTACTTCCCCCGATCGCCAGCCGAGACTCGGCAACGAATGGCGAACAACGCGGGACACCCAGCCAATCGAGCCCTCCAGTCCTGGGCGTCCGCGCCAGCATCCGGATACAGCTCGCCACGTTGTCGAGCATCCTTGCGCCAGTTGTACAGGGTGGCTTCCGAGATCCCTTCCTCGGCCGCCACTTCCCGGACCGATCGGTTATGCGGCGGGCAAAACTTGGCCAGCACCGCCTGTCTGCGTTCGTCCGACTATTTCACTGTCAGCTCCAATCCGACCCCTGTTCGAGACCATTCTAGAGGAGGCGGTCGAGTCGGCCGAGGGAACTGCCCCCTCGGCCGCTCACAGAACCCGGCGTGAGCCTCTCGACTCACCGGGCTCTTGTTGCTCCAACCACAAACTCGCCGCGGCCGCTCCAGTGAGCAAACAACGAGGGGGACCGACGCTTCTGTCGATCCAGCCATGCATAGGCGCGAGTCTTGTGCCCTCTCAGGCGCTTGTATTTCCGCATTGCCCAACGAACGATCTGGTGATCTACGTAGTTGGCCAGGGTCTGGAACTCAGAACCCCGGAAGCGGCAGTAGTACCGCATCCAGCCACGCAGGCGGGGTGCCGTCCAGTCAGCCAGCGCTTGTAGATCATGGTGGCTGTACCGGAACACCCCACTGTCACGCAATCGTTGGCGCATCGCTTTCAGAGCCGCCCGACTCACCGCCGGCGTAAAGCCCGTCTGCAATGTGCCGTCACGTAACCTGATACGCCGGGGCCTGAACGTGTAGCCAAGGAAGTCAAACTGGATGACCGGATACTTTCCCGGGCGTTTGCTGTCCTTGCAGTACACCACCCGGGTCTTGTCTGGGTGGAGTTCAAGGCCGCAGGCCTTCAGCCGAGCAGCAAGACGCTCACGCATCTGAACCGCCTCAGCCTCACTGCGACAATGCAAAATGCCATCATCGGCGTAGCGACAAAACTCGATCTCCGGGTGATGCGTGTCCAACCAGTGATCCAGCGCGTAGTGCAGGAATAGGTTGGCGAGCAACGGCGAAAGTGGCCCACCCTGTGGTGTACCTACCGTTCTCTCGATGACTGTTCCGTCAGCACGCTGCATCGGCGCGGTCAGCCAGCGTTCCACATGGAGAAGAATCCATCGCTCCCGACAATGATGACGAAGGGCCCGTAGTAGCAGCGCATGATCGATGTTGTCAAACAACCCGCGGATGTCGTACTCCAGCACCCAGTCACGGCGCCAGCAGCGCTGGCGAGTCACTGCGAGTGCGTCATGTGCCGAGCGCCCGGGCCGGTACCCGTAGGAGTCCGGGTGAAACACCCGTTCCAGATCAGGTTCCAGAGCCAGGACGACGGCGGTCTGGGCGATCCGATCACTCACGGTCGGCACACCCAGAATCCGCTCTCCACCGGACTTCTTGGGGATCGAGACCGCTTTGACCGCAGGCGGGAAGTAACTGCCTGAGGACAACCGATTCCAGATCAGGTAGAGATTGCCATTCCGGTTTTCATCAAACTGCTCGATGGAAACCGCATCGACCCCCGCGGCACCACGGTTGGCCTTCACGCGGTGATAGGCTTCCCATATCAGCCGCTTTGGAATTACAAACGGTTTTGTCGACGTCAAGGGTTCATCCTCCAGAGGGAGTTGACCATCGGGTCGACGGGAACAACCCGGCCCCTTTGCTCCGCAGCCATTACAGCCACATCATCGCTCGTACGGGCCGGTCCGTCCTCAAGCCGTGCATCGGTACTCAGTGCCTTGCTTTGTATCACTTGGCACGCTCCCTTGGCATCACGACTTGAGTTCCCGCAGTTCCGCCGAAGCGCCTGGATCAAGATCACGCCACTTCTATGCCGGACACCACCTACCCAGTCAGCAGGCTTCCGGTAGGTTCGTCCCGGGGATAGTTGTCGCCCCCGGTTTTGATGTCGGCTGTACAATTTCGACACGTCAATAGTGATTCGTTTGCACTCGTCTTCTCGATCCATACCTGACACACCACATGGATGTGCCTTCTCCCTCGACGCTCACGACAACGGTCTTCAGCCAATGCCGCTCGAGGGTGGTTTGGAGCCGGTCCCTGCAGACAGACTCCGGCGGGTCGGTTCCGCCATCACTTCGGCAGCTTCTCATGCTGCCCGGTCAGCTCTCGCCAACCGAAACCGCATTGCTGCGGCACAC
>Ga0208112_100812_pt1 | contig 17025 bp, 17 predicted proteins | sample HotLakConsoUCCLE_FD_184736 | JGI IMG/M metagenome (GOLD analysis project Ga0208112, IMG submission 184736) | Hypersaline microbial mat communities from Hot Lake, Washington, USA - Hot Lake Consortium UCC-LE (SPAdes) (version 2) ... | reverse complement strand
GCAGTATCGGTAATCTGGTTCATGGCGTGATCTCCCTGGCGGTTGCCGCCGCCGGTTCGGTGGTTGAAAGTCACCCGGAGATTACGCCGCCCTCGAATTTCCACCAACTCCGCGACACGACCCCCCACGCCGCGCACGGATTTCTCGACGGCATAGAGCTCGGCGATCTGGCGCAGGGCTTCCTCGGCAATGGGTGAGCCGTCCTTTTCTAGACGTTCCTCCAACGGCATACACACATGCTTTCAGCAATGGACAGCGTCCATGGGCCCTCAGGCCTGTCGACCCTTGTCAGACAGTCATAGCCATCGCATCGCACGGGTCGCCCGAGTTAGGCCTCGAGAAATCGAATCGCATGCATAAAGCCCCGGTCGTGCGCGTGGTGGAACATCACCTCTGGAAGGCAAGGATAGCCGTACCCCTTGATGTTGTCGCTGAGCGCGTTGATCTACTCCACGCTCAGCGAGAGCATCGCTTTCCAAAAGTGAAAGTGTCCTTCGGGTTTTGTGACTGACGGAAGAGGGCCTTTGGGGTCCCTCAGATGGGTCCGGGCCGGATTCCGGTCTGTCTTTCCTGATGAAGGGCATTCCGATGCAAACAGGTATCTTGCGTGTGTTGCGCGCGACCGCTGCCTCGTGGTGGCGACACAAGGAACTACGCCGAACCGGCCAGACGGGGCAGGCACAACGGCTCGAGCGCGAGACCGTACTGCGTGATCTCGGCTATCTGAAGCAGGCGGCGTTATTGCCGAACGCGCATGTGATCTGCGGAGAGGGTGGGACATTTATCCATCTCGGCTGGACCACCGTGTCCACCCTCGCGCCGATCGAGCGCTTTCCCTTAGCCGCTCTTGCGGTCGCACGAGGGACGCCCTTCATCGATATCCGACCCGTTAAAGATGTCACCGCCTTCGCGAACCTGCCGCGCGTGACACGGGACGGATCGGTCGACCCTGAACCCTGGGGTCCTGGCAGGTCCGTCTCGCTGACCGACTACATCGACATGGTCGAAAAGCTTGGTGCCAGGATCGCCAACGATCCACGCCCCCGTCAGTCAATCTGATCACCATTCCCTCTCACCAACACTCGAAAGGAGGCCAGCCATGGCCCGATCCCGCACGACCAAATTCGATGCCTCCGAGGTCATCACAAACGAAATCATCCGTATCATCGAGCGCGGCGTCCTGCCGTGGCGCAAACCTTGGACCGCAGGCGGCAGCTCTCACCCCCTGCGCGTGGGCGGGGAACCCTACCAGGGAGTGAATAACTTCCTGCTGACGATGCGGACCGTGATGGCGGGCCACAGCTCACCTTTCTGGATGACGCTGCCGCAAGCCAATGCGTTGGACGCAAAGGTCCGCAAGGGCGAAAAGTCTTCTGTCGTCGTTTATTACGGTCAAAGCCGGAGGGACGCCGGCGTTGAGGACGACCGCAGCGACGGGGATGATCACTCCGAGGAAGCCCGCATCTTCCGCTTCCAGAAATCCTACCGTGTGTTCAATGCCTGCCAGATCGAGGGCTTGCCCGACAGCTTCTTCCCCGACCCGGAGCCAGCGCCCGAACATCCACCATCCGAGCCCATCCCGCACATGCAGGCGTTTTTTGAAGCGATCGACATCACGACCGTCTTCACGGGGACGGAAGCGTACTATTTGCCGCCCGTGGACAAGGTCTACATGCCGTCCATCACGCGGTTCCAGGACCCGCGCAATTTCTACGGGGTCTGGGCCCATGAGCTGGCCCATGCCACGAAAGCCCCCCATCGACTGAACCGTGATTTCGGGCTCTCGAAGTTCGGCAACACCTCTTACGCACGCGAGGAGATCGTCGCGGAATTGACCTCCGTCTTCTTGGGTCAGACGCTCGGCTTCACGGCCCATACGCTCGAGATGAATGCCGCCTATCTCCACAATTGGTTGCGGGTCCTTCGGTCGGACAAGGGCGCGATCTTCCGGCACGCGGCGGACGCGCAGCGGGCCTGCGACTATCTGATCGCCAGATCGGAGGCGGGCAGGGCAGGGCAGAGCGCCGAGGCCGCCTGACCGCAGACAGAACGGAGACGCCCATGTCACGCAAGGAACCCAAGACGCTGCGGGTGGCCTGCTTCAAAGATGGCCGCCGCAGGATCATCACCTTCGAACGCAGCGCTTATTGGTGGAGCGCGTCCGAGGGCGCCTATCCGCTCTCGGCAGCGCTCGAGAGCATAACGGACCAGGGCGGCTGGATCAAAACCATCCCCAACCCTAATTACAGACCCAAGAGGCTGTTCGGGTAGGGCACCTTCTGCTTCGGTCCTTCCGCCAAGCGGAAAAGAAAAAGCTGGCTTTGGGAAGGGTGTTTCAACTTCTCAAAGGAGATCCCCATGTCCATGATCGTTCAACTCCAGCCAGACCGTCCAGATCCGAGTGTGATCGCGGCGCAGAACGACGCGTTCCGCAAGCTTGCCTGCCTCGGGGTACCACCCGCGCAGCCCATCCAGGGTCGCATGCACGTCACCCGATCGCTCATGGAGGCCGGTGACGGCTTCATGGCCGAGGCGGTGAAGGCAACCGGCGAGTTTGCCACGTTCGAGCCTGAGAATGATCCCGAGGGCTGGCACGATTTCGGGGCGGTCGAGATCCGGGGCGAGACCGTGTTCTGGAAGATCGATCTCTATGAAGCAGACTCAGATTTCCGCTACGGGGCTGAGACCCCGGACAACCCCGCCACCACCATGCGCGTGCTGACCATCATGCTGGCGCGCGATTGGTAGAAGGGCCGGGGACTCCTCCCCCTGACATCTGAGACGATGAAGGCCCGCTGCCCCTCAAAGGCAAAGCGGGCCTTCTGTCGTTGTGATCCCCGAAGCCGGGGATTGGTCACGCGCGAGTGCGCGGGCCGCATCTCACCCACCGAGAAGGACATCTCATGACCACAAGCTTTGCCCCTCTCACCGTCGCCATCGGCGATCTGGTCCCGCATCCCGCCAATGTGCGCAGCAACTCGCCGGAAACTTATGACCCCGAGAACATCGCCCATCTGAAGACCAGCATCGCCGTTCTGGGTCTCTTGCAGCCGCTCCTGGTCCAGAAACTCGATGGGAAATACGCCGTCCTCGCCGGCGGCCGCCGCCATGCCGCGCTGAAGGAGCTGGTCGCCGACAAGGCCGCCAAGGGGTTCACTGCGAAGACCAAGATCGACTGCCGCCTTGTGCCTGACGACTGCGACGTCACCACGGCCCTGTCACTTGCCGAGAACATCACCCAGGCGCCGATGAACGCCATTGACGAGTTCGAGGCCTTCGCCCGGATGTTGGAGGTCGACGGCCAGACGCCCGAGACGATCGCCAGGACATTCGGCACGACGGTGGCCGCCGTGAAAGGCCGGTTGCGCTATGGCCTGATCCACCCCGACATCCGGGCCGCGGCTCGGGCCAAGGTGATCACGCTCGATACGATGAAGGCCTTTGCGGAGCACCCGAGTCAGGAGGCGCAGCGCGAGGTCTTCGAGGCGCTCACGAAAGACGGTGGCTATCTGCAGGCCTATACCGTCCGCCAGGCACTCAAATCCCGCGGGGTGCAGGTCAGCGATGATATCGGGGCTTTCGTGCGCGCGGACTACGAGGAACGCGGCGGCGCCGTCGCGGCTGACCTTCTGGAAGAGCATTCCGTGCTTGAGGATGCGGCTCTGGTCGAGGCCATCCTGCTCGAGAAGCTCGGTGCCGCTGCCGAAGAGGCTCGCATAAAGCTGGGCTTTGCCTGGGCCGATGCGATGGTGCGCTATGATTACGCGGCGATGGCCGACTATGGCCGCGTCTATCCCGGCCCGATCGAGCCGGATGAGGCGGCCCAGAAGCGCGTGGATGAGATCTCCGCTGACCTCGAGAAATTGCAGCTCGAGATGGAGGATGAGGCGCTCGAGGACGGTGCCTACAATGCCCTTTACGACCGCGTGGACGCTCTGGAAGAGGAAGCCCGCGACCTGCAGGAGGCCTACAGCACCGAGGACCTCGCCCGCGCTGGTGTGATTGCGTCGTGGTCGGGCGGGCAGGTGACCCTCCATGTGGGCCTCGTCCGCCCGGAGGACACCGTGAAAGGCGAGGGCGCGCGTGGCTCTTCAAGCAACCAGACGGGTGAGGAGGCCCCGGACGCCGGCGAGATCAGCTACCCGGCGTCGCTGGCCGAGGACCTCAAGACCGAGCGGGCCATGGCGCTCGGGGCTGCGATGGCGCTGCATCCCGAGGCCACGCTCGATCTGACGCTCTTCAAGCTGGTGAGTGACGTTCTGGGCCGCGGCATGAGTGTCACGCAGGCGATCAAGGTCGAGGCCCGCAAGGAGTACCGCAACCACGCCAAAATGGACGAGATCGACGAAACCTCGCTCGAGCAGGTAGCGGCGGCGCATGAGGCGCTGGACCTCTCGTGGCTCGATGACACTCGACCGCCCGCCGATCAGTTCGCGGCGTTTCGCGCGCTGGAGGCAGTCGAGAAGGCCAAGCTCGTCGCTTTTGCCACGGCCAGCACCACGCAGTCCTGTTTCGCGCGGGACCGGCAGCGCGACAGCCTGATGCATGACTTCGAGATCGAGATCATGCCCGACATCCGCGCGCATTGGACGCCCAATGCGGCGCTGTTCAACCGCTTCAAGAAGGCCTGGCTCCTGAAGATCCTCGGCGAGGATCTGGGTCTCGCCCAGGAGACTGTGACGCTGGCCTCGTCGAGCAAGAAAGAGATCGTCGCCTTCTGCGAAAAGCTCTTCGCCGAACCCTTCGCCACACTCACGGACGCGCAGCGCGCTGCCGTGGCCGCCTGGTGCCCGCCGATGATGCAGACCGCCGGTGTCGCATTTGATGAGGCGGAGCCCGCTGCTGAAACCCCGGAGCCTGACAGCGAGGTCGCGCAAGCGGCCTGAGCCATCACGCGACCCGCGCGAGGGCCATGCCGCCCGCGCGGGTCGAACCTTTCCCACACCCAACCGAAAGACATCCCCATGGCTATTCTCAAGTTCTCTGCCTCCGCAGTTGCGGCGCAGATCGCCCATGCGGGCGCCTGCAAGACCTTCCTGCCCAACTGGAACGGGCCCGTGAACCGGCCCGCCCTGATCCTGATCGTCGGCAATGGCGTGTATCTGCGCTCGAACGGCATTGATGGCACGACCACCCGTATCGTCACCACCGAGCAGGCCGATCCCTCCTTCGCCTTCGCCGACGGCATGAACCCTTTTCGGGACACCGACTGGATGGCGCAGCGCCGCATGGCGTTTCGCGATCTGACCGGCCAGTTCTAAACTGATATCCTGGATGACGTGCAGGTGCTCATCGACCGGGGGCGGGGGGCGATCAGGCTCGCCACCGATGGCCACAGCATCCGCGTCTTCGTGCGCCGCGCATCGGACTATCTCATCGGCGGGACCTACGAGGTGCCCTCGGGCCTCGGTGGCACCTTCCGGGTCATCCTCAAGGATGCCTGCGATACCTTCGCGATCGTGCAGAACTGCGGCAATTCGGCGTTTTGGGAATACGAAGATGATGAAGCAGCACCAATGTCCCGAGAGCGCGCAGCGCGGCAGGGTATTGGTGCTTCAACTTTTTCCCATAAACGCTGCGAGGATTTCGGCGCGATGCAGCCCTACCGCGTGCCGCTCGATGCGCTGATGGAAATCGATGACCGGAGGGCGGCGTAACGCGCCCTTTCTCAAACAAGCATCGCCAATACCCTGCCAGGCCTGCGGCCCTCTCGGGACATTGGCGACAACAATTCCCCCAATGAGAGAAAGGACTCTGAGATGGGATGGCTCTTTTATACCGATCGCCGCGTCCAGACCTACGCGGATGAGAAAGCGGAAATCGCCCGGCTCTGCACCTTTGAGGGCGACACGCGCAAAACCGAACTGGTCAAGGCCTGCAAGCTGGGCTCCACTTGGTATGCGGCGGCAAAGGTCACCAACCGCGACGGCACCCCTGTCGAGGATGCGACCTATGTGACCGATCCGGATGGCTCCATCACTTTCGGGGCTGTCTTCCTCACCCGATACGATGACGGCTGCTGGGGCTACAAGGACATGGAGGAAAGCGCTGGCCCGAACGAGTCGCGCGCTCCCCTTGGGCTAATCGAGCGCCTCTCCGACCTGAAAGACCCGGACTGCTACGCCCAGGACTGGCGCCAGCGCTGCCGGGATTGGGCGTCGATTCCAGACTACCAGGAAGGCGACAAGATCAGGCTCGCAGCACCCGTGACGCTCACCGATGGCAGCACCTGCCAGATCGTCACCGCGACGCACTACAGGCGGGGCCGGCAGAAACGCCGCTGCTACCGCATCGAGGAAACCGGTGACCTCGTGCGGCTCTCGAAGGCCTCGCTTGCAGGCTCGGAGCTGCTCAGTTCCGCGAAGGGTGCGGCCAGCGCGGTGCTGGCGGAGTATCTGGCGGGGCGAGATTAGGTCCTGCGCCGGACGGTTGCTCGACCCGCCCGGCGACAGCAGATCCTGCGGCTTATCTTGACAAGGCAATGCAAATGCATTACCTATCGCGGGCAGCAAAGACCCTTTTCTTCAGGAGACTGCCATGACAGCCCTCGCACAAGATGTCTCGAAACTCACGGATCGGTATCAGACGACCGTGCCGGCGGGTGTGCGCAAGCAGCTCAAGCTGGGCAAGGGCGACCAGATTCGTTACTGTACCGAGCCGAGTGGCAGGGTCTATATCGAGCCCGTGCGCAGCGAAGAAGAAGATCCCGCGCTCGGCGCGTTTCTCGATTTTGTCGAGGCCGATATCAAGGCGCATCCGGACCGCATTCGGGCCTTCGATGGGGCTTTGCATGACCGTCTTGCAGCACTGGTCGGAGACGTTGACGTCGATCTCGATGCGCCACTATCGCTCGAGGATGAATGACCGGCGATAGCGTGCCCGCCCAAGCGCCCCTTGTCGTAAACGGATGGTCGATTTATGCGCTTCCGCTCTTTCTGGACCAGCTCGAAGGGCTGATCGAAGAAGTCGAGGCGCGTAAGGCACGCGATCCCAAGACCTGGCGCAAGAAGAATTCCACGAAACGGCTGGCCGCCATCTTCAAGCTGGTGGCCGAGGCCATACCGGCGGACCCGGGTGCCGCCGCCTTCCGGCAAGGCGGCACACTCGGCGATCACCGCAAGCACTGGTTCCGGGCGAAATTCTTCCAGCAGTATCGGCTGTTCTACCGGTTCAACAGCGATGCAAAGGTCATCGTGGTGGCCTGGGTGAACGACGACAAGACCCTGCGCGCCTATGGCAGCAAGACGGATGCCTATGCGACGTTCAAAGGGATGCTGGAAGATGGCAATCCACCTGACAATTTTGACGCACTCCTGAAAGAAGCAGTGGCGGCGGACAAGCGGTTCGAAACTTCCCTTGAAGCGGCGCCAGATCGGTAAGTGGCCCGGCTTGCTGTGACCCTATGGCATTATCGTTTACGACGCCACGCGGGAAGATGTAGTATCGGCTGACAATACGGCTGGAGAAAGCGCAATGGACGAAACGGGAAAGGATGGGCAGTACCTCGGCCTCGATGAGCAGGGCGCGCCTCAGATGAAGCGGAGCCGTTTCCCAATTGCAGTGCGCCTGGCAAACATGCCCGAAGACCTTGGCAAGCTTCTGGACCGGGGTCTCGAGGAGCATTTCCGTGGCTGTTGATGCGAATTCGTATGACGCGTGGTTTCGCGTGAAGTTAAAGGCCGCGCTTGAGGATGCACGCGCCGGAACCTCACAGGTTCAGGTAATGCAGGCCGCGCAGGCTTTGATTGATGCGAAGCGCCAACGCCAGTCTTGACCTTTCGCGAGCTTTTCGTATATACATATGTATAATTAAGAGATGCCTGCCATGATCGAAGCCAAAATCCGTAAAGTCGGCAACTCCGCCGTCATGACGCTCAGCAACGAGATGCTTGCGCTGCTCGATGCCAAGGAGGGGGATACCCTTTACGCCGTGCGCACGGATGATGGCGGGCTCAAGCTGATGACGGAAAACCCCGAGCTGCAAGCCGCACTTGCGGCGGCTGAGATCGTCATGGATGAGAATCGCGATCTGCTCCAAGCGCTTGCATGACCGAGTGGATATGGGTTCCGCTGTCCGCACTGCACGTTGTCCATGATCGCCAGATCGCGCGTCACGGCGGTGCGCCGGGGGCCCGTGATCCGGCCCTTCTGGAAATGGGATGCACCCGGGCGATGAACCGCGCGTCCTATGAGGATGCTGACGTGTTCGAAATAGCTGCGGCCTATGCCTATGGCATTGCCAAGGCACATGCTTTTGTAGATGGCAACAAACGCACTGCTTTCGTGGCAGCTTTTACCTTCCTGCGGTTGAACGGCGTGTCTCTGAGGCCGGATCCAAGTATGGGCGTCCGGATGATGGAAGAGCTTGCTTCCGGCCAGGTGAGTGAAGATGCCTTTGCTGCTTGGCTACGGGACCTTGCCGCCCAGGCCGATATGGTCTGACCATCATGGTGGTCTCCACTATCTAAGCCACTCTCGCTGACCTTACGGTATACGTGTTTTCCGGGCCGTACCCTGAAAAGCGAAAGCGGGCTTTTTGTCCTTTGGAACTCAGACCCTGATCCAAAGGAAAATCCGCATGACGAAGCCCAATCCAGCAAACACGGCTGTCTCAATCTCCGACGCTGATCTCGTCTCTGCGCTGACGCAGATCGGCGCGCAGATCGACCACCAACCCCTGCGCAGTTCAGCGCTCGCGCGCATCATGCGCGAGACGTTTCATGGCAGCGATGCCGGCGGCGCCTGGGACTGGCGGATGGCCTATGACCTGATGCAGGCCGCTGCCATCCGAGTGCTGCTGCGTGGGGACGGCGCGGGAGATGACATCGCCACCGCAAAGCTACTCGCATCTCGGCTCCTCACGGAAACCCGCCGGTCGGAACAGCAGATCCGGCTGCAGCAGTTTTCCACGCCGCTGCCATTTTCGGGCCTGGCGGTACGGGCCGCAGCGATCCGCAAAGGCGAGACCATGCTGGAGCCCTCGGCGGGCACCGGCGCCCTGGCTGCTTTCGCCGCCCGGGCCGGTGCCGCGCTTTTGCTCAACGAGATCGACCCCTTTCGCCAGCGCCTCCTGCGTGCGGTCTTCGGCGGCAAGGTGACGGGCCATGACGGCGAGCATATCGACGATCTGCTGCAGACGCCGGATTTGCCCGACGCGGTGGTGATGAACCCGCCCTTCGCCTCTTCGGTCGATCGCTCCCGAGACAAGCACATCGCTGCCAAGCATCTCATCGCGGCTGCAAAGCGCCTTGCATCCGGTGGGCGGCTGGTGGCGATCCTGCCGCCAGGATTTACGCCCGAACGCGATGCCGCGCATTGGTCCCGCGCCTGCAGCCTCCTGACGCCGCGTCTGGCCCTCACGATGCCGGGACAGGTCTACCGCAAGCTCGGCACTTCTGTCGAAACCCAGCTCATGGTCTTCGACAAGGTGCAGGAAGACGGCGAGATGATCCGCGCCAGTGTCCGGGACTTGGATGAAGCCTTGGCATATGTCGACGCCGTGGCCGCGACCCGGCCCGAGGTACGCCGCGCCCAAAGGGCGGCAGCACGCCCTCACGCCCGGCCGGTCGGTCCACCATCTGTCGCGCCCAAACGCACCGCTGCGCCTGCCGCCGCCCCCAAACTCCGGGCCAATGCCGTTCTCCCGCTTAGCTTCACAAGCCTTGAGGCCCCGCGCGACAACACGCCCATCTCGGACATCTATGCGCGTTACCGGCCGCAGCGGATCGACATCGCAGGCGCGCAGGAACATCCCACGCCGCTGGTCGAGAGCATCGCCATGGCCTCTGTCGCGCCACCTGTGCCCTCAGGCGCGGCCAGTGCGGAATTGCGCCTGCCCGCCAGGCTGATCGAGGAGGGCCATCTCTCCGAGGCGCAGCTCGAGACCATCATCATGGCGCATGAGGCCCATGGGCGTGATCTGCCGGGGCGGATGCGCGTAGATGACGACCAGACCAAGCTGACGCGCGCAGATGATGACCCCGAGGCACGTGCCTATCGCCTCGGGTATTTCCTCGGCGACGGCACCGGCTGCGGCAAGGGTCGCGAGTGCGCGGGTCTTATCCTTGTCAACTGGCTGGCCGGGCGCAGGAAGGCGATCTGGGTCTCCAAATCCGCCACGCTTATCGAAGACGCGATCCGCGACTGGACCGATCTCGGCGGCTCGCCCGCCGACATCCAGCCGCTTTCCAAATGGAAACCGGACCAGCCCGTCCCGATGGGCGACGGTATCCTCTTCGTCACCTACGCCACGCTGCGGTCCGCGGGCAAATGCGGCACCACGCGGCTGAGCCAGATCCTCGACTGGATGGGCGACGACTTCGACGGTGTGCTGGCTTTCGATGAGGCCCATGCCATGCAGAACGCGGCAGGGTCCGAGCAGGGCAGGGGGGCCAAACCCTCCCAGCAGGGCCTCGCTGGCCTGCGGCTGCAACTGGCGGCACCCCGCGCGCGCGTCTTCTACATCTCGGCCACGGGCGCCACCAGCGTGCACAACCTAGCCTATGCCGCGCGTCTCGGTCTCTGGGGGCAAGGCCCCGAATACCCCTTCGCGAGCCGCGAGAATTTCGTCTCGGCGATGGAGGCAGGCGGTGTGGCCGCCATGGAGGTGGTCGCACGCGACCTCAAGACGCTCGGCCTCTACACGGCCCGCGCTCTCAGCTTCGATGGCGTGGAGTATGACGTGCTCGAACATGCGCTCACCCCTGCCCAGATCGAGGTCTACGACGCCTATGCAGGCGCGTTTCGGACGATTCACCACAATCTCGAGGCGGCACTGACCGCGACTGGGGTCAACGACGCCTCTGGCGAGACCAATGCGTCGGCCGCTCGCGCCTCGGCGAAGTCCCGCTTCGAGAGCACGAAGCAGCGCTTCTTCAACCATCTCCTGATGGGCATGAAAGCCCCGACCATCATCCGCGCGATCAAGGACGACCTGGCGGCAGGCAAGGCTTGCGTCATCCAGGTCGTCTCGACAGGCGAAAGCCTGTTGAAACGCCGACTTGAGACGATGGACCCGGAGGACGAGCTCGTCGAGGGGGCCTTGACGCCGCGCGACTACGTTCTCGGCTACCTCGAACAAGCCTTCCCGATCCACGCGCAAAAGCTCGTGGAGATTGACGGCAACATGGTGGCCGAGCCGCTCCGGGATGAGACCGGCGCGCTGGTCGTCTCGCGCGAGGCGCTCACTTTGCGCGATGCGGCCATGATGGAGTTGATGACGCTCGCCCCGATCCCTTCGGCGCTCGATCAGATCCTCTGGGCCTTTGGCGACGAGGCCGTGGCAGAAGTCACGGGGCGGTCTATCCGGCCCCTCAAGGCAGCGGATGGTCATCTCTTCATCGAGAAGCGCGCCGTCAGCAGCAATTCCTCCGAGACCCAGGCCTTCTTAGGTTGTGTTTCGACAGTGTATCTTCAGCGTCATCCTTGTCGGTTAGCGTGGAGGTGCAACGTTGGCGCTGGTGCAATCCAGGCCGGCCGCCGCGCTCTCCATAAAGCTGGCGGTGGCCGGCCTGGATTGTGCCAGCGGGCGCCGCCGTGAAATTTGAGGGTAGTGAATCTGATGGTATCGATTATTCGAGCAGGTTCGGGTGAGGCGGGCATTCCGGAAGGCTTCCCGATTTTGCTCGACGCCGACATGGCCATCATCGAGCCGGCTTTTGCCTGGCTTTTGGAACACGCCGTGCTTCGTGGCCGCTCACGGGCCGGTGACACGGTGCGCACCTACGGAGAGCATCTCTATGACTGGTTCGATTCCCTGGAACAGTCGGGGCTCGACTGGCGCAAAGCCGACGAGGGTGTGATCGTGGCCTATCGCAACCGGATGCTCGAGGCACCGAGCCCGCACACGGGCCGACCCTATGCCCGATCGACTATCAACGGGCGCGTATCGACCGTGTGTCGCTTCTACGAATGGGCTGGCACCCGCGGTCTTGTTGTCGCGTCGCCAGTCCGGCGCGTTGAACAGGTAACGTTCGGCATCGGAGAGGAACAAGCGGGCCTGCGTCGTTCTGCGGTCAACCGGCTGACGGTTCGCACTTCCGAGCGGCTCCCACGGCCATTGCGCCGGGATGAACTGGCCCGCTTGTTTGAAGAACTCGATCCAACCGCGCGGCTTGCGGCCGAGTGGGCGCTGACGGCGGGCCTGCGACGAAAGGAACTGTGTGGCCTGAGCGTCGACCTCATTCCCGATTCCTTTACCATCGATCCGAAAGAACAGCCTCTCGTGGGCGTGCCGCTGACGATCACGAAAGGTGGCAAAGGGCGCACCGTCTATCCGCCGTTGCGGCTGATCGACCGAACGAACTGGTATATTGGCGAGGTGCGGGATGGTATCGTCCGGCGCGCCCGTGGCCGGCGTCGGAACTACCGGGTGCCGGACAATCTCTTGCTCAACGCACAGGGCGTTCCGCTCAGCCGTGCACGGTTGACAGCGAAACTGGCCACGGCCTTCGCAGCCACCGGCATCGACGGGACGCTTCACTGGCTGCGCCACACCTTTGCGATGTCGATGCTGGTGCGTCTGCAAATCCAGGCGCGTTCCAATCCCGATCTCAACCCGCTGAAGGTCCTGCAGGTTCTGATGGGGCACGCCTCGATCACCACGACCGCGATCTATCTTCGCTGTGTCGAGATTCACGACCGCGATCTCACCGAGAGCCTGTCCTTCCTCTATGGCGAGGTGATCCCGGATGAAGGCTAAGACAAGGATCAATCGCCGGCTTGCGCCGATTGAGGAAGCGGTTCAGCTTGCGGCGGCACCGGCCCGCGTCATCTTCAACGATGCCTGGGGAAACATCGAACAGACCTTCGACACCGCCGAGCTGGCGGGCATGCCCTCCGATCTCGCGGCCGTCCTGGTACTGACCTTCCATGTGCATGACCTTGCTGGCGCCCAGAGAACCCGCAAGGCACGTTGGCATGCGCTGAGAGAACTTGCTGAGTTTCTGCGCGATCACCGTGATGTCGAGACCGCGCGCGATCTCGACGATGTCGCGCTTCGCAGGTTCATCAGCTGGATGGCGGATCGGAATGACCGGACCCGCGGCCCGCAGACCCTGGCGGGGCAGGTGTCGCTGCTGCGCCCCCTGATCGAGCGGGCGGCGCATGACAATCCGGGCATCTTCGGCGATCTGGTCACCATTCCGGCCTATCTGTTCCCGGATTCTCACAAGCACAGGCGGCCGAAACGACGATTGTCATCGCAGGACATGAAGGCGATCCTGGCGGCCTGCTACCGGGAAATCGACGAAGCCTGGGAGACGTTCCAGTATGGTCAGGCGATCGCGGCACGGACGGAACCGCCGCCGCCAATCCCGCGGGGGATTGGCAAGGATCGCCTGATCTGGCTCCACCATCGCGCGGGTGGGGGCATTGCGCCGACGGTAGAGCAGATGGGCGCCCATGGCCTGAACAAGGGTACGCTGCATCTCTATGGTCGGCAGCGCGGCTTTGCGCGGCACTTCCATCTCGTCACGGAGACCCTTGTTCCATTCTACCTCGCGCTGGCTATCCAGACGGCGGCCAATCCCGACCCGCTGCGCCTGATCCGTCGCGACTGCCTCGTGCCACACCCGCTCGAGGAGGAGCGGGTGTTCGTCGAATGGCTGAAGCCGAAGACCGGAGGCTGGGTCCAACGTATGCAACGAAGATCCTTCGACCGGCGTCGATCCAGATCGGCACCGCGTCTGATTGAGATGTTGCTGGAAATGACGGCACCGCTTTTGCCGCATGTCGGTGAGCCGGACCGGGACCGGCTCTTTCTGATCCGCCGCATGGGGTCTTCACCGGCGCGAGGGCATCGTCATCTTGCGGGTGTGATCGCCTGGGACGCCCTGAAATATGCCATCGAACGGTTTATCGTTCAGTCGAACGAGCGGATTGCGGCCTGGAATGCGGCCCATCCCGAGCGTCCATGGCGCGAGGTGCCGGACTTCTCTGCCGGCCTCTTCCGCGGCAGCGTGGCGACCGAGCATTATGAAGCTTCGAACGGTGATATCCTGGCGCCGAAGGCGGTGCTCAACCACACAAGCGTGGCCACCACCAGCGCCTATATCGAGGGTCCCGCTGCAGCGCGCATCGAGCGGGACACGATAGCGCGCCTGCAGGAATTGATGCTCGCGTGGGTCGCGCCGAAAGCCAAGGCAGCGTCTGCCGTCGGCGAAGATCGCGGAGCGACGGCACTGTTCGGCAATGAATGCCTGTCGCCTGTCAGCGATACCGGGCGCGTGTGTTCCAAGCTTGGTGGCTGTCTCGTCTGCCCGGGCCTTGTCGTTCCGCTCGATGCCGAACATCTCGCGCGCATTCTTCAGGCCTGCGCGCATCTGGAGGCGGGGCGTGAGCTGATCGATCCGCAGCGATGGGCCCGCTTCTACGCTCCGAGCCTGCGCGCCCTGACAGACGATCTCCTGCCGGACTTTCCGGAGGCACTCTTGCCGGAGGCCCGGCGCATCGCGGCAGACCTGCCCCCACTGCCGGAGTTGGAATAGCGATGGACGCCACTGCCCCAGCCCCTTCCGGGTCGCGCGATCGCCTTCCCGATTACGAGGCGAACATCTGGCATTTGCCGGAGGGCGCGGCGCGGCGACCAAGCACGGCGGTGATCGATTGGGGCTTTGCGATGCCTGATGGCAGTCGCTTTACCTCCCGCGAATGGTCGCCATTGCGTCACGCCGCCAAGACGTTCCTGCTGTCGCTGCATGAGAATCCGCCGGGCAGCCAACGTCGGCCCCTGAGCCTGCGCTCCTTTCCAGGCGTGTTCCGCACCCTGCGGTCGATCATTCTCTGGATGGCTGCGGACGGGACAAGGCGCTTCGCGGATATCGACGAGCCTGCCGTCGACCGCTTTCTGGCGGCACTCGAAGACCGCCGTGGGAACAACGGTGGGCCGATTGCTGTCGCAACGGTTCAGAACCACCTCGGTCTTTTGCGAATGATGTATTTGCAGCGTGCCAAGCTTCCGGACGCTCCGGCCTGTCCTCCGCACCGGAAACCGGCGCGTGAAACCGGTCTCTGGGCACAATCGGTTCCCTTGCCTTATACGCCCGATCCGGTTGCGGTCCCCATGATCTCCGGCGCGCTGCAGCTTATCGGTGAACCCGCCGACAAGGTCATCGCGCTTCGGGACGAAATGCAGCTCATCTTCGACGATGCGCGCGCCGAGGGCAAAGCCCGGATGACTGCGCGCATCCGCATGATGGATGCCCTGAAAGCGCGGCGCCCCCTGTCGCCGGAGTGGGACAGGCCCGAAATCATGCCGAAGGGCGCGCTCGGCCAGCTCAACTTCCTCGCTGACCGCGTCACCGACGCCTGCTTCGTTGTGATAGCCTATCTGATCGGCGCCCGGGTCTCGGAAATCCTGACGCTCGAGGCCGGATGTATCGAGCATGAACGGGGCGAGGCGATGAGCATGGCCCATGCGTGGTTGAACGGGTCGATCCACAAGGCGTTCCCGCATGACGCGGGTAAACCGCATCGGTGGATTGCGCCCGAGGCCGTTCAGCGCGCCGTTGATGTGATGGAACGGCTCTCGGCTCCGCTGCGGGCAATCTCCGGGCAGAAACTGCTGTGGCTGGTGCAGTCACCGGCGAATAATGTGACTCGCACATCGGATGCTCCGATCCGATCGATCACCGGCGTGACCATGAACCTGCGCCTCAACACGCGCTTTGCGCCGTTCCTTGCCCTGCCGGGCCATGAGGGCGCGCCCTGGCATCTGACCACCCACCAGGGGCGCAAGACCTTCGCGCGCTTCGTGGGGCGGCGGGATCGCACCGGCCTGTTCGCGCTCCAGAAACATCTCGGCCATGTGACGCGGGCCATGACGGATCGCGGTTATGTGGGCACCGACTTCGAACTCGTTGAACTCATCGACACCCATGTTGCCGACGAGACACGCCACGCGCTGGAAGAAATGCTGCTCGCGCCGGGTCTTGCCGGTAAGGCGGGGCGCAGGCTGTCGGAACGGTCTCCGTTCCGGGGGCGAACGCGTGGCGGCGAGTTCGACGCCTATGTCGATGGCTTGCTGGCGGACTCCGGCATGCGCCTGGGTGTCTGCGACTGGGGTTACTGTCTCTACCGCAAGCAAACTGCCGCTTGCAAAGGAGATGAACATGGTCCCAACCCCGTGCTCAGAACCCAGAGCACATGCGCGGCCTGTTCAAACTTCGTGGTGTCCGAAAAACACCGTCCGGTCTGGGCCGCCAGGCTGGCCCGCAACGAGACCCTGCTTCTGCGTGATGGTCTCGATCAAGAAAGCCGTGCGCTGGCCGAGGCGCGGATCGCGGAATGCCGGCAGATTCTGAGAATGCTCAACGAAGGGGCCGAGGCCGAGAATGACCGGAACTGACGGACTCACGCCCCCGCAGCGCCGCCACGCGCGAACCAAAGCCCGTCTGCGCGAAGCCCTTCGCAAGCTCTCTGCCGATCCGGCACAATCGTTGACGGCAGCGGCCCTCGCGCGTGAAGCAGGAATTGGCCGCAACGCCCTCTATACCGGCCACGCGGATGTCCTCGGTGAATTGCGCGCCCTTGCCGCGCAACGGGCTGCGGCTTCCAAGGTGAGCCGACGCGACAGGGAGGCGGATGGCGAGGAAATCCGAAGGCTCGAAAAGGACAAGCAAAAGCTTGCCACCCAGAATGCCGGTTTGCTGCGGCGGGCGCTGGACGCCGAAGAGCGCCTGAAACGCAGCGAAGACCGCAATGCGCAACTCCTGCGAGAGATCGCCAAGCTCAGGGCGCCCGTGGTCGTGTCGCGCGAAAATGCCGGGCTGCCCGGCAGACAAGATTGATCGCCAACCCGGTCGCGACGCCCCGCCGCTGCGCGGCGGGCAGAGGGAGAGGCGGCTGAGGAAGCGGGCGAGCCCAGAGATGGTGAAGAAGAGAGGCTTGCCGGTTCCGCTGGCAAGCCACCGGACGTTCCCGATACCAAAGAATACGTCATCTTTGCTTCCTGATCGGAAGGCTCTTTGCAGATCAACGCCTTACTCATAACAAGACAGGTTGACAAATGACCTATGCCTTCATGGA
>Ga0208112_100811_pt1 | contig 17035 bp, 16 predicted proteins | sample HotLakConsoUCCLE_FD_184736 | JGI IMG/M metagenome (GOLD analysis project Ga0208112, IMG submission 184736) | Hypersaline microbial mat communities from Hot Lake, Washington, USA - Hot Lake Consortium UCC-LE (SPAdes) (version 2) ... | reverse complement strand
GGGTGTAGAACTCGCCCATCAGGCCCACCATGATCAGGCCGGCCGTCACGTAGAGCGGGTAGAGAATCGAGGTGTTGTTCGGAAAGTAGTTCACGAAGATGAACCCGCGCCCCTGGTCGATGGCGTGAAACAGCGGGTTCCAGTCGAAGAGTGCGAGCATCGAGGGCGGCAGCATATTCGCGACAAACATCTTTCCCGACGCGATCATGTTTGCGCGGGAATAGATCTGCGAACCGATCGTCGCCACGCTCGGCGCCCATGGCTTTATCGCGAGAAAGACGAGGCCCACACCGACGCCCGACAGCCAGGCCAGAAGGAACATGAGGAAAGCGCCGACGGGGTCATGGATGACCACCGGGGCGAACGCGACGTGGTAGACGTAGAGGATCACGAGCATCCCCAGCACCTGGTTGTAGAGCGCGCCCAGGGCGGCGGAGGCGATTGCGACCGCGGTCGTCATCGGCAGGTGCTGCATCATCGGTGACGCGGGGCCTTCCGATCCGACCACCGCGCTCATGGCCTTGATGTGCGTCATGAAGAGGAAGATCCCCGACATGATGTAGAGCAGGAAATCGCCCCTGATCGCGGCACCGCGCATTCCGAGAACCGAGAACAGCAGCACGAAGGCCACGACCATGATCACCGATTGCAGCATCGACATGAGCAGGCCGACGAAGGCGTTCGCGTGGGTCTTTCTGAGGCTGCGTACGGTGTTGTGGTAGATCAGTTCGGCGAGCGCGAGGGCCGACCCGGACATGGTAGTGTTGCGTCGCTCGGTCGTGAACATGGGATTCCTGCCTTTGGCAGAGCCAGCTAATCTGGATTTCTTGCCGAATTATTGTTGACGGACTATAGGCGCTCGGGCCGGTGTTTGAAAGCCGGTGAGTAGCTCCAGCGGAGATCAGAATGGACGATCGGCAGATTATCGCGACCCTGCGGCGGCTCGCGCTGGAAGCGGGGGCGCTGATACTCGAGATCTACGGACAGGAAGACTTCACCGTCGATACCAAGGACGATGCAAGCCCCGTGACCGAGGCCGACCGCCGCGCGGATGCCCATATCACCGCCGGGCTTCGCGCTGCGTTCCCCGAGGCCGCCATCGTCACAGAGGAGGAAGTTTCGACCCATGCCGTTCAGGCATCGAGCTTCTTCATCGTCGATCCGCTCGACGGGACGAAGGAGTTCGTCAAGCGGCGCGGAGACTTCACCGTCAATATCGCTCTGGTGCGGGACGGCATTCCGAGCCTTGGCGTGGTCTATGCGCCCGCAAAAGGCCGTCTCTTCTATACTGACGGCACGGGCGGTGCGGTGGAGGAGGGCGGTGCACTCGACCCCGCGGTGGTGGGCGCGGACGTCCGCCCGATCTCCGTGGCCCGGCCGGACAATTCCGCACTGCGCGTCGTCGCCTCGAAATCGCACCGTGATGCGGCGACCGACGACTACATCGACCGCTACGCTGTCGCCGATTCCGTATCGGCAGGGTCGTCCCTGAAATTCTGCCTCGTGGCGACGGGCGAGGCCGACCTTTATCCGCGGCTTGGGCGGACAATGGAATGGGACACGGCGGCCGGCGACGCGGTTTTGCGTGCGGCGGGAGGTCGTGTTGTGACCTTCGAAGGTCACCAGAGCTTCCGCTACGGCAAGCCGGGGTTCGAAAACGGCTTCTTCATTGCCGCAGCTCCCGGGGTCGATCTCAAGCGTCCGTGACGCCGTCGTCGCACATGCCGGCGCGGATCAGCGTCATCGTCGCGAGCAGAGGCCGGCCGCGCGAACTCCGACGCTGCCTCGATGCGCTCGAGCAGGCGGTCTGGCCCCTTGTCGAGGTGATTGTGGTCGCGGACAGTGCGGGTCGCGCGGCAGCCGGTGACAGGACCGGGGCACAGGTGGTGGCATTCGACGAACCGAACCTCGCCGCTGCGCGGAACGCGGGCCTTCGCGCGGCCGGCGGCGACATCGTCGCCTTCATCGATGACGATTCCGTGCCCGAGCCGATGTGGCTCGCCGCGCTCGCCGGTGCTTTCACGGACGGTGCCGTGGGAGCGGCGACCGGGCCGGTCCTGGGGCGGAACGGAATCTCGCTCCAGTCGGGCGCTGAAACCATTCTTTCTGACGCAACGACGGTGCCAGCCACGGGCGTTACGGCGTTTCGGCGCGCACGCCCCGGCAGCGCGCCGAAGACGGTTGGCACGAACATGGCGTTTCGCGCCGACCTCATCCGCGCGGCGGGCGGCTTCGACGAGACGTTCCGGTTCTATCTCGAGGACGCGGATCTCGACATGCGTCTCGGCAAGATGGGGGCGGTGACAGCATATGTTGCCTGTGCGGTCGTCCATCATGGCACGGCGGCCTCGGTCCGGCGTCGGAGCGACCGCGCACCCCTCGACCTTACCGACATCGGTCGCAGCACCGCGGTGTTTCTCCTGCGCCACCATCCCGCCGACCGCGTCGACGAGGCACTCTCCGCGGCGCGCGAGCGCGAATGGCGGCGGGCCGTCCGAGGGATCCAGAGCGGGGCGCTGGAACCCCGGGACATGCGTCGGCTGATGGCGGGCTTCGATGCAGGCGCGCGCGAAGGGCTCGAAGCTGGCCGCCCGCAACTGGCGGCATTCGGTCCGCCACCACCTTTCCGTCCGCGTGCAGCGCATCCCGCCTGCCATGCCATCGTCGCGGGTCTCGGCGCGCAGCGACCTGTCGCTCGTGCAAAGGCGGAGGCCCTGCGCGAGGCAGGTGCGACGGTCAGCCTCTTCCTGTTTTCGCAGACCACGCTTTACCATCATGTGCGCCATGACGGCGGCATCTGGGTTCAGACCGGCGGCCTCTGGGGTCGGTCCGATCGGTCAGGTCCCTTGCTGCGCAGGGCAAGCGGCCTTTCGCGTCTGGAAGCGGAAGTGGCCCGCGTGGCCGGACCCCGTGGGTTCGACGGCAAGCTGGAAGCCCTTCTTCAGCAGGGAATACCCACTGAGCGGTTTCCATTCTTCTGACATCTTGGTCTAATAATGGTGATCCCGTATCGGGCTCAAACAGTGCTTAGGAGCAAAGATGACACGCAAGGTGACCAAAGCGGTCTTTCCTGTCGCCGGAATGGGAACGCGCTTCCTGCCGGCCACGAAGTCGGTTCCGAAGGAGATCATGACGCTCGTCGACCGTCCCCTGATTCAGTACGCGATCGACGAAGCCAGGGCGGCGGGGATCACCGAGTTCATCTTCGTGACCGCGCGTGGCAAGTCGGCACTCGAGGACTATTTCGACCTTGCGCCGGATCTGGAGGCGAAACTCGAGGCTTCCGGAAAAACCGAGCTGCTCGAGGTTCTCCGGTCCACGAACATGGAGTCCGGAGCGATTGCGTATATCCGCCAGCAGCAGGCGCTTGGTCTTGGCCATGCGGTGTGGTGCGCGCGACGGCTGATCGGCGACGAACCGTTCGCCGTCATCCTGCCTGACGACGTCATCGCGGCCGAAACGCCGTGCCTTGCGCAGATGGTCGAGGCCTATGATGGCGTTGGCGGCTGCATGGTCGCGGCGATGGAAGTTCCGCCCGAGAAGGCCTCGGCCTACGGCGTTCTGGATATCGCCGAAGACCACGGGTCGATCGTTCGGGCGAGAGGAATGGTGGAGAAACCGGCGAAAGGCGCAGCGCCTTCGAACCTCGCCGTTATCGGTCGCTATATCCTGCCGCCCTCGGTGATGGAGTCGCTTGACCAGAAGAAGCTCGGCGCGGGCGGCGAGATCCAGCTGACCGACGCCATTGCGGCCGAGATCACGGCGGGTCGCACCGTGCACGGCATGCGATTTCGTGGCGAACGCTTCGATTGCGGCTCGAAATCGGGCTTTCTGCAGGCGACGGTGGCCTTCGGTCTTGCCCGACCCGATCTGAGGGACGAGTTCAGCAGCTATCTCGATGACGTCTACGCCATGCGGAAGGCAGCCGAATAACGTCGCGGGCGATCGTTCTCGACATCGGCCGGACGATCGCGCGGGCCGGCGGCGGCCCCGCGACCGGCATCGACCGTGTGGAGCTGGCGTGGATCGGTCACGTTCTCACTCTCGATTGCCCGGTTTTCGCCCTGGCACGCCTTCGCAGGGCCACCGTTCTTCTCGACCGTGAAGGATTGCGGTGCCTGTTCGAAGGAGCGCAGGCACAAGCCAGGCTCTTTGACCGGCTGAGGGGGCGTGGCGGGTCGCTGCGGGCGCGGACCGAGGCGGCTGCGATAAACCTTGCCTCGTCGCGCTGGGGCGGCATTCCCGACCGGTCGGAGCTGTCGAGGCTCGTGGGTCCAGACCCTCGTTACCTCTCTGTCGGACATGCCGGGCTCGATGCCCGGTGCCTTGGTGCGATGGCGGCTGTGCCCGGGGCAAGGATTGCGGTGATGGTTCACGACACCATTCCGCTCGACCTTCCCCAAACCCAGAAGGCGGGTGCGTCGGAACGGTTTCGCCGGAAGCTGGCCCTTGTCGCCGGCGCCGCCGACATCGTCATCGCACCGTCCAAAGCCACCGCGGCCGAGGTCGCGCGTCACCTTGCGGCCATGGGCGGGCGGGCAGAAACCATCCTCGCCAGCCCCGGCGTCAGCGTTTCCGAACCCGGCCCTCTGCCCGAAGCGGTTTCCGCGAACCGGCCATTCTTCGTCGCGCTGGGCACCATCGAGCCGAGGAAGAACCATGCGCTGCTTCTCGATCTCTGGAGCGATCCCGCCACCCTTTCCGGATCTCCCCGGCTCGTGATCGCCGGGCGCCGCTGATGGCGCAATGAAACGACCTTTCGGCGGCTCGACGCCATGGCGGGCGACGGCGACGTCATCGAGTTCAACGACCTCGACGACCGGAGTGTGGCGGGCTTGCTGAAGTCGGCCAACGGTCTGCTCTTTCCGTCTCTGGCCGAGGGCTTCGGCTATCCTCCGCTGGAGGCGGCCTCGCTCGGCACGCCAGTCGTCGCGACTCCTCTGCCGCAGATCCGTGAACTCCTCGGAAACACTGTCATTTACGCCGAGCCGACCGAGTTGTATCAATGGAAAAGAGCGATCGAGGGCCTTGCCGGGGCGAGGGCGGAAAAGGCTGTGCCGCCACTGCCGAACTGGCGGGACCATTTCAATATTGTATTAAACGCGCTTGGTTAATGCACTTCGTGCGGCGAAGGCGGGGCAGACTGGAACAATGCAGGCGCTAGAGGCCTACCGCCTCAGACTGAGACGGAAGCGGTTTCTTCTGCGGGCGATGCGCAAGGGGGGTGAACTGGCGTGCGTCAGCGACAATCTCCGACGCATCGTGCCCCGCGATGTCCTGCTCTTCGCGACGCTGCGCAACGAACATCCCCGCCTGCCCCATTTCCTGCGCTATTATCGCCGCCTCGGGGTCGGCCACTTCCTTCTGATCGACAACGGGTCGGACGATGGAGGTGCGGAATATCTCGCGGCACAGTCGGACGTGACGCTCTGGCAGACCGCCAGGAGCTACCGCCGGTCGCGCTACGGAGTCGATTGGCTGAACTTTCTCCGGCGCCGCCACGGACACGGTCGCTGGTGCCTGACGGTCGATGTCGACGAGTTCCTGGTCTACCCGTTCTGCGATACGCGGCCGCTCCGGGCACTGACCGACTGGCTCGACGCTTCGTCGATCCGCAGTTTCGGCACCCTGCTTCTCGACCTTTATCCGAAGGACGGGATCGGGCGCTGCCGTCCCGGCGAAGACCCGGTCGCGGCGGCCCCATGGTTCGACACCGGCAATTACCAGATCAGCCGGAACACGCTTTACGGCAATCTCTGGGTGCAGGGCGGCCCCCGCGCGCGCGCCTATTTCGAGGATGCGCCTCACCTGTCGCCGGCGCTCAACAAGATCCCCCTCGTGAAGTGGCACCGCCGCTACGCGTATGCGAGTTCCACGCACATGCTGCTGCCTCGGGGCCTGAACCGGGTCTATGACGAGTGGGGCGGGGAGAAGACGTCGGGCGTGCTCCTGCACGCGAAATTCGTCGACAGTTTCGAGGGCCGCGCGGCGGAGGAGGCCGCGAGGGGCGAGCACTACGCAGGCGGGCGGGAATACCGGGCCTACGAGGCAAGTCCGGCGCCGGGGCTCTGGACCGACTGGTCGGAACGATATCTCAACTGGCGCCAGCTCGAGATGCTGGGGCTCATGTCAACGGGGAACTGGGCGTGACCGCGAAGGTCGGCTTTCTCATGTTGGTGCACGAGGCGCTGGATCGCGCTTCCGCGGTGGCGCGCCACTGGCACGATGCGGGCTGCCCGGTCGTCATCCACGTCGACAGCCGTGTCGCCGCCCCCGAGTTCGAGCGCTTCGCGCGGGGCTTGTCGGATCTTCAAGATATACAATTCGTCGACCGGCGGCATTGCGAATGGGGTACATGGTCGCTCGTCGAGGCCTCGCTATCCATGGTCGAGACAATGCTCTCCCGCGAACCTCATGTGAGCCACGTCTATCTCTCTTCGGGGGCATGTCTGCCACTCCGCCCGGTCGCCGATCTCGAGAGATACCTTGCGGCACATCCGGACGTCGATTTCATCGAGAGCGTCGCGGTCGAAGACGTGCCCTGGGCCAAGGGTGGGCTCGATTTCGAGCGTTTCCATTTCAGCTTTCCGTTTTCCTGGAAGCAGACCCGCTGGCTGTTCGACAGCTGGGTGCGTCTCCAGCGGCTCGTGGACCGGCGGCGGGCGTTGCCGGAAGGTGTCGCGCCTCACCTTGGGTCACAATGGTGGTGCCTGACCCGAAAGACCCTCGAGCATATTGTCACCGACCAACGGCGAGGCGAGCTGGAAAGCTACTTCCGACGGGTGTGGATACCCGATGAGAGCTATTTCCAGACGCTCGTCCGGCTCCACGGCGCGAGGGTGGAAAGTCGGTCGCTGACGCTTTCGAAGTTCGACTTCCAGGGCAAGCCCCATGTCTTCTACGACGACCATCTCGATCTTCTGAGGCGTTCCGATTGCTTCGTCGCCCGCAAGATCTGGCCGGAGGCGGACGAACTCTACAGGAACTTTCTCGACAAGCCGCGCGCGCCGAGTGCGGCTGCGCCGAACCCCGTTGAAATCGATCAGCAGTTCGCACGAGCGCTCGCACGCCGGACCTCGGGGCGGGACGGGCTCTATTCCGTCGCCCGCTTTCCCGCGCCATCACGGGATCTTGGCCTCAGCGCGGCGCGCTACATCGTGTTCCATGGCATCGGCGAACTCTTCGAGAACCTCTCCGAATGGGCGCAGAACGAGATGCGGATTCGGGCCCATGGCCATCTGTTCGCGCAAGACCGGGCCGAGTTTGCCGACGGGCTTGCCGATTTCGCCGGTGGCCTTTCGGACAGCGCCACGTTGCGAGACTACAATCCGCAGGCGTTTCTGACGAACCTTCTGTGGAATACGCGCGGGGAGACCCAGAGCTTCCTGTTCGGACCCGGCGACCGGCAGGAGGTTGCGCCGTTTCTGGCCCGGGACCGAAATGCGCGCATCTACGCGATCAGCGGAGCCTGGGCCGTGGGTCTCTACCGGACAGGCGAGCCGCCCGCTGCCCTGCGCAAGCGGGCCGCACTCCTGCAGCGCGTGGAGGCGGAGCATCTCGAAAGGCTGCGTCGTTCGGACACGAGAGCGCGGGTACATATCTGGTCGCTCGCGGAGTTTCTCGACCTGCCTTCCGAAGTCGTCCAGACGATCGTCGACGAGAACCGGGTGTCCCATGGCCCCTCTCTGGCCGCGGCCCCGGTGATGCACGACCTGAGCGGCCTCGCGGCATTCCTGCAGGAACTCAAGAACCAGGGAATGCAGCCTCACCTGGCGGGTGATGTCACCGAGGTGGCGCGGCTCGAAAGGCCGCCGGAAGCCCCGAAGGTGGTGCGGTAGGTGGCGAATTTCGACAGTTTCGTGGTTCTCGCGGGAATGCGGACAGGGTCGAACCTCCTCGAGGAGGAACTGAATTCCGTTCCGGGGCTCTCCTGCCTTGGAGAGGTCTTCAACCCCCATTTCGTCGGACACCCGAAGAAGGACGCGCTTCTCGGCCTTTCGCTGGCGGAACGGGACCGCGATCCGGGACGCATGCTGGCACGCATGGCCGGGGAGACGGAGGCGCTCCTGGGCTTCCGCCTTTTCCAGGATCACGACGACAGGGTGCTGACCCACTGCCTCGCGGAGCCGCGCATCGCGAAGGTCGTTCTCACCCGCAACCCGGTCGACAGCTACGTTTCGCTGAAGATCGCGCGCGCCACCGGGCAGTGGTGGCTGGGGGATGTCTCGCGCGCCCGCTCGGCAAAGGCGCGGTTCGACGCCGACGATTTCGAGAGGTTTCTCGAAGCGCGGAGGGCCTTCTACCTCAGGGTCAATCGCGCCCTGCAGACATCCGGGCAGACAGCCTTTCATCTCGATTACGCCGACCTCGCCGACACTGGCGTTCTCGCCGGACTGGTGCGATTCTTGGGTGTCGACGGTGGTGTCGATCCCAGCCGGGTCCGCGCGAAGGTACAGAACCCGGCCCCGCTCGCCGACAAGGTCGAGAATTTCGCCGAATTGGAAGACGCCCTTGCCCGGGCCGACTATTTCGATCTCGGCCGAATCCCGAGCTTCGAGCCGGTTCGCGGCCCGGGGGTCCCGGGCTTCCTGATTTCGGATGCGGCCGCGCTGCTCTACATGCCGCTTCGCGGCGGGCCGACGGAGTTCGTTGCGAATTGGCTCGCCGCCGCCGGTGGTGCCGCACCGCGGAGCGGTCTGAAGCAGAAGGACATACGCCAATGGAAGCGGCAGACGCCGGGGCACAAGAGCTTCACGGTCGTCTCGCACCCGCTTGCACGCGCCCACGCCGTCTTCGTCCGACGGATTCTTTCGACCGGCGAGGACGCGTATCCCGAAATTCGCGCCCTGCTGCGCGAGCGCCACGAGCTTCCGATTCCGGAAGAGGCGCCGGGGCCGGGTTGGAGCGCGGCCGACCACCGGGCGGCGTTTCTTTCTTTCCTGGGGTTTCTGAAGCGTAACCTCGGCGGACAGACCAGCATTCGGATCGATCCGGACTGGGCAAGCCAGACGGGACTGCTGCAGAAACTCGCAGAGGTCATGGTGCCGGACCGGGTTCTGCGCACGGAATCCCTGTCCGACGAGCTTCCCGCCCTGCTGGCCCCAAAGCGGTCGCTGCCGGTCGAGCCGTGGGGCGATGACGGTCGCCTTGCGGAGATCTATGACCGCGAGATCGAGACGGTCGCGTGCGCCGCCTATCCGCGCGACTACATGATGTTCGGGTACGGTGCGTGGTCCGGCTAGCTCAGGCCGCCTTCGACTGCTGAGCTTCGGTCAGCATTGCGTGCAGGGTTGCCGGGTCCGAGTTGGAGCGGAGCTTCTTGCAGAGGCCGGCGTCGCGCATCGTCCTCGAGACGACGGCAAGGGCCTTCAGGTGCTCGACTCCCGCATCCTCGGGGGCAAGCAGCGCGAAGACGAGGTCGACCGGCTTGCGGTCGACCGACCCGAAGTCGAACGGTTTCTCCGCGCGAATGAATATGCCTGCGACATGGCCGATGCTGTCGATCCGGGCATGGGGCAGGGCGATGCCGCCCCCCACGCCGGTCGGTCCGAGGCTTTCGCGGTCCTGAAGCGCTTCGACGACCCGGCGGGCCGGAACGTCGTGGAGAGTTTCGGCGAGTTCGCCGATTTCCTGGAACAGCCGCTTCTTCGAGGTAAAGCTCGTCGCGATCTTCACGGCCTCGGGCCGCAGGAGTGAACTCAGGTCCATTGATGACTTGCCCTCAAGGCTCCCAGCGCGCTCAGCCCTGGTCCGGGTCGATCCACCCGATGTTTCCGTCGTCACGGCGGTAGACGATGTTCAGGCTTCTGTCCTGCTTTTCGTTCCGGAACACAAGGACCGGAGCGCCGGCCAGCTCCATTTGCATCACCGCTTCCCCAACGCTCAAAGAGGGGATTTTCGTTTCCATCTCGGCGATAATCATCGGCTGGAGCGTCTCCGGCTCGTCGTTCTCCGACGTTTCCGCGCCCGAAAGGACGTACGAAGCGGCGGCAAGCATTTCAACCGGCTCGACACGCTCCTTGTGGTGGTCCTTCAGCCGCCGCTTGTAGCGGCGCAGCTGCTTGTCGAGCTTGGCGACGCACTTGTCGAAGGCGGCGTAGATCTCGTGGTCGCTGGCGCTGGCCTGCGCGAGAAGGCCGGTCGAGAGGTGAATCGTGGCTTCGGCCGCAAAGGCGTTTCCGTCCCGGGAAAAGACGACATTGGCATCGGTAGGCCGACCGGCATATTTTTCGGCCACAGCACCGAGTTCGGTTTCGACATGGGTCTGAAGGGCTGTGCCCACGTCGATCTGCTTGCCGGTGATCTGATATTTCATCTCTCTCTCCCGAGGCCGCGATGTCCTGTCGGTCACGCGGTCATGTCGTTGCTTCAGCCAGTGCCTGATCTGAAAAGCGTCCCCGCGACGCGCCGGCATGGCCGCCGGCCCGAAAGGCAAAAGCTCGTATCTCGCTGCCTCTCCATCGCCCCAAGTAGGCCGGCCGAAGCGTCCGGAGTCAATTCCTTCGGCACGGGTTTCAGTTCATCCGGAACGAGTTGCCTAGATACACCCGGCGGACATCCTCGTTGGCCACGACCTCTTCGCTCGTCCCGCTCATCAGGATCGTTCCACCGTGGAGAATATAGGCGCGGTCGACCACGTCGAGGGTTTCGCGCACGTTGTGGTCCGTGATCAGAACTCCGATGCCACGGTTCTTCAGGTCGGCCACGAGATGCCGGATATCCTCCACCGAAATCGGGTCGACCCCCGCGAAGGGCTCGTCGAGCAGCACATACCTGGGGTTGGCCGCAAGGCACCGCGCGATCTCCACTCTCCGCCGTTCACCGCCCGAAAGCGCCACCGACGGCGACTGGCGGATGTGCGCGATGGAAAATTCCTTCAGGAGCTCCTCGAGCCTGGCGTCCTGGGCTGCGCGGTCGGGATAGGCGATCTCGAGAATGGCGCGGATGTTGTCTTCCGCGTTCAGTCCCCGGAAGATCGAGGCCTCCTGCGGAAGATAGCCGATGCCCATTCGAGCACGACGATGCATCGGCAGGCGGGTTATGTCCCGCCCGTCGATGGTGATCTGGCCGCCATCGGCGTTGACGAGCCCTGCGATGGAATAGAAGCATGTTGTCTTGCCGCTGCCGTTCGGGCCGAGAAGGCCGACCACCTCGCCCCGCTGAAGCTCGAGGCTCACGTCCTCGATGACCTTCTTCTTGCGGTAGGCTTTCCTCAGATGGCGGACCTTGAGCCCGGTCTCCCCGGCCTCGGCGGCAAGGTCCCGGGGCGACATCAGTTTTCGCCGGTCTGAAAGACCGTGCGCACCCCACCTTCGATCCGCCCCGTTCCCCGTTCCAGATCGACCTGGAGCACGTCGCCGGCAACGACGTTCTGCCCCTGGGTGAGCAGGACGTCGCCGGAGAGCACCAGCGACGAGTCTGCCACGGAATAGACCGCCTCGCTCGCTTCGGCGGCATCCGGCCCGTTGACGAAGGTGACCCCGCCGGTCGCCGAGACGCGGCCGATGGAGGGGGTCCGGTTCCCCTCTTCGTCGGTGGCGTATTCGACGCGGATGAACTCCGCGGAGAGGCGAAGTTCGGCCTGTGCGACGACGACATTTCCCTCGAACACCGCGCTGCCGTCTTCCGGGTCGACCGAAAGCGCGTCTGCCGAAACCTCGATGGGGGCGGAATTGTCGAAGGCGAGGCCGCCAAGGGATACGTTGGCACCCTGCGCAGACAGGGCAGCGGGAGCGAGCGCGAAGGCAAGCAGGGCGAAAACACGGGTGAACGGCACCGGAGACCTCATGATGGTTGCCGACCGTATAGCAGGGCGGGTCTTGTCATCAAATGACAACATAGGGAGTGCCGTCTGCTCTTGCGACCGCGGAGGCGCGCTAGTGGCTGAAGATATCCGTATCGGGCCATCCGCCAAGATCGAGCCGTGCGCGGGTCGGCAGGAAGGCGAATGCGGCTTCTGCGAGATCGCGTCGCCCTTCCCGGGCGAGCCGCGCGTCAAACACCTCCCTCAGGCTGTGAAGATAGAGCACGTCCGACGCGGCGTATTCGAGCTGCGCCTCGGTCAGCGTCTCCGCCCCCCAGTCGCTCGACTGCTGCTGCTTCGAGATATCGATGCCGAGCATTTCCTCGCAAAGATTCTTCAGCCCATGCCTGTCGGTGTAGGTGCGCACCAGCTTCGACGCGATCTTCGTGCAATAGACAGGGGTCGCCAGCGACCCGAATGCGTGGAACAGCACCGCGATATCGAAGCGGCCGAAGTGGAAGAGTTTCAGCGTGCCGGGGTCGGCGAGCATGGCGGCGAGGCGTGGTGCCGCCGTCTGTCCGCGCGCGATCTGGACCAGATGAGCGTTCCCGTCTCCGCCCGAGAGCTGCACGAGGCAGAGCCGGTCGCGATGCGGGTTGAGTCCCATCGTCTCGCAGTCGATCGCGACGACCTGGCCGAGGTCCAGGCCGTCCGGAAGATCGCCATGATGCAACGTGATCGCCATCGTCGGCCTTTCGATTTCTCGGGCGCAGATACGACAAGTGGTCCCGCCCCGCAACTCCGCGCGATTCGAAGCAGAGTTGGCGGATATGCGCCGAATTGCCGTGGGCTTAGGCATTTTTTCAGACCGATGGTCCAACATTTGCAAATATGTGGCCGAGGTCCCGGGGGGGGCAAGCTCTTGGGAGGTGGGATGGCTTTTTCGGCTGTCATAGTGGGAACGATGGTGTCTTTGACCGCACTTTTGGTGTCGACACTCGCCCTCGGCACGCCGGTCCTTTCGGCAATCTTGCTTGCGCTCGCCGCAGGGCAGACAACCTTCGCGTTCGTTCTCGTCAAGGCGTTGATCTGCAAGTCCCTCCGCCGCTCCACATCCGCGCTGAACTCCCGGCACGGTTGAGACGAAGGTCCGCTCGTCGGCGACCGCTTCCGGCCAGGGACGTAACTTTCGCAGAAAATCCAGCCAATATCGGCGCGCTGAGGAACCCGACCTCCAAGCTCGTCGTGCCGAACGGGCCATCAAGCTCAAGCTGCCGAACCTTGTAAAACGATTCGAAGGCAAAGGTTGGGCCAACGGGCGGCCAGATGCGACATCCGGTCCGCCGATGCACCGAGAGGGTTTAATAAAGGGATTACCTGGTGCCCAGGAGAGGACTCGAACCTCCACGCCCGTAAGGGCACTAGCACCTGAAGCTAGCGCGTCTACCAGTTCCGCCACCTGGGCAGGTGTCGTGAGCGGGGGAAATACGCGCGGGCGGGAGGGCTGTCAACGGCCCCGTTCGGCGGCGATCGCGCGGGTTGTTCCGGACACGATGGGGGTCTAATCAGGGCAAACCAGAAAGGGATTGCCCGATGTCGAACCTCGTGACGATCTTCGGCGGCTCCGGCTTCGTTGGCCGATACATCGCCCGGCGCATGGCCAAGCAGGGCTGGCGGGTGCGGGTGGCGGTGCGGCGGCCGAACGAGGCGCATTTCGTGCGGACCTACGGCGTGGTGGGCCAGGTCGAGCCGATCATTGCCAACATCCGATATGACGAGAGCGTGGCGCAGGCGGTGGCGGGGGCCGACGCGGTGGTCAATTGCGTCGGCACGTTCGACAGGGGCGGCAAGAACAACTTCGGCGCTGTCCAGGACGAGGGCGCGGCCCGCATCGCCCGTCTCGCGTCGGAAGCCGGGATCTCGCGAATGGTCCATATCTCCGCGATCGGCGCCGACACCGGGGGCGCGAGCCTCTATGCGCAGTCGAAGGGCCGGGGCGAAGAGGCGGTGCTGGAGCATATGCCCGAGGCGGTCATCCTGCGCCCCTCGGTCGTCTTCGGCCCCGAGGACCAGTTCTTCAACCGCTTTGCCGCCATGACGCGGACGTCTCCCTTCCTGCCACTCGTCGGTGCCGGCACGAAGTTCCAGCCCGTCTATGTCGACGATGTCGCGGCTGCGGCCGAAAAGGGCGTGCTCGGCGAGGCGGCGCCCGGCATCTACGAGCTCGGCGGGCCGGATGTGCGGAGCTTTCGCGAGCTGATGCTGGAGATGCTCGGCGTGATCCGGCGGCGCCGGCTGATCCTGTCGATTCCGCTCTGGGTAGGCCGGCTCATGGGCCGGGGTTTCGACTTTCTGAACCTGATCACGTTGGGGATCGTGAAGGGTCCGATCACGCTCGACCAGGTGAAGACCCTCGCGTCCGACAACGTGGTTTCGGAAGGCGCCAAGTCCTTTTCTGACCTCGGCATTTCTCCCACTCCGATGGACGCGGTGCTCGAAAGCTATCTCTGGCGGTTCCGTCCTTCGGGGCAGTATTCCGAGATCAAGAAATCGGCCGGGCAGCTGCGCTCCTAGGCGTAGGCGATGACGAGAAGCACGGCTCCGAGGATCACCCGGTAGATCACGTAGGGCGTGAAGCTGATGCGCTTCAGGAGCGTCATCATTCCCCAGAGCGCGGCAAGGGCCGCGAGAAAGGCGAAGGCGGCGGCGATGGCCCCGTCGCGTGCTGCCGCGGCGTCGGCGGTGGCGACGACCTCACCGCCGAGGAGAACACCGGAGGCGAGGATCGTCGGAATCGACATGAGCATGGCGAGCCGCGCGGCCTCGTCGCGGCGGTAGCCGAGCTGGCGCGCGGCGGTGATCGTGATGCCAGAGCGCGACGTGCCGGGAACGAGGGCGAGCACCTGCCAGAGCCCCATGACGAGGGCGTCCTTCAGTGTCCAGCCGTCACCCGACTTCGCTTCTCCGCCGATGCGATCAGCCCAGTAGAGCACGAGGCCGAAGACGATCATCGTCCAGCCGATCACCGCCGTCGATCGCAGCGCGTCATCGAGACCGGTGAGCTTGAAGACGAGGCCGGCGAGGACCACCGGGACGGTGGCGACCACGAGGCAGAGGACGAGCCAGCTGTCGGGGTCGTCGACGCGTCCGCGAAGCACGTTCGGAGCGCCTCGGAAGAGGCGCATGGTATCGGTGCGGAAGTAGAGCATCACCGCGAAAAGGGTGCCGACATGGACGGCGACATCGATGACCTGACCCTGGTCGTCGAGGCCGGTGAGATTCGGCAGGAGGATCAGGTGGCCGGAGCTCGAAACCGGCAGGAACTCGGTGATTCCCTGGATCAGGGCCACGACAATCAGGTGGAAGAGGGGCATGGTCGCCGGATCGGGTTACGGTTCACCGCCTGTGTAAGTCATTCGGAATCAAAGGGACAGAAGAATATGCGTCAAATTACCTGACATTCTTTTCGCGTTTGCGGCGAGGCTTCTTCTGAGGGTGTCGCGACAAGGGCAAACTAGGTCTGCACTTCTGACTTTTCTTTTGAATGCAACCGCCTTATCCAAGTGTTTCGTTACCCGTCACAACTGCGAGCTGGCCATGGCCGAGAACCCCATGCTGAAATTCACGACCATCGAGCGTGCGATGCCCGAGAAGCGTGACGCGATGGTGCGCCGCGAGGATTTCGGGGAGATTTACGCCGAGTACGCCGACGCGAAGGCGAAGGAGCAGTCCGCGCGCTGTTCGCAATGCGGCGTGCCCTACTGCCAGTCGCATTGCCCGCTTCACAACAACATCCCCGACTGGCTCATGCTCACCGCCGAGGGCCGCCTCCGGGAAGCCTACGAGCTCAGCCAGGAGACGAACACGTTTCCCGAGATCTGCGGCCGGATCTGCCCGCAGGACCGGCTCTGCGAGGGCAATTGCGTCATCGAGCAGGCCGGCCATGGCACGGTCACCATCGGGTCGGTCGAGAAATACATCACCGACACCGCCTGGGAGAAGGGCTGGGTCGCGCCGATCCGCCCCTATGCCGAGCGCGAGGAATCGGTCGGCATCATCGGCGCGGGGCCGGGCGGGCTGGCGGCGGCGGACATGCTGCGGCGCGCAGGCGTGCAGGTGACGGTCTATGACCGCTACGACCGCGCTGGCGGGCTGATGACCTACGGCATTCCCGGCTTCAAGCTGGAAAAGGACGTGGTGATGAAGCGCATCGCCCAGCTCGAGGACGGCGGCGTGGAGTTCGTGCAGAATTGCAACGTGGGCGACGACATCTCGTTCGACGCGATACGGGGCAAGCACGACGCGGTGCTGATCGCCACGGGGGTCTACAAATCAAGGGAATTGCAGGCGCCGGGCATCGGCGCCGAGGGCATCGTGCGCGCCATCGACTACCTCGCCGCCTCGAACCGGAAGGGCTTCGGCGACGATGTGCCGGAGTTCGACTCGGGGCTTCTCGATGCCGAGGGAAAGCGCGTCGTCGTGATCGGCGGCGGCGACACGGCGATGGACTGCGTCCGCACCGCGATCCGCCAGGGCGCGGAAAGCGTGAAGTGCCTCTACCGCCGCGACAGGGCCAACATGCCGGGCTCGCAGCGCGAGGTCGCGAACGCCGAGGAGGAGGGTGTCGAGTTCGTCTGGCTCTCCGCACCCAAGGGCTTCGTCGGCGACGAGGTGGAGGGCGTGATCGTCCAGAAGATGCGGCTCGGCTCACCCGACGCCACCGGCCGGCAGATGCCGGAACTGATCGAGGGTTCGGACTACACCGAAGCGGCCGATCTCGTGATCGCCGCCCTCGGGTTCGAGCCGGAGGAGTTGCCGAAACTCTGGGGCGTGGAAGGGCTTGAAGTGTCGCGCTGGGGCACGGTCAAGGCCGATTTCCGCACCCACGAGACGAGCCTCGAGGGGGTCTACGCGGCGGGCGACATCGTGCGGGGTGCGAGCCTCGTCGTCTGGGCCATTCGCGACGGCCGGGAAGCCGCCGAGGCGATGCTCGAGCGGTTCGGTGCGGGTGCTGCCGCGGTGGCAGCGGAGTAGCGGTTTCCGGACCGGCCGGCGGGGTCGCGGCCGGTCTGCCAAACGTATGGCAAAGTGTATGGCAGGCGTATGGCAGCCTGCATGGCGTGTCACGGACAGAGGGTCAGGCAAGCTGACCCGTTCGGTTAAGGAAGGATGAAGCGATGACGAGACCCGGAGCGGCCGCCGCGACGCTGGCCCTTCTCCTGTCGGCGGGCGCGCTGGTGGCGAGTCCGGAGAACCAGCCCTATGCCGGGCAGGAGGCGCGCGACGTCTCGA
>Ga0208112_100804_pt1 | contig 17109 bp, 17 predicted proteins | sample HotLakConsoUCCLE_FD_184736 | JGI IMG/M metagenome (GOLD analysis project Ga0208112, IMG submission 184736) | Hypersaline microbial mat communities from Hot Lake, Washington, USA - Hot Lake Consortium UCC-LE (SPAdes) (version 2) ... | reverse complement strand
CCGGAAACCGATACGGCAGAACAAACCAGCATAACCGGACTATCTGGCTCAAACAAATGGATTGGCGGAGTCCTGGCTCCGAACGGGAAAATCTACTGTGTGCCGTTTAATTCCACCTCGGTGCTAATCATCGATCCGGAAACCGATACGGCAGAACAAACCAGCATAACCGGACTATCTGGCTCAAGCAAATGGTTTGGCGGAGTGCTGGCTCCTAACGGGAAAATCTACTGTATGCCGGTTAATTCCACCTCGGTGCTAATCATCGATCCGGAAACCGATACGGCAGAACAAACCAGCATAACCGGACTGTCTGGTTCATACAAGTGGTATGGCGGAGTGCTGGCTCCTAACGGGAAAATCTACTGTGTGCCGCTTAATTCCACCTCGGTGCTAATCATCGATCCGGAAACCGATACGGCAGAACAAACCAGCATAACCGGACTATCTGGCTCAAACAAATGGATTGGCGGAGTCCTGGCTCCGAACGGGAAAATCTACTGTATGCCGGTTAATTCCACCTCGGTGCTAATCATCGATCCGGAAACCGATACGGCAGAACAAACCAGCATAGCCGGACTATCTGGCTCAAACAAATGGTATGGCGGAGTGCTGGCTCCGAACGGGAAAATCTACTGTGTTCCCCGAGATTCCACCTCGGTGCTAATCATCGAGTCCGGGCAAAACGATGTAGCTGAATGGATGCTCTCACCCTACGTCAACAAACTCTAAAAAATGAACGTCAACAAACCATAAAAAATGAACGTCTATCTACTAACAGAATCCGAATGCGCGGCTCTCCGCGCTCACAATAAAAACGGGGCGCAGGTCTCCCCTTGCGACTACGGACAGGGGCCATGCGTCGAACTGGCGACACTGGACCTGCCGGAATTTTCCGACCACCGTGCCGCGCTCGACGCGATCCAACCCCTCAGCGAGCGGACGATCACTGAAGTCCTCATCGATGACGCCCTCTAAATTAGATTAACCTTTAATTCCAGGAAAGCCCACCCAACCATGAAAACCACCCAAATCCAAATCAACGGTCGCGAGGCCACTCTCAATTTCGACCGGCACGCCCGGTTCCGCTATGGCCGGCATGGGGGTAATCTCAACGCGCTCGGCATCGCCGGGCAGGATTATTTCCAGAGCATCCTCCTTATCTGGTCCGCACTCGATGAGGCAAGCCGGGGCCTGTATCCCGACCCCGCCCTCCTGGTCGATCACATCGCCGAAAACGACGATGCTCTGTACGAGCAAGTCTTCGCCGCCGCCGGGCATTGGTTCGAGGCTAAACAAAGCTAACTCAGGTCTCAAGTCTCAGGTCTCAGGTCTCAAGCCTCATCCCTCTAAAAAATGTCCGCCCGCGATGTATTAATCCGAATCCTCACCCAGGGCGATAGCTCGGGCTCCGAAGAGGTATCGCGCGGCCTCGACCAAATGGGCGAGCGGGCTAAGCGGGCAGGCAAGGCACTCAGTATTCGCGTAACTGCTCCCCTCACCGCCCTCGGAGGCGTCGCGGTCAAATTCGCCGCCGATGCCGCCGAGTCTGCCGACAAGCTCGAGGCCGTCTTCGGCCCGGCTACCGACAGCGTCAACGCCAAGATCGCCGAGCTACGCGATACCATCCCCGCCACCACCGCCCAGCTCCAAAGCCTCTTTTCCGGCATACAGGATCTTCTCGTGCCTCTCGGCATGGCCCCCGACGAAGCCGCCGAGATGTCCACGAGTATCGTCAAGCTCGCGGGCGACCTGGCGAGCTTTAATAACATCCCTATCGAGGAGGCCCTCAGCCGCATCCGCTCCGGCCTCGTCGGACAATACGAGCCCCTCCTCGAGTTCGGTGTCGCCCTCAACGCGACCACGGTAAAAGCCAAGGCATTCGAGCAAGGCATCGGCGATGGCCGCCGCGAACTCACCGCCGCCGAACGCGCCCAGGTTAGCTATCAACTCATCCTCGAAGGCACCAGTGCCGCCCACGGCAACGCCGCCGATACCGCAGACTCCGCGGCAAATCAATTCAAATTTCTTCGCTCCGAGACCAGCGAGCTCCTCACTGTCATCGGCGAGCAGCTCCTCCCAGCGATTACGCCGGTAGTTTCCGGGCTCAAAGATGCCGCCACGGCAGGCCAGGATCTCGATCCGGTTGTCGTCCGGGCCGGAGTGTCATTGGCCGCGCTGGCCGCCGCAACGGGTCCCGTTCTGGTCGGTTTGGCGGCTATTGTCAAAGCGACGAAGACGCTGAATCCGGCCATGGCCGGGCTGACAGTCGCCACCGGTTTCACCGTCACTGCCCTGGCCAACCTGGCGATAGCCTACAAAGAGGCGGCCGACGCCTCCGACGAACTAAATGACCGTCAAACCGATTTAACGCGCTCCCTCACCGTCGATCTCAAAGAGGCCGCATCCGAGGCCGACATCGCCGGAGTCATCCGACAGTCCACCAGCGCCCTCGCCGGCGTCGAAGGCGAACTTGCGGATATAGAGTCCAAGATCCGCGAATCATCCCGCCGCGGCCGCATGCGCCAGCAACACCAGGAGCGCATTAACTTCCTGGAGACTGAGCAGCGACTTCTCCAAACCAATATCCGGCTCGCACAGGAAAAGGGCGAGGAAATCGTATCCGAGAATCAGGCACGCGCCAAAGCCGCTGCACTAGCCGAAGAAGAAAAAATCGCCGCCGAGCAGAAAGCCGCCGCCGAGAAAGAGGCCGCCGCACGGCTCGAAGCCCAGCGCGAAGCCCGCGAAACCCTCCTCGAAGACCTCGATCTCGAGGAGGCTATCCTCCAGGCCAAGATCGACGGAAACGACGACGTCCTGAAACAGCTCCAGGATCAAAAGCGCGAGCAAGTAATCATCAACCAGCTGCAAAAGACCGGCGTCGATCACGACGAGGCCACCGCCCGCGCCGAGCGTTTCGTAGCCCTGCAAAACGAGGCAGCCGCCGCCGAAAAGAAACGCCGTGAAGAATCACGAAACAAACCAACCAGCGATGGCGACGACGGAAACGGCGATCTGCGCACCCGCCTCGGCCTCCTCGACCAGGTCGACCAGCGCGAGACTCAGTCCCGCCAGCTCCGCAACGGTGTCCGCCAAGAGGAATTTATCGATGTCGGAGGCACCCGCCAGCAGCGGTTCTTCGATGGCGGCCGCCAGATCGATGAATCCCAGGCATTCCAAGACCCAGCCAGCTCCCCGCCTTCCCCAGGCGGGGAGACCGGCTCGCCCGGTCGGGGTGGTTCCGGTGGTCCGTCCGCACCCATCGACACCGCCCCCATCACCGAGGCCGTCACCGCCGCTACGCCCGACCTTAGCCCCATCGCTGACGCCATCGTGTCCGCGCTCAATAGCTACCAATCCCAGATAAACGACCTGGCCGGCCAAATCCGCGATCTCGCCAACTAATCCCCATGAGCATCTGGACCATAAAGATCGGAACCGCCGCCGCCGTCGACCCGGCCACCCTCGACCTCTACGGCCTCAAGGCCTCCATCCTTACCCAGGCCCCCGATACCCTCACAGTCACCCAGGCCGCCGCTTACGATGCCGATCCCGCCATCCCCTACGGCACCCAAATCATTCTCTACAGAGATGGTGCACGCTGGTTTCAGGGCACCTGCACAGGAGTTTCCCGGAAGGGTTCCGGCCAGTCCGAAACCATCGCCTACACGATCTCCGGGCCCTGGTGGCAGCTCGAGCAAATCACCTACGAGCAGGCCGCCACCCGCTACCTCGATGGCGAGGAGGCCACGGTCGTTTCGCCCCGTGTCATCCTCGGGTCCGATGCCGATGGCAACCGGGTCGACTCCGCCGCCACCATCACCGAGGCCCTGCAATTCGCCCTCGATGCCCTCGGCAGCGCCGCACAATTTGCCATCGGCACGATCAACGCCCCCGCCCAAATCCCATGGGACGAGGTCACCGCCCTCACCTGCGCCGAGGTTGTCCGCCGCGTCCTACGCTACGCCCCCGACCGCGTCGCCTGGTACGACTACAGCACGGCAACCCCCACGCTCAATATCGTCCCCCGCAGCTCACTCACAGCCCTCAGCTACGAGATCGGCGCAAATCTCGAGCTCGTCGATAACGCCATCAACCCCCGCAACGACCTCCAAAACGACGGCGTCGTTATCACCTACGAGCGCACCGACAGCATCGGCGGCCAGGACCGCCGCGTCCTCATCCGCGACAGCGCAGGCACCACGACGGATCCACTCAAAACGCTCCGTCTCTACATCGATCTGGCCGGAGCGCAAGTCGGCATCCTCGAGCAGGATATCAAGACTGCCACCATCCAAAAAGACAGCGCCGCCTGGTGGTCCGCCCGGCACGCCAAGCTCAAAGGTGCCACGGGTGTTAGCATCGCCAATGCCACCCAGGAAGCAGTCGACGACGACGACGAGGACGACGGCGCCAACGACGGCACCAGCTACGCCCGCGAGATCATGTCCGGCAGCGTCGCCGAGTGGATGGCCGCCGGGGTCAACGAGCAGATCATCAGCGCCGACGTCACCTACACCCCCGATGGCGGCAGCTCCAAAACCGAGCGCCTCCGGCTCACGCTCAACGCCACCAGCGCCGCCACCGGAAAATACACCACCGTCGGCAGCGCAACCCCCGCCGAGCCCACCCCCGTCGGCCTCGCCGCCGCCATCCTCGCCAGCATCAGCACGCTCCAGTATGATGGCAGCATCATCCTCACCGCCGAGGAGGTCGCTGGAACGCCGCACATCGCCCGTCGCATCAACCTCACCGGCGGCCGCACCGAGTGGGCGACCATGGCCGCCCAGGTCTACCACGTCGATTACGATATCGACCAGGGCGCCACCAACATCCGCTTTGGCGTGGCCAAGCACCTCAGCCCGAGCGATCTGCTCACCCTCTACCGGGCAGCCCGCGACCGCCGCCCCGGACTCGCCCAGTCGAGAGCCAGCAGCACCAGCCCCCAAAGCAAACTCCCCGACCGCGGGCGCAACACCAGCACCGCCGACGACGGCGGCGATACTTTTCAACACGCATTTCAGGTCTACCGCGACGGATCTGCCGTTAAGGTCCGCTCAGGTTCGGTCAACTCTGTAGTCGCCACTGGCCTTGACCCTTCCGGAGAGCCGACCTCACTATGGCTCAACGTAAACATCTCGGCCACTGACCAGTCAGTCCAAAGCGTCGCCGTGCAGGACTCCGAGCCCACCGGCGCCGAGGATCGCGCAAAGCTCCTTATCGCCACCCTCACTTGGTCAGACGGCGTGCCCACGATCAGCCAGCAGATCAGCGGTAGCCAGTCGCTCGTCAGCTGCGGCGAAACCCACGTATTCGGCAGAATCTAATGAGTAACCCCTGGACAACTGGAAATTTCAACTGCTGCACCTGCCCCGATGGCGAGACAAAATACCGGCACCGCTGCGGATGCCCGACGGCCAGTTTGGAGTGCGAGAGCGTGCAGAAGGTGGCGACGTTGTGTGGGTTTCCTGAGTATTCTGGTTATATCAGCTCCCCCCCGAAAATGTATAAAGTCCGAACGGCTTCCGGCACTCGTAATCTCGAAATTGCTGCGCCTTTTGCTTGCCAGGGTGGGAGCGGTGGAAGACCTGCGCCACAATCAAGATCGACGACTCTTTCGGGTTCTGAAAGCTACGATGAAAATTGCAGCATTAGTGGTTCGTATCAGGCTGACTATAGCCGATCTTCACCGGGCTGCTCTTACACTTACCCAGACAGTGGCACTACCAACGAACAAGAACCGTATAGCTTTTCTTTGTCGTGTGACTATACGCCCGAAAGAATCCCGAATATAGGGGACATTACTGAATTTTCCACCTGTGGATCCTTGCCTTCAGGACCGGGTTCGTGGGCGGCTGTTTCTTCGACTCAAAAGCAACTTCCTTCCCCCGAGGATTCGGGTAATTTTAGTTATTCTGGTTCGCACTTATTGACCCTTTCCGCCCCCGACACCGAAGACGACGCCCTAGCTCGCGCATCCGAAACCGAGGGCAGCTCATGCAGCTCCATCTACCAGCGTCGCACTAACTCGTTTTCTTTCACGGTCCGGACGGTCAAATATACCATCAAAGCGCAAAATCTCCAACCGGGAGTTACCTACGAAGGTTGCGTCCGCATCCAGAGACGCAAAGCCTACAGCGGCACCATCCCTGACGATCCCGACACTGGCGAGGAAGAGGTGATTGAGTGGGAGGACGTAGAGCCCGACACCTTCTCCGACATCACCCGCACCGAAGCCAACACCGACGAGAACGGCATCACCACCGTCGAGGCCGACATCGATCTTCCCGGCGGAGCTGAAGACTCAATCGGTTGGGAATATGAGGCCGTCTCCGCTCACATTTGGCCTTCTTACGCCGATTGCGAATGCCCCACAGACTACGAGGAGCCTGCCCCCGAATGATCCACCGCCACCACAAACCCGCACCCCTCCAACTCCGCCCCGATCAGAAGATCGCCCCACAACCCCCCAAAGGCCTCGGCGACTACGTCGAGATCGCCGCCAAACCAATCGCCCGACTCCTCAATCAACTAGGCCCAAAAATCGAGCGCCTCGGTCGATGGTGCACCGCAGTAGGCAAACCCGGCTCCACTTGCGGATGCCAATCCCGCAAAGAGCGTTTAAATGCCATTGCACTTTCGTTTAAACACCCCTTCAAGTCCACTGCATCCATTATTAAATGCGTCGCGAAAAAGCCAGCTTGGATCAAACCTCTTCGATATTGGATCAAACCTGATTAAATGCTACTAATAACCCCGGGACCCGATGCGTTCGATGCCAAGTTGCCGGTCCGGCAGCGCGGCCGCACAATGTGCCGGGAAGGTTTCATTTCGGTTTCGTCGAGGTAAAATCTCGCAGGAGACCCGGCGGTCCGTATAAAACCGATTGACGCTCGGCAAAGCGAAAAGCCATGAAAGGTTACGAGGATATGACGTTCCGTGCGAGGGTCGTGAGGCATCGGAGCGGTCGTCACAAATTCAATTCCCCTGAGTCCCATGAGTAATTCCAAAACGCAGCGGATCCTGGTCGTCGACGACGAGCCGGATGTGACGGAGCTGGTGAAGTACAAGCTCGAGCAGGAGGGCTACCAATGCGAGGTGCTCAACGATCCGCTTTCCTTCGTCGGCGTGGCCCGGGATTTTCAGCCGCACCTGATGATCCTCGATATCATGATGCCGGAGCTGAACGGCCTGCAGCTCTGCCGGATCGCCCGCTCCGATCCGACCATGAAGGAGACCCCGATCATCTTTCTGACCGCCCGGGGCGAAGCGGAAGACCGGGTCAAGGGGCTCGAAACCGGGGCCGACGACTACGTGGCCAAGCCTTTCAACACAAAGGAGTTAATGCTGCGGGTCGGGAAGGTGCTGAACCGGGGCGGCAAGCAGACTCAATCCTCCGCCATGACCCGCATCCAAATCGGCGGCGTGGTGATCGACGAGGAGTTGCACCAGCTGCTGGTGGACGACGAACCGGTCGTCCTCACCGCCACCGAATTCCGCCTGCTCAAGCTACTGATGGAGCGAAAGGGCCGCGTCCAATCGAGGGAGAACCTTCTGGTCAACGTCTGGAACTACGATACGGACATCGAAACCCGCACGGTGGACACCCATGTGCGGCGGGTTCGGGAAAAACTGGGGCGGTATGCGCATTTGATTGAGACGGTTCGTGGAGTCGGCTATCGTGCGGTCGATATTTCATGATTCCGCTGCTTGGCAGTTTGCTGGCGATTCTTGTGGTCGCCTTTTCCGCCTACGTTCTGAAGACGCGTCGCCTGGTCGGCGATCTTGAGGATGCCGTGCGGCGGCGGCGGCGTTTGATGCTTATCCAATCCGGGGCGATTCTCGCCAAAATCGGTTGGGGCGGGCTGGTCCGCGAAACGAACGAGTTGATTGAAGAAAGTAACCTCCGCTTCGCCGAAAGCAGCGACTCGAACCAGCAGGTCGACGCCACCCTCGGCTCCATCCAAGAGGCGGTGCTCATCTTCGATGGCGATCGTGTGGTCCAGTATGCCAACCAGTCCGCCGAGCGGCTTTTTCAGCCGGGTCGTCGGATCAAGGGGATGCGACTGGAGTCGGTCCTTCGCTCGACCAGTCTGCTCGAGTTCCTCGATGCCTATGAGGCCAACAAAGTCGCCGTGATGGACCAGATCACGGTCGATCGGCGCGGCGAAAAGCTATGGTTCGAGGCCTCCTGCTCCGAGGTGCGCGCGGGCCCGGAGGGGGCGAAAGCGACCTTGCTCGTGCTCCACGATATCACCCGCTTGAAGAGCCTGGAGATGATCCGGCGGGACTTCGTGGCCAACGTCTCCCACGAACTCCGCACGCCCCTGACGATTATCAAGGGCTTTGCCGAAACGCTGGTTGAGGACAACGAATCCCTCCCGCAGGAATCCCGCGCCCGCTTCCTCGATAAGATTCTCAATAACGCGCACCGGCTGCACGTCCTCGTCGAGGATCTGTTGACGCTCTCCCGCCTCGAGTCGAAGCCGGACCAGATCGAGCCGGTCGTGCAGTCCCTCGAGGTCCTGTTGAACGATATCCAGGAAAACTACCGCGGCCGCATCGAGGACGACGCGCGGCAGAGCATTCTCGTCGAATTCGACGAGCGGATCGGCGAGTTCGCTTTCGACCGTTTCCGCATCAATCAGGTCTTGGACAATTTGGTCGAAAATGTCTTCCGCTACGCCCCGGAATTCACGCGGCTTCGCTTGATCGCGAAATTGAACGCCGAAGAGGGAATCGTCGAGTGCGCGGTCGCGGACGACGGTCCCGGCATCCCGGCCAAGGACCTGCCGCATGTCTTCGAGCGTTTCTACCGCGTCGACAAGGGGCGCTCGCGGGAGCGTGGCGGGACCGGCCTCGGGCTGTCCATCACCAAGCATATCATCCTGCTGCACGGGGGCGACGTTTACGCGCAGAGCGAGGCGGGAAAGGGCACCACCATCCACTTCAGCCTGCCTTACCGCCAAGCGCCGGCCGAGCTCCAGCGTGCCCCGGCCGCGCAGCCCGTGGCTTGACCCGGCCGCCGCCCTTCGTCCATAACGCGGGCGATGCAGCCCCGGTCCTCCAGCCACGAACGCGAACTCGCCCGCCAAGCCGAGCGCAAAGCCGCACTCCGGTCCGAGCTCGAATCCGCGCTCGACGGGACCGGGCGGATTCTTTTCGAGGCGGGTTGCGGTCACGGCCATTGGCTGACCAGCTACGCCGAAGCGCACCCCGGCACCGTCTGCGTGGGCGTCGATTTGATCTCGCTGCGGATCCGCAAAGCCCTCGCCAAGCGCGATAAGCGCGGGCTCGGAAACCTTCATTTCTTCAAGGCGGAACTCGGGGAATTTCTCGAGGCGCTCCCGCCGCGGATCGCCTTCGAGGCCACCGTGCTGCTTTTCCCCGACCCTTGGCCGAAGGCCCGGCACCACCGCCGCCGGATGGTGCAGACCGCCTTCCTCGACGAAGTGGCCGGCCGGACGCCGCCGGGCGGCCTTTTCTGCTTCCGCTCCGACGACCGTCCTTATTTCGAATGGACGGTCGAGCACCTCGAGGCGCACCCCGACTGGCAAATCGACCCGGAAGCGGCTTGGCCGCACGAGACGGAGACCTATTTCCAGAGCTTGATGGCGGGGTACTTCTCCGTCGTCGCCCGTCGCCGGGAGCTTTAGCCAGACCGGGAAACCTTCTCCAAGCCCTTTCAGATGAAGTCCAGCCAGACGATCAGGGCAAGCTGGGCGGCCACCGCGATCCCCAGCAGGGCGTAGGCGAACAGCATGAAGTAGTCCGTCGCCAGCCGACGCTCGCGCAGGGGCCGCCGACCCCCCTTTTTCGGGGGCGGGGAGGATGGCTTGCCGGGACGCCCGAGGATCGCGGATTTATCCTTGCGGTCCCGCAGGTGGGACAGCCGGTCGGTCAGGTTCGTCATCTGCGCCATGTCTGTCAGTCTGGAGGGCGGTCCTTTAGAAAACAAGCGCGTAACAGTATGCGAAAAAGTTATGGTTTCCATTAGTGCCGGTAATGCCACTTTCCCGCTGGAAAATCTGGTGTTGACGCTCCGGAGGGCCTTCTCCATCAAGAACGGTTTTTCGAATCGGCCGCCGCCGGAGACTAACCCTCCTCGCCGCTCCCTCGGAACGCACCCTCTCGTTCCTCGTGAACAAAATCCACCAAACGATCCCACTCTTTGTACTGACTGGCTCCGCCGCATTTGGTGCGGAAAAAGGCGTCAGCCCGTCCCCCTACCAGTTGACGGAGCTGTTCGGCTTGCCGATCACGAACTCCATCCTGACGACTTGGGTGATCTCGCTGGTCCTGATCGTAAGCGTCCGCCTCTGGGTCGGAAAGCCGCGTCTGATCCCGAACAAGGGCCAAGCCGTGATCGAGAGTCTGATCGACGGCCTTCGCGGGCTTCTTGAGCCGATCGTCGGGAAGCGGGCTTTTCCCATGGCCTTTCCCTTGCTGATCGGCCTGTTCATCTTTATTTTGATCCACAATTGGAGCGGCCTTTTCCCGGGCGTCGGGGTCTTCGGGTTCTACGACGAGCACGGGCAATTGAAATACTGGATGCGGCCGGCCAACGCGGACTTGAACTCGACGCTGGGCATGGCGTTCGTCGCGATGCTCGCTTGGTTGTTTATCAGCATCAAGGTCTCCGGGGTGAAATTCTTTATATGGGAATTGTTCGGGAACAAGGCCGACAAAGCGGAGACCCCCGGCCCGATCTACCTGCTCCTGATCCCGATTTTCCTTGTCGTCGGCGTGATTGAAATGGTCTCCATCGCCTTTCGCCCCGTCTCGCTCTCGTTCCGGCTTTTCGGCAACGTGTTCGGCGGGGAAAACCTGCTCAGCAGCATGACCGGGATGGCCCCCTTCCTCGTGCCGATTCCGTTTTATTTCTACGAGGTTTTGGTCGGCGTCGTCCAAGCGCTGATTTTCACGCTACTTGTCGCCATCTACATCGGGCTGATGACCAACCACGACGAGGAACACGCGCACTAGGAGTTCAACCGCAGACCCATTCACCCTTTCCGTGTCGGGACCATGAAGCAAACCGTGGGCGGCACAGAAAATAACTAAAACACAACTCAACCGCTAAGAATCATGTTCAACGTTCTCGCACAAATCACCGGCGAACTTAATCTTCACGTCGCGATGGCGACTTTGGCCGTTCCTTTGAGCATCGGGCTCATCGGTTACAAAGCCTGCGAATCCGTCGGTCGCAATCCCGAGGCCGCCACCAAGGTGCTCGTTCAGTCGATTATCGCCATGGCCTTCGCCGAGGCGATCGTCTTCTTCGCCATCTTCCTTGGCTAAGACCATTTGTTCGAATCGAGCCGGTGGTCGCAGCGCGGCCACCGGCCTTTTTCACCAACGAAGACCGCCGCTCACATGAAGGCACTCAATCTCACGCTCCTGTTCGCCATCCTCCTCCCGCTCGGATTGTTCGCCGCGTCAGACGCCACCGTCGAAATGGTCGATGCGGCCGGTGCGGCCGCCGATGGAGCTGCCTTGGAAGAGCCCGGCGTGGTTCAAGAAATCGCGGGCAAGTTCGGTCTCAAGACCAGCACGCTGATCGCTCAGATGGTGAACTTCTGCCTGGTCGCCTTCGTGCTCTATAAGTTCGCCGTCAAGCCGGTCGCCGCGACCCTCGACGAGCGCCAGCAGAAGATCGCCGACGGTCTCCAGTATGCGGAGGAAATGAAGACGCAGCTGGCCGAAGCGGAGCGCGAACGGGCCCAGAAGATCAAGGAAGCCGCCCAAGAAGCACAGCGAGTGCTGGCCGAAGCGCGCGAGCAGTCCAAAGAGTTGATCGAAAAGAAGACCGCCGAGGCCGCCGCTCAGGCGGAAGCAATCGTCCGAAAGGCCAGTGAGGCGACCGAACTGGAGCGCCAGAAAATGCTCTCGGACGTCCGCCAGGAAGTCGCCCGCCTGGTGGTCGCCACCTCGGCCAAGGTGCTCGACCGCGAATTGGACGAGCTTGAGAAATCCAAGTTCTCCGATTCCGCAGCCAAGGAGCTGGCCGGTGCCGCCGGTTGATCTTCATGCTTTCCCATTTCATTCATGCGACGCGATAAGAAGATCACGGACTTTGCCCGAAAGCTCGCCGAGCTTTCCAAGGAAGACGGTATCGTGACCGACGCGCGGGTGCGCGAAGTGCTCAAGGGGCTCCAACAGGCCAAGCCCCCCCGTTACGGCGCCATCCTGAAAGCCTACCTGCGGCTGATCCGCCGGGAAGTCGCCTCCCAGACCGCCGTGGTCTCGACCCCCGCCGATCTAAGCGAAGACGCCCTCAAGGCCATCGAGGCCAATTTCGCCCAGCTCTACGGGCGTAAAATCCAAGCGGTCACCCGTCCCGACCCCTCCCTGATCGCCGGGGTCCGCGTGCGCGTCGGCGACGACGTCTACGATGCCTCCGTGGCCGGTCGTCTCAAACGCCTCGCCGAGGCCGTCCGGTGATCGCACCCTCTGCAGTTTAATCCATTCATACGTCCTAGAAAATGAGCTCAATCGTCGAACAGATCGAAAACGAAATCGCCCGCTTCGAATCGGGGGCCGTCAAGTCCAACACCGGTCGCATCGTCACCATCGCCGATGGTGTCGCCAAGCTGGAAGGCTTGTCCGGGGTCATGTACAACGAAATGATCGATTTCGGAAAAGGCATCTTCGGCCTCGCCCTGAACTTGGAGGAAGACGAAGTCGGTTGCGTGGTGCTCGGCGACTACTCGAAGCTCAAGGAAGGCGACGAGGCGACCACCACCGGACGCCTGCTTTCCGTGCCCGTCGGCATGGGGCTGCTCGGCCGCGTGGTCGACGCCATCGGCCAGCCGATCGACGGCAAGGGCCCGATCGATTCCGATACCACCTACCCGGTCGACCGGATCGCGCCGGGCATCATTCCGCGTAAGTCCGTCGACCAGCCGCTCCAAACCGGGATCATGGCGATCGATTCGATGATTCCGATCGGCCGCGGCCAGCGCGAGCTCATCATCGGCGACCGCTCGACCGGCAAGACCACGATCACGATCGATACCATCATCAATCAGGCGAATATCAACAACCAGCACCGCAAAGAGGACGGCTCCTTCGAAGAAGGTTTCCGCCCGGTTTATTCGATCTACGTCGCGGTCGGTCAGAAGAATTCCAATATCGCCCGCACCATCAACGTCCTCGAAAAAGCCGGGGCGATGGAATACACCATCATCGTCAGCGCTCCCGCCGCCGACAACCCTGCGAACCAGTACATCGCCCCCTTCGCCGGGGCATCGATGGGCGAATTTTTCATGCACAATGGGATGGACGCGTTGATCGTTTACGACGACCTGTCCAAGCAGGCGGTCGCCTACCGCCAGATCTCGCTGATCCTGAAGCGCCCCTCCGGCCGCGAGGCCTACCCGGGCGACGTTTTCTACCTGCACTCGCGCCTGCTCGAGCGCTCCGCCCGCGTGAACGAGGACAACGGGAACGGCTCGCTGACCGCTCTGCCCATTATCGAAACCCAGGCCGGTGACGTGTCCGCCTACATCCCGACCAATGTGATCTCCATCACCGACGGCCAGGTCTTCCTCGAAACCGATCTTTTCAATCAGGGCATTCGTCCCGCGATTTCCGTGGGCTTGTCGGTCTCGCGCGTGGGCTCGGCCGCTCAGATCAAGGCGATCAAGAAAGTCGCCGGAAAGGTGAAGCTTCAGCTCGCTCAGTTCCGCGAGCTCGCCGCCTTCGCCCAGTTCGGCTCGGACCTCGACGCCAAGACCAAGGCGCAGCTCGACCGGGGAGCCCGCGTCGTCGAGCTGTTCAAGCAAACCGCGTTCAACCCGATCCCGGTCGAGGTTCAGTCCGCCCTGATCTGGAGCGTCCAAAACGGCTACTTCGACGATATCGAGGTGAAGGAAATCGTCGGAGCCACCGCCGGCCTGCGCGAGTTCTTTGAAACCCGCGGGTCGAAGACGATGGACAAGATCCGCGGCGAGAAAGCCCTTTCCGACGAAATCGAAGGCCAATTGAAAAAACTTCTCGAAGAGTGGAAAGCCGGCTACGGCGCCTGAGGTCGCCCGATCCGACTTTTCCCGATCCCAGCCTCCTGAAACATGGCCAACCTCCGCGACATTCGCAGACGAATCAAGTCGGTTAAAAATACCCGGCAAATCACGCGGGCGATGCAGCTCGTTTCGTCCTCGAAGATGAAGCGCGCCCAAGACGCCGCGATGGCCGGACGGCCCTACGCCCTGCTCCTCGCGGACCTTCTCGACACGGTCAACGAGAAACTGAAACTCAGCGATACCAGCATTCGACACCCGTTTTTCGATCAACGCGAGGTCAAGACCCGGGGCATCCTCGTCCTGTCGACCGACAAAGGCCTTTGCGGACCCCTCAACAGCAACCTCTTCCGCAAGATTTCCGACGAGATCAAGGGAACGGCGAAGTTCTTCACCGTCGGGCGGAAGGCCACCCAGTGGGTCTGCCGGACGAAGCGCCCTCTCGTGGCCGACTTTTCGGTCTCCGACAAGGCCGCTTTCGCCGAGATCCGCTCGCTGCTCAAACTCCTGATCGACTCCTTCCTCAACGGTGAGATCGACACGATCGAAGTTGCCTACCCGAGTTTCGTCAACGTGCTCGTCCAAGAACCGAAGATTCAACATTTGCTGCCCATCATGAATATGCGGGAGGCGCTCGACCAGTTGAAGAGCCGGGTCAAAGATGACGCGGTCATCCTCGAGGCCCGCAGCGATCCCCGCGAAATGACTTTCGAGCCCTCCGCCGAAGCGGTCATCGCCGACCTTCCGGATCTCTACGTCAAAGTCATTATCCACCAGTTGCTCCTCGAGAGCCGCGCGGCCGAATACTCCGCCCGGATGGTCGCGATGAAGGCCGCCACCGACAACGCCTCCAATCTTGTCGACGACCTTACCCTCGACTACAACAAAGCCCGCCAGGCCGCCATCACCCAGGAAATCCTAGAGATCGCTGCCGCCGCCCAAGCCAATTAGCGCTTTCAATCCGAAACGTCCGCTTCGCAACCACCCCCTATTTCAAACCATGAGTGCAACAGGAAAAATCGTTCAAGTCATCGGTGCCGTCGTGGACGCCAAATTCCCCGCCGACAGCGTCCCGGATATTCTCGACGCGATCACGATCGACTTCGAAGTCGGCGGCGAGCCTAAGAAATTGACCCTCGAGGTCCAGCAGCACCTCGGCGAGGGCGTCGTCCGGGCGGTCGCCATGTCATCCACCGACGGTCTGACCCGCGGGATGACCGTTGTCGGGACGGGGGCGTCGATTTCGGTCCCGGTGGGCGATGCCGTGCTCGGCCGGATTTTTAATGTCACCGGCGATACGGTGGACGAAAAAGGTCCCGTCGCGACCGACGAGCGCCGCCCGATTCACCGGGGTGCTCCCGAACTCATCGACCAAGCCACCGAAGCGGAGATACTCGAGACCGGCATCAAGGTCATCGACCTCATTTGTCCCTTCACCAAGGGCGGCAAGGTCGGCGCCTTCGGCGGTGCGGGCGTCGGTAAGACCGTCGTCATCATGGAGCTGATCAACAACATCGCCAAAGCCCACGGCGGTTACTCTGTCTTCGCCGGGGTGGGCGAGCGCTCCCGCGAGGGCAACGACCTTTATCACGAAATGTCGGACGCCGGCGTGATCGACCAGGAAAACATCGCAAATTCCAAGGTCGCTCTCGTTTACGGCCAGATGAACGAGCCGCCCGGCGCCCGTATGCGGGTCGCGCTCTCCGGTCTGACCATGGCCGAGTACTTCCGCGACGAGAAGAACCAAGACGTCTTGCTCTTCGTCGACAACATCTTCCGCTTCTCCCAAGCCGGTGCCGAGGTCTCCGCACTGCTCGGCCGCGCCCCCTCCGCCGTGGGTTACCAGCCCACGCTCGCGCAGGAGATGGGGAACTTGCAGGAACGGATCACATCCACGAAAAAGGGCTCCATCACCTCCTTCCAAGCGGTCTACGTGCCGGCCGACGACTTGACCGACCCCGCGCCGGCCAACACCTTCGCCCACCTTGATTCGACCATCGTCCTGGAGCGTTCCATCGCCGAGCTCGGCATCTACCCGGCGGTCGATCCGCTCGCCTCGATCTCCAACGCGCTCGACCCCGCCATCGTCGGCAAGGAGCACTACGAAGTCGCCCGCGGCGTCCAGAACGTGCTCCAGCGCTACAAGGACCTGCAGGACATCATCGCGATCCTCGGCCTCGACGAGCTTTCGCCCGAAGACAAACAAACCGTCTACCGCGCTCGGAAAGTCCAGAAGTTCCTCTCCCAGCCCTTCCACGTGGCCGAAGTCTTCACCGGTATTTCCGGCGAGTACGTCACGATCGCCGACACCATTAAAGGATTCAAGATGATCCTCGAAGGCGAATGCGACGAGATGGCCGAGAACGACCTCTACATGAAGGGCTCCATCGATCAGGCCTTGGAGAGCAGCAAGTAAACCAGCGCTTCATCTTCAACGACTACCGAGATGCTGACGCTCGAAATCATCACGCCCGACGCGAGGGTGCTTTCCACTACCGCCGATCAAGTGGTCTTGCCCACCGAAACCGGAGAGACCGGCATCCTCACCGGCCACATCCCTTTGGTCACGCGCCTGCTCGCAGGCGAGGTGAAGGTGATAAAAGGGGGCCAGACCGAATTTATTGCGGTCGATTACGGTTTCGCCAAAGTGCTGGGCAATACCGTCTCGGTACTGACCGAGTCGGCCATCGATGTCAAAAACATCGACCTCTCCGAAGTCGAATCCGCCCAAGCCCGCGCGGAGGAAGCCCTCCGGCAAGCCGAAGCCGAAGGCATCGACCACGAGCAAATGGAACGTCTCGAAAAGAACGTCCAATACCTGATCGCCCAAAAGCTCGCCAAAGGCCGCCGCCGCTAAATCTTCCCATTGCCTAAATAGTCAACCATCCAAATTCCCAAAACAAGTGCCAGGCAAAAAATGCTGGACTTTTCGGGGTGGTTTGATTGGGTGGGGTCATGCGACATCGTCGGATCAAGGTGAGGGAAGGGGAGGCGGCGTACCACTGCATGACGCGGACGGTGAACGGGGAGCGGCTGTTCGGGGACCGGGAGAAGGAGGTTTTGCGGAAGATGATCTGGCGGGTGGCGG
>Ga0208112_100797_pt1 | contig 17367 bp, 14 predicted proteins | sample HotLakConsoUCCLE_FD_184736 | JGI IMG/M metagenome (GOLD analysis project Ga0208112, IMG submission 184736) | Hypersaline microbial mat communities from Hot Lake, Washington, USA - Hot Lake Consortium UCC-LE (SPAdes) (version 2) ... | reverse complement strand
GGCGGAAATTTTGGCGCTTTACAAGATGAAACGCGTGAAAACTATGAGCGTAGCAGCGTTATATTAGCGTATTAAAAACAGGAGACACAGGTATGCGCATCGTTCTGGCAGGGTTTCACATCGAGTCGGCTTGTTTTCTCCCGCGCTTTTCGTCGCGCAACGACTTTGAGGAAAAGGCGACACGGTCCAGCAAATTGATCACGACGTGGAAAGGCACGAACACGGCGGTCGGCGGGTTCATCGATGTCTGTCGCGAAGCCGATGCGCAGATGATCCCATTGGTCTATACTTATCTGGGGGCTTTGGGACCAGTCGACGACGAAGCGGTAACGGCATTCTCTGATGAAATCGCCAAAGGCGCCGCGAAAGCCGCGCCGGACGGCGTCTTGCTGCATCTCCACGGTGCCGCGTGGGCTGCGGGATTCGAGGATGTCGAACGCCACTTCATTGATCGTGTTCGAGAGGCGGTAGGGGCGTGCGTGCCCGTGGTCGTCGCTCTGGATTATCATGGCAATATCGATGCGCGTACGCTTGCCGGCGCAGATGCCGCCTTCGCCTATCACCACTCACCCCATACCGATATGGGAGATACAGGGCGGCGGGCTGGGCGATGTCTCATGGCAATGCTTCGCGACGGGATGCGCCCGGAAATGGCCGTCATACGCCCGGGATTGACGGTACCGAGCATCTTCAGTGCCACCGCGCGACAACCGTTGTGCAACGTCATGGCGAAAGCGCGTGAACGCGAGGTCGCCTCTGCGGGTTGGCTGGATATATCGGTCATGGCGGGCTTCTCGTATGCCGATGCGCACAATACCGGATTCGCAGTCCTTGCCGTGGCCGATCAGCCGGGGGTGGCTCAGGCTGCAGCCCATGAGCTCTCGGGTCTGATCGCGAGCCGAAAAGAGGAGCTCTACCGGCCGGAGCCCGTCGTGTCCGTGAATGACGCCGTGGCGCTCGCCACCGCGCGGCCCGCCGAAGCGGCGCCGCTGATCCTGCTGGAGCACGCGGACCGGATGAACGATTCCACGTATCTGCTCTCGGCCCTGGTGGATGCGGGCGCGCAGAACGTGGCTGTTCCCATGCTCTGGGACTCAGCAGCCGCCGAAGCTGCACACGATGCAGGTGCGGGCGCGCGCGTCGTGCTCGAGATCGGTGGCTGGAGCTCGCCCGAAGCCGGGCCACGGCGCAGCTACGCCTGCGAAGTGCTGCAAAGCGGCCCTGTGCGCTACACCATGTCGGGCCCGATGCTGACCGGAATGGAAGTCGATCTGGGGATGACCGCGCTCGTTCGCATCGGGGGTGTCACCGTCAGCCTCGTAAGTACCTTCGCTTTCGCCGTGGACGAGGACGCCTTCACGGTGTTCGGGCAGAATGCGCGGGCTTTCTCGACCATCGTGCTGCGCTCCAAGACGCATTTCCGCGCCGTATACGAGAGCCTGGCCGAACGGATCGTCATTGTCGACACGCCCGATCATGGTCCGGCCGATCTCACGCGGCTTCCTTACAGCCGTTTGGACAAGACCGCCACCTACCCCTTTTCCGATGCATAAAGGCGCGCCAGATCATATCGTTCAGCCTGGTTCGGGGGCTGTCAGAGCGTCCCGCATGGCATCAATCATGCGGGCAGCCATATCAGTGCCGTCAGGGGGGCGTCGACTGAACGCGAAGACGTCGAAGCCGATCTCCGGGTTCAGGGGTCGAACCACGAGGTTCCCGTCTGCGGGGATACGTGCCGCCGTGAAATCGTCGACCACTGCCGGTCGGCCCAGTGAGGCGCTGAGCGGAGGCACCGCTTCCAGTGAATAGCTCATGACGACACCCGTGGCCTGCTCGGAAGCGGCGATGAGCGGGCGCATGAGTTCGCCGATGGGGCGGTCCCCCGGCACGACGATGCAGTCGCTCAGGCGACTCACATCCGTTGTCGAGACGCGATCTCTTTCGGCCAATGGGTGGTCACGCGGGAGCAACAGAACAAGCGTTCCGCGACCTATTCGCGTGCGCCAGAGATCGGCTGCCTCCACGCGTCCGGCACAGAATCCGAGATCGGTGCGGCCTGCGCGAAGAGCGGCCAGCTGCTCCAGGGCGGTCCGTAGCGTCAGGTCCACAGAAAGGCCCGGCGCAGCCGATTTCAGCGTTGCCAGTGCTCCGGGCAGATGGCGCTGCGCGAGCAGGCCCACGCAGCTCACGGACAATCTGCGACCGGCACCACTGCGAAGGCCTTGCACTGTCACGCGCAGGCGGCGCATTCCCTCGCCGATGAACCGGCTCTCGGCATATAACAGATCCGCCTCCGATGTCGGAACGATGCGGCCACGCTCCAGCGCGAACAGCACCACACCCAGCGCGGCTTCCAGATCACGGACATGTTTGCTGACGGTCGGTTGCGAAACCAACATGGATTTCGCCGCACCCGTGACCGAGCCGTGTTCGTAGACCGCGCAGAAGGCCTGGAGACGTTGAAGGGTGACAGCACGATCGTCCATGGCTGATCCATAGCCTTAGGCTATGGGCAGCACAATTCTTTTTTGTTTTCTGATGTGTCGCCATACGCCTACGTTATTCACTGCGAGGACGGGAACGAAAGAAGTCTGATGCAGGTCGCAGTCGTTCTGGGCTTTGTGTTTCTGGCGCTGATCTCTGGGGCGGCGATCGCCTATGCGATCGGTGCTGCTGCCGTCCTGACCTTCGTTCTGTCCGACAACATCCGCTTCCTGGCCGTTCTGCCGCAACGGCTGTTCAGTCAGCTCGACGTGTTCGCGTTCTTGGCCATGCCGCTGTTCATTCTGGCGGGTGACCTGATGAATCGCGGCGGGCTGGCGCGTGCCCTGATCGACTTTTCGATGTCGCTGGTCGGTCGGCTGAAGGGAGGCCTAGGGCACGTCAACATCCTCACCAGTGTCTTCTTTGCCGGCGTCTCCGGCTCTGCCGTCTCCGATGCGGCGGCGCTCGGCAATGCTCTGGTGCCCGAAATGCGTCGGCGCGGATACTCGCTGGACTATGCTGCGGCCATCACGGGCGCCTCCTCCATCATCGGTCCAATCATACCGCCCAGTTCGATCCTGATCTTCTACGGCGCATTGATGGAGACATCGGTCGCGGCGCTGTTCGCGGCCGGCATCGTGCCCGGGCTCATTCTCGCGGGTGTGCTGATGGTCATGAACGCCTTCTATGCCTGGCGGGACGACCATCCGGGTGGTCGGGATTTCGAGCTTCCGCGCGTCATACCATCCTTTGCCCGCGCTCTGCCGGCCCTAACACTCCCGGTGATCATCCTGGGAGGCACCTTGTTCGGGATCATGACCCCGGCTGAAGCGGCGGCCGTTGCCGTCGTCGCGGCGCTCATGATCGGCATCGGCTACGGCCAGCTCGGCCCCTCTGAGATCGGTGCGAGCCTGCATCGCACCGGCGTTCTGCTGGGCGCACTCTTCATCATCCTGTGTGCGATATCGACCTTCAGCTATCTCGCGGCACTCATGCAGTGGCCGCAGACCATCGCCGCGCAGATCGAGGCCTGGGGCGTCGGCCCGCTGCAATATCTCATGATGATCAACGTCCTGTTCCTGCTGGCGGGCATGGTGATGGACGTCAAGGCCGCCGTGGCCCTGTTCGCGCCCATCTTCGTGCCCGTCGCCATCGCGATGGGAATCGATCCTGTCCATCTGGGCATCGTAATCTGCTTCAACATCACGATCGGACTGCTGTCTCCGCCGCTCGGTGGCGTGCTCTTGATCCTCGCGACCGTGGTTCGCATGGATTACTGGCGGCTGATCCGCGTGACGCTGCCTTTCTTCGTGGCCGAGGTCTTCGTGCTGATGTTGCTGACATTCGTCCCCGAAATCAGCCTCTGGTTGCCCACAGCGCTCGGGCTGAGATGAAAACCAACAAAGGAGAGATGAGACCATGAGACACTTTCTGATCACAACGATGACGGCGCTGCTCGTCTCGACACCGGCCTTGTCCAGCGAGGTGAAAATAGCACTCAACGGCCTGAACGATCCTGAGACGAATGCCGAAGCGGCGTTCATCGCCGGCTTCTCCGAAGCCCTGGAGGACACGGAGTTCACTGTCTCGGTATTCCCGTCCAACACATTGGGGAGCGAGCGTGAGCGTTTCGACCAGGTCGCCCAGGGCCTGCTTGAGGTCAATCTCGCCACCGCCTCCACGCCCTACGGGATGAGCCCGATCATGCGTGGCGTGGCACTTCCGTTTCTGTTCGAAAGTGCCGACGAGTTCGACCAGGTGATGGCCGAGACCGACCTGCTCGCGCAGATGAACGAACCGCTTCGGCCCAACGGCATCCGTCTTGCCGGCTTTAACTATATCGGCATGCCCATCGGCATCCACAACACGTCCGTGCCGGTGACGACGATCGAGGATCTGCAGGACCTGAGGCTTAGGGCGCTGAATGCCGAGCAGTTGGAATACATCCAGGCGCTCGGCGCTTCGGGCACCGTTGTCGCCTGGGCCGAAGTGCCCAACGCGATCCAGACCGGTATCGCGGACGGCTACCTGAATCCGCCCAACTCGGCCATACGCACAGGCCATACCGAGTTCCTGCGCCATTTCACACAGGCCGCGATCGCACCGTCGACGCGCATCGTTCTGGTCTCCGAGGACTGGTACGCGATGCTCTCGGGCGAAGAGCAGGCACAGATCAATGAAGCCATTGAGGCGGGTGTCGAGGCCAATCGTGCGTGGATCGACGACTGGGCCGGGATCGTCGAGGAGCGCCACCGTGACGCGGGCGTGACCCTGTCTACGCTGGCGGAAGGCGAGCGTGAGAAGATGGTCGCAGCCACTCGTCCCACCTGGGAAACCGTGATGGAGCCCGAGCATCTACAGGCCTTCATCGACGCGGTCGCATCAGTGCGCGACTGACGACTTCGCCGGCCTCCACTCGGTGGAGGCCGGCCGGAAAGGATTGCTGCCGTGTTGCGATACTTGAGAGCGGGAGTGCTTGCGCTGAGCAACGGGATTGACCGGCTTGCCGGAGCGGCGGCGATGGCCTTTCTTGTGGCGCTGGTCGTTGTGGTGATGATTCAGGTTCTCGCGCGCTACGTTCTCCATGCGCCACCGGCATGGACCGAGGAGCTTGCGCGATATGCGATGATATGGGCCGGCTTGACGGGCGCTACGCTTTCATTCAAGCGCCGCTTCGATCCAGCGCTTTTCTCTGGCCCGTCTTCGCGTAAATCGAATGTTTCGCCACTGGTTGCAGCGGCGGCAGGCGCCGTGCAGGGCGTCGTGGTATTGATCTATCTGTTGCCAATCCTCTGGTACAGTTTCTACGGCCCGAACATGAATCCCGAGCGAAGCTTTCTCATGCGCCATTCGCGCATGACCGCTCAGACTCTCGATTTTCCGACAATCATCGTGGCGATCGCCGTACCGTTGATGATCGTCTTCGTGTTGATCCATCTGGCCGCGCGCCTCCTGGGTGACACGGGGCCGGACGAAGAAGCGCAGCCGGCGGACGCCATGGAAGCAGCGCCGCATTCTGGCGAGATGCCGCCGCCGTTGCGGTGACGCTTCGTCGCGAACTGATAGGAGAATTCATGCAGGCCGACATTTTGTTCCGCAACGCGACCATCATCGACGGCACGGGTGCTCCGCGCTCGCTTGGCGACGTGGCTGTGTCCGATGACCGCATCGCCGCGATCGGTGCTCTGGAAGACTGGCGCGCCGGAAGCGTCGTGGATTGCTCCGGCCTGGTGCTCGCACCCGGTTTCATCGATCCGCACGTACATCATGATGAGATCGTTCTGACCGATCCTGACATGGCTTGCATGACAAGTCAGGGGGTTACCAGCATCATCAATGGGAATTGCGGTTTCTCCATTGCGCCGCTTACTGCATCCGGACCGTTGCCCGCGCCACTGGACCTGATCCTTTCGAACGATGCTCCGCGATTCGCGCACTTCGCCGAGTACCGCCGGAGGCTCGAAGATGCGCCGCCGGCGGTGAATTCGGCCTGCCTAATCGGCCACGGGACACTGCGCATCAACGAGGTTTCCGATCTCGGACGACCGGCAGACGGTGACGAACTGGCAGCGATGCGCAAGAGTCTCGACGCTGCACTGTCTCAAGGTGGGGCGGGGCTGTCCACGGGCACCTTCTACCCTCCTGCACGAGCGGCACCCACCGCTGAACTTATCGCCATGGCGGAGGTCGCCAAGGCCCATGGCAAACTCTACGTCACGCATATGCGCGACGAAGGAGATCAAGTCGTCAAGGCTCTGGAAGAGACGCTGGAGGTCGGTCGGGCGGCATGTTGTGGCGTGCACGTATCGCACCACAAGTGCGCCGGGCTGGCGAACCATGGCCTCTCGCGGACGACCCTGGCCATGATCGATGCCGCGCGCGCAGTCCAGGATGTCGGCCTCGACACGACACCATGGATTGCGTCGTCGACCATGCTGAATTCAGGGCGCCACCGGCAGGCGACGCGCGTCATCGTTGCCGATAGCGAAGCGCATCCGGAATATTCCGGTCGCGACCTGGCCGAGATTGCCGCCGAATGGGGTGTGGACCTCGATACAGCCGTGGAACGCCTGTTGCCCGCCGCCGGCATCTTCTTCGTGATGGACGAGGGGGATGTGCGTCGCATTCTGTCTTATCCGCACACGATGGTCTGTTCGGACGGAATCGCCCGAGGCAAGCACCCGCATCCGCGCGTTTGGGGCACGTTTCCGCGGGTACTCGGTCACTACGTCCGCGAGGTGAAGCTGTTCTCTCTCGAGAATGCCGTGCAACGAATGACGTCAATGCCTGCTGATCGCTTTGGCTTAAAACAGCGCGGTCGCATTGCAGAAGGACAGTTTGCAGATCTTGTACTCTTTAATGCGGATAAGGTGGCCGAGGCCGCGACATTCGAGGTGCCGATAGCTCCTGCTCACGGTATTCATGGCACATGGGTAAATGGGCGGGCTGTCTGGGCGGAAGGAGCACCAACTGGGCTTAGGCCGGGCAAAGCGTTGTAGCCGCAATAAGGATTGATTGGTTAATCTGAGGTGGAAATCGACCTGAATGCCCTGCTGGTACGCGAGGGCTTGGCGTGGGCCTATATCCGCTTCAGTGAGGATTATGTTGCGCAGGAGCAAGCTGCACGCGCAGAGCAGATTGGTATCTGGCAGGCAGAGACAATCCCTCCATGGGAATACCGCGCAAATCGCTGGGAACGCGCTGCTGCGGCGTCCCCACGACCGGGCTGTCCGATCAAGGGGAACATCAACCGCGATGGCGAGCGCATTTATCACACGCCTTGGTCACCATGGTATGATCGTGTGCAGATCGACGAATCTCAAGGAGAGCGTTGGTTTTGTGATGAGGCAGAAGCTGAAGCCGCTGGCTGGCGAGCACCCAGACGATGATGACATGATCCAATGGCGATGATCAGCTTCGCCTGCAAGCGAAAGCCCCGCATCCTGCTGGAAACATGCCGATGATGGAAGAGGAGGCTTACCTTGCGCTTGCGACGTCCGACATACTCGACGATTGATCAGGTGCATATTTCTCGTGATGGAGAATATGCAATCATTGCGCATGCGGATAACACCTATGGAACGATGCATCTGAATCTGGGACCTCAGATTGAGGCAATGACGGACCTCGAAATTCTGGAGGTCTTCAACGATATCATCGCTGCCCAGGAAGCGAGCATTGCAGATCCTGCCAATCGACCTGTTGAAATCCCCCCAGGGCGCCCGCAGATTGAGTGGTTGGACCGCGAACAGGTATGGTTGATGCGCGGCCATGTCCTGAAATGCGTGATTTCGGATGACGAGGAAGGCAATCTTGTTGTTCATGTCGACGATCATGAACTTGATGCGGAAGCGTTCTTGCGTTTGATCAGGCCCTTCGCTGGTTGGGGGATGCGGATCACCTTTGTGGACGAGTCGCAAATTCACGATGAGGTGGAGGTGATCGTGCGCGATCCTGATGATCCGTGATCGACATAAGGCGAAATCAAGCGCAAGTGCACTGTCGCGAATCAGAGGCACGCGCATCAACAAAACAGGCAATGAAGAAACACGTCGTTTTTTGATCGTATTCCAAATTTTTAGGCCACGACAAACGCAGAATCGCCAAAAGAATATACCTCACTGATAAGGCGACAGGTGCGATCGGAAGGGCTTATACAAAGGCAATCCCGCTTAGCGTCCATTTATATAAGTCTTTCATTTTACAACAAGATCCCTGTCCGGACATGTGACAGTTTCCTGATGCGCACGCAAATAGAAATTATAGCATTCAAACTAAAATTAACCATACGAGAACATGCTCGCAAGTCTATACTTGATTATTCCAAAGTATGGATCCAAGTTCATAGGGCATGCGGCGCATGGTGTGCTGTATGTACGATCAACATGCAAAGGGCCTTTCCCCTTGCAGAGCGGTCGCCGCAGCCGGTTGGCCCCGGCCACGACGACCTGACCATAACAACCTTCCTGGAGGTTTATCATGGCTACCAATATCGATAGCACGTCGATTCCGACGTGCAAGACCGGCGATTCTGCCGCGGTTGCGTTTTCCCCCGCTTCCCTCAATTTCGACCTTCCCGTCTTGCGTGACATGTGCGCCAGCGTGCCGGGCATGACGCTTGATCACGTCTACATCGTCCTCGTCGCGATCGACGAGGTGGGGGGTCAGCGTGAGCTCGGCGACCTTGTCGATTTGATCGACGACGCGCGTTGGCCGCTTCAGATCATCGACGCGATGATCGATTATGGCCTCATCCGCTTCGCCGCCGGTTGTGCCTTCGACGCCAACATTCCCGTCGAACGTATCTGCTGAGCCGCGGCGCCTTAGCCGCAGCAGTCACCCTTTCATCTTACAGACCGATCCGTCCGAATCGGGCGCGGTGCCGGCATGTCTATGCCGGCGCTGTGATCCCGACACGCGTGACGGCACTGACGAGGTATTCTCACATGAACAACATTCTTTCAGGCGTTGCGAGCAACGCCCCTATCATCGATGCATTGTCGCATAACGGCAATCTGCGCATGATCGCCGTGCAGGGTAATGGCTTTGACGCCATCGATCAGCGTCCTGAATTGCAGCATCCCGGGATCTACATCTGCATCGGGCCCGACAATCGGCTTTACGTCGGTTACAGCGGTACGCTGATCGTGCGCACCTGGCGTTTGACAGCCGGGCCCGTGCGTCCGCCCTTTCTCATGTTCATTGTGGGCAATGATCAGCCGCTTGAGCCGGAAAATGCCGCCGTGCTGGAACGCATCGCCTTTCAGGCGCTGTTTTCGGGCGGCCACAATCCCATGAATCGCAGGGGGCCCTACGGCAAGCTGATCGATCTTGAGACGTATTCGAAGCTGCAGCGCGATTGGACCTCGCTGATCCAGCCGCTTGGTCAGATCGTCCCCGCGCTTGCATGCGCCTGGATCGAACCGACTTATGCAAGGTTGCCGAAAGAGCATCCCGATGACGCCTATCTCGAAGAGTTCCTCGAGGCAAACAAGCGCAATATGCGGGCAACGATCAAGCGGATCTATGAAGGATACGTCATCCAGCCGGGGAGCATGATCCGGCGTGACCCTGCTCCCCGGGCTAAGGCGGTTCGTCACATCCAGCGGATTGAATCGCGCTATTGCGGCATTCTTGTTCCCGATCGTGATCAGTTGCGTCTCACCCGGCCGGTGTTCCGGCGCACCTTGTCCGCCTGTTCGCAGTTCGCCTTTACGATCACGCAGACCGGAATCTGGGAGCCGATCCGCGACCAGCTTCCGCCTACTGCCGCGTGAACAGGAGATTGATCATGACAAGTCAGAACCACAAGCCCGATCTCGATGCGATGCAGACGGAGGATGTCGAGGACGATGTCGACGCCGGTCAGACCGCCGACGATGCCGACGGCAGCGACGATATCGAAGATGTTCTCGAAGCGGCGTCGGACCATTGCTTTCCCGATGGCGACGCCGACCAGGACGGAGACGAGAAAGCTGGTAAACCTCACAAATCCTCCCAGGCGCTGATCGCGGACTGGATTGTCAGGCAGCGGCTCAGCGATCGGCTGAAACCCATTCTCGACAAGAAGCCGCATTGTCTGCTGATCGAGCCCCCGGATGCGACCTGGTGCGAGCCGATTTCGCGGGCGATCAGGGGCCAGATCCCCAACCACTCGCTGTTTTCGAGGAACAGCGAGTACACAATCACGCCCGAAGATTGTCCGAGCCGTCGCCAGCACGGCTACATCCGCGAGAAAGCGATCAGCAGCCTCTCGCGGGGCAATCCGCTCGTTCTCATCTTCAATAATGTGCATGCGAGCATCCCGCCTGAAGTGATGGGCATCGTCGATGAGCATGTGCAGCTCTCACCTCTGACAAAGTTTGAAGTCATTGCGATTATTGAAGAAATGACCAGGACCTGCATCGCCATCCCAAGCGAAGACCTGGTCTCCGGGCTCTCGTTCGAGCAGATCTGCGGCGCAATCCGCATCAACGACACGCCGACACCGATGATCAATCGGTTGAAAGCGATGCGCAAAATGGCGAGCCAGACGAAGGCGATCGCAGCACCGCCGCTCGGTGATCTGGTCGGGTACGGCGAGGCCAAAGAGTGGGGATTGCGTCTCGCACGGGAGATCGATCGGTATCGCAACGGAGAGATCGCCCTCGTTGATCTGCCTCGCGGTCTCCTCCTTTCGGGGCCGCCAGGCTGCGGCAAGACGCTGTTTGCGCAGTCGCTCGCGGTCACCTGCACTGTCCCGATCGTTGTGACCTCCGTGGCGAAATGGTTGCAAGCGGGTGATGGTCACCTCGGTGATGTGATGAACGAAGTGAAGCGCGTCTTTGATGATGCGCATCAGAAACCGAAGCCTGCGATTCTCTTTCTCGACGAATGCGATGCCTTTACCGACCCGTCGAAAGCGCGGGACCGATCCAATTGGTGGAGCACATTGCGGGCCGGTGTGCTGACCGCAATCGATGGTGCGTCCACGGAGCCGGGTCTGATCATTATTGGTGCGTGTAATTTCCCCGATCAAGTCGACGAAGCGCTTCGCCGATCAGGCCGGCTTGATCGGCAAATCCGGATCCCCTTGCCCGATCCGACATCCCTGGCCTCCATGCTCCGATCCGCACTCGGTGATGATCTGCCCGAGATCGATTACGAGCGCTACGGCCAGCTGAGCCTCGGATCGACTGGCGCCGATATCGCACGATATGTCCGTGAGATTCGTGCCCGCGCCCGTGATCATGGCCGCCCCGTCGGCGAAGATGATGTCGCAGCGGTGTTGGCGCCGCCGGATAACAGGCCGGAGGCACTGCTTCATCGGATCGCTATCCATGAATCGGGACATGCGATCGTGGCCCATCATCTGGGACGCACTGTCCGATCGCTGAGCCTTGGTCTAAACTTGGGTCTGCTCGGCGGCTACGCGATTTCGACGCGGCCCCACATGTTCACGCGGGAAACGCTGCACGATGAAGTGATGATCTGCCTTGCGGGCAGGGCCGCCGAGATCGCTTTCGGTCTGGAGGCGTCGAGCGGTGCAAGCGCTGATCTTGCGCAAGCGACAGAGCTGATCACGCGGGCGCATGCCGTGTATGGATTCGGTCGTTCGCTCACAGGGTTCGGCGATGATGCTGATACGTCGCGGCTTCTCGCTGATCACCCTGACCTCTCGGCGCAGATCGACGCGGACCTGCACCGGCTTTGGCTGCATACGATGCGGATCATCGATACGAATCTCGGTGCGATCCACGATCTCGCACACGCGCTGATCGAGCAGCGTCATCTTGATGAAAGGCAACTGCTCTTGCGAATTTCGGAAGGGGACCCTCCGGATCAAAGGGGCAAGCTTGCTGAGTGAGAACGATCCACGGCCTGGGCGATCACCGGGCCGTGGAAAACTTTTTTAGGGCGATGATTCTCCCCCAGGAGACCTGCGAAATGATTGAAAACCGTCCGGGAATGCCGCGGAAGTCTGATACAAGCCCTGCGGTTTCGCCGGAGCGATGGGCATTGATCATCGTGACTGACAGCGAATTAACATCACGACAACTCGCTGGATGCTACATCAGCGTGAAGCTGCGGAAGCACAGAGAACGTAACGATCGAGCGCAACTGCTGCATCATATTGTCACACCCTAAATTCTCATCAAGAAGGAGCTTCTGCAGCTTGCTCTTGTGCACTGGCTCAATCTCGAAGCCTTCAAGCCAGCGGAGAAATTCTGAGCGAAAAGCCTTTGAATCTGATTTTGTGTGGACTACATCTCTGACCCATTGAAGCTGCGGAGTCTTGTGCTTGACCCGCATATACGATTGGATCGCAATACCGACTTTACCGTGATCCGCGTTACCAAGCGAATCTACGTGCGCTGAGAGTTGTCGAAAAACATAATACGTCAAGAAATCTGTCAATTGGTACCTTTTTCCCCGCGTATCTCGCATATCATTAACTGTACTCATCGCCTTCCGAAACCGACCGATTTCGATCTCGCCGACCTCGATTTGATACGTACTTTTGCTCGGCATACTCCGTCTGCGGCGACCATGTTTCGGTCTTTGTGTTGCCTTAGCTTCGTCGTCAAGCGCTTCGTCAACCGCCTCGCCGCTCTCGGCACGCTCGTTTTTTCGAATGCTTTCCGCAGCTTCGATCAACTGCCGCTCTTCTTCCCATTTTTCATCAAACATATCTCTATACTTTCGAAAAGTATCAGAGCTTGATGTGATTTTCAGAGTTTTAGCAAGCAAAAACTGCTTCGTTGACATTAATTTATAGCCCCGCTCGCGGAGAAAATTAATCATCACAAATATTTTTCTTTGCAAAATATAACCTTTTCCATCAACTCTTTCCACGGACTGCCTCAAGATATCTTCGAGCTCCGCCTTGTCATCTTCGTTTATAATCAACATCTTTTGTGCCCCTTAGTTGCCCTTTGATTACAAAATTCATTCAAGCAACATCATCATGTTGAAAATAACTCATGTATTTCTGCATAACTTCGATAAATGCGTCTTCAAAAAAGATAGTTATTCCTATGTTTATTTATTTCAAAATGCTCAAAAATACGCGAGTCAATATATTCATGCGTCCAAGAATCTGAATCAACAATAGTTTCTTTGTAAAACCTTTCCGCTTTTTTAAAATCGCGAATAAATTTCGACATAACTTCGATTTTTTGTTCTGCAATCATAATTGCATCGACATCGATATTCATAACGCCATCCGACGTAACATGCCTTTCGACGGCATTCGGAAAAAGCTCGATTCCAGTTTTAATTTGAGCCAGAAAATTTGTATAATGCTTCCCGTAATGTATCAAACGGGCCGCCTCGATAATTGAAGCGCCACCCGGATCTTTGCCATTATTTTTGCAGCACTCATAAATCTGAGTTGCAGAAATCGGATCAAGATGAGGATCGACATAGATCAGCACAAAGCCGTTTAGAGCAGGCACGACAGCGTACGCAGAACGCGAAAAAAACATGACTGGACCTCCGTTTCTCCAAACTGGTCTTAATTATATATCAGCTTTTATCAAAAGTCAAGTAACGAAGTCTTTGGGAAATATGCGCGTATGAAATTACCCATTTCCGTATTTTGATGCGTCGCGATTGAGAAGCTTGATAAACCTATTTTGCCCATATCTACGAATAATTTCATGCGCCAATACGGGCTTTCACCATACGAACTTGCAGCTCTGTGCGTTAGCTATAATATCACGCATGTCATGCCATGCCACACTATTCACAGCGGTGCGCCGCGATTGCTGGATTTGCAACCCTGATTGGACTGTTGGGGCACTCTCCTGGTTTTTGGATGAGCAAGACTATGGACAAGGCGAGCGAGAGCACGTCCATCAACTCGCCTAACAAGCCTTCCGCCGTGCCGCGTTGCCGGTAGTGCTCCAGCAGGTCGGGCGCCGCCATGGCGTCGGCCCTGATGCTCGTGACGAGCCAGAAGTGATCGAGGAGCAATTCTCCCGGGCTCTCCAGCGCGACGAGGACAGCGCGGCCTTCACGCGTCCATGATCCGGCCCGGCATCCCCGGTGTGACGCTCCGGGCGGCGCTCCACAGAAAGACTGCGGTTGAAGGAAGTCGTATCTTACAACGAATTTCGGATCTCGAGTCTTTGTAAGCCGCCATCGCTGAATAAGCTGGGTTCACTCGCTCACGAACCAATGCGAAAAAACGAGGGCATGAAATAAAACCGGTTTAAAACCGGTTTTTTACGTTTACAAACCGGTTTAAATCCGTCCTGTGTGTTGAGCGGCGCCCATGTTTGGATGCCCCCCTTGATGCAAGGATTTTTTTGCCTGTCTGAGCGGGTGATCGGGTGCGGTCATGTTTCAGGCCTCACAAGTGCGGCTTTCACATGCCGCGGGCCGGGATGGTGATGCGCGGATCAGGCACCAAATCAAAAGGGCGAGCTCGAGGCTCGTTGGACGCCACTGGTTTACCCGACCCGGATCTGATCGATCATTTGCCCATTCAGGTCATTGCCCTCCTCACATCCCCGAGGCTCCGACAGCCGCGTTCAGCAGATCGCGCCGGTCGGATCCCTGTAATCCGTCTCGCCGGCGAGCATGGCCCAGACCATACGCGCCATTTTGTTCGCCAATGCGATGGCGACCAGTTTGCGTGGTTTGCGTGCGAGCATGCGCGATAGCCACGATCCCGGACGGCCACCGTGCCGGCCCCTCCAATGCACGACAGACATGGCGCCGATGATCAGCAGGCGTCGAATATCGCGCTGACCCATCTTGGAAGTGCGACCAAGCTTCTGCTTGCCACCGGAGGAATGCTGCCGTGGAACGAGCCCAAGCCACGCGGCAAAGTCGCGACCACGACGGAATTCCCGCATCGCCGGTGCAAAGGATGCGATCGCCATGGCGCAGACCGGGCCGATTCCCGGCATGGTCTGCAGCCGGCGTGCTGTGCTGTTTTCCCTGGCTGCAGTTGCGATACGCTTATCGAGTTTGTCGATCTCGTCGCTGATCTGAGCAATCTGATCGAGGTAAAGCCGCCCGAGATCGCGAACCAGTTCCGGAAGCGTGTCCTGATCGAGGCAGGCAACAAAGCGAGCGATATTGCCAACGCCTTGACCGATTATGATGCCGTGCTCAGCAAGATGCCCGCGTAGTGCATTCACCAGACGGGTTCGCTGGCCGACCAGCAGGTCCCGGGTGCGGAACAGCATCGCCCGGGCTTGTTGGTCTGCCGTCTTCACCGCCACGGTACGCATGGTCGGACGCTGTGCTGCTTCCGCCACGGCCTCAGCATCAGCGGCATCGTTTTTTTGCCGCTTGACGAATGGCTTCACGTAAATGGGCGGGATCAGCCGCACTTCATGACCCAGACGGGAGAGCTCACGACCCCAATAGTGCGCCGTTGCGCATGCCTCCATCGCCACCACACAAGGCGGCAGCGACGCCATGAACTTCGCAAACTGCGCCCGTGACAGCTTCTTGCGGAACAGCACCTGTCCATCGGCCGCTGCCCCATGAACCTGCAGAACCTGCTTTGCCAGGTCGACGCCGACGATGCTAACCTCACCCATGGATGCCTCCTCCCTCTGTGATGACTTCAGCATCACCATTTTGGCACATTGCGATGCCGTCGGGTGGGGGCATCCACTCCATCAAAAGGGGCTCTGCCGCAATTTTGATGCAGTTCATGCTGCGATCGGCATCAATCTGGCGCGGAGCAGGTCGATATTGGCGCGACCATACATCTGCCGCTTGAGGGATTCCAGCCGACAGATGGTTCCTTCGGTCTGCCCGTTCGACCATGGAGACGTGATCGCAGCCGTAACGGCGGCATAATCCGCTTCGATGCCTTTCGCGAAGCTCGCCACCGGTGAAGAAAGGGCTCGTTCGAGCCAGGCGGCAAGGCCCTCCGCTTGGTGTTTACGGATCAGATCCTGGGAGTCATCGACGATCCCGCGGGCGGTCACAAGCACGGGCGCCGCTCGCTCGGCGATTGCAACGATAATCGATTCGTTTCGGGTCAGCTTGCCCCGTGCACTGCTGAGCAGTCGTGCAAGAGTCCGCGGTGCCGGATAGCGTGAAGGGGATGCATCACGGTCGTCGCGGCGGCGTCTTGTTGCCCATTCTGCCACGACACGCAGCGATCCCGGAAAGCCGGCAGCACGCAGACGGGGCCAGAGTTCAGCACCATTTTGACAGCCCGCTTCCCATTCCGTTTGCAGGCGATCGAGCCAGGGCTCAAGACTACTCGCCCGGGGACGGAACGGATCGGTGTGTCCGCCACGGACGACTTCGCGGACGAGTTTGCGCGATCGTCCCGTTCGACGCACGATTTCCTTGATGCCGATCCCCTCGGCATTCAGGACGCGTATTGTATCTTCTTCGGCCTTCCTGCGTTTCCATCCTTCATGCTGGAGGCGCTCGGCTGTAGTCAGGGTTGCCTGGTCGGGCATAGCCTGACCGAAGGCTGCCCGGATCGACCGCATCCAGCGTTTCACGGCCATGAGGAAAGCAGCGCTGGAGTTCTCCATCAGGTGCCAACGATCGGCCACCTGTTCGGCGTCAGGGCACGCCTGCGCGGCGGCTTTCGCATAGCCCCCACCCCGATCCCGGGCAATGATCTCGATACCAGGATGGTCGGCAAGCCAACGCTTCAGCGTTGCCGGTTCTCGGTCGGGGAGGAGATCAATCACCATACGCCGCTCCAGATCGCATATCCGGGTGCCGTAGCGATGCCCCTTGCGCAATGCCCAGTCATCGACCCCGATGACACGCGGCCGCGCGAGCGACACGGGCACCCTCCGCCGGACAGTCCTCAGCAGCGTATCCTTGCTGACGGGCAGCAACAGGCGCCGCGTTATTGCCTGCCCGGGCCGCCCGCCCAAGGCAAAACCAATGTGATGGACAATGCCGTCGAGCCGCGTCGTGCGTCGACCCCAAACCCTTGCTGCGTCCGGGGAGAGCCGCTCAGCAAAAATGCGACGGCGACAATCTTGATCGCGGCATCGGAAACGGCGTGCCGCCACGAAAATCCGAACACGCCGTCCATGGGCGGGCAGATCAGCAAGACAACTTTGATATCGGCTGCGGACCTGTGAAGACCTTTTTCCGCAAAGCGGGCACGCAGCCGATGCCGCAATCGGGCTCGCCTTCACCAAGGCCAGGCCCTCTTCAAATGCAATTTTTTCAACGCGCAATCCAACAAGCCCGAAAGCTCGCTCCCAGTTCGATAATGACATCAGCAGCGCTCCCTCTCCGAGAAGCCGCCCTGAGAATCGAACAATGCATGCAGCGCGACGATCAAAGTGAGACGCCAGCGTCAATCAAGGTGAGACGCGGATTTGGGGGCTCGAAGGGAGGGCGTAGCCCGACTGGAGAGACCCCAAATTCGCGTTTCGCCCGGAACGGGCGTGT
>Ga0208112_100794_pt1 | contig 17490 bp, 22 predicted proteins | sample HotLakConsoUCCLE_FD_184736 | JGI IMG/M metagenome (GOLD analysis project Ga0208112, IMG submission 184736) | Hypersaline microbial mat communities from Hot Lake, Washington, USA - Hot Lake Consortium UCC-LE (SPAdes) (version 2) ... | reverse complement strand
CGCTCAGCTTCACTTCGTCGCGCGCGCACCGAAGTGAAGCTGAGCGGCGGAGGACCGGGATCTCCGGGCGCGTCCCCGGCCTCATCGGCAGGCTCCGTCGCCGTGGCGGTCCGGGGTGGATCGTCCTCGACGGTGGCGGCCGTGGCCGGCGCGGGAGACGGCGGTGCCTGAGGTGGTATCTCCGTCTCCTGCGGCTGCTCCGCGCTGGCCTCCCGCGATGTGGGGTCGGGCTCTTCCGCGGCGCTGGTATCGGTGTCCGGCGTCTCCGGCTCGCCCTGCGGCGCGTCGCCTGCGGCCTCGGGCGCAGCTTCGGGCCGGGGGTCTACTTCCACGGTCGCGGGTGCGGCAGGGGGGGCAGGGGCAGGGGGTGCAGGGGGTGCGGCGGTCCGGTCCTCCTCGGCGCGCTTCTCCTCCGGCTCGGGAGGCGGCGGCGGGGCATTGCCCACGATCTCGACCGGCTCGGCATCGCGTTCCGGCCTCACCCCGTCGGACAGCAGTTCTTCCGCCGCCTGGGTTTCGCCGAAGAAGACCTCGGAGCCGAAGCGCGCGCTTTGCGGCGTGGCCACGAAGCAGACCGGGCGAAAGCCATGGTCCAGTGCGAAGGTCTCGGCCTCCTGGAGCGTTTCGCGGGCCACCGCGGCGACCCGGGTGGTCGGCCCGTCCACGGCGAAGTCGAAGACGAGATCGGCCACCGGGTAGGGTGTGGCGCCGTCCAGGGAATCGCGGATGATTCGCGCCCGCAGCGCATCGTCCACCTCGCCGGTGTCCAGTTCGAGATAGCGGATCTGGTCGTCGGGGATGATGAGTTTGGTGGTGAAGCCCCCCGGCGCCAGCCCCTCGGCCGCGCGGCGAAGATCGGCCAGTTCCGCCTTCAGGTCGCTGACGTGCAGCGACACCTCTCCCACGCGCAGCCAGCCGCGCGGATCACGCAGCAGAAGGCCGATGCCGTCGAAGGACAGCGAAAGGGCGAACTCCGGTTTCATCGGACTTTCAATAACATCTAACAAGGGAGCAATGGGAGTCCCCCCGTGCGCGCCTGCGGCGGCAACCTGCCGACCCCCCTCCGCGCCCCCTTGCCGGAACCGGCCCGACGCGCGATCCTGTGCCGACCCGGACCAGAAAGGACCCTGCGATGCGTGCCCTTCCCGTGCTGTTCTGCCTGCTGGCCCTCGGCCTGTCGCAGCCCCTCCTGGCGCAGGACGATCCGCGCCAGATCACCGTTCTGGGCAGCGCAGAGGTGGCCGCCACGCCCGACATGGCGGTGATTTCCATGGGGGTGGAGGCGCGCGCCGACAGCGCGCGCGCCGCGATGGACGAAACCTCGGCCGCGATGGCCGCGATGCTGGAGCGCCTGGAGGCGGCGGGGATCGCCCCGCGCGACATGCAGACCAGCAACCTGTCGCTGTCCGCGGTCTGGGAGCAGGACGACCGCGACGGCGCACGGCGGATCGACGGCTTCGCCGCGCGTAACGAATTGACGCTGCGGGTGCGCGACCTCGGGGCGCTGGGCGAGGTGATGGATGCGGTTCTGTCGGAGGGGGCGAATCGCTTCGGCGGGCTGCGCTTCTCGATCGCCGATCCGGCGCCGCTGGAATCCGAGGCCCGCAAGCGCGCCGTGACCGATGCGGTCGCCAAGGCCCGCGAACTGGCCGAGGCGGCCGGCGTCACGCTGGGAGAGGTGCTGACCATCAGCGAAAGCGGCGGCTACCGGCCCCCGATGATGGAAATGGCCGCGAGGAGCGACGCGCGCGCCGCGGTGCCCGTCGCCGCGGGCGAGATGACGATCCAGGCGCAGGTGAGCATGGTATTCGCCATCGCCGAGTGATCGGCGCGGTTGTTTCCCGGGATCGCCAAAATGTCACCGTAATCTGCCGCTATCCTGAATGAGGATTGGTAACGATTTCGGGGCGTTTCATGGACCTCAGGACTCTCATACCGCTTTTCCTGGGCCTTTGGGCGGCGGTCTTCTTCTTCGGCTCGGAGGATGGATCCTTCGGCAACTTCGCGGATGTGGGCAGCGCCGGCTCCGACCGCATGGCCGAGTCGGTCGGCGAGCCCGGGTTCATGTCCCGCTTCTTCCAGAAATCCGACCAGTTCATGAGCGATATGTCCGGGCCCGGCGTGATGAAGGCGGGCGGGATGCGCGGCGGCGCGGTGCAGGGGCCCGACGACAGCCGCATCGCCCCCGCCACGGTCTTCACCGCCTACCGGCCCGCGCGCGAAAGCGACATGCCGGCCGACGCGATGGCGGTGCCGGTGGTGGAGGGCTGCACGCCGCGCCGTCCGCAGGCCGGCGAGGCGGTGCATGTGCTCGCCGCCAGCACCGCCGAGGCCCCCGCGCCGATCTACCCGTTGAACTACCGCCAGATGGATTACGACATCGAGCTGATGCTGAAACAGTCGCTCAGGGGGAGCGAGCTGTCGCGCAGCCGCGAGGCGCGCAGGAAGGGCTTCAAGGTCCATGACGTCGCGGTCACGGACATCTCGGCGCCGGTCCACCTGGTGCTGCAATCCAACCAGACGGCGATCCTTTGGAACATCCACCTGGCCCCCGGGGCGCGGGTGGCGCATGTCACGCTGCTGGGCGGCACGCATCATGGCGTGGCCAACCTGCCCGAGGGCGCGGGGCTCGAGGTGATGACCAGGACGGAGCTGCTTGCCTGCGACACGGACATGTGGTTCGTGCCGCCCGAGGGGGCGCTGATCTACCAGTCCGCCGAGACCATCGACGACGCGAAATCCAGCCTGTCGGCCTGGCTGCGCCGTGCGCAGCTTTGGGACGGCTGGGTGCAGGCGCGCTTCGGCGTCTCCGCTGGCAAGGGGCTGGTCGATGACAAGGAACTCACCGCCTATCTCGCCGGCCCGCTGCCCGCGGCCGAGACGGCGCGCGCCGTCTACACCCCGCTCGAAGGCGCCCGGCTGCATGTCTCCGAGGCCGATCACATCCTTGCCGGCAAGACCTGGCGCGACGACTATTTCAACGTGCTGCGCCAATATGCCGAGCAGGCCGCCGGTGCCGAGCTTTCCACCCTTCACCCAGTGATCCATCAGCGAGTGACCCAATGAAAAGCCTCAACCAGCTTCTTACCGCGATCTTCATGCTGATCGCCCTTGGCTTCGTGGGCTTCCAGATGTTCGTCGCAAGCAACGCGATGGGCGCGATGGGCGATTTCGCCAAGAACCGGTCGGATTTCGAGCGCATGAGCCGCGAGCGCGAGGCCACCGAGGTGTCGGTCGACGGGCCGGGAGAGCGCGAACTGGTGATCCTCAAGGAGGCCGGCCGCAACTCGCCCCGCGACGAGGTCACGGCGCTGGTGAACCCCACCCATTTCTCGCAGGAACGCCAGGTCGGCATCGGGATCATCGTGGATCCGCGCGACCTGCTGAAAGACGGCGAGATGCTGCCCGATGACAAGGAATTGCAGGAACTCTGGATCAAGGTCCGCAGCCGGCACTATTCCAACGTCGCCTGCCAGATCTTGATCGAGCGCTTCGCGCAGACCTGTCGGCCGGTTCTGGAGGATGCCAGCAAGATCCGCGATCACGAGGCTTTCACGGTCAACCTCCGGCTCGATTACACGCCGGCGGCACCGCTGGGCACCCTGCCGGAAAGCCCGAGCGTGGTGTTCGAGGATTTCGAGATCGACTCCGACATGGGCGGGGCCCGCAAGACCTCGCCGGGCCTCGATGCCGACTGGCTGCGCGAGGTTCTGGCCAAGGTCGAAGAAGGCTGCGACCAGATCCGCCAGGTGCACGGCAATTGCAGCCCGCTGCGGATCGAGGCCCATACCGGCACCTCGACTCTGCAGACAGGGCCGATGGGCGATATCGCGATCGAGCTCAAGACGCGCCTGCGGGCCGAACTGGGCTACCTGACCGCGCCCGCGGCAGTGGCGGGCGCGGTGCAGTAAGGCGCGCGATCAGGCGCTGGCGCGGGCCAGCGCCTGGTCCAGGTCGGCGATCAGGTCGTCGGCATCCTCGATCCCGATCGAGATGCGCACCACGTCCGGGCCGGCGCCCGCTGCCACCTGCTGCTCGGGCGTCAGCTGGCGGTGGGTGGTGGAGGCCGAGTGGATCACCAGGCTGCGCGTATCGCCCAGGTTGGCCACGTGGCTGAAGATCTCCAGGCTGTCGACGAATTTCACGCAGGCGTCATAGCCGCCCTTCAGCGACACGGTGAACAGCCCGCCCGCGCCCTTGGGGCAGATCTTGGCCACCCGGTCGTGATAGGGCGAGGAGGGCAGCCCGGCATAGGTGACGCCCGCCACCGCGGGGTGCTGTTCCAGCCAGCCCGCGATCTTCGTGGCGTTCTCGCAATGGCGCTGCATCCGCAGGCCCAGCGTCTCGATCCCCATCAGCGTGTAATGGGCCGCCTGCGGGTTGAGCGTCATCCCGAGGTCGCGCAGCCCTACGGCGATGCCGTGGAAGGTGAAGGCGAGCGGCCCGAAGGTCTCGTGGAACTTCAGCCCGTGATAGGCGGGCTCGGGTGCGCTCAGCGAGGGGAACTTGTCCGAGGCGGACCAGTCGAACTTGCCCGAATCCACCACGACGCCGCCGGTGACGGTGCCGTTGCCGGTGAGGAACTTGGTCATCGAATGCACCACCAGCGTGGCGCCATGCTCGATCGGGCGGCACAGGTAGGGGGTGGCGGAGGTGTTGTCCACGATCAGCGGCAGGCCCGCCTTGTCGGCGATCTTCGCGGCCTGATCCAGGTCGGTGACGTAGCCGCCCGGATTGGCGATGGACTCGCAGAAGATCGCGCGGGTGTTCTCGTCGATCGCGGCCTCGATCGCGGTCGGGTCGTCGAAATCGACGAATTTCGCGGACCAGCCGAAGCGCCGGATGGTCTGGCTGAACTGGGTGATCGAGCCGCCGTAAAGCCGGGTGGAGACCACGACGTTCAGCCCCGGGCCCATCAGCGGAAACAGCGCCATGATCTGCGCCGCGTGTCCCGACGAGCAGCAGACTGCGCCCGCGCCGCCCTCCAGCGTCGCCACGCGTTCCTGCAACGCGGCCACGGTGGGGTTGGTCAGGCGCGAATAGATATAGCCCACCTCCTGCAGGTTGAAGAGTGCCGCGGCGTGCTCGGCATCGCGGAACACGTAGGCGGTGGTCTGGTAGATCGGCACCTGGCGCGCGCCGGTGGCCGGATCGGGCCGCGCGCCCGCATGGATGGCAAGCGTGTCGAAGCCGTAGCTGGGCGTGTCTGTCATGTCTCTCTCCCTGATCTGCGCGAGCGTCGCGGCAAGCTGTAGGCGATCGCCCGGCCTGCGACAACATGCCAGTTGAGGGGCAGATTCACTCATACCGTTTCTGTATGTTGACAGCGGGCGATTTCCAACATAGCGTCACGGTATGTTTTCAGAGGAGACAGGCCCATGGAAGAGGCTGTGATCGAAGGCAAGTCGAAGGGCAGGGGCAAGGGGCGCGCCAAGGGCGCCCGGAAGGCGATGAAGCGGGGCCGCAAGATGCGGGCCGGCAGCGCCTCCAAGGTGGCGTTCCACCTGGAGCCCGAAGTGCAGGAGCTGTGCCGCGCCGAGGCGGAGAAGGCGGGAATGGAGACCGGCCATTTCCTGCAGAAGGTGGTCGAGAGCTGGCTGCTCGAGAATGCCGAGCCCGGGCCCGCGCTGGCCGAGCGGCTGGCCGCGAAACGCGCGGTGATCGACCGTGCCGTCGCGCTGGCGCGGGAGGTGGATGCCGAAGGCGGCTTCGACGAGCATTTCATCCTGACGGTGATGCGCCGCGCCATGGCCGATGACGACTTCCGCACGCTCTATGAGACCGCGGTCGGCGCCCCTGCGGAGGAAACCGGAGTTTCCGCCAAGACCCCGCTGAACCAGCAGCTTGGCCGCCTGATCAAGGCCGCCGTCAGGGCCCGCCCCAAGCTCGACGAAACGGGCAAGGCGGTGCGCGCGCAGGTCGTGGGCGAAGCGATCCAGAGCTACAGCCTGCTGGAAAAGGCCGCCTGAGCGGCAGCCGCCGGCGCGCGTGCTTGCACGGCGGCCCCGGTGGCGAAAGGCGGCGCCCGCTTGCAGAGCGGGCGCCCGCACGGCAGAAGGGCGCGCGACAGCGAAAGGAGCCCGCCCATGCCCGTGCCGTTCCATCTGGCCTTCAACATCCGTGACCTCGACGAGGCGCGCGCCTTCTACGGTCGTGTCCTTGGCGCGCAGGAGGGCCGCTCCACCGAGACCTGGGTGGATTTCGATTTCTTCGGCCATCAGCTGAGCCTGCATCTGGGCGAGCCATTCGAGACGAAGGCCACCGGCCGCGTCGGCGATCACATGGTGCCCATGCCGCATTTCGGCGTCGTGCTGGGGCTGGAGGACTGGCGCGCGCTGGCCGCGCGGCTGGAGGCGGCGGGGGTCGATTTCGTCATCCCGCCCTCGGTACGCTTCGAGGGCGAGCCGGGCGAGCAGTGGACGATGTTCTTCCGCGATCCCTCGGGCAACCCGATCGAGGTGAAGGGCTTTCGCGACATGGCAGGTGTCTTCGCCACCTGACGGTCGTGAGACGGGGGCGGAGGGCCGTGGGACAGGCGTCAGCCTTCCAGCGCCTCCAGCACCGGCGCCCATTCGGCGCGATGCGGCGCGAGGGCCCGCTGCGGCCGGTCGAAGACCGACAGCCCCTCGGCGGCAAGATCCGGGTAGGCGGCGCGGTCCGCGATCCAGCCCAGCGGCGGCAGGCTCCTTGCGGCGCAGAATTCCGCCAGCCCCGCGGTGGTGCGGGCGCGCGGGCGGATGCGCATGGCCAGCGTGGCGAGCCGCACCTTGCCCTTGCGCACGCGCTTGATCTCCTGCAGCGCGCGGAGAAAGCGCTTGGTTGCCTCCTCGTCGAAGCTGGAGGCCGTCAGCGGGACCAGCACCATATGCGCCTCGGACACCAGATCGGCCGCGGCGGCGCCTTCCAGCCCGCCGGGGGCATCCACCACCAGCCAGCCCGTCTTGCCCGGCGCCTTGCCCACGTCCCGGGCCGTGCTCCAGTCCAGACGGGTGATCGGCGCGGCGCTGTCGGGGCGGCGCTTGAGCCAGCGGAAGGCGGATTTCTGCGGGTCGGCATCGGCCAGGGCCACTCTCTCGCCGCGCACGGCCAGGGCGGCGGCCAGGGTGATCGCGGTCATCGTCTTGCCCGAGCCACCCTTGCGGTTGGCGATCAGAACCGTGCGCATCGCGGGCCTATCCCTTCTCCTTCGCTTCGTGCCGTTCCAGGAAATCGCGGATGAAGAGCCGGATCTCGCGCGCGGCGGAACTGTCCAGCTCGTCGCACAGGGCGATGAAACGGTCGCGCTCTTCCTTGGCGATGCGGATGACGAGCTGACCGTCCTTGGTTTTCTTCTTCTTCGGCATGCACTTGGTCTGCGCTGTTGCTCTGCATTTGCATAGCGAATGTATATACGCAGATCAACCGTCGCGGCTCAGCGCATCCAGTAGCCGGCCTTCTTGATCTGGTTGCGCAGGTTCTGTTCCTTGCGGGGCAGGTCGTCCCGGTCGAACATCTCGCGCAGCTTCTGGCCGCGGTTGTGATAGATCATCTTGCGGAACGGATCGTAGAGCTTGAGCACCTTCTTGATCCGGTTGGGAATGGCGATCTCTTCGACGAAACGCACCACCTCGTCGGATTCCCGGGCAAAGAGCAGCGGCAGCAGGCGGTAATGGCAGGTCGTGCGCCCATCCATCCAGCCGGGCTCCAGCGTGTCGCGCCCGCCGCCGAAGGACTGGATCACCAGCGGCAGCGCCACCTGGTCGAGCCAGGGATCGAGGCTCTGGCAGACCAGTTCGCGCGGCGGGTCGTCGCGGATCGACAGCGCGTAGTCGAGAAACCGCTCTCCGAAGGCGCGGGGGCACTTGTAGTAAAAGAACCCCGCGTTGAAATAGAGGTAGCGCCGCCAGTATTCATCGGGCTGCGACAGGTCCAGCGAGCTGTCGAAATCCAGCCCGAACCGGTCGTAGAGCGATTTCCAGATGGCGGTGTAGCCCGGCCCGTACAGCTCGATCTGCGGCCAGGTTCCTTCCACCCGGCGCGAGGCGGAGGGGCGGTCGAAATCGAAGGGCACCTGCATCAGGTCGCCGGTGATCAGCGTGTCGGTGTCCAGGAACAGGAAGGGCCGGCCCGCGTCCAGCACCGCCAGCGCCTCGATCTTGTTGCCATAGGGGTAGGCGGCGCCGAAATGGCGACTCTCGAAGGGGCGGAACTCGGCGCCCAGGCTTTCCAGCAGCGCGCGGGTCTCGGGGCAGGTGATGCGCGGGTCGACCCCGGGCCAGAGCGGGCCGGGCTGCGGCTCCGCCACGATCAGCCTGCCGGGAAAGCGCGGGTTGGTCGCCTGAAGGGACGCGGCCAGCAACACCGCCTCGTATTGAAGCCTGCCCTCCTGTCCGACGATCAGGATGTCGAATGCCTGTTCTGCCTCGGGTTTCCTTGCCATACTGCCGCCCATGCCCCGGTATTTCGGGGCAGTCTAGGCGCAACTTTCCGCTATCGAAAGAGGCGCGCGGGACCGGATGAGAGCGATTTGAAAGGAGTCCGTGATGCGATGCATTCTTGCCGCTTCCCTGATGCTTGCGGCCGGGGCGGCGGGCGCCGGGGAATTGCAGGCCGAGCCGCAGGTGCCCACGGGCCAATTCACCACCGCCGTCGAGGTCCGGCCGATCCTGACCGCCACGAAGGCAAGCTGGGTCGCGGTGCGCGATTACGACGGGCGCGACCTGGTCTACCTCACGCAGGTGCTGGCCTGGCGCTGCGGGCTGGTGCGGATCCGCTGGGCGGTGAACGACGCGCCGCTGGAACCCTGGCCGCTGCCGCCCTGTCATGCGGATACCGCCAGCCCCAACGCGCTGACGCCTCGGGACGGGCTGCCCTTCGTCGGTCTTCCGGGCGGGTCTGTGGCCTCGGTCACGGTGGAGCTGACCTATGACGATCTGACGACGGACACGGCAAGATTCGAGCGCGCGGCGGTGCTGATGCCGTGAGAGAATTATGCCGGAGGGGAGTGGTGGGCGACCCTGGAATCGAACCAGGCATGGGTCTCCCCGGCGGATTTACAGTCCGCTGCCGCACCTTGCAGCGCGTCGCCCACGGCAGGACCGCGTCCCGTCGTGCGGCGTGGGATAGCCGCGCGCCGCTGGCCGGTCAACCTCAAAATTGATGGCCGGCGCTTGGCAGGGGGCGGGCTTGGGGATAGGGCTGGAGCGCAGCAGAAGGAGCGTGCGCTTTGGCCAAGAAACCGACCTGGGTGATCGACAAGGAACGCGCACGCCGCGCCGCGGCGGCCGAAACGGTTTGGCTTTTCGGCCTGCACGCGGTGCGCGATGCGCTGATGAATCCCCGACGCGAGCGGCTGCGCCTGGTGGTCACGAAGAACGCCGCCGACAAGCTGGCCGAGGCCATCGCCGCCTCGGGCATGACGCCCGAAATCTCCGACCCGCGCAGCTTCGCCGCGCCGATCGATCCGCAATCTGTGCACCAGGGCGCCGCGCTGGAGGTGAAGCCGCTGGACTGGGGGGCGTTGTCGCAGGTGGCGGTGGGCGGTGCCGCGGCCGCGCCGCGCGTGGTGGCGCTGGACCGGGTCACGGATCCGCACAATGTCGGTGCGATCCTGCGCTCGGCCGAGGTGTTCGGCGCCGCCGCGGTGATCGCCCCGCGCCACCATTCCGCCCCGGAGACCGGCGCGCTGGCCAAGACCGCCTCCGGCGCGCTGGAGCGCCAGCCCTACCTGCGGGTGCGCAACCTGGCCGATGCGCTGGCGGAACTGCGCGCCATGGGCTTCGTGGTGCTGGGTCTGGACGGCGAGGCCGGTCAGGATGTGGAACAGGCGCTGGAGGGCCGGCGCGACCGGCCGGTGGCGCTGGTTCTGGGCGCGGAGGGGCCCGGACTGCGCGAGCGCACCCGCGAGACCTGCGACGCCTTGGTCCGGATCGGTGCGGCGGGCGCTTTCGGCTCGCTCAACGTCTCCAACGTGGCCGCCGTCGCCCTATATGCCTCCGTGAGAGGTCTCGGAGCGCCGGATGCCCCATAACACCAAGATCGCCACCTGCTGCTATTGCGGCACCCGCGCGGCCCTTGTCCTGAGGGGCAGGGAGCGGCACGAACTGGCCTGCTCGGCCTGCGGGGCGCCGCTGCATGACATGAAGATGCTGCGCACGGACGCGGTGGACCCGCAGGCGCACCGCCCGGCCCGCACGGGCCGGCCCGGGACGCGCAGGCCCGCCGCGCACGGCGTCGCGCCGCTGCCGCATCGGGAACGCGAGGCGCGCAAGCTGGAGACGCCCCGCAGGAAGCCGAAGAAGCGCAAGAACCTGGCCAGGCGCTTCTTCGAGGAGGCCTTTGACGCGATCGAGGATATCTTCGACTGACGCATGCTCTGGCCAAAGCCCCGCTGGTGGACTAGATGCGGGCCCTGACGAAGCGGAGGCGCCGAGAATGAGCTACGAGACACCCGGTCCCGTCGAGGAAAGCTGGAACGATGCCATCTCCCCGGTCGAGGAGATCATCGAGGACGCGCGCAACGGGCGCATGTTCATCCTGGTGGATCACGAGGACCGCGAGAACGAGGGCGACCTGGTGATCCCCGCGCAGATGGCGACGCCGGACGCGATCAACTTCATGGCGATGCATGGCCGCGGGCTGATCTGCCTGGCGCTGCCCGGCACCCGGATCGACGCGCTGGGCCTGACGCTGATGTCCCAGCAGAATTCCTCGCGCCACGAAACCGCCTTCACCGTCTCGATCGAGGCGCGCGAGGGGGTGACGACGGGCATTTCCGCCCATGATCGCGCGCGCACCATCTCGGTGGCGATCGACGCCTCCAAGGGCGCGGCCGATATCGCCACGCCGGGCCATGTCTTCCCGCTGCGCGCTCGCGATGGCGGGGTGCTGGTGCGGGCTGGCCACACCGAGGCTGCGGTGGACGTGTCGCGTCTGGCCGGTCTCAACCCGTCGGGCGTGATCTGCGAGATCATGAACGAGGATGGCTCGATGTCGCGCCTGCCGGAGCTTGTCTCCTTCGCGCAGCGCCATGGGCTGAAGATCGGCACGATTTCGGACCTGATCGCCTACCGCCGGCGGCACGACAACCTGGTGAGGGTGCGCAAGGAGACCACCATCCGCAGCGAATTCGGCGGCGAATGGAACATGCGAATCTATACCGACCAGGCCCATGGCGACGAGCATATCGTGCTGACCAAGGGCGACATCACCGGCGAGGCGCCGGTGCTGGTGCGGATGCACGCGATGGACCCGATGCTGGATATCGTCGGCACCGGGCCGAAGGGCCGGGCGGGGGAGTTCGGCGCGGCGATGGAAAAGGTGGCCCAGGAGGGCAGGGGCGTCGTGGTGCTGCTGCGCGACACCGAGATGAAGATGGCACCCGCCGACGAGACCTCGCCGCGCACCTTGCGGCAATACGGGCTGGGGGCGCAGATCCTGTCTTCGCTGGGGGTGTCGAAAATGATCCTGCTGACCGACTCGCCCACGCCCCGCGTGGTGGGGCTGGAAGCGTATGGGCTGGAGATCGTGGGCACCCGCCGCATCCTGGAGGGAGAAGGCTGATGGCCGGACAGGAAACCCATTACACGCTGCCGCGCCCCGATTTCGACAAGCCGGTCAAGCTGCTGCTGGTGGTCGCGCCCTATTACCGCGACATCGCCGACAACCTGGTCGCCGGCGCCCTGGCCGAGATCGAGGCGGTGGGCGCCACCCACGAATTGATCGAGGTGCCCGGCGCGCTGGAGATCCCCACCGCGATCGGCATGGCCGAGCGGCTGGCGAATTTCGACGGCTACGTGGCGCTGGGCTGCGTGATCCGGGGCGAGACCACCCATTACGAGACCGTGTGCAACGACAGCTCGCGCGGGCTGACGCTCCTGGGGTTGCAGGGGCTGTGCGTCGGCAACGGAATCCTCACCGTGGAGACCCGCGAACAGGCCGAGCTGCGCGCCGATCCGGGCCAGCAGAACAAGGGCGGCGGCGCGGCCGCGGCGGCCTTGCATCTGGTTGCGCTCGCCCGTAGGTGGGGCGGCCAGCGCAAGGGGGTGGGCTTCCGCCCCGCGTCAGGCGAATACCGGCTTGCCGGCGATACCAGGGATCCGTCCACCGCATGACTTCGGCCAGGGACTCCAACAGGGGCGCACTCAGACGCAGGAAACGCTCCGCCTCGCGGCTCTACGCGGTGCAGGCGCTGTTCCAGATGGAAAGCTCGGGACAGACGGTGGAGGATGTCTGCCGCGAGTTTCTCGATCACCGGTTTGGCCTTGCCTACGAGGAGGGCGGCGAGGAGCTGTCCGAGGGCGATGTCGATTTCTTCGAGAGTCTGGTGGGCGACGCGGTCAACTGGCAGTCGAAGATCGACCAGATGACCGACCGGGCACTGGTGGCCAAGTGGCCCATCGCCCGGATCGACCCGACGCTGCGCGCGCTGTTCCGTGCCGCGGGGGCGGAGCTGGTGGCCTCGGACACGCCGCCGCGGGTGGTCATCACCGAGTTCGTGGAGGTCGCCAAGGCGTTCTTTCCCGAGGGTCGCGAGGGCAGTTTCGTCAACGCGGTGCTGGATCACATGGCACGCGAGGCCCGCCCCGAGGCATTCTGAACGCCGCCCTGCGGGCGGCGTGCCTCCGGCGGGCGTATTTGGGGAACAATGAAGCCGGTCAGGCCAAAGCGGGCAGGCGCAGGTCCGCCCAGATCGGCAGGTGGTCCGATGCGACCGAGGCGAGCCTGTCCTCGCGCACGCCGGCATCCGCCATGGTCAGCCCGCCGCGCAGGGCGAAGCGGTCGAGCGCGGCCAGCGGCCGGGCGGCGTGGAAGCTGCGGCCCGGGCTGAGCAGGTCGAACTCGCGCGCCAGCGGCGCCAGCCCGCCCAGCCGGGACCATTCGTTGAAATCCCCCATGACGACCGTTGGCCGTTCGGGCAGCGGGGCGAGGGAGGTGAGGATCGCCTCCACCTGGCGCCGCCGCCAGGCGCGGGTCAGCGCCAGGTGCACGCCCAGCACGCGCAGCGGGCCGGCGGGGCTGTCGAGCTCCGCCAGCACCGCGCCGCGGGGCTCGAGCGAGGGCAGGGCGAGCCGGGTCAGGCCGCGCAGCGTCACCCCGGGCCGCACCAGCAGCGCGTTGCCGTGCCATCCGAGGCTCACGTCGTTGGCGGCGACCTCCAGCGGTACCATGCCGGTGCGCGCCTCGATCTCGGCCGGGTCAAGCACGCCCGGCCGCGCGCCGAGGCGGCGGTCGGCTTCCTGCAGGGCGACCACATCGGCCTCCAGCCCGGCGATCACGTCGAGGATGCGCGACGGCTCGCGCCGGCGGTCGAGACCCACGGCCTTGCGGATATTGTAGCTGGCCAGACGCAGAGATTCGCTCATGGTGCCAATATGGGGGCTCGGGGCGCTCTTGTCGCGGGGCGGATGGGTGCGCATATTGCGCCGCATGGAAATCCGCAAGCAATCCCTCGTGGTGCATGTCATCTGGGGCGTGCTGGTCGTCTCCCTGATCACGGCCGTCGTCAACGGGCGCTGGAGCATGGCCTTCGTGTCGGCCGGCGCGCTGGCCGCGTCGATCCTGCCCGCGATGGTGGCCGAGCGTTTCGCGCTGCGAGTGCCGGTCAGCTATGTCTCGATCCTCGTCGTCTTCACCTTTTCCACCCTGTTCCTTGGCGAGGTGATGGATTTCTACGAGCGGTTCTGGTGGTGGGATCTGCTGATGCATGGCGGCTCGGCGGTGGCGCTGGGCATGATCGGTTTCCTGTTCGTCTTCTACCTGTTCGAGGGCGACCGCTACGCCGCGCCGCCCTGGGCGCTGTCGACGATCGCGGTTTGCTTTGCCGTCACCGTCGGCGTGCTGTGGGAGATCTTCGAGTTCGCCATGGATCAGACCTTCGGGCTCAACATGCAGAAGAGCGGGCTGATGGACACCATGACGGACCTGATCGTCAACCTGGTGGGCGCAATCGCGGGGGCGGCCACCGGCTTCGTCTATCTCAAGAAGCGCGAACCCGACGGCGCCACCCGCGTGATTCACGAGTTCGTGCGGCTCAACCGGAGCCTGTTTCGCAAGCACCGCTGAGGCAAGACCCCGCCGGCCCGGACATGTCGCACCGGGAGGGGGTTTTCCCCGGCGCCGAAAGAGCTACATTGAGTGCAGCGAAGGGAGAGCGACATGCCCCGACTTATCCGACTCTACATCGTCCAGAGCGCCATCGGCTTTGCCGTATCGGCAGCTTTCGTCGCGATGATCCTGTGGTTCAACGTGGCGAATCTCTGGCACCTCGTGACCCATGATTCCGCCGGGCTGCTGGCGGTGTTCCTGCTGTGGCTGTTCAACGGGATCGTGTTCTCGGGCGTGCAGTTCGGCATCTCGATCATGCGCATGGCCGAGCGGGACGACACGCCGGGGGGCGGCACCCGCCTGCCGGAATACGCCACCGTGCCCGTGCGCGCCGAAAGCGGGCCGCGCCGCAAGCTCTGAGAGCATTGGGACGCAGACGTGAAAAGGCCGCGGCGCATTCTCGCCGCGGCCTTTTTCGTCACGGGACGGGCGAAGTGTGGCGGGCCCGCACGCGACCGTTTGGTTAACTCATTCCCGAGGACCTGTATGAACAGGTGGGCGCCAGGTAACCGGACCAGGGCCCGGACAGAGCCAGCTCCCTCGGATTTGCTTAAGGCCACCGGAATGCAACCGTTCACGAGAAGGGCAGCACCCGCCACAGGGTAAAGCTAGTGGGCAAAGCGGAGGGCGACAAGGGGCAGCATGGGCAGATTTCAATGATGTGACTTGCCACTTGTTCATGTATTGTTCATTCTGGCCGCATGACCATGATCGACGATACCGGAAGCCTCATGCCAGGGCAGGGGCTGGCGCGCGGCGTGGCGCGGCATCTCACGGCGCTGGGCTTCGTCTCGGTGGAGGAATTCGTGCCTGCGCGCGGGCTTCGGGTGGACGTGATGGGGCTGGGGCCCAGGGGCGAGATCTGGGTGGTGGAGTGCAAGTCCTCGCGCAGCGATTTCACCTCGGATCGCAAGTGGCAGGGCTACCTGGATTGGTGCGACCGCTTCTTCTGGGCGGTTGATGCGGCGTTTCCCACCGATCTTCTGCCGCGAGAGAGCGGGCTGATTCTCGCAGATGCCTATGACGCCGAGATCCTGCGGATGCCCGACGAGACCCGAATCGCCCCGGCGCGGCGCAAGGCGCTGACGTTGAAATTCGCCACCCATGCGGCGCGGCGCCTGCATGCGCTGCGCGATCCGGGGCTGGGCTGGCAGATATAGGGGCGGGACCGGCGTTCAGCGCTTGCCCGGTTTCTTCCTGGTCAGCCGGCGCGCGGCCTCGGCGGCGGCGCGAATCTCCTCGGCGATCTCGTCGGCCTCGTCAGGAGAAAAATCCATCGGGATCTCGGTGCCATCCTCGACGGCCACGAAGATCCGTACGAACCCCCTGTCTGTCGGGCCGATCTGCAGATTGGCCTCCACGTTGCGTTCGTCGTTGATGCCCATGTCAGTCTCCGCTCGGATCGCCGGATCTGCTAGCCAGTTTCCCGGGCGGTTGCAAGCGCGCTCGGAGCGCGGGTTTTCCGGCCTCGGTGCTTGCATTCGGTGCGGCGGGGCGCTAAATCGCCCGGACAGTGCCGCCTTAGCTCAGTAGGTTAGAGCGCTAGATTGTGGATCTAGAGGTCCCCCGTTCGAGCCGGGGAGGCGGTACCAACTCCCCACGGCATCTGCCCGGTCAACGACTTCGGGAACGGGCGATCGCGGCGGCCGCCAGAACGTGATGCGCCATGGCCGCCTCGGCCCAGTCCGGATCACGCGCGGCGATGGCCTCCGCGATGTCGTGGTGATGCTTGGCCTGCCGGGCCATGTCGTGTTCCGAATACATGTGGTAGGTGCGCAGCACGAGCCCGAGATTGACCGCCAGCGACAGCATCGAGCCCAGCCGCGGCGAGCGCGCGGCCTGCATGATCGTGCGGTGAAAGGCGGCGTTGGCTTCGGTCATCGTGTCGTAGTCGGCTTGCGAGCTTGCCGGTGCATGCGCGCTGATCAGCCCGGCCAGCCGGTGCAGTTCGGCGATTTCCTCGTCGGAGGCGAATTCGGCCGCACGGCGCGCGCCGTAGCTTTCCAGCATCAGCCGTATGCGGAAGATCTGCTCCACCTCGTCGGCCTGAAGTGCGGTCACCCGCAGCCCTTCGCCGGGAGAGCGGGTCAGGAACCCCTCGATCAGCAGCCGTTTCACCGCCTCGCGCACCGGGGTGCGGGACAGGCCCAGCTTCTCCGCGATGGCGACCTCGGTGAGGCGTTCCTCGGCGGGCAGGGTGCCCGACAGGATATCCGTCCGCAGCGACTGGTAGGCGCTGTCGGCGGCGCTGAGGGGGCGGCAGTCCTCGGCCATCACGCGGGTGCGGGGGCCGGAAAGCCGCCTGCCTTCATCACCATCCCCGGCACCGGGTGTTCGAGTTGCGCCTCGAGCCATTCCGCCGTGGCGATGCAGGCCTCGAGATCGAGCCCCGTTGCGATTCCGGAACGCTCCAGCATGTAGACAAGGTCTTCCGTCGCGATGTTGCCGGTGGCGCGGGGGGCGAAGGGGCAGCCCCCGACCCCGCCCAGCGAGGAATCCAGCGACACCGCCCCGGCCAGCACTCCGGCCCAGGCGTTGGCGATTCCCGTGTTGCGCGTGTTGTGGAGGTGCAAGCGGATGGGAACATTCGGAAATTCGCGCCGGACGGCCTCCACCCGTTCGGCCACGTCGCGCGGCGTGGCGACGCCGATCGTGTCCGCCAGCGACAGCTCGTCCGGCGCGTGCTCCATGGCCCGTTCGACCACCGACAGAAGGCGCGCCAGCGGCACCTCGCCCTCGAACGGGCATCCGAAGGAGGCGCCCACGGTCAGCCCGGTGCCGATTCGGCCCCGGGCGGCGGCGGCGATGTCGGCCCAGGCCGCGAGCGTCTCGTCGGTGCCCACGCCCTGGTTGCGGCGGTTGAACGTGTCCGAGGCCACCACGACGTAGTTCACCTCGTCCAGCCCCGCGGCCACCGCGCGTTCGAATCCCTTCATGTTCAGCGCCAGGCCCACGTAGCGCGCAATGCCGCGGGGCAGGCGGGCGGCCAGCTCGTCGGCATCCGCCATTTGCGGCACGCGCTTGGGATTGACGAAGCTGGTGACTTCCAGACGGCGCGCGCCGGCCGCGATCGCTCGCGAGATCAGTTCGAGCTTTGTATCCACCGAGAGGATTTTCTTTTCGTTCTGTATACCGTCGCGCGCCGAAACTTCGACGATTTCCACGTTGGAAGGTAGTTTGAGCATAATTTTTCTCCCCGACCCTTTTCTTTTGGATACATCCATGTATTCTTCAAAGCAACAACAGCGAGATCCGGGGCAAACCGACGCAAGAAAATTGCGCAGCCCCGGCCACGACAGGGAGAGACGATGAGCGCGAGTTCAGAGGGCGCGCGCCCCCGGCAGGGGCCGCTGACGGATATCCGTGTGATCGAGATGGGCCAGCTGCTTGCGGGTCCGTTCTGCG
>Ga0208112_100792_pt1 | contig 17505 bp, 18 predicted proteins | sample HotLakConsoUCCLE_FD_184736 | JGI IMG/M metagenome (GOLD analysis project Ga0208112, IMG submission 184736) | Hypersaline microbial mat communities from Hot Lake, Washington, USA - Hot Lake Consortium UCC-LE (SPAdes) (version 2) ... | reverse complement strand
AGCAGGTCCTCAGGACGCTCCACGCCCTTCAGCAGTTCGTCCAGCAGTTCTTTGGAGATCGTCATGCATGCTTCCTTTCGAAGAAGCATGGACCGGATCACTCATACACAGAAGATCTGACACTCTCCTGGTGCGAGCGACAATCCTGACCCGCGTCAGCGGTGGGCTCGGCGTGCCTTCAGTCAGATAGGACCAGGCCGAGCCCACCGACGTCAGGAGGTCGTAGATCCCGTAAAGAATTGCGCCCCGACAGCTGTCTGCCGCCAAAACGTCGACCCGGAGTGGATCGGTTGTGAAATCCCTGACCCCCATTTCTCGCACCCTCCCCCTCGCTTGACTGGCTGAACTGGCCCGGTTGTGGCCAGTATGACCCTGATACGGCTCATGCCCAAGCTGCATCCTGGACCAGTGTTCAATATCGGCGAGGAGAGTTATGACCTACGAAGCATTCAGATCCGCTGAGAAAGAAGGCTGGGACGCACGGGCTGCCGCATATGATACATTCACGGGACGCGTCACCACCAGTGCCATCCCAACCCTGCTAGCAATGGCCGAAACGGCCCCCGGTAAGCGCATCCTGGACATTTGCTGCGGCACAGGCCGCGCCGCAGGTGCGGCAAGCGCGCTCGGCGCCCATGCCGAGGGGGTCGACGTTTCCGCGGCGATGGTCGAGGCCGCGCGGGCCACGTTTCCGAGGGCGAGCTTTGAGATGGGCGATGCGGAGGATATCCCTCGTGAGAACGAGACGTATGACAGCGTGATTTGTTCATTCGGCGTTATGCATGCTAGCAGTCCCGAGACTATGTTCAATGAAATCGCACGCGTCCTGAAACCTGGCGGCCGCGTCGCGCTCAGCCATTGGGTTGGCCCGCCGGCATCGCCGCTGTTCAAGATCGTCTTCGGCACCATGCAGCGTCTTGCAGACATGAGCGTCGTGCCACCGTCGCCGCCGCCGTTTGCGCTGTCGTCAGAGGAAGCCATGCGGGAAGTTCTGGAACGGGCCGGCCTCGACGAAGTGTCCACTGTGCGGCTACCTCTCGTCTTCAAAGCTCCTGTCGGGCGCTTTGCCGAGCACTTCAGAAATTTCGCCGCCAGAGCAGCCGTGATCCTCGACAAACAGCCTGATGCGGTCTTGCATGACATTTACGCGTCCTGGGACGATCAGCTTGCCGCGTTTGTAGTCGGCGATGCCTACCATATCCCGATGCCCGCTCTCGCCGTTTCTGCGGTTCGCAAAGCGTGATGAGCTGCGCGGGGTCGTATTCTACTTGCTATCGACGACCGACACTTGTGTTTCGACGCCACAACCTCACTTACCGACGTCGCCGGGCAGCTTGTTGGTTCTGCCGCGCAGAAACGGTGACCCGCCAGACCGCCGCAATTGACGGCGGTATATTCTACCACTGAAACTGAAGGGATCCCCATGCCGTCAATTGAGATACAGGTGCTTCAAGGCGTGTTCACCGACGCGGAGAAGGCACAGATCATCACTCGTGTCACGGATGCCTTTGGCTCCGTCGCAGGCGACACCATCAGGGCCGGTACCAGCGTCCGTATCCACGAAATCGAAAGCGGCGCATGGGGTTACGGCGGCGCGGTGCTGACGACTGAACACGCACTTCGGATGCGGGGAAAACTATCGCCAAAATGAATGACGAAATGCCCCAAACCTGATATCCGAAGCGCGCTGCATCCCGGATGCGGTCGGGGTTGTTCTCGATAACCGAGACCTGCGCGCGCCGCACCTGCAGAATCTGCAGGGCGATCTGACCAAACCGCCCAAAGCCGATCACCAGCAGGCTTTGTTGCGCAAAGGTCGAGGGAGGGGGATTCATCTGGTGAATCCAGCGTGGTAGCTGCAGGGCATGAGCAGACCCATCCCGCCGAGCTACAAGACCAAGAACTGGCCGGCCTACAACGAAGCGCTGAAGCTGCGTGGCTCCCTTGACCATCTGGTTCGATCCCGACATGGCCTGGGTGCCGCCGCCGACCGGCAAGCGAGGCAGGCAGCCGCAGTATAGCGATGCTGCGATCCAGACGTGCCTGACCATGAAAGTCCTCTTCGGCATGGCGCTCAGGCAGACCACAGGCTTCGTCGAGAGCCTGCTGCGCCTGGTCGGCCGGGACTGGGCGGTGCCGGATTTCAGCACGCTGAGCAGGCGCCAGAAGACCTTGGCCGTGACCATTCCCTACCGGGGCTCGCCGGGGCCGCTGAACCTGCTGATCGATAGCACCGGCATCAAAGCAGAAGGCGAAGGCGAGTGGCACGCCCGCAAGCATGGTGGCGCGAAACGCCGTCTCTGGCGCAAGATCCACATCGGTGTCGACGAACAGACGCTGGAAATTCGAGCAATCGAAATCACCGGCAGCAGCGTCGGCGATGCGCCCATGCTACCCGAGCTACTGAGCCAGATCCCCGCTGACGTGGAGATCGGGGCGGTCACCGCAGACGGAGCTTACGACACGCGCAACTGCCATGACGCCGTCGCCGACCGAGGCGCCCATGCCGTCATCCCGCCGCGCAAGAACGCCAAGCCGTGGAAGCCATCGACCGCGGGGGGCCATCGACCGGAACGAAGCCCTCCGCGCATCAAAATACCTCGGTCGCGCGATCTGGCGAAAGTGGAGCGGATACCACCGCCGAAGCCGCGCCGAGACGAAGATGCCGTCCTTCAGCTTATCGAGCATCGCATCGAGGTGGAGCCGCCCCGCCTCCGCATCGACCTCAATGTTGCGCATAAAGACCGAGACGCCCTCGTCCACCGGCGCTTCGGAATCCCCCGCCATCAGCGGCATGATGAATCGCCGTAGCTGTCATTGGTGATCAGCCCGACCGTCAGGCTCCGCTGGCTGATAAGCGCGTGTGCCATGGCATTGGGGCTGAGGCCGAGTTCCTCCGCCAACCGCTTCACCCGGTCCCGCGTTTCCGCCGTCATCTGGCCTGTGCCGTTCAGCGCCTTGGACACCGTCGCAACGCTGACATCGGCAGCGACAGCAACATCCGACAAGCAAATCCTGACCTGGGCGGTCGCCATGACAATTCCTGAGAAAAACGCTTTCCCAACATGGAGAATAGTTTTCTAATAATCTGTCGAGAGTGCTTGCGCAAATCAACTGCCACACCCACCGGAGCGCGTCCTACCTCAGGTCAGCGACGGATCGCCGCCGCCATACCGTGCCGCGACGTTTACGAAGTCGCCGCCGCGGCACCCTTTGAGGTACTGCAGCGCGTGGACCTGCCCGGTCATCTCAAGTTCGTCGCGGTAGACCGGGTCGTGCCAGCCCTCGATGTCGATGGAGCTCTCGTAGCCCGCGAGCCGCAGCTCTGTGATGATGTCGGCCCAGTTCGAATCGCCGAAGCCCGGCGTCCGCATCCAGACGAAGTCGTGCTTACCGAATATGCCGTGCTCGCGGATCACCTCCCATCGCACGGTCGCGTCCTTGCCGTGAACGTGGAAGATCCTGTCGGCCCACTTGCGGATCTGCGCCAGCGGCTCGATCAGGTAGACGAGCTGGTGGCACGGCTCCCATTCGAGGCCGAGGTTTTCGTCGGGCGTCTCGTTGAACATCAGCTCCCACGCGTCGGGGTTGTGGGCGATGTTCCAGTCGCCGGTCTGCCAGTTGCCCCCCATCGCGCAGTTCTCGAAGGCGATCCTGATGCCCCTGTCGGCCGCGCGGTTGGCGAGTTCGGACCAGACCTCGCGGTACTTCGGCAAGCTGTCGGTCAGCGGCTTGCCACGGATCCGGCCAGTGAAGCCTGCTACGCAGGTCGCGCCGAAGTGGTGGGCGTTGTCGATGCAATCCTTCCAACCTTGCAGCGTGTCGCGATCGAGCGGCTCGTCCTCCAGCGGATTGCCGAACATTCCCAGAGTCGAGATGGTGATGTCCCTGTCGTCGATCGCATCGCGGCAACGCTTGCCGAGTTCGGAAAGGTCCTGACCGTTCGTCGTCTGCCAGAAGAACGGCTGGAAGCTCTCGAAGCCCATGTCGGCTATTTCGGCGATGCGGTTCGCCGCTTCGCCGCCGCTGGCGCTGACCATGGTGCCGATGCGGATCTTCTTCGCGGGGTCGCTCATGTGGCGCCTGCCTCCCTGATTTGACCAAAGTCGACACGCCGACCTGTTTCCGCGCTCTCGATCGCGGAAAAGACCATGGCGAGGCTTCGGATGTTGTCGGTATTTACGGAGATCGGATCGCGCCCCGCTTCGAGCGCGGTGACGAAGTCTAGGATCACCCCGGCGTGGCCCTCCGCCGGGAGGTCCGGCACCGGCGGCAGGTCGACTTCCCGGGTCGGGCGGAAGAAGCCCTCCTCTCCGTCGCGCACCGCACCCTCGATCCCAAGGTTGCCGTCCCAGAGCACCGAGCCCCTAGTGCCGATGACGCGCCAGCCGCTCTCCCAGCTCGTTGGCGCTCCCTCGGCGCACCAAGATCCCCGGTATGAGAACGTGGTGCCGTCCGCGCAGTCGAAGAGCGCAAAGGCGCTCGCCCCATGCGCATACCAAGAGCCCTTTGGGTTCATCTCTTGGCAATAGACTGAAACCGGGTCGGACGGCAACAGGAAGCGGGCCGCGTCGAAAGTGTGTATCGCCATGTCGAGCAGCAGGACATGCTCCATGTTTTCCCGGAAGCCACCGAAATGCGGACCGAGGAAAAAGTCCGCGTGCAGGGACGTGATCTCGCCCAACTCGCCGCTGTCGATTAGGGCCTTCATCCGGCGAATGCCGGTCAGGTGGCGCCGGTTCTGCACGACGGCGTGTAGACGGCCGCTCCTGTGGGCGAGGCCGAGGAGCGCCTCCGCCTCGGCCAGCGTGTTCGCCATCGGCTTTTCAGAAAGGACGTCACAGCCACTGGCGATGGCGGCTTCCACCACGCCGCGGCGGGCCGAGGGTACTACGAGGTCGAACACGACATCGGGCTTCAGCTCCTCGAGCATCGGCACCAGGTCGGTTCCGGTCCGGGCCCCGGAATAACCGTGCGCCGCCGCCCGCGCCGCCGCGACCCCCTCGGCGACGTCCACGAAGCCGACAATGTCGATATTCGCGTTCAGCGCGTCGGTAGCGCGGATTGCTGACAGCCAACCGTTCGACATCTGGCCGCAGCCCACCATCACGGCGCGAAGCATGCGTGTCCTCCCTACCGGCCGCCGGGACCTCTCCGACTCGCCGCAAACATTTACGAGGAATTCATCGCGACGTTTCTGTGTCAAGCATTTTCCGGAAAGGTTTACGGAGAGGCGGGATGACCGGGATCAAGGCACTTGCGCAGCATCTCGACCTGTCGATAGGGACGGTCTCGCGCGCGCTCAATGCCAAACCGGACGTGAAGGCGGAGGCCAAGGCCCGTGTCCTCGAGGCCGCACAGGAACTCGGCTACCGCCCCAACCGTTCCAGCCGGTCCCTCCGCAACGGGCGGACCGACACGGTCAGCCTCGTGCTCGAGAAGGGAAATGCCAGATCTCTGGGCGGCGATACGTTCTTCATACACCTCATCGACGCGATGCAGGAGTCGCTAGCGGAGGAGGATTTCAACCTCGTCCTTCTGCCGTGCAGCAGCGCCGACGTCCCGATCGAATTCCTGCTGCGCCAAGTCTCGCGGCGCACGGTCGATGCGCTGGTCATCACCGCAACCCGGCGACAGGACGCGCGAATTGCAATGCTCGTAGACGACGCAAGGTCATTCCTCACCCTCGGACGGAGCGAGACGACCGGTGCCTCTCCTTGGATTTCGAAGGCGTGGCCCGAGAATCCGTCGCCGCGCTCGCCCGGGTCGGCCATGAGCGCATCACCATCGGGGCCCCCCGCCGCGACGTGAACCTCGCCAGTATCTGAATTGACGGTTATCGCACCGCGCCACGCGATTTCGGGCTACCAGTCGACGACCGTCTCGTCCTGCGGGAGAACGCCAGCGAGAACGGTGGGGTTTGCGTGGCAGACGCCCTGCTCGCGATGCAACCGCGTCCGACCGCCGTCCTCTTGGTGCAGGAACATATGGCCATCGGGGTCTACCCGCCGCGAGGCTCCCAGAATTACCCAATCCACCCGCAGTCAGGTCATGGCCAAGAAGCGCAGGGCTGATCACAATCCGAGAGAAACGTCCGTGCGAACGGGCAGAAGGGAGGCGACATGAAACTAGTCCAGGTTTGCGGGCGCGGCCTCCGATGATCGGTACCAATCTAATTCTGGTCATCGGCACGATGGATACGAAGTCGGCCGAACTACTTTTCCTGAGGGACCAGATCGCCGCCCTTGGGGCAGACGCGCGGATCATCGATGTCTCGACCGGCGGCCGAAGCAGCCCGAACGCCGATGTCGGCGCAGACGAGGTTGCGACGCATCACCCCTTCGGCCCCGACGCGGTGTTCTCAGACGATCGCGGCGAGGCTGTCGCCGCCATGTCGGTCGCCCTTTGCCACTACATTCAAACGGTCACCCCCACCGCTGCCATCGGCATCGGGGGGTCCGGCGGGACCGCCCTAATCGCGCCGGCGCTTCGGAAGCTCCGCCTTGGCGTTCCCAAGGCCTTGGTATCGACTGTCGCGTCGGGCAACACGGCGCCTTACGTCGACACGAGCGATCTCGTGCTTTTCCCGTCGGTCACCGACATCGGCGGGCTCAATCGCATCTCCACCCTGATTCTCACCAATGCGGCCGCCGCCGTCGTTGGCATGGCGCGGGCGGAACGTTCGGCGTCGGAGGACTTGCGTCCCGCGATCGGCCTCACAATGTTCGGTGTGACGACCCAATGCGTGACGCGAGCCGCCAGCGAACTGGCTGACGGTTTCGACCCAATCGTCTTTCACGCGACGGGGACCGGCGGTCGGGCAATGGAGGACCTTGCGGAACAAGGGTTCCTGCAAGGCGTCCTGGATCTGACGACGACCGAGCTCTGCGACCGGCTTACGGGCGGAATCATGCCCGCGGGGTCTAACCGCATCACCCGCCTTGCCCGGCTCGGCATTCCCTATGTGGGATCGGCCGGGGCACTGGACATGGCGAACTTCGGGAGTCCCGACAAGATCCCCGAGAGGTATTCAGACAGGTTGTTCTACCACCACAATCCCCAGATTACCCTGATGCGAACGACGACTGATGAATGCCGCCGGATCGGCATCGAGATCGGCAAGGCTCTCAACCAGTTCGACGGACCGGCGGTGTTCCTTATCCCGGAGAACGGTGTCTCTGCGCTCGATTCCAAAGGCCAGCCATTCCGCGACGCGGAGGCAGACGAGGCCCTGTTCACCGCGATCGAACAGACGACCCGGCAGACTGAGACCCGTCGTGTGCGCCGCTTGCCCCTGCATATAAACGACGAGGCCTTTGCCATCGCCGCCGCGTGCGAACTGAAAGGTATGATGGACGAGGTGACCACATGACGGGGTTGGATCGCGGCAGCCTGCTCGCGCGGTTTCGTAGCAAGATCGACAAAGGCCTGCCGCTGATCGGAGGCGGAGCCGGGACCGGTCTGTCGGCAAAATGCGAAGAAGCAGGCGGTATCGACCTCATAGTGATCTACAACTCGGGCCGTTTCCGGATGGCGGGTCGCGGGTCACTCGCCGGTCTGCTGGCTTACGGAAACGCGAACGAGATCGTCATGGACATGGCGCGCGAAGTCCTGCCTGTGGTCAAGGACACCCCTGTGCTGGCCGGCGTGAACGGCACGGATCCGTTCATGAATTTCGATCGCTTCCTGGACGAGGTTCGCGCCGTCGGCTTCTCCGGGATCCAGAACTTTCCCACGGTGGGCCTGATCGACGGTATCTTTCGTCAAAACCTAGAAGAAACCGGCATGGGCTACGAGATGGAAATCAACCTCATATCCATTGCGCGCGAGAAGGATTTACTGACGACGCCCTACGTCTTTGACGAGGAGCAGGCGCGACTGATGACCGGTGCGGGCGCCGACATCGTGGTCGCGCACATGGGCCTGACGACCGGTGGCACGATCGGGGCGGAAACAGCCATGACACTCGACCGGGCGTGCGACGCGGTGCGCCGGATCGCGACCGCCGCACGGGAGGAACGGGAGGATGTGCTCGTGCTTTGCCACGGCGGTCCGATCTCGTCGCCAGACGACGCGGCGACCGTTCTTGCTGCGTGCCCCGAGGTTCATGGTTTCTACGGCGCGAGCAGCATGGAACGGTTGCCGACGGAAACGGCCCTGACCGAACAGATACGCGCATTCGGCAAGATACGCCGCAACTGAGGAGGAGACGGCCAGATGGCACATGTCTACGTCAGCGACGTGATCGCGGCACCTGTGGAAAAGGTCTGGAGTTTCACGCGGGACTACAACGGTCACGGTGACTGGCACCCGATCATCTCCAAGAGTGAGATCGAAGGTGGCGGATCGTCCGACCAGGTCGGATGCGTCCGGGCGTTCACCACAGCGGACGGCGGCTTTCTGAGGGAACGGCTGCTGACCTTTTCGGATGCGGACAGATTCTTTACCTACTCGATTCTCGAAAGCCCAATGCCGATCGAGAATTACGTGGCAACATATCGTTGCACGCCGATCACCGAGCAAAACACGACTTTTGTCGAATGGTGGGCGGATTTCGATGTCTCACCGGAGAACGAAGCCGACATCCGGGAACGGGTGGGCCGCAACACCTTCGCCGCGGGCATCCGGGCCATTGCTGATCGGATGAAGGGCTAGTCGGTGGAATCTAGGTCCAGCGCAAAGCGCCGGACCTTGTTGTAGAGTGTCTTGCGGGAGATGCCCAGCCATTCGGCGGTCCGGCCCCGGTGAAAGCTGTTGCGGCGCAGGCCGTCGAGGATCCATTCCTTCTCTGACGTAAAGAGCGCCCTGCCCTGCGCGGCGTCGCGAAGGTCTCCGAGCTCGACCGGCGTGATGACGTCGTTCTGCGCCACAAGCGCGGCGGCCTCTACCGCCTGACGTAACTCGTCGATGTCACCAGGCCATGTATGGTCAACCAGCACGCGCCAGGCCGCTGCATCGAGCCGCAGTAGCGGCCGCCGGAGACGAAAGCGGAGAGACCTGAGGACCTGATCCAGAACGGAGAACACGTCCTCCGGCCGGTCGGCAAGCCGCGGGAGCGAAACGTACGTGAGGCCGGGCATCGGCTGAAGATCCTGTCCGGACGCCACGACCAGGCGGACGTTGATTGGATAGGCCCGCTCGCCCCCTATTGGCCGCGCCCTACCCCGACGGACCGCCTCGGCGACATCACGGACCAGGTCCGACGGCGTGCCCTGAGCGCAGTTCAGGACAAGCGTCTGGCCGGACGCGAACTCCAGCCAGCCGATCTTCTGCCGCTTGTCGATGCTTCCGAACAGGTCCGCCCGACGCGCTTCGGCGCTGCCCGGGCCGAGTGTCACCACAATCGGATCGCGCTTGTTCTGCGGGCTACGGTTGTGGAACGCCTCGGCGACCGCTCCTACGCCGGCTGGATCTGGCACCGAGAGGTGCACGGGGCCGTCACCTGCTGCCAACCTAACAAGCGACCGCCGAGCCACCCGGATGAGATCGGAGCGGCCCACGAGTTGCATTGGGAACGCTGGATCGCCTGCATCGTCCGGACCGTCGATGCCGGAGCGCCCGATTGTCTTGAAGCTCGCCGTGACCTCCTCGATCGCGGTCTCCAGCGGCACCCGGTCGATAGTGGAGCCACCAACATAGCCGTCGATGTTCACGAACCGGCAGAGTTCTTCGAGGTGCCGTGGACTGATGATTGGGCCGCCTTCGACCAGACATAGTGCGCCCGCGGATCCGGCAGCCCGTACAGCCCGACCGACGTAGATCGCGGCTTCCTCGATCGCCAGATCGTTCCGCTCGCCGGAGTGGCCAAGCGCGCCACCCTGATTCCAGCCAAGCCCGCAGACTACGATGTCGACGCCGATGTCGACCACCGCTTCCGCTTCGGGCACGGTATGGGTGTAGGCCACGGTTGCCAGTCCTGCGGCCTTGGCGAGGCGCAGCATCTCCCGTTCCCGCGCATGACCCAGACCCGCTTCTTCGAGCACCCGTCTGAGGGAGCCTCCGACCAGGGAAGCCGTCGGAAAGTTCGTGATGCCATCGAATCCGGCGGCCCGGACCTTCTCGACGATCTCGCCCAGGTCCTGACGCGGGTCGAAAGCGCAGGCGCCAAAGACCACGGGCACCGTAGAGCGAGGCAGGATTTCGCGACTGGCGAACTCCATCACGAAAGCGTTCGCCTCGTTCAACGCGAGCATGGAAGCCACAGACGGCTCTCCCATGCTCCGCAAGCGTCCGGCGTTCAGCGCGACGAGGAAATCCGCCCCGCCCCGGATAGCAAAGTTTGCGGCCATGCCCGTCCCGATAGCCGCCCCCACTACGAAGCGTGGCTTTCGGCGACGGATCCGGCTGGCTAGTGATCTGTCAGGCATGACTTGGCAATCTGGCTAATCTGGCCATCCTGCGGCTGCTCGGTGTCAGAGCGCCGGAGGTCCGGCCAAGGGTCTCGCCCAATGGTGACGATATGACACACGCCGTCAAGCGCGACGCCAATGCAAACGCGGTCATCTCAGATGGTACTGAAATCTAGGCCGTCCGAAGTGATCTCGTCTGTCGATGCCGAGGCATTGATCGTCGTTATGAAAAGCGTTTCGAAGCCTCGTTTGGCCGCCCGGTCCAAGGCCCTTCGCTCGGCAGCGTGCAGTCCGTGAAAAGAGTCGCGGGTCTCACCATCGAGGAACGGGACCACTGTCGGAAGGTTGATCACCCCGGAGATCCCTGCGGCCTCCACCCGATCAAGGATGTCGTCGAGCCTGCGAAACGGATCGGTCAGATAGACCCCAGCAAAGTGCGGTATCCAAGCGCTACCGAGGCGATCGAGACCGTCGAAGAGCATGGCGTTCGCGTCGTGAACCGGAAGCACGCCGAGGGAGAAGGCGACCTCCCGGGGAAGGCCTTTCAAGCAGGGACAGAAGATCGTCTCACGGTCATCTGACACTTTCGCCGGGTCGGCAATAACAAGCCGTGATCGTTGCTCAGTCTTACCCATCGCCGCACCGTCTGCCTGCTGCATCCTGCTCTCCGCCGCGCCAGCGTGTCCGCAAGCAAGCCGAATGGCAATGGGAGGATACCAGATGCCGCGGATCGTACGCGAAGGCGAGAAACTGCCGGATTGGTGCCAATTGAAAGCATTTTCGATCAGCCGGGTCGACCGCGCCGGAAAAACGCTCATCCCCCGCGGACCACAGGATCGGATCGTGTCGTGCTCGGGGTCCGTCAACGTCCGGCTTGGGGACCGGTCACAGGTCATCGGCAATGCGCAGTTTATCGACTTTACGCCGGAAATCGGGCAGGTGGAGGTCACGCCGGTTTATGACAGTGGCCTAATTATCTGGCTGTCGGGCGACTGGGGCAACGAACTTGGGGGATGCGGGGTCTTCTCTGCCTCCGACTTGGACTCACCCTCGGACAAGGGCGACCCGGTGCCATACCCCAAGACGACCTCCATCGACTCTCACTACCATGATTGCGACGAGTACTGGATCCTGCTCGAGGGCAGCGCAACGGTCGTCGTGAACGGAGAGGCGGCGGGCTTCGAGCCCGGCGACTGCCTCTGCATCGGGATGGGTTACCACCACGACATGCCGCACGCCCCGAAACAGGTGAAGGCGGTGTATTTCGAAACCGGGCTGGAGCGCGAAAAGCGGGTCGGCCACCTTTGGGAACACACGCACGGACCGGCGGTCCTAGCAGAAGGACGGGACTGATGACAAAGAGAGTGATCCACGTCGGCATCGGCAGCTTCGGTCGCAGGTGGTGTCGGGAATTTCTGGGCGAGAATATCGCGGACGGCACCGTTCAGGTCGTCGCCATCGTCGACACCGATCCGGAGGCCATCAAGCTGGGGCAACAGCTCTTGGGTTTGCCCGACAGCGCCTGTTTTTCAGATATAAAGGAGGCCTTCGAGTCGACGGAGGCCGACTTCTGCACCGTAGTGGTGCCGCCTGAGTTCCACGAAGCGGTTATTGACGTGGCCATCGCGTACGGCGTCGACATCCTCTGCGAAAAACCCATTGCGGACACGATGGCAGGCTCTGTCCGAATCGCGCGCAAGATCCGCGAAGCCGGCCGAAAGATGGCAGTCTCAATGAGCCACCGCTTCGACCAAGACAAGACCACGCTGCGCCAGATCATCCAGAACGGCACGCTCGGCCGGGTAAATATGGTGAGTTGCCGCTACTACTCGGACATGCGAAATCACATGGACTGGGGCGCGCTCTTCCGGCACACGATGCAGGATCCGCTGCTGATTGAAGGCGCGGTGCATCACCTCGACCTCGTGGCCGACTACGCTGGCGCGCGTTGCACGAACCTCTTCGCCACGACCTGGAAGCCCGACTGGGCAGAGTACGCAGGCGACGTGGATGGGATCGTGACGATGGAGTTCGAAAACGGTGTGCGCGGAATCTATGAGGGCTCGTCTTCGTCCGCGACGGGACTCAACGACTGGACCAAGGAGTATGTCCGGGTCGAATGCGAGAGCGGCACCGCGATTCTCAATAACCGCCAGATCGAGATCTTTACCCGGCAGCCCCTCAAGCGTCAGCGTCATCGTGAGGGCCAAGGCCAGAAGATCCAGCTGCTAGAGCAATCCAAGTGGATCAATTCCTGGCTGATCGAGAAGTTCTGCAACTGGCTCGACGGCGGCCCCGAGATGGAGACGATCGTAGAGAAGAACGTGCAGGCCAGTGCCCTCATCTTCGCCTCGATCGAAAGCGCCCGGTCGGGCGAGACTATCAAGGTCCAGGATTACGTGGCCCAGCACTCCTGATCCGAGTCCGGCCGACGGATACATTTCAACATGAAGAAAGCCTGGCAAAGATCCAGACTTTCTTCGTTTCTGGATGCAGCCGACTGCCCTAGAGAACGTAGTCCGTCTTCGGATCGAAGAGGTGTATGTCTTCTGGCGCGATGGCAAGGGGGGCGGTTTCGCCGGGTTTGAGGCGGCCGCGGCCCTGGGCGACAATCATCAGTTGGGGGTCGGTGGCGGTGGTGTAGTAGGTCGTTGAGCCGGTGCTCTCGACCACGCGGATGGGCGCCTCGAATAGCACCGCGCCCTCGCCTGCCTTCAGATGCTCGGGGCGCAGGCCGGCGGTCACCCTCCGGCCAGGTTCGAGGCTGCGGCCAAGGGGCAGCACCGGGTTGCCGGGGAAGGCAAGTTCAACTGAGGTGCCGTCCGCTCCGATCGTGCCGTCCAAGAAGTTCATGGCCGGAGAGCCGATGAAGCCCGCTACGAAACGGTTGGCGGGCGCATCATAGAGTTCCAGCGGCGCACCCTGCTGTTCGATCACGCCTGCGCGCATCACCACCACGTGGTCGGCCATGGTCATCGCCTCGATTTGGTCGTGAGTCACGTAGACTGAGGTCGCCCCCAGCCGGTCGTGCAGCGCGCGGATCTCCATCCTCATATGGACCCGCAGCGCTGCGTCTAGGTTCGACAGCGGCTCGTCGAACAGGAACGCCTTGGGCTCGCGGATAATCGCCCGGCCCATCGCGACCCGCTGTCGCTGGCCGCCCGACAGTTCCCGCGGGAAGCGCTCCAACAGGTCCTGCAGGCCGATGACGTTGGCCACTTTGTCGGCCTTCTTACGCGCTTCCTCCTTGCCGAAGCCCTTGAACCGCAGAGAGTAAGTCAGGTTCCCCAGCACGTTCATATGCGGATAGAGTGCGTAGGACTGGAACACCATCGCCACGTCCCGCTTCCGCGGCGGCATGTCGTTCATCCGCTCCCCCGCGATCTCCAGGGTGCCCGAGGTGATGCTCTCCAGCCCGGCGATCGAGCGCAGCAGCGTGGACTTGCCGCAGCCCGAGGGCCCGACCAGAGCCACGAACGCGCCCTTGTGGATGGTGAGGTCAATGTCCTTGAGCGCGTGGAACGCGCCAAAGTGCTTGTCGACGGATGTGATCTGGATCTGTGGGGTCATTTGAGGGCACCCGAGGTCAGGCCCGCCACGATGCGGCGTTGCAGGATGACGAAGATCGCGACGATTGGCGTCACGTAAATTGCGGAATAGGCCATGATCCCGTTCCAGTCGGTCGAGTTTGGGCCGAGGAAGCCCGACAGCCCCACGCTCGCAGGCTGGTAGGCCTGCGTGGTGATGATCGACTTGGCGTAGATGTACTCGCCGAAGGCCTGCATGAAAGTTAGGATGGCGAGCACGAGGATGCCGTTCCGCGCGAGCGGCAGCACTATGAAGAAGAACGCACCCCAGCGGGAGTTGCCGTCGACCAGCGCCGCCTCCTCCAACTCGCGCGGTACGTTCATGAAGGTCGCCCGCACCAGCACGATGTAGAATGGGATGGCCTTGCCCGCCGCCGCCAGGATCACGGCCGTACGCGGGTATCCGAGCAACCCCAGTTGGTTGAAGCCTACGTAGATCGGAGTGATCATCACCGATGCCGGCAGCACCTGCAGCATGAGGATCAGGAACAGGCCCACGTCGATCCAACCGCTGCGATAGCGCGCCAGAACGTAAGCGCAGCCCGTGCCTAGGAGCACCGTCAGCGCCGTCACGCCCGAGCCGATCACGAGGCTGTTCCACAGAAACGTCGCCATGTTCTTCTGCGCCCAGGTCTCGGGATAGATCGACGGGTCCGGATCGCGCGGCCAGAAGGTCGGCGGGTTGGCGAAAATCTCGGACTGGCCCTTCAGGCTGGTCACGTACATCCAGTAGAGCGGGAACAGATAAATCGCCGCCAGCGCCAGCGCCAGCACCAGCCATACGTAGGGAAAGCGCATCTGGGTCATCCGCGGATCTCGTGACGGGTCGACCGAACGTAGACAATGGAGGCTACCAGAACGAAAACCAGCATCATCACCGACACCGTCGCCCCCTTGGCGAAGTCGAAGATCACGAAGGACCAGCGCCAGGCCCAGAATTGTGCCACGGACGACGAATTCGCCGGACCGCCCTCGGTGATCGCCGGGAACAGGTCGAACTGTTGCAGCGTGTAGATCAGGCCGAGCGCGAGGACCGCGCCGACCGTCGAGCGCATCATCGGCAGGGTGATGGTCGAGAAGCGGTACCAACCGTTCGCGCCGTCGAGCTCGGCCGCCTCGTATAGGTCGCGCGGGATCGCGGCGAGCCCCACCGACAGCAGCATCATGTTGAAGGCGAGCCCCAGCCAGATATTGGCTATGGTCACCGCCCAAATCGAGAGCCGCGGGTCGGACTTCCAGAACATTGTCCCGTCGACTAGGCCCAGCCCCTTGAGTATCGCGTTCAGCACCCCGAAGTCGCCCGCTAGAATCCAACCCCAGAGCGCACCGACCACCAAGCCCGGCATCACCCAGGAAACCAGAAACAAGCCCCGGATTGTCGAGGCGAAGGGGAACTTGGCCATGAAGAAGATTGCCAGCAGGAAGCCCAGTGAAAACTGCCCCGCGATCGAGCCGAACACGAAGAAGGCCGTGTTCTTCATCACCAGCCAGAACTCCGGCTGGCTCACCACCTCCCGATAGTTGTCCAGCCCCACATAAGGCCGCGAGAAGGTGTTCAGGTTGAACATGTCCACCTGCTGGAAGCTCATCACAACGTTGTAGACCAGCGGCAGGCCGGCCATCGCCAGCAGGAAAGTCATGGTGATTGAGACCAGCAAGATGTCGAAACCCTTGCCGTCGGTGATGCTCGACAGAACCCGGCGCATGACACGCTCCCTTGTCCCGGAAGATGTGTCCGGCTACCCAAAGGGCCGCCGGGACAGTCAGATTAGAATTGGGCGATCAGTTCACGATACCATCGATCGTCGATTGCGCCTGGGCGAGCGCCTCGCTCGGTTCGACCTGCCCTGTCAGTGCGGACTGCATGGCATCGTAGATCGCCTTGGAAATCCTCTGCCAATCCGGGTGCGGACCACGGGGCTGCGCGAACTGCATCTGCTCGTTGAAGGTAGCCAGCGCAGCGTCCTTCGCTTCGCTGCCGGTCTCCGGGATCTCGAGATCGGTGCGCGGAGCGACCCGGCCGAACTCGTCGACCAGCCGGTGATCCTGCTCCACGAAGTACTCCAACAGTCGAAAGGCTTCCTCCGGGTGCTCAGTGGTGGACATGATGCCCCAGTTGAAGCCACCGAGGGCCGACGACCGCGCCCCGCCCTCTTCGAGAGTCGGCAGCAAAGCGAGGGACCATTCGAAGTCTGCCTCTTCCAGCATCCTGTTGATTTCCCAGTCCCCCGAGATCGCCATGGCAGCGTTGCCTGAATTGAAGGTACCGGTGCTGTCCCATTGCCCCATGCTGAGCACGTCCTGCGACGCATGGCGGTTCTCGATCATGTTCCGCATCAGACCGAGAACATCGGCGGCACCCTCAGTGTTCACATTGGTGAAGTCACCGCCCGACATCTGAATAATGGGAAGGAACTGGAAGGTCCCTTCCTCACCCGCGCGCGCGGACCAAGTGATGCCGTAGAAATTGCTCTCGGGATTCGCGAGCGTCGCCGCGTCCTCTGCCAACTCAGCCCAGGTCGTCGGCGGTCCGTCGATGCCCGCTTCCTCGAACTTGTCGACGTTGTAGTAGAGCGCGATCGTATTGGCGTACTTGGGCACCCCGTAGATCCGGCCGTCCCAGCTCACAGAGTTCAGCGGACCCTCGAAGTAGACATCGGTGTTGATGACATCCGACTCGGCGATCATGTCAGTGATATCGAGCATCGCGCCCCGCGACGAGAACAACGGAAAATCCGGGTTGTCGAACGAGATCACGTCCGGCGCTTGGCCAACCGAGTAGGCCCGCAGGGCTTCGTTCACCAGCTCATCGAACGGCACGATGCGGTACTCGATGTTGATGTCGGGGTTCAATTCGTCGAATTCCGCCGAGTAGGTGTCAGCGATGCCCGGCCCGTTCGAGCCATCGATCGACCAGACGTTCAGCGTGACCGGTTCGTCCTGCGCGGCCACGACGGTTGAGATCGCTGCGAGACCGAGCGCCATGGCGGCGGATTGCTTCATCCTCTTGATAGTCATTCGTTCCTCCCGTATGTGACGACGTCACTGTTGGCTTGGGGGGACATCCATGCGTCCCGCCGGGACAGTGGCGGACTATCCGCCAGGTTCGAATCCGGCAGAGGTGAAAGGGGCACAATTCACATCGACGCACGCTCCTCACGCATTCCGACAGACAGTTACGGCTCCCAACCTCATCCGATAGCATAGTCAGGAACGAGCGGCCACGAGGACTAATCTCTCTCGAGTTTGGGTAATCTTGGGCAAAGCTCCGTTCTGCAGTTCACTCAAGCTGCGTGAACTGCTCCCCTTGGTGTCCGCGGTGCTGGCAGACTATTTCTAACCAGTCTCAGTTTGCTGGCATTTTCATGAACCTACCCGGCACAAAGTGCCCGCCACTCGGCGAGCGCGGCGGTTCGCTGGGCCTTGAATTTGACTCTGCTGGAAGGCTGCGTTCTTGATTAGGGTCAGGATTCATAACCAGTAGATGACGGTTGCAGCAAGTGCGATGGCTGAGAGGAACACCTTGGGACAGCGGTCATAGCGTGTCGCCACGCGTCTCCAATCTTTGA
>Ga0208112_100786_pt1 | contig 17643 bp, 17 predicted proteins | sample HotLakConsoUCCLE_FD_184736 | JGI IMG/M metagenome (GOLD analysis project Ga0208112, IMG submission 184736) | Hypersaline microbial mat communities from Hot Lake, Washington, USA - Hot Lake Consortium UCC-LE (SPAdes) (version 2) ... | reverse complement strand
GCCGCGCGCGTGCAGGTCTTTGACTATGCCAAGCCCAAACCGACCCAGTGGCCCCGGGCGGAGTTCATCGTCGGCAACCCGCCCTTCATCGGGGCCTCGCGCCTGCGCGACAATCTGGGCGATGGTTATGTCGAAGCGCTGTGGGCGGCCTACCCCAAGATGCCGCAAAGCGCCGATCTGGTCATGTTCTGGTGGGAGAAGGCCGCGCTGGCTGCGCGGGCCTATGATGCCAAGAAGGGCAAAGGGACCCGCCGTTTCGGCCTGATCACCACCAACTCCCTGCGCCAGACCTTCAACCGCCGGGTGCTGGAGCCGCATCTGAACGACCCGAAAAAGCCGCTCTCGCTGCTGTTTGCCATCCCGGATCACCCTTGGGTCGACACGCTTTATGGGGCTGCCGTGCGGATCGCGATGACCGTGGGGGCTGCGGGCAACCGCGCCGGACGGCTGCTGACCATTGCGACCGAGAGCAAGGAAAAGAGCGAGGCGGATGGACGTCTGGTGACGTTTGATCACCAGATCGGGAAGGTCTTTGCAAACTTGCAGATTGGGGCGGATGTTGCCGGGACAAATCCTTTGCAGGCGAATGACGGCCTGTCTTCGCCGGGTGTGAAGCTGCATGGGGCTGGCTTTATCGTCACGCCTGAAAAGGCCAAGGACCTGGGCCTTGGCACCATCGACGGGGCAGATCGTCATATCCGCGACTATCGCAACGGGCGCGACCTGACAGCCAACCCACGCGGTGTCATGGTGATCGACCTTTTCGGACTATCGGAAACCGAGGTGAAACAGCGTTTCCCGGCCATCTATCAGCATGTCTTGGACAATGTGAAACCGGAGCGGGACCAGAATAACCGTGAAGGCTATCGCAAAAACTGGTGGATTCACGGCGAACCAAGACGAGACATGCGTCCTGCTCTCGACGGCTTGCCGCGATACATCGCAACCGTAGAGACAATGAAGCACCGGATTTTCCAATTCCTGGACGCCTCGGTATTGCCAGATAACAAGCTTATCGTGCTTTGCCTGTCGGAACCCGAACGCCTGGCAATCCTATCATCTCGACTGCATGTCTGCTGGTCACTTGCCGCCGGAAGCTGGCTAGGTGTCGGGAATGATCCAGTTTATGCAAAGACCAAGACTTTCGACCCATTCCCCTTCCCCGTCCTCACCGACGATCAGGTCACCCGCCTCCGCGCCTTGGGTGAAGAACTCGACGCCCACCGCAAGCGCCAGCAGGCCGCGCACCCCAAGCTGACCCTGACAAGCATGTATAACGTGCTGGAAAAGCTCCGCGCCGAAGAGACCATCGAGGGCAAGGACCGCGAGATTTACGATCAGGGCCTGATCGGCATCCTCAAGGACCTGCACGACCAGATCGACGCCGCCGTGGCCGAAGCCTATGGCTGGCCCGTCGACTTGAGTGACGAAGACATCCTCTTCCGCCTCGTCGCGCTGAACAAGGAACGCGCCGAGGAAGAGGCGCGTGGCCATATCCGCTGGCTCCGCCCCGAGTATCAAAACCCCCAAGGCAAGCAGGCCAGCACCGGCAAGACCGCCGAAATGGACCTCGGCCCCGCCGTCACGGTCGAAAAAGCCCCTTGGCCCAAAGCCCTCCCCGACCAGATCGCCGCCGTCCGCAACGCGCTGGCCGAGATGGGCGAGGCCAGCCCCGAACAGATCGCCCGCCGCTTCCTGCGGGCGCGGACGACAAGCGTGCAACCGCTCTTGGATAGCTTGGCGGCACTCGGTCAGGCGGAGAAGCTGGAAGAGGACCATTATGCGGCTTGAGTACTGTAAGCGTCCGGGGTCGCTGCACTGCCTCGCGTAGAGGGCGATCGATAGTGTCCACCATGGGATAGTGGACACTGTGGGTGCATGATGGCGCGTCGGACGAAGCGGCTTTGGACGGATGAGGAGAAGCGGTCGATCTGTTTGCAGACGACGGCACCTGGCGTGTCGGTTGCGCGGGTAGCGCAGCGCTACGCTATGAATGCCAACCTGATCTTCAAGTGGCTGCGCGACCCGCGCTATGCGCCGGAGGCCCCGGCAGAGCCGGATGCGGCGTGTTTCCTTCCCGTCGAGATCGTCGATCGGCCCATGCACGACGATGACAGAGTCGCCGCCGATCCCGCACCTGCGGCAAGCACGATCGAGATCGATACACTGGGTGGTCACAGGCTGCGGATCAGCGGCGCCTATGATCCCGAGGCGCTGGTGCGGCTGATCCGAGGCCTGTCCGGATGATCCCTGTGCCGACGAACACCCGCGTGTGGCTGGCTGCGGGCGTGACCGACATGCGGCGCGGGTTCACCACGCTCGCGGCCCAGGCGGAGACGGTGATGAAGCAGGACCCGTTCGCCGGGCACATGTTCGTCTTCCGCGGTCGGCGCGGTGATCTGATCAAGATCATCTGGTGGGATGGCCAGGGGGCATGTCTGTTCAGCAAGCGCCTGGAGAAGGGCCGGTTCGTGTGGCCGTCGGCGAAGGAGGGCAAGATCGCGCTGACGCCGGCGCAGCTTGCGATGCTGCTGGAAGGGATCGACTGGCGCCTGCCGCGGCGTAGCTGGACGCCGCTCAAAGCCGGATAAATCGGTCCCGATGGCGGGTTGAGGATTCCGGTCTCGCCCTCGGTTTGGTATGATTGGCCATGCTGGACGTAGCCAAATCCCTGCCGGAAGATCCCGAGGAACTGCGACGGTTCACGGCGCTTCTGCTGGCTGAGGTGAAGTCTCAGGCGATGCTGATCGAGAAGCTGCGTCACCAGCTTGCCGGTCACCGCAGCCACAGGTTCGGCTCCTCGTCGGAGACGATCGAGCAGCTTCAGCTGGCTCTGGAAGCCAGCGAGATCTCCGTCGCCAAGATGACCGCGAAGCTGCGCCTGCCGGACGAGGAAGAGAAGGACAAGCCCAAGCGCCGTCCCATCCCCGATCACATCCCGCGCCAGGAGATCGAGTTGACCACCGGCGACGAGGGCTGCGCCCACTGCGGTGGCACGCTGCGCCGCTTGGGCGAGGATGTCACCGAAGAGCTGGAGTATGTTCCGGGCCGGTTCATCGTGAACCGGATCGTCCGCCCACGCATGGCCTGTTCCGGATGCGAGGCCTTCACTCAGGCTCCTCTGCCATCCCGCCCGATCGAGCGCGGTCGTCCCGGTCCGGGCCTGCTGGCGCATGTCCTGGTCTCCAAATACGCCGACCATTTGCCCTTGTATCGACAGAGCCAGATCTTCGAGCGCGAGGGGCTCGACCTCGACCGCTCCACGCTGGCCGACTGGGTCGGCAAGTCCACCGCGCTCCTGGAACCGTTGGCCGACGCCATCGGGCGACACGTGCTTGCCGGCCAAGCAATCTTCGCCGACGACACGCCGGTGAAGATGCTGGCGCCCGGCACCGGCAAGACTGCGACGGCGCGGCTTTGGGCCTATGGGCGCGACGAGCGGCCCTGGGGCAGCGATGCCCCGCCCGCCAGCTGGTATAGGTTCTCGCCTGATCGGAAGGGCCAGCACCCGAAGGATCATCTCGCAGGCTACCGAGGCTGGATGCATGCCGATGGCTACGCCGGGTTCGAGGATATCTACCGGTCCGGCGACATCCACGAGGTCGCCTGCATGGCTCATGTCCGGCGCAAGTTCGTCGATGTCCACAGGGCCCAGGGGTCGGCCATCGCCGACGAGGCCATCGGGCGCATCGCGCAGCTCTATGCCGTCGAGAAGGAGGCGCGGGGATCGCCACCGAACCGGCGTGTCGAGATCCGCCAGGCGAAAGCGGCGCCAATCTTCGACGGGCTGGAAACCTGGCTGCACGAGCAATTGCCCACGATCTCCGGCAAGTCGCCACTGGCCATGGCGATCAGGTATGGCCTGACGCGCATGAAGAGGCTTCGGCCCTATCTCGACCACGGCGTCCTCGAACTGGACAACAACACGGCCGAGCGCGCCATGCGATCCGTGGCGGTCGGGCGGAAGAACTACCTGTTCGTCGGCTCGCAGACCGGCGGCCGCGCCGCTGCCATCGCCTACACGCTGATCGAGACCGCCAAGCTGAATGGTATGGACCCGCAGGGATGGCTCGCCGATACGCTCGCGCGCATTCCCGACTACAAGATCACCCGCGTGGATGATCTCCTGCCGTGGAACTGGTCAAACCACGCGACCTGACCGGACGCTTACGATTTTCTGGAACTTCATCGAGGAAGAAAGGAACAACCTTCTCAAAAAATACACTTTCGGTGCGAAGCTTAGCTCTGACGAAGATGGCCACTTCATCGAGTTTGGCGACGGTCAAGATGCTTTCCAGTTATTCCGAGAGGCTGTCTACTGGTGGAGATATCAATTAGAGGTTCTTGAGGATGATTTGTGTGCGACAGGAGGGGCAGAAAACCCAACCAAATCGCCAATGGCAAATGGTTTCCTCAGATCGTTACATCCCTGATCCTCGCAAGCTCTTCCACGTCATTAACTGCATCCCACAGTGTTGCAAGATTTCTGGAAATGGAATGAAGATTAAGTTAGAGGCAGCCTACCATGAGGCGGGTCATATTGTGGCAGCTAAATGCTCCAAGTTTCATGATGTCGTAGGTGGCATCGACCTTGAAGCGTACGGTGCAGGGAGAACTGACATCTCACTTAGTAAATCCAAGCTTCAGAGCGCTGGAAAAATCCCGAATCCTAGAATTCAACACGACAAAGATGTCTTGCAAGATCTTGCCGTTGTGCTGACGGCCGGGCATATCGCCGAAAAAATTGCGAATCAAAAGAACCAGGCATTGACGCCAGATCGAAAATGTGCAGATCCAGACTATGATTTACTACACGATTTGCTGCAGAAATCTGGTCTTTCAAGGAAGACGGATAGAGCCGAGAATGCGGCCTATGAACTATTGTCTCAAGAGTGGGACAAAGTCGAAAGAATTGCAGCCCTTTTCCTTTGAGAAAGGCGGGCTATCATTCACACAACTTTCTGATTTGATAGACGAGATCTTTGTTTAAGAACTCACGTTGAACAGAAGGGGCGTTTTTTAGCAGTTCGTTAAACCGGATACTGATGGATGAGCAGTAGATGGATGAGCAATAAAGGTTAGTTCTGTTCCGAAGCGGTAAGTTCGTTGACGCTGCGAATGCTGCCCCGCAGCGAATGTCTCATTCGACGGGCTGCGCCGCAGCATCACTACCTAGCAGGCTAGGTCCGCATAGGGCCGTTCGCGCAAGTTCCGGCTGTGCATACCAGAAACCAGCTAGCCGCCGATCGAAGGGCAAACACCCCCTACCCCCACCACTCCACCACCTCCTCCGGTTCGGCCCTCTCGGTCCGGTAGGAATTGGCCGGGTGCTCCGGGTCCGCGTAGCCGAAGGCGATCCCGCACACCACGTCCCTGTCCGCCGCGATCCCGTAGCGCTCGCGCAGGAAGGGCGCCTGCGTGGCCAGGGCCGCCTGGGCGATGCTTCCCACCCCCAGCGCCTCGGCCGCCAGCATGAAGCCCGTCACGAAGGCCCCGCAATCGAGCGCCCCGTAGGCCCCCAGCGCCCTGGGGCTCGTCACCAGCGCCACGTGGGGCGCGCCGAAGAAGCGGAAATTCTCGCGCATCTGGCGGGCCGAGGCCGCCCTGTCGCCGCGTTCGATCCCCAGCGCCCCGTAAAGCTGCCAGCCGCAGGTGCTGCGCCGGTCCTTGTAGATTCCCTGGTAGGCGGTGGGGAACGGGATGTCGGGCTGCGGCGCGGACACGGGCGCGCGCGTGTAGAGCGCCTCGCGCAGCCGGTCGGTCTCCGGCTTGCGGGTAACGATGAGTTGCCAGGGCTGGGTGTTGTTCCAGGACGGCACGCGCTGCGCGGCGGCCACGATCCGTTCGATCAGGTCGTCGGGCAGCGCCGTGTCGCGGAAGGCGCGGCAGGACCAGCGGGCGCGCAGCACCGCCTCCAGCGTCTCGAAGCGCTCGGTCATTCGGGGATGTCCTCCAGTTCGGCCAGGATGGCCTGCGTGTCCGCCCCGCGGTCCGGCGGGGCCTTGGGCGGGGCGGGCGGCGCTCCGTCGAAGCGCGGGGCGGCGGCCGGTTGCAGCATGCCGTGCGCCTCCAGCCAGGTGCCGCGGGCCTGCATGTGCGCGTCCTGCGCGGCGTCCTCGGGCGAGAGCACCGGGGCCACGCAGGCATCCGAGCCGGCGAAGAGATCCGCCCAATGCGCGAGCGGCTCCTGCGCGAAGATCCCCGCCAGCCGCGCCGCCTGCACCGGCCAGAGCGCCGGGTCGTGCTGGGGGGCCATCTGCGGATCTTGCGCGAGGCCGAGGCGGGCCAGGAACTCGGCGTAGAACTTGGCCTCCAGGCATTGCACCGAGAGGGAGCCGCCATCGGCGCAGACATAGCAGCGGCTCCAGTGCGGGCCGTCGAGCAGGCTCTGGCCGCGGGTGCGCGCCAGCCCGCCGCCCGGCCGCATCGCCATCAGGAGCGCCATCATGTGCGCCGCCCCGTCCACGATCGCCGCATCCACCACCGTGCCCCGCCCGGTCGCGCGGGCCCGCAGCAGGCCGGCCAGCATGCCCGCCACGAGGTAGAGCGCGCCGCCGCCGATATCGCCCAGCAGCGTGGGCGGGGTGAAGGGCGGCTGGCCGGGGGGCGAGGCATACCAAAGCGCGCCCGACAGCGCGATGTAATTGAGATCGTGCCCCGCCTGCGCGGCGCGCGGGCCCTCCTGCCCCCAGCCGGTCATCCGCCCGTAGACGAGCGCCGGGTGGCTTGCGTGCAACGCCTCCGGGCCGAGGCCCAGCCGCTCCATCACGCCGGGGCGAAAGCCCTCGATCAGCCCGTGAGCGGTGGCAAGAAGTCGGCGCAGGATCTTGATATCGTTTTCCGATTTCAGATCGAGCACGATAGAGCGCTTGCCCCGGTCCAGCAGGCTTCTGCCGCCGGTGATCGCCGGCGCGGGGCCGGGGCGGTGAACGCAGATCACCTCCGCGCCCAGCTCCGCCAGCATCATGGCGGCGAAGGGTCCGGGCCCCAGGCCCTCGATCTCGACGATGCGGATGCCGTCCAGCACGGTGCCTCCCTGCGCAGCGGTTTCCGGCAGGTTGGGCCGGAACGGGGCCCGGTGCAAGCCGGCCGCGCGATGCGTGCGTTGCCCAGGGCATGGGCAATATGCCCTTTATGTGCCCATGAAATGAGCATATGCCCTGCCGCCCCGCGGGCCCGGCCCGCTTCGCGATACCGCCTCGCGCGCGCGCCTGCTGAAACGGGCCCGAGCCCAGCCCTGGAGGCCGCCATTCTGGACAGCCGCACCCTTGTCACCGCCCAGACCCAGCCCCGCGCCCGGGGCGCGGTGCGGATCGTCGCGGGCGCGCGCGGGCTGGAGGGGCTGCGCCAGGAGGGCTCGCTGCGGGCGCTGTTCCCGCGGGGCCGCATCGGGGTCGAGGCATGCCTGATCAACACCGCGGGCGGCATCACCGGGGGCGACCGGTTCTCGGTTTCCGCCACGGCGCGGGCGGGGGCGCGGCTGATTCTGAGCACGCAGGCGGCGGAACGCGCCTACCGGGCGCAGCCGGGCCAGACCGGGCGGCTGGAGGTGAGCCTGTCGGCGGAACCGGGCGCGGTGCTGCACTGGCTGCCGCAGGAGACGATCCTCTACGAGGGCTGCGCGCTCGACCGGACCTTGCGGATCTCGCTCGCCCGGGAGGCGCGGCTCCTGATGGTGGAGCCGGTGCTGTTCGGCCGCATGGCGATGGGCGAGGCGCTGCGCGCCGCCCGCTTCCACGACCGGGTGGAGATCACGCGCGACGGCGCGCCGGTCTATCTCGACGCGGTGCGGCTGGAGGGCGACATCGCTGCGCAACTGGCCCGCCCGGCCGTGGCGGATGGCGCGCGCGCCATGGCCGCGCTGGTGCTGGTGGCGCCCGGCGCCGAGGCGCATCTGGCCCCGGTGCGCGCCCTGCTGCCCGCGACCGGCGGTGCCAGCCTGCTGGGCCCCGACATGCTGGTGCTGCGCCTACTGGCCCCCGATGCGATGGCGTTGCGCCGCAGCCTGCTGCCGGTGCTGGACCGGCTCACCGGCGACACCCTGCCCACTGCCTGGAGACTGTAGAGACATGATGCTGACCCCGCGCGAGAAGGACAAGCTGCTGGTGGCCATGGCCGCCGAGGTGGCGCGCAAACGGCTGGCCCGCGGCGTGTTGCTGAACCATCCCGAGGCGATCGCGCTGATCACCGACGCGGTGGTGGAGGGCGCGCGCGATGGCCGCTCGGTCGCCGACATGATGGAGGCGGGCGCCCATGTCATCACCCGCGATCAATGCATGGAGGGAGTGCCCGAGATGATCCACGAGGTGCAGGTGGAGGCCACCTTTCCCGACGGCACCAAGCTGGTGACCGTGCACAACCCGATCCGCTGACCCGAAGGAGAGAGACATGAAACGCCTTGCCCCCCTGCCCCTGCTGGCCCTCGCCGCGCCGGCACTGGCGCATCCCGGCGCCCATCTGCATCCGCATGACGGGGCGCAATGGATCTGGAACGTGGCTGTGCTGGGCGCGCTCGCCGCGCTCGCGGTCTATGGCTGGACGCGGCGATGATCCCCGGCGAGGTGATCCCGGCCGAGGGCATGCTGACCCTCAACGCGGGCCGCGAGACGGTGACGCTGGTCGTGGCCAACACGGGCGACCGGCCGGTGCAGGTGGGCAGCCACTACCATTTCGCCGAGACCAACCCGGCGCTGGAGTTCGACCGGGCGCAGGCGCGCGGCATGCGGCTGGACATCGCCGCCGGCACCGCGGTGCGGTTCGAGCCGGGCCAGACCCGCGAGGTGACGCTGGTGCCCGTCTCGGGCGCAAGGCGGATCTTCGGGTTCAACGGCCAGGTGATGGGGGATCTGTAACCATGCCCGCCGCCCTTGCAACGGCCCCCGCGCCCATCTCCAGCGCCCCGCGCTCTGCCTGACAGGAGGCCCCGATGCCCGCCCGGATCCGACGTTCCGACTATGCCGCCATGTTCGGCCCCACAACCGGCGACAGGCTGCGCCTGGCCGATACCGAGCTTTTCATCGAGGTCGAACGCGACCTGACCACCTATGGCGAGGAGGTCAAGTTCGGCGGCGGCAAGGTGATCCGCGACGGCATGGGCCAGTCCCAGGCCACCCGCGCCGAGGGCGCGGTGGACACCGTCATCACCAACGCGCTGATCCTGGACGTGACCGGGATCTACAAGGCCGATGTCGGGCTGAAGGACGGCCGCATCCACAAGATCGGCAAGGCCGGCAACCCGGATATCCAGCCCGGCGTGGACATCGTGGTGGGCCCGGGCACCGAGGCCATCGCCGGCGAGGGCCGGATCCTGACCGCGGGGGGCTTCGACAGCCATATCCACTACATCTGCCCGCAGCAGATCGAGGATGCGCTGCACTCGGGCGTGACCACCATGCTGGGCGGCGGCACGGGCCCGGCCACCGGCACGCTGGCCACCACCTGCACACCCGGGCCCTGGCATATCGGGCGGATGCTGCAATCGGCCGATGCCTTCCCGATGAACCTGGCCTTCGCGGGCAAGGGCAACGCCGCGCTGCCGGCCGCGCTGGAGGAGCAGATTCTCGCGGGCGCCTGCGCGCTGAAACTGCACGAGGACTGGGGCACCACCCCGGCCGCGATCGATTGCTGCCTGACGGTGGCCGACGCGCTCGACGTGCAGGTGATGATCCACACCGACACGCTGAACGAGTCGGGCTTCGTCGAGCATACGGTGGCCGCCATGAAGGGCCGCACGATCCACGCCTTCCACACCGAGGGCGCGGGCGGCGGGCACGCGCCCGACATCATCAGGATCTGCGGCGAGGCGCATGTGCTGCCCTCCTCCACCAACCCCACGCGCCCCTTCACGGTGAACACGCTGGAAGAGCATCTGGACATGCTGATGGTCTGCCACCACCTGGACCGCTCGATCCCCGAGGACGTGGCCTTCGCCGAAAGCCGCATCCGGCGCGAGACCATCGCCGCCGAGGACATCCTGCACGACATGGGCGCGTTCTCCATCATCGCCTCGGACAGCCAGGCCATGGGCCGCGTGGGCGAGGTGATCATCCGCACCTGGCAGACCGCCGACAAGATGAAGCGCCAGCGCGGCGCGCTGCCCGAGGAAAGCGGCGAGAACGACAATTTCCGCGTGCGGCGCTACGTGGCCAAGTATACGATCAACCCCGCGATCGCCCACGGCATCGCCCACGAGATCGGCTCCATCGAAGAGGGCAAGCGCGCGGACCTGGTGCTGTGGAGCCCGGCCTTCTTCGGGGTCAAGCCCGAGCTTGTGCTGATGGGCGGAAGCATCGTCTGCGCCCAGATGGGCGACCCGAACGCCTCGATCCCAACGCCGCAGCCGGTCCATACCCGTCCGATGTTCGGCGCCTATGGCCGCGCGGTGGAGCACTCCGCCGTCATCTTCGTGAGCCAGGCCGCGCAGGAGGCGGATGTGCGCGCCCGGCTGGGGCTGGCCAAGCAGACGCTGGCGGTGCGCAACACCCGCGGCATCGGCAAGCGCGACCTGCGCCTGAACGACGCCACGCCCCATGTGGAGGTGCATCCCGAAACCTACGAGGTGCGCGCCGATGGCGAGTTGCTCACCTGCGCGCCGGCCGAGGTGCTGCCCATGGCGCAACGCTACTTCCTGTTCTGAAAGGCCCCGCGATGACCGATCTTCCCCTTGCCCAGACATTGCACCGCAAGGGCCACTGGCACGGCCTCGCCGCCGACTGGGTGCGGCTGGACTACGAGGCGCGCTTCCTGCGCCGCAAGCGGCTGGAGACCGGCGCGGGCCACCCGCTGCTGGTGGACCTGCCGCAGACCACCTCGCTCGATCACGGCGACGCGCTGGAACTGGCCGATGGCCGGCTGGTGGAGGTGCTGGCCGCGCCCGAGCCGCTGCTGGAGATCCGGGGCGACCTGCCGCGCCTCGCCTGGCATGTGGGCAACCGCCATACCCCCTGCCAGGTGATGCCCGGCCGGCTGCTCATCCGCGCCGATCACGTGCTGCGCGAGATGCTGGAGCGGCTGGGCGCCGAGGTGGCCGAGACCGAGGCCCCCTTCACTCCCGAAGGCGGCGCTTACGGGCACGGGCGCACCCATTCGCATGACCATTGAGACCGCACAACTCCTGACGCTGGCGCAATGGCTGTCGCCGGCCTATCCCACCGGCGGTTTCGCCTGGTCGCACGGGCTGGAGACGGCGGTGGCCGAGGGCGCGGTGCGCGACGCGGCGGGCTTCGGCGCCTGGCTCGGGGACGTTCTGGAACATGGCGCGGCGCGCTCCGAGGCGCTGTTCCTGGCCGAGGCCCACCGCGCCGGCGGCGACGAGGCACTCGCCCGGATCGATGCGCGCGCCCGCGCCTTCGCGCCCTGCGCCGAACGTCTGGCCGAGACCGTGGAACAGGGCGCGGCCTTCGCCCGGATCACCGCCGCGATCTGGGGGATGGATCTGCCGACGCTGGCGCAACCCGTCGCGGTGGGCCGCGCCGCGGCGCTTGCCGCGCTGCCGCTGGAGCCGGTCATGGCACTCTACCTGCAGGGCTTCGCGGCAAACCTCGCCGCGGCCGCGCAACGGCTGGTCCCGCTGGGCCAGACCGACGCGCAGACCGCGCTGGCCGCACGCGCGCCCCTGATCGCCCGGATCGCGGCCGAGGCCGCCGCCGCCGGCCCCGACGCTCTGTCCTCCACCGCCTTCCTGGCCGATATCGCGGCCATGCGGCACGAACCCCTGCAACCGAGGATCTTCCGCTCATGACCCGAATGAACGGCCCGCTGCGCGTGGGCATCGGCGGCCCGGTGGGCGCCGGCAAGACGACCCTTACGGCCGCGCTGGCCCGCGCGCTGGCCCCGCATCACTCGATCGGGGTGATCACCAACGACATCTACACCCGCGAGGATGCCGAGGCGCTCCTGCGGATGCAGATCCTGCCCGCCTCGCGCGTGATCGGGGTGGAGACCGGCGGCTGCCCGCATACGGCGATCCGCGAGGATGCCTCGATCAACCTCGCCGCGGTGGCCGAACTCGAACGCCGCCACCCGGATCTGGACCTGGTGCTGATCGAATCCGGCGGCGACAACCTCGCAGCCAATTTCAGCCCGGAGCTGGCGGATCTGACGATCTACATGATCGACGTGGCCATGGGCCAGGACATCCCGCGCAAGAAGGGCCCCGCGCTGATGAAATCCGACATCCTCGTGATCAACAAGACCGATCTCGCCCCGCATGTGGGCGTGGATCTCGACGAGATGCGCCGCGACGCCGCCGCCAACCGGCAGGGCCGGCCCACGGTCTTCGCCGCGCTGCGCCACGGCATCGGCGCGCAGGAAACCGTGGCGCTGCTCGCCCGGCTGGGCGGGCTCGCCGCCGCCCCAGCCTGACGGCAGGCGTCTTCTGGCCCGAAACACCCTCGGGAGGTGAAACCCGCGGCAGGCGACAGAAGGGGGGCGGACAGCCCCCCTTCCCTCGCGCACCGCCCCGCGCGAGAGCGCTCGCTTGTCCTGCCGGACGTCCTCGCGAGGAAGGTCCTAGTGACCGCCGCCGCAGGAGCAGCAATTGCCCGGCAGCACCGCGCCCTGGACGCCGGAATGCTCGGTGCAGCCGCCCTTCCACCACTCGGCGCCGGCGCCGTGGCAATACTTGCCGTCCGCGCCCACCATCTTCATGAACATCGGATGGTAGTTGCGGCAGACCTCGAGCTCGGTCTTGACCCAGTGCAGCGGATCGCGGGCGTAGTGATCCCAGTAATCGCCGTCCATGTTGATCCCCGGCACCGCCGGGTTCCAGCTTTCGTCAAGCCACAGCTCCGCGTCGCCATACTTGCTGCAGAGCTTGCGGATCTGCGGGTCGTCCAGCGCCAGCAACCGGCCGTTCTCGATGATGGTCTCGTTGTCGCCCTCGCGCTCGGTCGTGTAGGTCGGGAAGTAGAGATGCAGGTGCCAATGGCCAACAAGGTGGCCCATCCGCGCCGCCTCGCGCTCGGCCATCGAGCTGATGATCGTGCCGAAGCCCATGTGGATCACCCCCGAGCGCACCCGCTCGTAGAGGCAGTTCACGAATCCGCTGGGGAAATCCTTGCGCGGGCGGTGGATATGCGGGTTGGTCCCGATCGAGGCCTCCCACCAATGCATGATCCCCTTGCCCGGGAAGGTGGGATACTGGATGTCCTTGGTGCGCTCCATCACGTCGCGCAGCTTGTCGCCGAACTCGCCGCCCTCGCGGATCTCGGTGATCCTGGAGTTCTCCACCACCAGCTGGGTCCAGTCGCAGGGCGCGATATGGTTGGTGGTGCCCGCGATCACGCCGCAGCCGTCTTCCTTGAACGGGTGGAACATCCAGGGCCGTCCGGTGACGTGGCCCGGCAGGTAGGTCTTGCCGAAATGCTCGTTGCCCGTCCAGGTGGCCGCCGTCAGCTCGGGATTGTAGAACTCGCGGTTCGAGTCCCAGTATTCGTCATGGTTGGTGAAGGAGATGTCGGTGCCTTCCGGGTCGGTGATGCGTGCGCGCCTGGCGGTGCGGATCCGGTCCCAGGTCCAGCGGTCGATCGCGTTGAGCACCTCGATCGGCATGGCGTGCGCGGGCGAGGCCAGGATTTCCGGCGTGATGAAAGGCATCCGCTGGATCTTGATGAAGCGCTCGGCCAGCACCGGGCCGCCATATCCCATCAGGATCTTGTCGTAGTTCTGCTTCTTCTCCTCCTCTTCCCACCAATCCATCCACTCGGCCAGTTCCTTGGTGCGGAACAGGTAGTAATCCACCTCGTCCGCGCCGACCCACTGGGGCACCGGGCCGCGATCGACCTTCGTGATCTCGTATTTGACGCCGTATTTCTCGAGGATCTTCTGGCAGGCGCGGATCGTCAGGTCGCTGTGCCAGTTGTCCACCCGCAAAAGCACCCGCTCGCCCGGCTGGAGATCCCAGCAGGCGTTGAGCCCGTGATTGTAGGGCCGCTGGGCGACGTGCTCCAGGTAGGGCAGCAGCTGGTCCTCGTGGGTGATCTCGACATAGGGCGGGCAGCGCGGCGGCCGCGCGGCCTGCAGCGGCGGGCCGGAATAGCTCGGCAGGCCGTCGGGCCTTTGGTCGGGATGCGCGTCGCGCGCCCCCTCTGCATGGGTGATTTCAGGACGTGTCAGCATCGGATTCCTCCCCGATCTTTCGAAATGGCGCGCGGGCGCGCGCCTAGAGGATGCTGGGCAACCACAGCGAGATCCCCGGTATTCCAAGGATCATGCCCAGCACCACGATTTCCACAAGCAGGAACACGCTAATTCCCTTGAAGATGGTCTCCAGCCGGATCTCGTCTCCCACGATGGACTTGATGACGAACACGTTCAGCCCGATCGGTGGCGTCACCAGCCCGATCTCCAGCAGCTTCACGACCACCACGCCGAACCAGATCAGCGAGAGCCCGTATTCCTGCACGATCGGGATGGTCAGCGGCAGCGTCAGCAGGATGATCCCGATAGGGTCCAGCAGCATTCCCAGCAGGATATACAACAGCACGATGGCGCCTAGCACCACGAACATCGAGGCGTTCGACGCCTCGATCCAGTCTCCGATGGCGCCCGACAGGCCGGTCAGAGCGATGAAGCTGACATAGATCTTGCCGGCCACCGCGATGGCGAAGATCATCGAGGACTGGTAGACGCTTTCACGCAGGGCCGCGCCGATCTTCTTCAGGTTCAGCCGGCCCAGCAGCAGCCCCAGGATCAGCGCCGCGTAAGCGCCCACGCCGGCGGCCTGGCTGGGGGTGAAGAAGCCCACGTAGATCCCGCCGATCACCACGACGAACAGCAGCACGATGGACCAGCAGCGCCCCAGGCTGCGCCAGCGCTCGGCGGAGGTGATTATCTCGTCAGGGCGGGGCGCGGCCTCGGGCACGCGGCGCACCCAGAGCCAGATCACCAGCAGGTAGGCCAGCAGCGACAGGATGCCGGGGATGATCGCGGCCATGAACAACCGCGCGATGGATTGCTCGGCAAAGACCCCGTAGAGGATGAACAGGATCGAGGGCGGGATGAGCGAGCCCAGCGTGCCGCCGATCGCCACCGAGCCGGTGGCCAGCGCCTTGGAATAGCCGAAGCGCAGCATTTCGGGGATGGCGATGCGGCCCATCGCGGCGGCACAGGCCACCGAGGAGCCGGTGATCGCCGAGAACCCGCCGCAGCCCATCACCGAGGCCATGGCCACGCCGCCGGGCAGCCGCGCCAGCCACAGCCGGGCGGCGCGGTAGATATCCGTGGTGAAGCCCGCCTCGTAGGCCAGGTGCCCCATCAGGATGAACAGCGGCACCGTGGCCAGGCTGTAGCTCTTGAGAAAATCGTAGGGGCCGTTGGCGATCAGCGACAGGGTCGGCCGCCAGGCGAATTGCGGCATGAACTCGGCGCCCGGACGCCAGGCGAAGATGATGAAGACCCCGATGGAGGCCGATATTCCCAGCGCCGCGGCGATCGGCACCCGGATCGCCAGAAGGACAAGCGTGACGCTCAGCGCGAGCAGCCCGACAAGAAGCGGATCCATCGCTCAGGCCTCCTCTGCCACGCCATGGGCGGGCGGCGGCGGCGTGTCCTCGCCCGTGAAGGCGGTGCGCAGCCCGCCCCCCACGCTGATCAGCAGCCGCACCACGAAAAGCAGCACGCCGATGCCGAAGACCATCTTCATCGGCCAGGTGGGGATTTCCAGCACCCCGTCGTAATAGGCGCCGCGGGCGATCTCGGCGGGCAGGCGCATGGTGACCATGTAGCCGATGCCGCCGAAGAACACCGCCATGGCCAGCGCGCCCAGCGCCCGCAGCAGGCCGAGCGCGCGCACGCCCAGCCAGTCGGTCAGCACCGTCACGGCGATATGGCCGCGCTGGCGTTCGACGAAGGCCAGCGGCAGCACGATCACCGCCACGTTGAGCAGGCCCACCATCAGCAGGTCATCGGGGATCGGACGCAGGAACAGTTCCTTGCCGAGGATCGATCCGGTCATGATGCCGCCCATGGTCAGCAGCACCAGCCCGGCGATCACGAGGGCGAGGCGTTCCAGGGCTTCCTGGAGGCGCAGGAAGGCTTGGGCGAAGGCGCGCATCGGTCATCTTCCGGATCTTGGCCCGGCCGTGCCGGGCAGGCGCGCCCGCGGACAGGGCCGCGGGCGCCATTCGATGCATCAGGTTCGGGATGCCGGATCAATTGGCCCAGGGATAGCCCTCGGCGTCCAGCTTCTGCTGGTATTTCTCCGTCAGCGCCATCCAGTCGGCCATGATCGCGGAGCCGTCGAGCCCCTTGCCATCGGCCTTCTCGACCCAGGCGTCCGATTGCGCCAACGCAACTTCGACAAGCGCGTCGCGCATGCCCGGCGCGGGATCCAGCATGGTCACGCTCTCGCCGTCCACGCCCGCGGCCAGCTTGGCCTTGGTCTCGGTGCGCGAGTTGTACATGATCTCCGCCATGTTGGCGGTGAAGTCGCGGCCCAGCTCGTCCATGATCGCCTGCTGCTCGGGCGTCAGGCTCTGGTAGGTCTGCAGGTTCATGATGATGCCGAAGGCCAGCGTCTGGCCCAGCGCCACCTCGGTCATGTAGTCGGCCACCTCGTATTGCTTGTAGCCGTCCACCACGTAGTAATAGGTCGTCGAGCCGTCCACCGACCCGTTCGAAAGCGCCTCGTAGACCTTGGGCTGGGACATCGCCACCGTGGCCGCGCCAAAGGCTTCCAGCGCGGGGATATGCACCCCGGTGGAGCGGATGGTCATGCCCTCGAGATCGTCCAGCGTCTCGACCGGCTTGTTGCGGGTCAGAAGCTGGGTGGGGCCGGTGGTGTAGTTGCCGAAATAGCGGACATTGAAGCTTTCGGCCTCTTCCAGCGCGGCCGGATGCGTCGTCATCAGCTCGTAGGTGGCCATCATGCCCACGTATTCGTCGGCGATCTCGCCGTTATCCACCACCTCGTAGGTGACAAGCTGGCCCGGCGCGTAGACCGGCACGATCGAGCCGATATCGGCCACGCCGTCCGAGATCGCCTGCGCCGCGCCCGCGGCGCCCACCAGCGCGCCGCCCCAGATGATGTCGAGCCCCAGCTCGCCATCGGTGCGCTCGCGCAGTTGCTCGTCCAGCCAGTTCAGCCCGACGGCGCGCGCCCCTGCATTGGGCCCGAATTCGGCGAATCGCAGCTCGCGCGTCTGCGCCTCCGCCGAGACCGGCGCCAGCGTGACCGCAACACCCGACAGCAGCATGGCAGCACCGGCCACCCCCATCTTCAGCATCTTCATCTCCATCCTCCCTGTTGGCCCTGCCGTGGCGGGCAGCTTCACAATCATTGAGAGGCCCGGCTCAAGTCAACATGCAATTTTGATTTCACCAGTTGAAACGCGCGACATCCCTGACCTAGCTTGACGACACTGCCCGCGCGGCCTTTCTCCGGCGGGTGAGACAGAAAGGAGGCGCCATGCCCGATACCGCCGCAGACCCCGCCGCCGCCCGCGCCCGCAGCGGCCAGACCCTGCCGCGCGTGCGCGCGGTGAGCCGCGCGATGGCGATCCTGAAATGCTTCACCCCCGCAGCGCCGCACCTGTCGCTGGGAGAGATCGCCGGGCGCGCCGAGCTGGATGCGGGCACCACGCGCCGGCTGCTGATCACGCTGCGCGACGCGGGCGTGGTGGCGCAGAACGTGAAGACCGGGCG
>Ga0208112_100778_pt1 | contig 17845 bp, 15 predicted proteins | sample HotLakConsoUCCLE_FD_184736 | JGI IMG/M metagenome (GOLD analysis project Ga0208112, IMG submission 184736) | Hypersaline microbial mat communities from Hot Lake, Washington, USA - Hot Lake Consortium UCC-LE (SPAdes) (version 2) ... | reverse complement strand
GAAGCCGTGCGACCGGTCCATCGCAAGTCCCCTGCCGCTCGGAGGTGGAGACGTGATGGACCGGTCGCACGGCTTCGGCATAGCATGACGCAACACCAGACCGGACGTTCGCCCATGCCGCACCCCCCTGCCCGCTTCACGCTGACCCGGCAACGCGATCCGACGCTGGCGCTGGGCAAATGCGTGGCGCTGGCCGCAAGCCAGCCCGCCTTCGCGCGGCAGCCCTTCGGGCCGCTGGTGTCGATGCTGGCGGGCCAGGTCACGCGGCGGCATTACCTGCTGGTGGCGCGTGACGGCAAGCTGGGCGGGCTGATCGGCTGGGCCTTCTGCACCGAGGAACAGGGGTTGCGCTGGCTGGCGGACGGCCGGGGCGAGCGGACCGGTGACGGGTTGGGCGGCGATTGCGTTATGCTCAACTGCTGGATCAGCGACGGGCCCGACATGACGCGCTTTGTCACCGGCGAATTGCGCCGCCTCTTTGCGGACAGGCGCGCGCTTTTCGCAAAGCGCCATTACGCCGACGGGCGGGAAAGGCCGCTGGTTTTGCGTAATCCGAAGTTGCGGGCGGGCTGACCGCCCGCGGCGGGTGAAACTTTTGTTGACTCGCAAACCCTCTTGGAGAAATCATTTCTCCTGATGCACCTGTGCGGCCCTTTTCGGCCGGGCGCCACGCCGGAGCAGCCTCTGCGCCTGCCCGGAGAACCCCATGCCCCTGCTCGACGCTTCGAATGCATCCCGCGGTTTCGTCTACGATGCCGTAGCTTTCGGGGCTCCGCCCGGTACCGAGATCATTCCCGGCTGGGAGCCCGTGTTCGAGGCGCTGCATTTCTACCAACTCTTCGGCCCCGGGGCCGTCAGCGCCACCAGCACCGAGGTGGTCTGGCTGACCAGCGGCGGCACCCGCGCCGTCGCAACCGGCACCAACCTCTTCTACGACCCCCGACCGTTGCCCGAGGAAGAGCAGGTCGCTTTTGAAGACCGCGAACTCACCAGAAGCTCGGGCGACGTTGTTCAGCTGACCTTCGACTACGACGATGACAGCCCCTCCGCACCGGATGTGGTGATCGCCGGCTATCTGTTCGACGAGCTGAACTACGCCATGAGACTGCCGGACTACCTGCAAGCCGCGGGCGGCGTTTCCAGCATTTCCGGCAGCGCCCATGACGACCTTCTCAGGTTCGACAAGGGATCTTTCCAGGAGGGTGCGACCATCGACGCCGCCCTGGGAGACGGCGATGACTTCATCAGCAACGCGCGCGGCGTCGTTTTCGGCGGCTCGGGAAACGACACGATAGCCATTGTGTCAGGCTGGGACGGTGGCAGCAACAGCCGCATCTACGGCGAAGACGGTGACGACTACCTCGTTGGTTCGGCGGACGAGATGTACGGCGGTGCCGATAACGACATCTTCGAAATCAACTCCAGCATCCGGCCCGATGCGACGCTCTCGGGCGGTGCGGGGACGGACACGTTGCGCGTCGCCGGAACCGCGAACCAGGGCGAAGAACGGCTCGACCTGCGGGCGATGACCCTTTCCGGCTTCGAGATCCTGTCATCTGACCCGGAACCCGACATCAATTGGGAGCCCGGCCAGACCGGCTACAATCACTATGTCCTGCGGGCGGGGCAGCTTGCGGCCATGGGCCCGGTCACGCTCAGTTCGCAGGCCGAGCGCGTGTTCCGCGTCGAGATCGACATGGACGATCTGACGGCCTTCGACCTCGCCACCGCCACCACCTACGGCTCGTGGCAGCAGGCCGAGGGCGATATCGTCGTGATCATCGGCGATGGCGACGCCGAGGAGATCTCGGGCAGTGCCTGGGGCGAGTCGATCAGCGGCAACGGTGGCGACGATACGCTGGTGGGCGGGGCCAACGGCGACACGATCGACGGCGGCGCGGGCGATGACCTGATCATCGCCGGAGACAGCAGCGTGTCGGATGGGGCCGATATCGCCCGCGGCGGCGATGGCAACGACACGCTCGTGGGCGGCTACTACCTTGACACGCTGGAGGGCGGCGCGGGCGACGACGAGTTCCGCATCTTCGCGGACGACAGGGCCGATGTGGTGGACGGCGGCCCGGGGACCGACTGGCTGAACCTTGCGGCCGCATTCCACGCCTTCGACGTCAATCTCCGGGACGGAACCTGGACCTGGCGCACCCTGTCCGATCCGTTCGTCCCGATCACCGGGATCGAGCGCGTCACCGGAAGCCCGTTTGACGACTTTCTGCTCGGCGGCGACGCGGACGAGACGCTGGAAGGCGGCGAGGGCGCCGACACCATAGAGGGCGGCGACGGGAACGACCTGATCCTGGCCGGCACGCCCTCCTTCTTCGACGGCAACGATATCGGCCGGGGCGGGCGCGGCAACGACACGCTGGCCGGCGGAAACGGGCGCGACACGCTGGAAGGCGGCGAAGGCGACGACCTGTTCCTGCACGTGAATTTCGATCTCAACGACGACATCGACGGCGGCCCGGGTTTCGACACGCTCGACCTGTCCGGCGCGGCCCAGAGCTTCGCCGTGAACCTGGACCTTGGCACCTGGGACAACGGCACCGGTTTCGGCGTGACCACCTCGATCACCGGGGTCGAGGCGGTGCGCGGCACCACGGGCGTGGACACGCTCACCGGAAATGGCGATGACAACCTGTTCGAGGGCGGCGACGGCGCCGACGTGATCGCGGGCGGCGACGGGATGGACTTCGTCAGCTACGCCAGCAGCCCCACCTTCGTGAACCTGTCCTTGCTCACGGGCTATATCGGGGGCGGCACGGATCACCATGCCACCGGCGACAGCTGGTCGGGGATCGAGAATCTCGAAGGCTCCGCCCATGCCGACAGGCTGAACGGCGACAACGCCCAGAACGTGCTGCGCGGGCTGGGCGGCGCGGACAGGCTCGACGGCAATGGCGGCCTGGACATCGCCAGCTACCTGGGCTCGCCCAGCTTCGTGAATGTCTCGCTCGCCACCGGCTTCACCGGCGGCGGGGCGGACAATCACGCTGCGGGCGACATCTTCGAACAGATCGAGGGGCTTGAAGGCTCGGCGCATGACGACATCCTCTCGGGGGATGCGGGCGCCAACCTGCTTCGGGGCGCCGATGGCGACGACCGGCTGCGCGGGCGCGCGGGGCCCGACACCCTTGCAGGCGGCCCCGGACAGGACGTCGCGGATTACTCCGAAAGCCCCTCTTTCGTGAATCTCTCCCTGCTCACCGGCTTCATCGGCGGCGGCACGGGCCACCACGCGCTGGGCGACAACTGGGACGAGATCGAGGGTTTCACCGGCTCGCGCTTCGCCGACCGGCTGAACGGCGACAACGGCGACAACCTGCTGGAGGGCGGCGCCGGCGCCGACACGCTCGCCGGCAACGGGGGCACGGATACCGCCGGCTACACGGGCTCGGCCGCCTTCGTGAACGTCTCGCTGCTCACGGGGTTCGCGGGCGGCGGCACCGGCAACCACGCCTCGGGCGACATCCTGTCCGGGATCGAGAACCTGGCGGGCTCGCCCCATGACGATATCCTGAGCGGCGATCACGGGGCGAACCTTCTGGACGGGGCGGGCGGCGACGACACGCTGCGCGGGCGCGACGGCGGGGATACGCTGCTGGGCGGTGCGGGCACCGACACCCTGACCTATGACGCCTCCCCGGGCTGGGTGAACGTCTCGCTGCAGACCGGGTTCACCGGCGGGGGCGCGGGCAACCATGCGGCGGGCGACACGTTTTCGGGGATCGAGAACCTGACAGGCTCGGCCGAGTCCGACATCCTGTCCGGGGATGCCGGCGCCAACCGGCTGGAGGGCGCCGGAGGCGACGACACGCTGCGCGGCGGCGCGGGCGCGGACACGCTGCTGGGCGGCGCCGGCCGGGACACGGCCAGCTATGCCACCTCCGAGGGCTGGGTGAATGTCTCGCTGCTCACGGGCTTCACCGGAGGCGGCGCAGCCAGCCACGCGGTGGGCGATGTGCTGGACGGACTCGAGAACATCGTGGGCTCGGGTTTCGCCGATATCCTGAACGGCGACGATGCCGACAACGTGCTGGAGGGCGGGCCGGGCGCGGATACGCTGCGCGGGAATGACGGATCGGATACCGCCTCCTATGCGGGGGCGGCGGGCGGCGTCATGGCCTCGCTCGCCACCGACAGCGGCTTGTCGGGCGAGGCCGCGGGCGACGTGCTCTTGGATATCGAGAACCTGCACGGCTCGGCCCATGCAGACGGGCTGACCGGCGATGCGGCCGCCAACAAGCTGGAAGGCGCGGGCGGCGACGACGTGATCGAGGGCGGCGCGGGGGGCGATACCATGCAGGGCGGCGCGGGGATCGACACCCTGTCCTATGCCGCGTCGGCCGACTGGGTGAACGTGTCGCTGCTGACGGGTTTCGCCGGGGGCGGCGGGGGCAGCCACGCGCTGGGCGACGAGATCTCGGGGTTCGAGAACCTGCTCGGCTCGGATTTCGACGACCGGCTGAACGGCGATGACGGCGACAACAGCCTGACCGGGGGACTGGGTGCCGACACGCTCATCGGCAACGATGGCCACGACACGGCCGACTACCGCGAATCCGATGCAGGCATCACCGTGTCGCTGCTCACCGGCATCGCCACGGGCGGCCATGCAGAGGGCGACGTGCTCACCGGGATCGAGGCCGTCCTGGGCACGGACTTCTCGGACCGGCTGACCGGCGATGCCGCGGACAACCTGCTGGCGGGCGGGACTGTCGGCGATTCCTTCACCCTGCCCCAGAGAATTGCGGATCTGCTCGAGGGCGGCGCGGGCGCGGATACGCTCGATGGCGGCGTCGGCAACGACACCGCCTCCTATGCGACCTCCACCGCTCCGGTCGTGGTCTCGCTCGCCACCGGAACCGGCGGTGGCGTCGCGGGAAGCCATTCCTTCGGCGACGTGCTGATCGGCATCGAGAACCTGCACGGCTCCGCCTTCGGCGACCTGCTGACCGGCGATGCGGGCGACAACGGTTTCACGGGCGGCGCGGGGGCCGACACGATCATCGGCAACGGCGGCATGGACGCGGTCTCCTATGCCGGGTCCGATGCGGGCGTGAGCGTCTCGCTGGTCACGGGCCTCGGCAGCGGCGGCCATGCCGAGGGCGACGAGCTGACGGGGATCGCGCGGCTTTTCGGCTCCTCCCACGCGGATGACCTGACCGGCGACAGCGGCGAGAACATCTTCGATGCCGGCGCCGGGAACGATACGCTGACGGGCGGCGCCGGGGCGGATACGTTCGTGTTCCGGCCTGGCCATGGGTCGGACACGATCACCGATTTCCAGGACGGCATCGACTTCCTGGTCTTCACCGGGTCCAGTTTCATCGACTTTACAGAGAACGTCTACTCCAGTTCGGGGGCCGACGCGCTCGTGACCAATCCCGATTTCGGCACGATCACCCTCACCGGCATGGCCGGTTTGATCAATCTGAATGACTTCGGCTCGCTCAAAGTCAACATGCCCGAATTCTTCTAGCGAAGATCGGCAGGCTGACCCCTCGGCGGGAGGGTTTTCATGGCGACCCCTGAAGGACTCGAACCCTCAACCTGGCGATTAGAAGTCGCCTGCTCTATCCAGTTGAGCTAAGGGGCCGCTTGGCGCGGCGCGCGGCCCGTTCATAAGGCCCCGTCCGGTCAGGTCAAAGCGAAAAGCGCATCTGCCGGCGATCAGTGTGTCCAGGAACCGCGGCGATCCGTGGCGAAGTTCTCGCCGTAGCCCCGGGGGCGAATATTCGCCTTGCGCCTGTGGGGTTCGAACACCTGGGCCTCGATCCCGTGTTCGCGCGCATAGTCCAGCGCCGCTTCCTTGCTGGCGAAGCGCAGCCGCACCTGCGACTGGGTGTCGGCGGAGCTGGTCCAGCCCATCAGCGGATCCACCTCTCGCGGGGTGGCCGGCGCGAATTCGAGCACCCAGTGACGGGTCTTGGCCGTGCCGGAGGACGTGGCAGAGCGAGCAGGCTTGTAGATGCGGGCGCGCATGTGCGATCTCCTTCAGTCAGCCGCGTTATGGGTCATTCGGAGGTCCGGGGCAAGGGCCCTGCGGTGCCGAAGCACGCGCAGGAAACCTTGGCCGTCCGGCAGCTCGCGGGGAGCGAGGGGTGGGTAGGTGCGATCCACCGAACGGCCAAGGAGCCGCTTGCGTTTACAATGATAAATGTCAGATGTGCCTTTCGGCAATGATTCTTGCAACCACCGCGGGATGCGCGCGAAGACCGGGCTTGAACCCGCCCGCAAAGACCCCAAACTACAAGGCCTGCAAAGGATGATCGCCCCGATGACAGACGCCGTGCTGCACGCCCCCGCCCCCGCCATTGGCAACCGCCCCAAGCTGGAAGGCGGCAAGCGCTTTGTAATGAAAGCAGAATTCTCCGCCGCGGGCGATCAGCCCAACGCCATACGGGAGCTCTCCGGGGGCATCCTGTCGGGCGAGCGAGACCAGGTTCTGCTGGGCGCCACCGGCACCGGCAAGACCTTCACCATGGCCAGGGTGATCGAGGAAACCCAGCGCCCGGCGATCATCCTCGCGCCGAACAAGACGCTGGCGGCACAGCTTTACGGAGAATTCAAGGGGTTCTTCCCCGATAACGCCGTCGAGTATTTCGTCAGCTACTACGACTACTACCAGCCCGAGGCCTATGTTGCGCGCTCGGACACTTACATCGAGAAGGAATCCCAGATCAACGAACAGATCGACCGGATGCGCCACTCGGCCACCCGGGCGCTTCTGGAACGCGACGACGTGATCATCGTGGCCTCGGTGTCGTGCATCTACGGCATCGGCTCGGTCGAGACATACGGCGCGATGACCCAGGACCTGAAGGTGGGCCAGAGCTACGGCCTGCGCCAGGTCATGGCGGACCTCGTGGCCCAGCAATACCGCCGCAACGACCAGGCGTTCCAGCGCGGCAGCTTCCGGGTGCGCGGCGACAGCCTGGAGATCTTCCCCGCCCACCTCGAAGACCGCGCCTGGCGGCTGTCCTTCTTCGGCGAAGAGCTGGAGAGCATCACCGAGTTCGACCCGCTCACGGGCGCGAAGACCGACAGTTTCGACCAGATCCGGGTCTACGCCAATTCGCACTACGTCACGCCCAAGCCGACCATGCAGCAGGCGATCCTCGGCATCAAGAAGGAGCTGCGCCAGCGCCTCGACCAGCTGGTGGCCGAGGGCAAGCTGCTGGAGGCGCAGCGGCTGGAGCAGCGCACCAATTTCGACCTGGAGATGCTGGAGGCGACCGGCGTCTGCAACGGAATCGAGAACTATTCGCGCTACCTGACCGGCCGCAAGCCCGGCGAACCGCCCCCCACCCTGTTCGAGTTCATTCCCGACAACGCGATCGTCTTCGCCGATGAATCCCATGTCAGCGTGCCGCAGATCGGCGGCATGTATCGCGGCGACTACCGGCGCAAGTTCACGCTGGCCGAGCACGGGTTCCGCCTGCCCTCATGCATGGACAACCGCCCGCTCAAGTTCGAGGAATGGGACGCGATGCGCCCGCAATCCGTCTTCGTCTCGGCAACGCCCGCCAAGTGGGAACTGGAACAGACCGGCGGGGTCTTCACCGAACAGGTGATCCGGCCCACCGGCCTGCTGGACCCGGAGGTGGAGATCCGGCCCGTCGAGATGCAGGTGGACGACCTGCTGGACGAGGTGCGCAAGGTGGCGGCGCGCGGCTTCCGCACGCTGGTCACCACGCTGACCAAGCGCATGGCCGAGGACCTGACGGAATACCTGCACGAACAGGGCATCCGGGTGCGCTACATGCATTCGGATATCGACACGATCGAGCGGATCGAGATCCTGCGCGACCTGCGGCTGGGGGCCTTCGACGTTCTGGTGGGCATCAACCTGCTGCGCGAGGGGCTGGATATTCCCGAATGGGGGCTGGTGGCGATCCTCGACGCGGACAAGGAGGGCTTCCTGCGCTCCGAGACCTCGCTGATCCAGACCATCGGGCGGGCCGCGCGCAACGAGGAAGGCCGGGTGATCATGTATGCCGACCGGATCACCGGCAGCATGGAACGCGCGCTGGCAGAGACCAACCGCCGCCGCGCCAAGCAGATCGCCTATAACGAGGAGCACGGGATCACGCCCGCCACGGTGAAGAAGAATGTCGAGGACATCCTCGCCGGGCTCTACAAGGGCGACGTGGACCTGAACCGCGTCACCGCCAAGGTGGACAAGCCGCTGGTGGGCGCGAACCTGCAGGCCCATCTGGACGGGCTGCGCGACGAGATGCGCAAGGCGGCCGAGAACCTGGAATTCGAGGAAGCCGCCCGCCTGCGCGACGAGATCAAGCGGCTGGAGGCGGTGGATCTCGCCGTCGCCGACGACCCGCTGGCGCGGCAACAGGCGGTGGAAAAGGCCGCCGACGCGGCCGTCGGCTCACGGGGCCGGAGCACCGCCGGCCGACCGGGGCAGCGCGGGGGGAACGTGAAGCGGCGGGGGCGGTAGCCATGCATCAAAAAAAGATCTTCCTGAGCCACAATCACAAAGACAAACCAGTTGTCGAGCCAATAGCGTTGCGGCTGCGCGATATTTTTGGCGAAGCGAATGTTTTTTATGATTCCTGGTCCATCAAGCCAGGAGACAGTATAATTGAAAAAATGGACAAAGGGCTAACTGATCCTGATTTTGTATTCTTCTTCATGTCCGAGAATAGCGCTCGAAGTGAGATGGTCAGGTTAGAATGGCAGAACGCACTTTTTCAGCAGACTCGCGGAGAATGCAAAATAATTCCGGTGAGGCTAGACCTCGAAAAAGTTCCCGCTATACTGTCCCAGACTTTATACATTGACATGCGCACCAACGGCATGGAGGCAACGATAACTCAAATAGTTAACGTAGTTCAAGGAAATGCGACATTCAACCCTGGCTTTTCAGGCTTTTCAAATCTACTTGTTGAAATAACTCATGAAACCGAAAAGCAAGTCAATCTAGACATAGTTGCCTCCCACTACTTTGAGCCCACCGCAAATTTTCTTATCTTATCTGAAAATAATGAGGATGAGATTTCGGGCGGCCTGCCAGAGCACGGAGTATCCCGATCAAGTTTTAATAGAGGAATCGTCCTTCCATCAGGCGAGCGCTCAAACGCTCTATTAATTGCCAGCATGTCAGGAGGAGTCGCGCCAAAAATCCCACTCAAAATAGAATTAAATTGGCGGCCTGGAGCGAAAAAGTCGCTTCGGGGCGTTCTTCACCAAATAGGCCGTGACGAATGGCGGTCGCTGCCTATAAATAGAAGGGCGTCTAGGTCTTGATTCGCAACAGAGCACAATAACTCCAAAAATGCATTTGGCGCGAGGGATGAAGAATAGCCCCTCTCAAGACGCAGGGCGGGGTTCACCCCACCCTCCCCGTCCCCGGTCAAAACAAACCCCGATCCCCCTGTATCAAGGCGTAACCACCCTTGCCGCCGAGCAAGATCCGACGCCGTAGGGCGGGCTCAAGCCCGCCCTACCCTTGCGGGCGCGTTCCCGTAGGGCGGGGGTCTCCCCGCCCCCTAGCCATTGTCAGAAATCGAACAGGTCCTCGAGGAACCCGCCTCGTTTCTTCTTCCCGCGATATGGGTCGTCGTCATAGCCGCGGCCGCGCGCCTCGTGCCCGTAGCCGCGTTCCTCCGCGCGGGGCGGCGGGGGCGGGGCGGCTTCGGGGGCGCTGCGCTCGATGATCTTGTCGAGTTCGCCCCGATCCAGCCAGACCCCGCGGCATTGCGGGCAATAGTCGATCTCCACGCCGGCCCGGTCGGCCATCACCAGCGTCGTTCCATCCACGGGGCATTGCATCGGCGTCACCTCCTTGTTGCGCCCCCTTCAGATGGGCACGCGCGCGCCCGCGCTCAAGCCTTGCGCGCCGTTCGCAAGCCCCGCGCCCGCGCTCAATCGGCCGCGTCGAGCGTGATCGGCTCCCCGTGCGGCGTGGCGCGCGCGGCGGCCTGCCAGCGTTCGGTCAGCGCGGCCACCTCTCCGGCCCCTGCGATCCCCCTTTTGGACAACAGCGCCACCAGCGCCTCCGCCCAGACATGCCAATATGACCCGGGCTCCGCCCCCTGCACGCGGGGTCCGAATTCCGCCGTCCAGTCCGGCCAGCGGATATGCCCGGCCTCGTTCAGCGCGACCGTGAGCGCGAAAAGCTGGGCCTGCCAGGGTTCCTCGAAGGGCGCATCGGGCATGGGGGTGTCAGGCGTGGTCAAGATAGGGCTCCCAGGCATCGATGCTGACGGTCAGCGCGGGGTCCGCCCCCTCGCCGTAAAGATCGCTTGCGAAGAAGGCCACGGTATAGAGCGGGCACGGCGCCTCGCCCCGCCCGTGGGCATGGCTGTCGGGGTAGACATGGCAGCCCCGCACCGCCTCAACCGTTCCCACATGACCGCGGGCATAACCCGGCAGGCGGGTGTGGCCCGCAGGCTGATGGTTGCGCGTGCGGACCCTGTCGCCCGGCGCGAAGGCGGGCGCGGGGCCGGGCCGGTCGGTCGGCCCGCCGCGCGCGAGCACCCCCGGAACCTGGTCCGCGCGCAGGCACCGCTCGGGGCGCAGGCCCGGCGTTTTGGCCCGGCCCTCGGCCAGTTCCTCGGGGTTCAGCTCGCCCGCCCGTTCCAGCAGCGCGACCAGCGCCCGGATCCAGATCCTGTAATAGCTCGACCCGTAATAGATCGCCGGCGGCAGGCTTTCGCGCGCATGGCGCGAACTGTCGAGGTTCCAATGCCCCAGCGCCCCCGCCGCGAGCGTCAGCCCCAGCGCGCGCCTTTCCCAGTCGGCGTGAAAGCGCAGGCTCTCTTCCTCGGGCACCACCGCGCCGAAGCCATGCCGCCCGCCCAGATCCTGCGGCCCGTTCATGCCGCCCCCGGCGCGCGCGGCAGGCCGCAGCCCACCATACTGTCGCGCGAGACCAGCTCGGCCAGCGCGGCCGCGTCCAGGCCCTCCGTGCCCTCGGGGCGCCGGGGGATCACGAGATACCGGATCTCGGCGGTGGAATCCCAGACCCGGATGCGCGTTTCCGCGGGCAGTTCCACCCCGAACTCGGCAAGCACCGCGCGCGGTTCGCGCACCGCGCGGGACCGGTAGGCGGGCGCCTTGTACCAGGCGGGCGGCAGGCCCAGCACCGGCCACGGGTAGCACGAGCACAGGGTGCAGACGACCAGGTTGTGCTCGTCCTCGGTGTTGAACACGGCGACCATGTGTTCGCCCTGCCGGCCCTCGAACCCCATCGAGGCGATCGCGGCGGTGGCGTCCTCGGCCAGCCAGCGGGCGAAGTCCGGATCGGTCCAGGCGCGCGCCACCACCGCCGCGCCGTTGCGCGGGCCGACCTTGTGCTCGTAGGTCTCTATGATGGCGTCCACGGCGGCCGGATCGACAAGACCCTTCTGCACCAGCACCGTCTCCAGCGCGCGGACCTGCGCCGTCATCTCGTCCAGCTCGTTGTCGTGGTCATGGTCGTGATCGTGGTGATCGTGCATCGGCAGCCCTCCCGGCGCGACTATGCCGCGCGGGCAGGCGCTTTGCAAAGGGGCGCTGCGCGCGGGCCCCGGCCCGTCGCCCGGGCCCCGGCTCCTCGCCCGAGCCTCAGCCCGTCGCCAAGGCCGGCACATCCTTGCGCCGGCTTTGCAGGGTAGCGGCCGAGCGGCGCACGATCTCGGCGATGCGTTCCAGCTGATCGGCCAGCGGGCTGGTGCGGCGCCAGATCATGCCCACGGTCCGCGAGGGCTGCGGCCCGGCAAAGCGCGACACGCTCACCTCGGCGGCCCGGGTCTCCACCGGGGCGGCCATCTCGGGGATCAGCGTCACCCCGATCCCCGCGCCCACCATCTGCACGAGCGTGGACAAAGAACTGCCATCAAGCCCCTCGCGGTGAACGCTCTGCTTCATGTCGAAATAGGCCAGCGCCTGCTCGCGGAAGCAGTGCCCCTCCTCCAGCATCAGCAGTTTCATCCCGCGCAGGGCCGTCTTGTCGGGAACCGGCGCGCCCGCCTCGGCGCCGGGCCGCACAAGCAGAAGGTTCTCGGTGAACAGCGCCACCTCGGTGAAGGCGGGCTCGGAGACCGGCAGGGCCACGATCGCGGTGTCCAGCCGCCCGTCCGAAAGCTCCTGGATCAGGCGCGGCGTCAGCGTTTCCCGCACATGGATGTCGAGATCGGCATGTTCGCGGGTCAGCTCGCCGATCAGCGTGGGCAGCAGGTAGGGCGCGATGGTGGGAATCACCCCCACCCGCAACCGGCCCACCAGCCGGTCCTGGGCCGCACGGGCGAGATCCTCCAGCTCGTCCACCGAGCGCAGGATGTCGCGGGCACGGGCCGCGAACCTCTTTTCGAAACTGGTCAGCCGCACCTGCCGGGCACCACGCTCGAAAAGAGGTATTCCAAGGGCTTCTTCCAGCTCCTTGATCTGCATCGACAAAGCCGGCTGCGAGATCGCGCAGGCATCGGCCGCGCGGCCGAAATGCCCGTGCCGGGCCAAGGCATCCACATAGCGGAGCTGCTTGAAAGTGATGTTCATCATAAGTCCTAGTTATCACTTCAATCAGAAGATTCAACTTAAACTAATCGCGAAGCTTTGATATGCATCGCTCAGGGAGACGAGGGAGACCATCCGGATGACGCCAGTGCACAGCACAAGGGCCGCCTTTTCCAGACTGGGGAAGCGGCAGCCCGGGTGCCCGCCGACGCTGCAGTCCGCAGTCCGCCTCGGGCCTGATCCCGCGCCCCGAGCGCAGCCGGTGCAGGCCGCACCGGCCCGCGTGTCCGAGGGGCCCGGATCATATCACGGAACCGCCACGGCCGCTTGCGAAGGGCCGGTTTCCTAACGCAGTCACGAACGGAGAGAGACATGGACGGAAATGACATTCCTGCCGGCAAGTGCCCGGTGATGCATGGTGGGGTCACCGAGACCGGCGCCTCGGTCATGGATTGGTGGCCGAAGTCGCTGAACCTCGACATCCTGCACCAGCATGACACCAAGGTGAACCCGCTCAAGGGCTTCAACTACCGCGAGGCGCTGAAGGATCTCGATGTCGAGGCGCTGAAGGAAGACGTCAAGGCGCTGATGACCGACAGCCAGGACTGGTGGCCGGCCGACTGGGGCCATTACGGCGGCCTGATGATCCGCCTGGCGTGGCACTCGGCAGGCTCCTACCGCCTGGCCGACGGCCGTGGCGGCGGCGGCACCGGCAACATCCGCTTCGCGCCCCTGAACAGCTGGCCGGACAACGGCAACCTCGACAAGGCGCGCCGCATCCTGTGGCCGATCAAGAAGAAATACGGCAACAAGATCTCCTGGGCCGACCTGATCCTGCTGGCCGGAACCATGGCCTATGAATCGATGGGCCTGAAGACCTACGGCTTCTCCTTCGGCCGCGAGGACATCTGGCACCCGGAAAAGGACACTTACTGGGGTGCCGAGAAGGAGTGGCTGGCGCCCTCCGACAACCGGTATGCAAGCCTGGAGAACCCGGCCACCATGGAAAACCCGCTGGCCGCGGTGCAGATGGGCCTGATCTACGTGAACCCCGAAGGGGTGAACGGCCAGCCCGACCCGATCAAGACCGCGGGCCAGGTGCGCGAAACCTTCGCGCGGATGGCGATGGATGACGAGGAAACCGCCGCGCTGACCGCCGGTGGCCACACCGTCGGCAAGGCGCACGGCAATGGCGACGCGGGCGCGCTGGGCGCGGAACCCGAAGCCGCCGGGATCGAGACCCAGGGCCTGGGCTGGATCAACCCCCATCTCGACGGCAAGGCCACCAACGCCGTGACCTCGGGCATCGAGGGCGCCTGGACCACCCATCCGACCCAGTGGGACATGGGCTATTTCAAGCTGCTTTTCGGCTACGAGTGGGAACTGACCAAGTCGCCCGCCGGCGCCAACCAGTGGCAGCCCATCGACATCAAGGAAGAGGACATGCCGGTCGACGCGACGGACCCGTCCAAGCGCGTCATGCCGATGATGACCGACGCCGACATGGCGATGAAGATGGACCCGACCTATCGCGCGATCTGCGAGAAGTTCATGGCCGACCCGGCCTATTTCGACGATTGCTTCGCCCGCGCCTGGTTCAAGCTGACCCATCGCGACCTCGGCCCCCGCAGCCGCTACATCGGTCCGGACGCGCCGCAGGAAGACCTGATCTGGCAGGATCCGATCCCGGAAGGCTCGACGTCCTACGACGTGGCCGCGCTCAAGGCCGACATCGCGGCCGCGGGCCTGTCGGTGGCCGACATGGTCGCAACCGCATGGGACGCGGCGCGCACCTACCGCCAGTCCGACATGCGCGGCGGCGCGAACGGCGCGCGCATCCGGCTTGCCCCCCAGAAGGACTGGGAAGGCAACGAGCCCGAGCGTCTGGCCCGTGTGCTGACCGCGCTGGAGCCGATCGCCGCCAAGCACGGCGCGTCGGTGGCGGATGCCATCGTGCTGGCCGGCAACCTGGGCGTCGAGCAGGCGGCGAAGGCCGCGGGCCACGAGGTCGAGGTGCCCTTCGCCCCGGGCCGCGGTGATGCGACCCAGGAGATGACGGACGCCGAGAGCTTCGAGGTGCTGGAGCCGCTGGCCGACGGCTTCCGCAACTGGATGAAGCAGGACTATGCCGTTGCCGCGGAAGAGCTGATGCTCGACCGTACGCAGCTGCTGGGCCTGACCGCCCCCGAGATGACCGTTCTGGTCGGCGGGATGCGGGCCATGGGCGCCAACCACGGCGGGGCCAAGCATGGCGTCTTCACCGACCGCGAGGGCGCGCTGACCACGGACTTCTTCGTCAACCTGACGGACATGTCCTACACGTGGGAGCCCAAGGGCTCGAACCTCTACGAGATCGTGGACCGCAAGTCCGGCGCGACCAGGTGGACGGCCACCCGCGTGGACCTGGTGTTCGGCTCGAACTCGATCCTGCGCGCCTATGCCGAGGTCTATGCCCAGGACGACGCGCACGAGAAATTCGTGCATGACTTCGTGGACGCCTGGACCAAGGTGATGAACGCGGACCGCTTCGACATCGCGTGATGCGGGCAGGCGCGGCCTTCGGGCCGCGCCCCTGGAAACTGAAAAGGGCGGCGTTTCCAAACGGAACGCCGCCCTTCTTCATGCAAGACTCGAAGCTGTCAGCCCTCGCCGCCGGTGACCGTAAGGCCCAGCAGGCGCCAGCTCTGCATCCCGCCGCGATAGTAGTGGATGCGCTCGGCCGGGTATCCCGCCTCGATCATCTGGCGGATCGCCGTCGGCGACTGGCCGCACCACAGCCCGTTGCAGAACAGTGCGACCTGTTGCGCGTTCTCGCAGTCCCAGCCGTCGAAATCGATCTCGCAGCCCAGATCCGCCAGCCGATCCGTCATCTCGGTATAGGGCATGTTCACCGCGCCCGGGATCGTGCCGCCCGCGTACCAGTCCGGCGTGCGGCTGTCCACGACCGTCACCTCCGGATCGGCCAGCATGTCGAGGAGTTCCAGTTCGCCGATCGTGTGAACGCCCGGCGCGGGCGAATGCGGCTGGATGCAGAATTCCGGGCAGGGCCGCGAGGTGCGCGCCCAGTCGCCCGTCAGCGCATGCTCGGGATCCTGCACGCGCCGGATCTCGACCGGGCCCGAGTCCGTGTCCACCGTCACCGACCCGATCTCGGGGGTGATCCCGACCGCCATGTCGTCGGCGGCAAGCACCGGGGCGGCGGCCAGCGCGACGGCGGCCGTCAATACGGCAAGTCTCATGTCTCTCCTCCCATTCGTGTCCTGTGCGGGGCTATCTTATCACATGCACCGCGCAATGTGCATGGCGGACTACCTGCGTGGCCGTGCTGCCCAGCAGCAGGTTCTGCATTCCCGGCCGGTGCGAGGCGATCACGATCAGGTCCACCCCGTTCTCCTCGGCCCAGTCCAGGATGGTGCGGCCGGAATGGCCGACCACCACCAGGCCCTGCCCGTTCTCCAGCCCTCCGGCCATCTGCGCCAACTCTTCCTCCACGGCGGCGCGGGCATCGCGCAGGTAGTCCTGCGGCATGTAGGAGATCGCGTAACCGGGGATCTGTTCCATCACGTGGATCAGCGTCACCTTGCCGCCCTTGTCGGCCAGCACCTTGGCCACATCGACGGCACCCGCGGCGTCACGGTCTTCGTCGAAGGAGATCGGCACCAGAATGTGGGAGTACATCGTCCTGTCCTTTCCTGTTCTCGGCCCTGTCAGTCTGTTCCGCAAGGCGCGACGGTTTCATTGATACGTGTCATCTCAGCCCCGCTCCGCGATGGGCCAGCAGGACCGGTACCACCAGGTCCTCCTCGTCTTCCAGGTGGCGCTCCAGCAGCGGCGCGAAATCGCTCATCACCTGTCCGAAGCGACCGGCCCGCGCGCCCAGCGCCCGGCCCTCGCGCGCCTCGGTCAGCACCGCGTTCGCGGCCTCCGCGAAGCGGGCCAGCCAGTCGTCGAGCGCGTGGTGATCCGCGTCGAGCAGGCCGAAGCCGCGTTCCAGCCGCGGCTCCAGCCGGGCCAGCACCGGGAAGTAGTGGTGATCCTCGATCTGGTGGTGCCCGTGGAGTTCCTGCAGGAACATGCCCCCGAAGCGCGACAGGCGCGGGGCGTAGCGCGCCGGGTCCAGCCGGCCCTCCTCCACCGCCCGGGCCTCGTCGGTCAGCAGCGTGGAAAGCTGGCGGAACATGCCGTGACGGTCCAGCCAGAACCGCACCAGCCCCTCGAAATGGGGATCGCGCTCCCAGCCCTCGCGGGGATGGGCACGCAGAAGCGCGCGCAGCGGTTCGGGCAGACCCGACCGCGCCTCCAGCGCCATCGCCGCATCCGGCTCAGTCGAAGGTGGCGACGACGTCATACATCACCGGCTCGAAGCTGCGGCAGAGTTCGTTGAACCTGCGGTTATGGGCGCGCATCTCGTCGCTGCGCAGCATGGCGAGGAAATCCTCGCGCCTTTCCCATTGCGAATAATTGGCGATGCGGGTCTGCGCGTCGTTCACATGCAGCCCCGCGGCGATGAAGCCGGGCTGCTTCGAGATGAAGCTCTCATAGGCATCGGTCAGTTCGTCGAGCAGATCCTGGCAGGTGCCGGGCGTCATCTCGAAGGTGGTCAGCACGGTCTGGCACTTGGCCGGTGTGGCGATGGTGGGCATGGGCCGTCCTCCTTGGCGGGCCGAGTCTGGCACGATTCCGGGGCGGGGCCAATCATGGCGATTGCGCAAACCGTCAGAGGTTCGGTTCGCCCTGCAATCCCAACAGCTTGCGCAGCGCCGTCCACTCGCGCGGCAGGCGCGGCGGGCGCGCCAGCCCCTCGATGATCTCGGCCTCCCAGCGCCGCATGCGCCGCGCCGCGAAGTCCCGCCCCCAGTCGAGAAAGGCCGCGCTGTCACCGGGCCGCAGCCGGCAGGCGCTGCCGACGATCCCCACCACGGTCTCGGGCGGCGAATACCATTCGTCCTGGATCGCGGTGACCCGCGCGCGCATCAGCGGCCCGATCATCCGCATCAGCCGCTTTTCCGAGAATTGCAGCAAAAGCCGGCCCATCTCGTCGCGCGAATAGTGGATCAGCGGCGGGAAGGTGTCGAAAAAGATCGCCCGGTCGTCCTCCACGGCGAAGTTGCGGATCGACGGGTGAAAGCCGATTCGCGTCTCGAACCCATCGGCGGCGTTCCAGAAATCTGCGATCACCCCGCCCGCGGCCTCCATCATCGCCAGCGCGCGCGGCAGGTCGGCCGCCTGCATCTGCGGGCGCATCATCGTCTCGGTGCGCAGCGCCTGCTGGAGGATCACCGGAACCAGCGCGCCCTCGACCTCCAGCAGCCGGATCTCGGTCTCGGGCAGGGGCACGCCGGTCTCGCGCAGCGCGGCGGCATAATCGTCATGG
>Ga0208112_100777_pt1 | contig 17868 bp, 16 predicted proteins | sample HotLakConsoUCCLE_FD_184736 | JGI IMG/M metagenome (GOLD analysis project Ga0208112, IMG submission 184736) | Hypersaline microbial mat communities from Hot Lake, Washington, USA - Hot Lake Consortium UCC-LE (SPAdes) (version 2) ... | reverse complement strand
ATTCCCTATTCCCTATTCCCTATTCCCTATTCCCTATTCCCTATTCCCTATTCCCTATTCCCTATTCCCTATTCCCTATTCCCTATTCCCTATTCCCTATTCCCTATTCCCTATTCCCTATTCCCCACCCCCCACTCCCCCCTGAGGTAGATCCTTTTCCAATCCCGATTTTGCTATCTTTGGCCAGAGCTTTAATACACGTACCCTATGCATGTTGCGGTTTGGCCTGGTAGCGTTTATCCCCTGGGCGCTCAATGGGACTACAAAGGGACCAACTTTGCCTTATTTTCCGAGCATGCCACTGCAGTTGACCTGTGCCTGTTCGATGCTGATGGCTTGGAAACGCAAGTACCGTTAACCGAGGTCAGCAACTTTGTCTGGCACGGTTATCTGCCGGGTATTGGTCCTGGTCAGCAATACGGCTATCGAGTCCACGGTCCCTATGCTCCCCAGGAGGGACACCGCTTCAACCCCCACAAGCTGCTGATTGACCCCTACGCCAAGGCCATTTCTGGCGAGGTGGGCAACGGTCCCGAAATCTTTGGCTACGACTGGGAAAGCCCCGACGAAGACCTCTCCTTCTCAGAGCTGGACAGTGCTCCCCTCATGCCCAAATCCGTCGTGGTAGACGAAACCTTCGACTGGGAGGGGGATACCCTGCTTCGCACCCCCTGGCACGAGACGGTAATCTACGAAGTACATGTCAAAGGCTTCACCAGGCGTCATCCCCATATTCCCAAAGAGATTCGGGGCACCTATGCCGGCCTGGCCCATCCTGTCGCCATTGAGCATCTGCAGCGGCTGGGCATTACCGCGGTCGAATTGATGCCCATTCACCACTTTCTCTCTCGCCCAGGACATCTGGTGGATAAGGGATTGCGTAATTACTGGGGCTATGACTCCATTAACTTCTTTGCTCCCTTCTCGGGCTACAGTTCCAGCTCTAACCTGGGGGAACAGGCTCGAGAATTTAAGGAGATGGTGAAAACCCTCCACCAGGCAGGCATTGAGGTGATTCTCGACGTTGTGTATAACCACACCGGGGAGGGCAACCACCTGGGACCCACCCTGTCTCTGCGAGGAGTTGACAACGCCAACTACTACCGCCTGGTGGAAGACGACCCCCGCTACTACATGGACTTCACCGGCTGCGGCAATTCCCTGCACATGCGCAGCCCCCAGGTACTGAAGCTGATTATGGATAGCCTGCGCTACTGGGTCGCTGACATGCATGTGGATGGCTTCCGGTTTGACCTGGCCTCGGCCCTGGCCCGAGAGCTTTATGACGTGGACCGACTTTCGGCCTTCTTCGACCTGATCCACCAGGACCCGGTGCTGGCTGGGGTGAAGCTGATCGCCGAACCCTGGGATGTGGGCACCGGCGGCTACCAGGTGGGCAACTTCCCGGTGAACTGGTCGGAATGGAACGGCAAATATCGAGACACAGTGCGCGACTTCTGGCGCGGGCAGGATGAAACCCTGGGAGAGTTCGCCTACCGCCTCACCGGCAGCCCCGACCTGTACTTTCAGATGAATGGCCGACAGCCCAACGCCAGCATCAATTTCATTACCGCCCACGACGGCTTCACCCTGAACGATCTGGTCAGCTACAACGACAAACACAACGAAGCCAACGGCGAAAACAATCAGGATGGTGATGACCACAACCGCTCCTGGAACTGTGGCGAAGAGGGCATCACGACGGATACCGAAGTTCTGCAACTGCGGGAGCAGCAGCGGCGCAACTTCCTCACCACGTTGATGCTGTCCCAGGGGGTGCCCATGCTGCTGGGGGGCGACGAGCTGGGCCGCACCCAGATCGGCAACAACAACGCCTACTGCCAGGACAACGAAATTTCCTGGTTCGACTGGCAGTTACCGGATGGCAACGAAGACTTAATCAACTTTTGCCGGGAGCTGATCTACTTCCGCAAGCAGCACCCCGTATTTCGGCGGCGCAAATGGTTCCAGGGGCGAGCCATCCACGGGGAGGACATTACCGACATCAGCTGGCACAACCCCGACGGCACCAACATGACCCAGGAACAGTGGGATGCAGGCTACATCAAATCCATCGGCGTATTCCTGAACGGCGACAAAATTCCCAGCCCCGGCAGCCAGGGAGAACGCATCAGCGACCACGATTTTCTGATGTTCTTTAACGCTCACTACGAGGTAATTGAGTTCGCCCTACCGGAGCATTTTCGGGAGGAGCAATGGTCCGTAGTCATCGACACTAAGGAACCCCGATTCATCCAGGAAGACCAGGTATTTACGGCTGACCAAATTATCCCCGTCGCCGCCCGCTCAATGGTGGTACTGATGCGGTTGGTGTAGGCGCAGAATGCTTTCCAGTTGCGGCGGAGCGTTTCCCGAGGGCGGCGGAACGATTCCCGAATACGGCGGAACGATTCCTGAATGCGGCGGAGCGATTCCTGAATGCGGCGGAACGATTCCCGAGTGTGGCGGAACGGTTCCCGAGGGCGGCGGAACGTTTCCCGAATACGGCGGAACGTTTCCCGAATACGGCGGAACGTTTCCCGAGGGCGGCGGAGCGTTTCCCGAGGGCGGCGGAACGGTTCCCGAGTGCGGCGGAACGTTTCCCGAATACGGCGGAACGTTTCCCGAGTGCGGCGGAGCGTTTCCCGAGGGCGGCGGAGCGATTCCCGAGTGCGGCGGAACGGTTCCCGAGTGCGGCGGAACGGTTTCTGAGCTGGCTGACTGACAAAACTTCTCAACCACCTCAGTTCGGGACAACTTCCGATAGGGACATGCTGAGCAACTTCCCCTCCTGGGAGGGGTGCCCGGAGGGCGGGGTGGGTCAAATCTACGACCACAGATACCCCATTGACTACGGATAAAGCGGCTCAATGCCGGGATTAACCCACCCCTGCCCCTCCCAGGAGGGGATAGCTGCAGTGAAATCTTAACGGTCGTGCCTGATCTCGAACTCAGGTTGAAACCTGATATTGCAGGCGAAGGGTAGAATAAGACACTTTGAAGGCCAAAGCTTCCTATTCGCTGAGAGTGCAGAAGTTCGCAAGTGTCCAAACCAGGTCTTCGAGCGCTATACCCGATACCTGGCACCCTCAGCCATGGTTGCCTTATTTCTGCCAGCCGCTACTGGTGCATCACCCGGTTAGTTTCGCAACATCGAAGATGCGAGCTTTGCGAGCTGATTTTAGCCGCCTTACGCTTTCCCAAACGTTGAATCTTTAGACCCTGCCCGACATGGGCTTCTTAAGGATCTTGATAGCTGGCAACCCGTATCACCAGCTCCCCTTCCTGGGGATTATGGGTGAAGATAAACGCTCCCTCCGCAGTTTCCTGACTGGAGAGAAACTCCAGAATTTGCTCTCCCGAATCAACCACTTCCCCGTCAATGCGCAGTTCTGCCACCACCTGCACAGATTCGGCGGTTTCGCCTCCGACATTGGTCACTGTAAATGGCACGTAGTATTCCCCTGCCGCGAGACGGGTATCAGACTGGGTAATGTCCAAAATAGGCGGCTGTCGCGGCTTTTCACTGGCCCAGAGAAAGCTGGCCGCACCAATTACCCCAGCTAACAAAACGGAGGAGATCGCCAGACTGATCCACTCAGCCGTAGAAGAGGGATGGTTTGAGGGAGGAGCATCCTGGTCGGAGTCTTCGCCGATGGGTGGTAAGCCCTCGTGTTTGTCGGATATGGTCATAGGGCCAATCTCCCGGCAGCACCGCCGATGGTAGCGGGTAGTCCCAACACCAGAATGTGGCGAAAGGCAACATGCCAGGGGGTAGCCAGGCTAATTTGTTGAAAAAATCCCAGCATGATGGTAGCCGCCATTAAAGACACCAGATAGGACATGATGGTTTCACTCAAGGGGCTTTGAAACAGCCCTCGCTGCATCTGTCGCTGGCTCTGAGAGGTAAAGTTGGCCTGAAACACAATCATGTAAGAAATCACCAGGGAAGCGAGGATGATGCCCAATAACCGGGGTCCCTGGATTCCACCCACCAGCATGGGGACTTCTTCGGTTGGGGCAATGCTAAAGGCGATAATTAACGCCCCCACCAGGGTTGCGCCAATATCTGCCAGGGTTTCGTTGAGGTTGTTTGCTGGGAAGAACCGATTCAGCGCTTTCGAGGCGGAAAAGCCGTTCGATTCCGAGGGGACATTGCCGTTATCAGAAGCGGTCAAAAACTGGTTTGCCAGACCAGCCCCCAGGGCAAAGGGCACCCCCTCGAAGATGATTTTGCCCAGGGTTTCTCGCAGTTGGGTTTGCCAGGTAATTTCCCGCAGCAACACCAGCATCAAAGCTGCGCTCAACAGCCCAACGGCAATGGCATTGAAGGTATCGCCCAGGGCGGCCACAGGAGTAGTGGCGCGTTGCTGGCGGAACCCAGCAGTCAGGGTGAGGGTAAAAACCACCAGTAAAGTGGCTGCGATCGCACCCACCATCATCAGCGGAGTGACCAGCGAGCCTATCCACCACACCTCCATGGTGTAGAGCAGGGGGATGCCGAACAGAAACCCTCCGGCAGTGGCCCGCACCAGGTCATTCAGCTCCTGACGGAAGGTCTGCCGACGCTTTCGGCGGCGGAATTGCATTGATTTAAACCTCTTAATTGGTACCGCTGGGCAGTTTTCCGACACATTCCGGCAAACCGGCTGGGATAGCTTAGCCTAAAGGGGCTTTCGTCATGCAACATTGTGATCATGGGATTCAGGGGAGCCAGGGAGCAGAGGGCAGTGCACGTTGTGCTACTTTCAGACCCCTCTACTGGTGGTCCTGACACTAAATGGGAATCAGGTTTGGGGCATTGTAGGTGCGATCGCGAATTGTGGTCGGCACCTCCTGGTGATAGGCCCCTGAGGGTAGCACCCCACAGCCCCCGTACTGCTTCATCACCCGCTGCTGGGCCAGCACATCCTCACCACAGCTGTTGGGGGGTAAGTCCTGCCAGAACTCGAAGCCCCCCACATCCAGCAGTTTGGCCCGGTCGAAGATGACACAGCCCGAAATCCAGGCGACTCGATAAGTGCGGGGATTTTGGACCGTATAGCCAAACTGCTCCTGCAGATGGTAAGGATTGGCCGCATTGTGCAGCCGCCACCGTTCCCATGCGGGCGTCCCCTTCTGGATAGTTTCGGGCTGTACCCGTCCCGGCCAGGGGTTGAACATGCGGTGCTCCTCAGGCCGAATGTCGTTGATGTAGCTGAGGCCAATCAGGGGGTTACCGACAAAGCCGCACTTTTCTTCTTGGATAGTGTTCAGCAACAGTGCCAAAACCCAGGGTTCCATCAGCACATCGTCATCCAGAAACAGGATGTACGGCGCACTGGCCTGCTCCAGCAAAAACTGGCGCTGCTCGGCAATGCCCTGGCGCGGCAAATGCTTGAGAATTTGCGGTGAGTTGCCGTGGGCCTTCAGCACCCGCAGCACAGCCTGGATACTCCCCAGGCGAATCATGTCTTCGTCTTCGGTCTGGTCGGAAATAGTGACCCGAAAATCCTGACAGGTCTGAGCGCACAGACTGGTCAGGGTGATGGCCAGGGCATCGGGGCGGTTGTAGGTGGGGATGAGGATGTCGAGGGTGGGCATGGGTAGGTGGGTTGGTGGGTTGGTGGGGTGGTGGGTTGGTGGGGTGGTGGGGAATTTGTAGGGTGCATTCGCGCAGCAATGCACCATTGCCAAAATTCTATAGCGTGGGTTGAAGCTTGCAGTATTCAGGCCGCAGTAGGGAATTTGTAGGGTGCATTCGCGCAGCAATGCACCATTGCCAAAATTCTGTAGCGTGAGTTAAAGCTTGCAGTATTCAGGCCGCAGTGGGGAATTTGTAGGGTGCATTCGCGCAGCAATGCACCATTGCCAATCTTATGGGCAATGGCTTCTCCAATGCCGGTGGTGGCTCCGGTAATCAGGGCGACTTTGCCGTCTAAACGACCTGTCATGGAAAAATCCTCAAGTACTGCAGGGCACTTCTTCAGGATTCTAGTTAGACGAGGGTTTGCCCTCTATTACCTGTGAGATTTGCCGGGAGACGGCCCTCTATCCTCTGTCAGATGGTAATTACACCTATTCCCCACCTTGCCGAGAGGGAAAGCCGCAGCAACTTCCTGCAATCCTTAAAGGGTTTCCGGGTCAATACCCAGCTCCCGTAGTTTGGCAAAGGCGCGGTCTCGTTCCTGCTGGGCCTGATCTCGTTCCTGCTGCGCTTGATTTCGTTCCTCAAAGACCTCATCTGGGTCTTTAAATCGCTCTCCATCTGGATGGAAGACCGCCAGCCCATCGTCAAACATTTCAAAGCGAATCCCCAGGGTGGGAGAGGTCCAGGGGAACGTCATGGCCATGATGGGGGTCCAGTCTTCCTCAGGGGTTGACCGCACCAGCCCCCAGAAGTCGAAAGATTCCGGGTCGTAAAAGAACATTTCTAAGACGCCATACTTCCCGTAAAACGCCTGCTTATTCAGCATTTCTCGGGCGCTATTGCTGGGAGATAGAATTTCAAACACCACCTGGGGCGCGATATTCTCTTCCTGCCACTGTTTGTAGCTGCCCCGGTCCCCCTGGGGACGGCCCAACACCACCATCGCATCTGGAGCCTGGGATGGTGCTGGCGGCTCATCCACCTGCTCGGGATACCAGAACAAGTCCCCCGCCACAAAGGCGACCTGGTCTTTTAGCAAATGTCTGAGGTTGGAAACTAGCCGGACAATCCATTGATACTGAATGGTGTTTTCGGCCATCGGTTTGCCGTCAGAGTCGGGATATAAAACCTGGGGTTCGATAGGTGCCTGAACCATAAACAATCCCCTAAAGCAAGTTTGTATCTATCCTACTATTCTGGCTATTCTGAATATCGGTCAATCCTACGCCAGAGTATTTCGGTATTCCTCAATCAGGGCCAGCACCTGCATGAGCCGACTCTGGTTCTGTTCCGATGGATTAGCCAGGAAACTCAAGAGTGCAAGATCTCGTTCAATTTCGACTGCAGTTCGGCGAGCTTCTTGTTCTTTTGCCTCAGCTCTTGCAGCTCTTGCTCTTGCTCTTTCTTCCTCTGCTCGTATTCTTTCTTCCTCTGCTCGTATTCTTTCAACCTCTGCTCGTGCCTGATCCTCGCTTCTTCGTCGATCAGCTTCAGCTCGTTCATTCTCTGCTCGTGCCTGATCCTCGCTTCTTCGTTGCTCTTCTTGAGCCAGGCGATCTGTTTCTCGGTTTCGACGGTCCCACTCAACGCCGAAATTAGCCAGCGCCACCAGGATGGCTGCCACAGTGAGTCGGTTGCTCCAGAGTTTGGGGCTAGTGACTTGTCCGAGGATTGTGAAGTCGGATTCATCGTAAAACCTTAGAAAGGCAATGCTGATGACCAGTATGGTGAGGGCAGTTCCCGGCATTAAGGAGAGGAAATTGACCCATCGGTTCATGCTTGGCCTGCTATCACCCTATGCTGGCATATTTTAATGCATCCAGTTGATCTGACGGTTTCATAATACTTTGGTCAACGGGAAGCAACTCCAGCACCGCCTCAACTACATCCTGGGGCTCCAGCAATCGCAGGCAGTTGTGGTGGCCTTCCGGACAGACGCTTTTGTAGCAGAGGCGGCAGGGTACATCGTGATACAGCACCCGGTGGGGCACCTGCCAGGGGGTGTGCTGCAGGTTGGTCAGGGCGTAGAGATCCACCACCGGAGTCCCCAATGCGGCGGCGATGTGGACGGGTCCGGTGTTGTTGGACAGCAGCAGGGGCGCAGCAGCCAGCAGGGCGGAAAGTTCCGATAAATTCAGTCGCCCCACCAGGGAGTGAGAAGTTGCCCCCAGTTGGGACCGAAGGTTGTCCACCAGGGGACGTTCGGGTACAGTACCTGTGAAAAGGGGAGTGATGCCCTGGGCCATGAGCGATCGCACCACCTCCCCGAACAGTTCCGGCGGATACCGGCGAGAAGGTGCCGATGCACCAGAATGCACTACAACCCAGGGTTGGTCGGGATTAAGGCCCAGTCCTTCCAGTAGCTGAGCAACACGGAGATGAGCCTCCCTCGGCACCTTCAGTTGCAGGGTTTGATCAGACGTTCGATACCCGACGCTGGCTACCAAATCGAGCTGGCGCTGTACTTCGTGGCGGGTCAGTTCCGGCTCGGGGTCGCGGATGTGGTGAGTCAGCAGCTGGTAGGGATTTTCGCGGCAGTGAGCCAGCCGCAGGGGGATGTCGGCCATGTAGGCCATGAATGCGGAAGGGAGGGGATTCTGGCTATAGACGGTGAAGATGATGCAGGCATCATACTGGCGAGATCGCAATTCCTCAATCGCCCTAAACTCCGGCTGGCTGTTCTGGCGGGGGGCAGTGGCCTTGAGCCAGGGGGCATCGTAGACCCAGACATCATCCACCATGGGCAGTTGGGGTGCGATCGTAGCCCCGGCCTCGGACGTCATCAGAGTAATGTGACTGTCCGGACGGCTGGCTTTGATGGCCGCCATCGCCGGGGTCGTCATCAGCACATCCCCCAAACTATCCAGGCGGACGCAGAGGATGCGTTGGGCCTGACCCCAATCTTTTGTATGCGATCCCATCAGGAGTCTCCCGGTGTGGTGCGAATTTGCTGAATCAGGTTGGTGGTGGAGCGATCGCCGATGTAGGGCAGGATTACTACCTCGCCGCCCAGTTCCTCAATCAGGGGGGTTTCCGGCAGAGAGTGGCGGGTATAGTCGCCGCCCTTGGCGTAAACATCGGGGCGAATCAGGCGAATCAGCTCGCGGGGAGCCAGGTCAGCGAAGGGCACCACGTAATCTACACACCCCAATGCGGCCAGGACGGTGAGGCGGTCTGCCAGGCTATTCACCGGGCGGGACGGTCCCTTAAGCTGACGGATGCTTTCGTCCGTATTGACTCCGACAATCAGCACATCCCCCAGGGCTTTGGCCCGTTCCAGACAGGTCACATGGCCGGAATGGAGGATGTCGAAACAGCCGTTGGTGAACACAATCCGCTGTCCCAGACCCCGGTGCTGAGCCACGATAGACGTGAGTTCCGTTTGATCCATCACCCGCTTGTTCCCCTCCATCAAGGCCCGACGCAAAGCAAGAGGATGGCAGCGGGTAGTGCCAGGTTCGGTAACAATCACCGCCGTCGCTGTCGCTGCCAGGAAAGCCGCCCCGTGGGGGTCCGCACCGGCAGCCAGGGCCAGGGCCAGGGTAGCCACATAGGTGTCCCCTGCCCCCGTGGCATGACTGCTGGGGGCAGGTTTCGCCAGGGTGCGGGTGGGTTCGCTAATGGTGCCTCCCTTATCTTCTAAAAAGATCAGAGCCCCATCCTGATCCAAAGTAATTGCCGCCATCCACGCGCCGGTTGCCGCCAGCACATCTTTGCCGTAACGAGCCATTTGCTCCACTCGTTTTGCTCCCGATAAACGAGGTAAATCCAGCAGGGCAATTGCTTCGTCATAATTGGGTTTTACTGCCGTCACCCCGAGGCGAGCATAAGTCTGCAACCGCTTCGAGTCAGCCACCAGAATGCGGGGATGAAGGGCCTGCAACCGCTGCAGGACAAAAACAACGCGAGGGGTAAGAATGCCGTAGGCGTAGTCCGAAATCACCACAGCATCACAGTTAGGAACATGACAATTGAGCTGCTCAATCAGCCGATCTTCATCGGTTGACGAGATTTTCTCAGTGCTGCCCCGGTCGAATCGCACCAACAACTGATCTGCCGCCAGCAGCCGCTGTTTGACCAGGGTCTGGCGTTTCTCAGAACGGATTACCCCATCTAGATTGACTCCCGCTCGGCCCAACTCCACGCACAGTTCAAAACCGGGAGTATCGTTACCGATGACCGTCAGGAAGTGGGATTCCCCGCCCAGGGTCGCAATATTGGCAGCGGTATTCGCCGCCCCACCGGGCACGTGCTCCGCCTCGGCCACATCCACAATGGGCACCGGAGCCTCGCGGCACAGGCGACTGGTTGCCCCCTGCAGATAGCTGTCGAGGATGGCATCGCCAATCACCAGCACCCGCAGGCCGGAAAAGTGGGTAACTAAATCAAGCAATCGTCTGGTTTGGGCGTCTGGAGTATGCATAGCTCTGCTGAAAAATAAAGTCGGCGGCTCGGTCAAAAGTTGTTGCTTTGTAATGGGGCACCCGCCCCGGCGAAAGGTTCCACTCGGTTTCGTTGCCGTTGTCGATGAGCACCGTGCGGCACCCGGCCCGTTGCCCCGCCTCCACATCGTTGAGAATGTCCCCCACCAGCCAGGAACGCTCCAGGTCCAGCCCCAGTTCAGCCGCCGCCCGCAGCAGCAGCCCCGGTTCTGGCTTGCGGCAGCAACAGGGTACGGCATAGTCCGCCACAGCACCCTGGGGATGGTGGGGGCAGTAGTAAAAGCCCGCCATGGGAACTTCCAACAACTGCCGCAGGCGATGTTCCACGGGGGCGATCGCACCCTCCGCAAAATACCCCCGCGCCACCCCCGACTGGTTCGTTACCACCACCAGGGCAAAACCCGCTTCATGGAGCCGCTGCACCCCATCCGCCACCCCGTCGCACAGCCGCATCTTCGCCGAGTCCACGTTGTAGGGGACATCGTGGATGAGGGTGCCGTCTTTGTCGAGGAATATGGCGGGAGTCATGGGGGAGGGGGAGGGGTGGAGGGGTGGAGGGGTGGAGGGGTGGAGGGGTGAGGGGGGTAAGGGGGGTAAGGGGGGTGAGGGGGGTGAGGGGGAGGGTGGGCGAGTGGGAGGGAGGGTGGGGGAGGTGGAGGGGGTGGGGGAGTGTTCGGACTCTTGTGGGATAGGCATCCTGCCTGTCCCAGCTGAGCAGGCGAGACGCCTGCCCTACAAGACTTGCAGAAAACTTGATTAATCGGCTGATTGGCCCTTACACAAAAATCAGAACACTCTCTGTTTGCGGGATACTCCTCACTCCTCACCCCTCACTCCTCACCCCTCACCCCTCACCCCTCACTCCTCTCCCTTACTCTCTCGCTCTCTCGCTCCCTTCCCTACGGCCAAGACGTTTCCTTCATCGGCAGCACCATCATTTCGGAAATCACCGTATCCTTTGGCTGCATCAGCAGGTAGCGGATGGTTTCGGCGACGTTGGCAGGGTCCTGCAGGGTGGTCTGGTCGATGTCGGGGAAGCGTTCCAGCAGGAAGGGGGTACGCATGCCGCCCGAGATGAGGGAAGTGACTTTGATGTTGTGGGGCCGACCTTCCACATGCAGGGCCTGGGAGAATCCCAGCAATCCCCATTTGCTGGCGTGGTAGGCAGAGGCGTTGGCCCAGGCACGCTTGGCAGCGGTAGATACGACATTAATGATGTGGCCGCCACCGCTTTCCCGCATGTGGGGGAAGACGGCTTTGGCCATGTAGAATGGACCGTTCAGGTTGACGCCAATCACCCGCTGCCACTGTTCGATGGTCAGGTCTTCGATGGATTCGGTAATGTCGATGCCAGCGTTGTTCACCAGCACGTCGATGCGGCCATAGCGGTCGAGCACCTTATCCAGCAGGGCAGAGGCGCTGTCGGGGCTGGTCACATCCAGATTCAGGGCCATGGCATTCCCGGCATGGCCGGTGGAAGATTCCAGTTCCCCCGCCAGATCTTCCGCTTGCTGATGCCGCAGATCGGCAACGACTACATTAAGGCCAGCTTCCGCCAGGCAACGACAGGTCGCCGCACCCAAGCCGCGAGCACCGCCCGTGACGATGACGACTTTGTTTTCTAGAGAAAGAGGTTGAGCTGAATTTTTGGGCAACGTTTGCATTCTGTCTCCTTGTTGATTGAACTTCTTTTGGGAAAGGGAAGGGGGAATGGTGTACGGTGTACGGTTCACGGTGTAAGGTCTGCTGGCACCCTGCACCCTGCACCTTGCACCCTGCACCCTGCACCTTGCACCCAGCACCCATTCCCTAAAAACTCTGGCTGGCCGACACCGAAGCCGCCGGTCGGGGGGCCTGCACCTTTTTACGAGGGCGAACAGTGACGGTCTCCTCCTGGTGCCGCTCCACGGAGGGACGATCCGACCGGTATAGGTCTTCTTCAATCCATTCGCAGATCAGGTGCAGGGTGAGAATTTGCACTTCCTGAATCCGCTGGGGGTCGGGGCTGGGGACGCAGATAGATTGGTCCACCAGCGGCAGCAGATCGCCGCCGCTGCCGCCCAGCAGACCGATGCAATGGACGTTGCGGGTTTTTGCCGCTTCTACGGCATGAATCAGGTTGCGGGAACGTCCGCTGGTGCTGATGACTAGCAGCACATCTTCCGGTTGGGCGAAGGTGTGCACCTGGCGGGCGAAGATATCCTCGTAGCCGACATCGTTGGCCCAGGCCGTGAGCAGGGCGGTGTCGGCAGTCAGAGCCATGACCGGGAGTCCCGACCGTTGGGGAGACTGGAACCGCCCCACCAGTTCGGCGGCGAAATGCTGGGCATCGGCGGCACTGCCCCCATTGCCGCACACCAGGACTTTGCCCCCCTGGCTAAAGCACTGGCTGAGCTGTCGGGAAACAGCCAGAATATCGGCACTCAGCAACCGGCGAGACTGGCGCAGGGCCATAATAGCGGCGTCAAACCGGGCTTCCATCTGGGCCAGGTCGCCAGTAGTGCTGTCGAGCATAGTTTCTAACACAGGAGCTTTTGCCAGAACAGATTCGTAAACCCCGGCCAGGGCGCTGGCGACTTTGGTCCAGGTGAACTGGCGAGCCACGTGACGCATGGCCTGTTGACCAAACAGGTTGAGCATTTCGGGATGGCGGTAGAGAAAGGCGATGCGATCGCACAACTCCCCCGACTCTTTCGGCGTCACTAAATACCCGGTCTCCCCATCCCGCACGGTGAACTTGATGCCCCCCACGTTGGAACCAATTACCGGAGTGCCGCAGGCCATCGCCTCCAGAGGTGTGATGCCAAAGGGCTCGTACCAGGGAGTAGTCACGAACATATCAGCAGCACTGTAGAAGTACTTCAGCACTTCCCGTCCCCGCTGGCCGACAAACATCACCCGATCTTTAATTCCTAGCTCTGCCGTCAGAGCCTGGAGGCGACCAATTTCCGGCGTCTTTTTAGGATCGGGGGTAGAGGATTCACCCCCCACCACGACCAGTCGAGCCGGAAGCCGTTGCTTGTTCAACAGGGCCATCGCCTGAATCACGGTATCTACCCCCTTACGAGGCACCATACGGCCCAGTTGTAGGATGATTCGCTCATCAACAGGCAGCCCCAGAGTTGCCCTGGCCTGAGCTGTGGGGATGGGCCAGAATTCGCCCAAGTCCACCCCGCAGGGCACGATGCTGATTTTGCTGGCGTCGGCACCATAGAGCTGAATCAGGTCGTCCCGATCCTGAGGACATTCGGCAATAATGCTATCTGCCGTTTGCACCACCTTTTCTTCGATCGCAAACCGCTCATCGGGGAAGCCATCTGCCTTGCCCTGGTGCTGCCGCCGCACCTTCCCCAGGGCGTGGAACGTTACCACGTAGGGAATGCCCATGTGCCGCTTAACCTGCCTCGCGACCAGAGCCGACATCCAGAAATTTGCGTGAATCAGGTGATAGCCTTCCCCATGGGCTTCTTCCCGACGGGCAAAGGCCATCACATAGCGGGTAAAGTCTCCCATGTAGGGCAGCAGTTGCTCCTTCGGCACCGGTGCAGCCGGACCTGCCGGTACATGAATCAGCCGAATACCGTGGTGCCACACCATAATTTCCGGCAAATCGGCGGCGTCGCGGCGGGTAAACACATCCACCCGGTAGCCTAAAGCCGCCAGGTGTTTGGCCGTCTGGCCCACATAGACATTCTGACCACCGCTATCGGTGCCGCCAAAAGTACCCAGGGGCGATGCGTGTTCGCTAATGATGGCAATAGGTTTGGTCATAGAACTAAGGGAGGGAGAGAGCAAGGGAGGGAGAGAGGGAGTGGGAGGGTGGGAGGGTAGGGGAGTGGGAGGGTGGATGGGTAGGTGGGGTGGGTGGGGAATTTGTAGGGTGCATTCGCGGAGCAATGCACCATTGCCAAAATTCTGTAGCGTGGGTTAAAGCTTGCAGTATTCAGGCCGCAGTCGGTGCCTCTGGCCCTGGCCGTAACCCACAAGAGAGAATTCCGCGATTCCAGAGGGTAGGGTGGGCAGTACCCACCTTCAAACCACGGCTGGAGTCCTCACTTCCTCCCGCCTTCGCTCCATTTCCAGGGTCGTGGCAAAGGCGGCGTTCCAATCTTCCACAAACCGCTGGATGTTGAACCGGGCCTGTCCGGTTTGTCTGGCACCCTGGCTGAGTTTCCTGGCCAGATCCGGACTGTCAATCAGCTGGCGCATCCGGTCCACCAGGAGAGCAGGATTGGTGTCGATGAAGCCCGAAACGCCGTTTTTAACGACCGTGGGCAGTTCGGTGGTGGCAAGGCCCACAATGGGGGAACCCAGGCACATGGCTTCACAGACCGCCAATCCGAGGCTGGTATAGCGGATGGGATGGAAGAAGAAGCGGTAGCGGGCAACCAGTTCCGGCAATTCCTCGTGGGAGATTTCTCCTAACCCACCAAGGCTTTTGGAGTCGATACCGACCAGATCCAGGGGAACCTGTTGTCGCACCTGCTGGAAGATATCGGCCCCCAGGCGGCGACCGCGCGATCGCAGCCCGTTCACCACCACAATCCCCCGGGGAATCTCACCGGAATAGCGCACCGTTTCCGGCACCATGACGCCATGGTCAATGACCCGGGTCGGCGTCCGGCCACAGTCCCACATCAGCTGATTGAAGGCCGTTACATGGACCAGCAGCACGTTGGGATTGTCCACCACATGCTTTGTGTCAGTGGGCTGCTGGCGGGGCGGGTCATGCTCCAGAAAGAGTTGGGGTAGCCGCCGTTGCTCGGGGCTGAGGATTTCGTGCTGGTCCTGCCGGTAATTACGGGCAGACTGAAACAGCACACAGTCAAACTCCTGATGGCGCACTGCTTCAGCAGGGATGTCATGGACGTTATCGCCCCAGTCGAACCCCGGCAGACGTCCGCCATAGCCCTCCGGCTTGCCTGGTTTGGTAGGCAAGTAGAAATCATGGGGAGCCTGAGTCAGGTAGTAGAGGTAACTGCCGTGGACGTGCCAGGTGAGGATTTTCAGTCGTTTCATCTTTATAAGGGAGCCAGGGAGAAAGAGAGCCAGGGAGAAAGAGAGCCAGGGAGAAAGAGAGCCAGGGAGAAAGAGAGCCAGGGAGAAAGAGAGCCAGGGAGAAAGAGAGCCAGGGAGAAAGAGAGCCAGGGAGAAAGAGAGCCAGGGAGAAAGAGAGCCAGGGAGAAAGAGAGCCAGGGAGAAAGAGAGCCAGGGAGAAAGAGAGCCAGGGAGAAAGAGAGCAAGGGAGAAGTCAAATTTTGAAAGAGCGAAAGAGGAAGGGGAAAGGTGAGAGTTCTGATAAGACTTTGGCCCAGACTACAAAGACCGGCTCTCTTCCTCACTCCCTCTCTCGCTCTCTTTTCCAAAGGCACGTAAATCGTAGGACAACACCTGACCACCAAACTCATGGGAGTAACCCAGGCGAATGGGAATATCGGCCAGGTAACAGAGGTAGCCCAGCACATAGGGAGATTGATCTGGGCCATTCAAAATCACAGAGGCGTTGAACTGTTGCTGGCGCAGCCAGGTAATGGCGGCATGCCAATCCACAAAGTCATCTGTTGGGCAACTCAGTAACTGAGCAATTTGTGCAGGACAAACTACCGTCACTTCGGTATCTGGAAACATCTGCTTCAGCTCTACCTCTGCTGCAAAGGAGTCTGTTTCGCTGGTTGCAAACAACACCAGCTTCCTTAAGGGAGAATCCGTTTTAGGCAACACGGCAGACCTCCCCTAACGATTGAGTTTGTCGCTGGGCAGCAGACAGCAGGGCTTCAGCCTGGGAAACTACCGCGTCCAGGGTCCTATCAGCAGTTTCGCGGCTATCCACTATCCGATGGCGAGTCCGGTCGCCGGGAGCCCATCGCACCACTTCGGAATTGCTGAAAATCACAACGCTCGGGGTTTTCAGGGCTGCTGCCAGATGGGAAATCCCGGTGTCATTGCACACCAGCAGGGCCGAATGGCTTAGCAGCACCGCCAACTCTCCCAGAGAGGTACGTCCCGCCAGGTCAATAGGCGCAGGGACGACAGCCTCCCTGATAGCGACACAAATTTGATGACACAGGTTACGCTCAGCAGCAGTCCCCGTGAGCACAACCTGATACCCCAAGTGGGCTAGTCGTTGGGTCACCTGAACAAATCCATCCGTTGACCAGCGGCGATCCTCTGAACTGGCACCGGCATGCACACAGACATACCGCCCCGGCTCTAGAGAGTGAGCAGTCAGCAACCCTAAACCTGCTTGCGCCTCCTCCTCAAAAACAGGGAACTCCAAACTCCGGGTTTCTTGCGGAAATCCCAGAAATTGGGCTAGATGCAACAGCCGCTCAACTTCCGAAACCTGCTGGGGGTAGGGCAGAAAGTAACGAACATCGGGGCAAAATTGCCCTGGCAAATAGAAACCAGCCTGCTGTTGCCCCCCCAACAACGCCGTAAAGGTGTTCATGGTGCAGCCATTACCGTGAACTTGAAGTACCAGGTCATAGGGATGCCCATGCGCCCTTTGCAGAAAATCCACCGTTGCCTGGGGAGACTGCCAGCCTTCAGGGATACCGGGAAAGCCTGGAAAGGGTAGCCATTCATCAAGCAGGTAAGCAAATCGGTGGCTAAACCATTCAGTGCCGGGCAGCCCTAACCAAGTAATGTGGGCCATGGGAAAGGCTCGGCGCAGCGATCGCAACATCGGCACGCTGCACAGTAAGTCGCCCAGGCCGGGCAAAGCACGTACCACTAATATTCGAGCATTCGAAGGAATCGGGAGGCGAAAAGCCATATCCGAAGATCCTAATTAATAACCAACTATGTAAGCCACTCTATGGAGATTTATACATACCTGCATTGGACATTTGACAAAACATTTTTGAATTACTGACTACCGATTTGTGCATTTGCACAATCAGCAACAAAGAATCTTTTTGGATTCATAACTTGGGCGCATAAATCCTGTTATTCATCCCCCCTTAGCAACAACACCTTTCTCCAGATAGATGGCAGAACGGGGAAATTCCTGGAAGCTTAAGGCTTACGGATAAAGGTACCTAAACCCTGTCCAAGTTCAGAAGTGGAGTTGCAATTACTCAAAAAGAGCTGAGATAGCCTATGAGCTACCGCTTGGAGTTTAGGCTGGGCTAGCCGCCGGTCGCAGTCCCGATGAAAAGGTTCGAATCACATCGGGTAACGGGGGGATTTGGCCATCCCCTCGCAATCGAGAAATCAAAAACTGCCAGAAGGAAATCCCCAACTTACGACAGGTTTTCTTCAGACCCACCAGGGTATCTCGGGCTCGTCGTCCGGGTTCAGAGCGAGTGCCCCCACTGATTTTGCGCCGGGTGACATATTCTCGAATATCGGATTCAGCGCCATTGTTGTGCAACGGCACCTGGGGCACCTCCAGCATCCGCAACAACTCCGCCTTGCGGGCTCTGAATTGCTGTAACACGGTATTGAGCGAGGCATGGTGCAGGAAGCAGCGACCAAAGAGTTGGTCAAACGTCTGCTCAAGCTCTCGCTTGCGGTCAGCGGTGGGGGTTTGGGGGTAGGTCTTTAACTGCTGATAGTACGACCAGAGCTGCTGTTGCATCTGCTCGATGTTCTGCCGTTGTTGGCTCGTGTTGCCCTGTAACCGACGCAGGGCGCGCTCGGCATGCACCCAACACAAGGCATGAACTAGCACATTGAACTGGGGTGCCCCGTCACTGAGAATCACCAGACGCTCATCCACCCCCTGCTCAATCACCCCTCCCAGTAAGGCCGCTTCGGTGACCCGACGAACCGCTTGGGGGCGGACAATCCCGA
>Ga0208112_100763_pt1 | contig 18406 bp, 23 predicted proteins | sample HotLakConsoUCCLE_FD_184736 | JGI IMG/M metagenome (GOLD analysis project Ga0208112, IMG submission 184736) | Hypersaline microbial mat communities from Hot Lake, Washington, USA - Hot Lake Consortium UCC-LE (SPAdes) (version 2) ... | reverse complement strand
ATAATGATTTTCTGTCTTGAATAGATTGAGCATGACAACAAGGAACTCGTCAGACGACTGAATATTTCGAGTTCATAGCTAGGTTTTTGGTAAAGTCATCAGACGAGCCACCCCTCGACTGTCGAGTATAATTGACTCCAATCATTGACCTGCAGGTGGGTACTCGACTGTCGAGTTTAATCATAATGATTTTCTGTCTTGAATAGATTGAGCATGACAACAAGGAACTCGTCAGACGACTGAATATTTCGAGTTCATAGCTAGGTTTTTGGTAAAGTCATCAGACGAGCCACCCCTCGACTGTCGAGTGGAATTGACTCCAATCATTGACCTGTCGGTGGATACTCGACTGTCGAGTTTACTCACAAGCATTTTTCTGTCTTGAATAGATTGAGCATGACAACAAGGAACTCGTCAGACGACTGAATATTTCGAGTTCATAGCTAGGTTTTTGGTAAAGTCATCAGACGAGTGGATAAGATTTAAATAATGCCTTTTACATAATGCTCAGGAATAGTTTGATTTGAAAAGTTCACAAACTCTTCCGTTGATCCCGGCAAATCAAATAATGTTTTTGCCATATCAATATTGCAAAGAGAGCCTTGCCTATAACCCGAATAATCTCTGTATGAGGAGAATTCCCAATCTTCCATTCTGTTAACTAATCCTGCTCTTAATGGGTTTTGATGTATGTAGAGTAAACAGATAAGCGGATATTTGTCGTCTTTAAGGATTTCTTCATTTAACTGTTTAGATTTTGTACGTGATCGAAATAATGATCCTGATTTACCATGAGCCTTATTCATTGCCTTCGTGTAAGAGCTTAAAATTACAGAAATAGATCTGTTGAGAGGTTTGACATCCGGGGTGAAATTTTGTTTATCCAAACCATGCTTTTGTTGTTTGAAAACCGAATAATTTTCATGGACACGAATTAGCCAGTGAAAGTGATTTGGCATTAAACACCATGCAAGAAAATCACAATGAGAAGTTAAGTGATTTCTCATTTTCTTAATAAAGAACAGGTAGTTATCCCTTCCAAAAAAGATTGGTTTCCTGTCATTCCCCTGATTATACACGTGGTAGATGCCACCCGGCTGAAAATCCATAATCTTCTTGATTTATTTTTATCTGATTTAATCAAATAAAAACAGAAGCAGGATGCAAGAATAACTTACTTAGCCTCAAACCCTCGACTGTCGAGTGGAAGTAACTCCAATCATTGACCTACCGGTAAGTACTCGACTGTCGAGTTTAATCAGTTAAGATATTTCTGTCTTGGGATGATTGGTCATGACAACGTTAAACTCCTCAGACGACTGAACACTTTGAGCTCCAATCCCAGTCTTTCGTAAGTCGTCAAACGAGCTCCACGACCTCGACTGTCGAGTGGCATTAATTCCAATCCCTGACCTGCCGGTGAACACTCGACTGTCGAATTCATTTGTCAAAGATTAATCAACTAAAAAAAGTTATAGAAACAAGAAACTCGTCAGACGACTGATGGTTCGAATTTCATAGCTCGATCTTTAGTAAAGTCGTCAGATGAGCTCCTCCCTCGACTGTCGAGTGGCATTAACCACAATCATTTACCTGCCAGTGGACACTCGACTGTCGAGTGGAAGTAACTCCAATCATTGACCTGCCGGTGGATACTCGACTGTCGAGTTTAATCATAAGTATTTTTCTGTCTTGGATAGATTGAGCATGACAACAAGAAACTCGTCAGACGACTAAACATTTTGTGCTTATAGCTTGGTTTTTCGTAAAGTCGTCAGACGAGTTCTTCACTACTCTTCTCCCCACTCTTAAAAACCGCATCGATCACCTTCATGTTGGCAACTGCATCTTCGAGGGGTGTGGGTACGGTTGCATCATTTAGGATAGAATTGTTAAAAGCATCCACCTGAAGTTTGTACTGATCCACGGCTTCCACTTCTATCGCCTGGTGTTTTCCGTTTTTTGTGAGGTAAATATGTACACTCTTGTCGCCCGGAGGATTAAAGGGCTTTTCAACTTCAATTAAACCACCTGAACCGTAGATCACAACGCGCTGGTCATTTTCTATTTTAGTTGAACAGGTAAACGTTGATGTTTTGTCTCCGAACTTGAGTATTCCGGAGGCTTTCCGGTCTACACCGAAACCCGGATCGATATCAAGTTTGCCGTAAACGCTGTCCGGCTCGCTGTCAAACAAGAACCGGGAGACTGAGATACAGTAACAGCCGATATCCATCAACCCTCCCCCGCCCATGTGTGGCCAATTCCGGATATTCTCCGGATCGTCATTGTAATAAGTAAAAACTGCATGAATGGACTCCGGGTTTCCGATTTCCCCATTCCCAATCAAGGATTGCACTTCTTCCCATTGGGGATGAAAACGGTACATAAAGGCTTCCGTGACTTTAAGATCGGGGAATTCTCGTGTTTTCTGCAGCAGTGACTCAGCTTCCTTACTGTTCAGGGCAATCGGCTTTTCGCAAAGTACGTGCTTGCCGGCTTCCATCGCTTTGATCGTCCACGGCACATGCAGGTGATTGGGCAGCGGATTGTAAATGGCGTTGACCGTCTCATCGGCCAGTAGCTCTTCATAGCTTCCGTAGCTAACAGGGATATTCATTCTACCGGCTGTCTCTTCAGCTTTTTGAGTAACTCTTGAGGCAATCGCATGAACTGTTCCCATTTCACTTGCCTGAATGGCCGGGATCAGATGCTCCATTCCTATTTTTGCAGTGCTGAGTATTCCCCATTTTATAGATTTCATATCTGAAAGAAATTTAATCTCAAATTATTTTTACTGATTGGTCATTGATTCCAAATTAGCGGTTTTGAGTGTTCTTTCTGACTACAAATATCAATCCAGAAGATCATTGCCTTAGTTCCAATCTCATGCACATATGGTTCATTTCAAGTGAATCTCCTTCTCTAGCCAAGCCTTTGTTCGTTTCAAGCCCTCCTCATAAGATACCTCAGGCTGCCACCCTAAAATATCTGCACCCTGTAGATTTACACCGTGATTCTTCAGATATGAGACACGATCCAGATTTCTACCCGTGTCTGTGACCTTTGCTTATTCTTGTGTGGAGAGTATTTCTGAGGTATGGAAACCAACAAAACCGATTGCTCCCGTTACCAGGACCTGAGTATCTGCAAGTGATTTCATAGTGGTGTCATGTGGATGTTGAGGTTGAAGCCCCGGCATGCAAGATCTCACGAATCGGGTCAGCTATTCGATTAGATATATAAATCGAATGGAATCTAAACGTTAAATTCCTGATTCGTATATAAATCAACTGCTCCTGATAAAATCAATAGGTGTCCGCCCGGAGCTTGAAGTTATGCTTAGTGCAGTTACGGTAACCAGTATCAGGCCCATGCCAACAAGCTGAGATAGAGCCAAACTTTCGCTTAACACCAAGACGCCGAACAGCGATGCAGTAACGGGTTCAACCATGGCAACGATGGAGGCGACGGCCGGGGCGGTCCAATTCAGGCCCATAATATAGATAATGAAGGATAAACCTGCGCCCAGCACACCCAGTACTGCAAACAGCGGCCAATCCTCCGTGCCCACAACTTCAACAACCCCGTCGGTGCCAGCCGGCCAGATGAGAACGAGAGCCAGCACCGCGAACGCGATGGAGAGTATCGCCTGCGGACTGCCATGCGGCGCAGCATATTTGAAGCCAAAAATGAAGATCGCATAAGACACCCCGGCGAGCAGTCCGGCTCCTACACCGAGAAGGGTGATTCCCTCGGCACCGACATCATAAATTTGTGTAAGCAGTACGATACCCACCATCACCACGGTAATTGCAGTCAGCTTCATGGCTGTGGGTTTCTCCAGCCTAAGCGCAAATGAGGCCAGGTAGACAAACACAGGAGCGCAGTACATCAGGGTGGCCGCAACGGCAACACTCCCCTCCTCGATACTCAAAAAGTAGAACCCGAAATTCCCGGCCACACCCAGCCCTGCAACTGCTGACCAAAACCACAACTTTCTGCTCGCCAGTCCGCTACGGCCCGGTTGAAGCACAAGCCAGGCGAGCACAAACAGCAGCCCGATCGCGCCACGATAGAATGAAACCACAAATGCATCCCATCCATCAGCGATGAGAATACCGCCGATCCCTCCTGATATCCCCCAGAAGAGAGCCGCCAGCACAACGAAAAGTGTACTTATGTTAAATATTTTACCGGGCTTTTTCATGAAGAAATCAGATCAAAAGATTGATTTAATAGAATTTTTGATTGATGCAGTTTTATTGACATCTATCAGTCTTCCTATAACAGTTTAGCCTTATTGAGATTAAGCTAACAAAATCTTAGAATTTCTACTTATCTCAAATAACACCTTATCGCCCGAATATCTAATTATATAACAGTTACTTACATAATTTTTATAAATGAAGCCGGGTAAGCCTGGGGTATTTGAATACTTTTTTATCTATCCTGTTAATCAATACTGTCTGTATTCAAGCATTTATTCACCGTAATATGAGTCTTGCCCTTAGTCCATATCCTATTCGTGAATTCCTCGGAATGACTATTCGACGCTATCGGAAGCCAGCTCCCTGGGGTGAGCAAAAATCTGCCTGCCGGCTTTTATTTAATAACAAACAAGAAGCTGATTTCCGGATTGGATTTGTAGGCGATATTTGCCCATTGAAAAACCGGAAAGCTCATTTTTCAGAAGAAGTCCTTCAATTTTTTGAGGACTGTTCAATAATGGTGGGAAATTTTGAGGGAATCATAACAGATAAGCCACACTACCCTTTTCTTCTGAAACACACACCGGAAGTTTTTGAAGCCCTGAAAGTGATTAAACCATTGGATCAATGGATTCTTACCATCGCCAACAATCATGCGATTGATTATGGCCCGGAGGCACTAATAAACACACTTGCTAGAATTAGTGACCATAACATACGCTGGGTGGGAACGGTTGACAAGCCATCTATCGACATTCATCCCGGAATCTCTCTTACGGCATGGACTTGGTGGTTGAATGGACAAACCGATATCATACAATTGGATGATCCCGGACCTCCGGATAGCCAGGGTTTTCATATTGCCGCACCTCACTGGGGATATGAACATGAACGTAATCCAAGGCTATCTCAAAGAGAGAAACTGCCTGAGGGGTATGATATGATTGTAGGACACCATTCCCATCTGCCTCAGCCATTGGAAATCGTCTCGTCAGGTAGACCGGTTGCCTGGTCTTTAGGTAATTTTACAACCGCCAATAAACTCAGAGTTCTGGGTGAAGGTGCTATTCTCAAAGCGGGATTTATCCAGAATCACACCCCGGTACTCCATTCGATTAACTATCGAGCTATCTTACTAAACAGAAATACCCCCGGATTATGCAGCGTGACTTTAAGAGACTAACCAATGATACTTGAATTCAGACGGATCCAGGAGTGGCAAAGAGTAAAAACCATACCTGAGTTAAAAATAAATTCATTACTCAAAAGTTTTGGAAAGCATCTCCCCGGCTTTTTCCAGAGAGGTGAATGAGTTGTATTCACCATCTACATCACGTCCAAAACCAGTTTTTTCAGAATGAAAGGCTGTGCAAGCAGAAAATAGATGAAAATACCGGAGACTGACAGAGAGGAAATCAGTTTCAAATTTTAGACTGCCTCATTTCTTGTAATAATCAGGTCTGCTGCTCCAATGATTATCAGCATAATGATGAATGGGAATTAAAAAAAGTTAAACAGATCAAAAATGACAAAAGGGATAAACAGAAGAGGGAGAAATTTAACAGGTGTTTCCCCTCACTTCATAATGCTGTACACGGTCATCATACTACTTTAGAATTCTCCTTGCTTTAGCGGGGACATAGACATTCTCATAATCTTCTCCGGCAAATTGTTTAACTGCCTCCGGTGAATCAAAAAATATAATCGTCATAAACTCTACTTAATCTTCATGTGGCCTTTTTAGCAGCTGGATGCTTCTGCAGCCTTCCCCTCCCTTCACCTCGATTTCCGGAATAATCTCTTTACGGAGAAGCTCTTCATATTCAGTTGCATTTTGATGGGTTGTCCACCCGTGCCAGATTCTGGCGATCTTCATAATTATATTCTTTTACTCAAGTTCTCGTGCGGTTTACAGCTCGGGGATTATGAGTGAATAAACGCTCAAAATCTCAACACAAGCAAATAGCTTGAAGCAGAGACCGCTGCAGATACTTACGAATCAGCCTCTGTAATAAGTGTTTTGTATATTCAATAATGAAGGATTTCACTTTTTTAAAATCTTTGCATTAGGTTCCTAATGAATATTAACAACCCGTGGCATTATTTGAACAAATCTATTTTTTATTGGAGCCATTTTATTAGTATGCTTGTTGTGAATTTCTACTAGACCTGAACCGTTTTATCATGCCAACCTACGTAATTCTGTGAGCCGTTTACTATCAATCATACTTTTACTGCTTCTTGTTTCCGGATCTTATTTAATCCGGTCAGAAAATAGTTCTGAGCCCAAAGATGACGAGCAAATTGAAGAGATAGAAAAATGGGTAATGGATCCTGCTATGGCTTCGTATCTGCGAGAGTTTGAACGGGATTTTGAACACGGATTGGACAAAAACCGGATTCCGGGTGCAGCGGTGTCAATCGTGAAAGATGGCCGGGTGGTATACCAAAAAGGCTTTGGCGTGAAAGAGAAGGGAAAGCCTGAAGCCGTTAATGAACATACCGTATTCAGACTGGGAAGCGTATCCAAAGGCTTTGCTTCGGTTCTTGCGGGCGTGATCAAAGAAGAAGGGCTCCTGATGTGGGATCAGCCCGTATCCCGTTACCTTGACGAATTCAAGCTGTTTGATCCGGAGCAAACGAGTCGGGTTCAGATCAGGCACCTGCTTTCTCACACTTCGGGACTACCCCGCCATGCCTTCACAAATTTAGTCGAAGACGGACTACCGATGGACCGTATCATTCCCCAACTCTCGCAGGTTCCTTTGATCGCAATAGAGGGCGAACAAATTGCCTATCAGAATGCGACCTACTCGGTGATAGAGAAAGTGCTGGAGGTTCAAACCGAGACGGACTTTAACACGTTACTGCATGAGAAACTCTTCAAACCGCTGGAGATGAATCACTCTTCTGCAAGTTTTGACAGCATAAGCAGTTCAGCGAATAAAGCTTCACCACATCTGTTTCACTCCCCGTCACAGGGTCGGGTTCCTGTTCCCATTTCCCGAAAATACTACAATGCGGTTTCTTCAGGGGGAATCAACGCCTCTGCCTCAGATATGGGAAAGTGGTTACTGCTGCTAACCGGATACTTTCCTGAGGTGATCTCGGAAGAGACTCTTCAGGATATCTATGATCCGCTGGCAACGATCCATAACCGGAGATATAGCCGGTATTGGAACGGTGTGAATGAGTCGCACTATGGTTTGGGATGGAGAGTGCTTTTTAACCAGGAACAAAAAGTTGTCTACCACGGAGGATATGTAAACGGATATCGCAGTGAAGTCGCTTTTGCCCCTGATGAAGGGATTGGGATCAGCGTTCTCATCAATGCCAATTCAAACTATCCGTTAGAAGTGATTTCTGGTTTTTTTGAGCACTTCAGCTCAGATCCTGAATCCCCGGAAATTTTCATAAAGTAAGGGGCAGCCTTGTTTGGATAAAGATTGGATGCCGACTATCTCTGCCCTCCCATCCGGCTGAATCGTATATGTAATATCTCATGATCCGGAACTGCACACTTCTACACTTTCATCTTCAACTTTGATGAAACGATACGTATCAGGGCGATGAATTCGAACCTCAGGACATTCAACAACGCTGCCATCAGCTGATAGACACGTCATTGATTGAATATTTATCTGAACATTCCTGCACGATTCTTCCTCAACCCGTCCTAAAGAGACTGCTTTCTGGAACATGCCGGTCGGGGTATCTTCAAGGTCCACCCGAATTTGTTCTTCGGATAGCACACGATCACTCATGTTCAGATATTCCAGGTGGAGATCAAGGGACCTTACCTCGCTGTTTTGATTGATGTAAATTTCAAAGGTCCCATCACAAGGTTCAATGGCTCCATAGTTTTCAGCCTCCACTCTGAAATTCAAGCGTCCGGGATCTGTATTGGAACGGGGCTCACAGTCAGGATAAAGCGCCTTCTGATTTGAAGACTGAGAACTGCAGCCAAGGACGATGATACCACACCAAAAACAGATTGCTAAAAGCGCAATGCGTAAATAATGCATAAATATTCAGGATTGTTTTAACTCAACTTATGGGGTCCTTTTAGCCCTGTCATTACACTCATAATCTTGAATTTATTAAAAATGATAAAGAGAACATCCACGAATTAAATTGTTTCCCTTATTACTTTTGGACCGCAAACAGACGTTTCGTCTACTTCTCTCTTAGATTGTTTCTGAGCCTTCCGGATTGCGAGTCCACATTTTCAGATTGATCCGGAATCTCAATTTCGGATGCAGTCTTTCTTTTCCCTTTAACAGGTGATTCTCTCTCCTCCTTCGGTATGGATTGTAAAACAAGTTTAGAGAGCTGTTGCACCGTATTGGCAACTTCGGCTTTGTTTTTCTCAACGGATCGTTTCACAAAATATCGAATGATGGGATAGCTAAGAAGTGAGAGTACTAATCCGCCCAATATGCCCGGCCATCCATTACTAAGTACCGACGTGCTGACGGCCCCTCCCATCACTCCAAAAAGAACAGCTATCGGGAGGATCATATAGAGCTAAGATACTGCATTGTCCCATTCCAAGCCAAACATTTGACGTTTGCTCACCCGGATTCGAAATCTCTCGCCCCGCTGCTGCAATAACACACGGGTTGAGTAGATCCCCGCTTCCGTCTTGTAGTTCCATTCTGTTGTACTGGATGTTCTCTTTACTTTCGCTTTACCTTCGTGGGATCCCCAGAAATTATCCCACCAATTCAGCTCGTCGGTCGTTCCATAGATATGGTTCAGTTCTGTGACGAGCAGGTCCATTGTTTCCCTGTCCGGCTGGCGGTCCAGCCATACTTCTGTGGCAATCTCATCACGAATTACCCGCACTTTCTCCTGTAAATCGGATGATGTTGAATCCATTTCGGAAGCTGCCTGCTCAATAAGCTGGGGATCGAGCCCGGCATTGGATGCAATATGTTTCAATTCATCAATCGTCAGTCCGTTTTCACTGCTCTCTCTATCGGCAACAGATCGCTCAGCTTCAAGCTCAGCAGCACGTTTGATCAACTTTTGAACCTCTTCTTCAGAAAATATTCGATTGGCCATGCAGAATCACTGTCGGTTAATCTTAGAATCAGAATATATAAAATATTGAATCGAATGAAACTTTACGCTTGAAGAACGTTTTAGTTACTTTACAACTGTCCAAATCGATTCTCCAAATCCCCCCCCGGAGAGCCGATCAACATGCCCACCTGATAAGGTGTGGTTTTTTAACCTGGAGATGTCTCAACAGACTTAACCCTGGATGAATTGAACGAAGCCGTTCGGGAAAGCCGGGAGAGGTTATAGTGTCGTTAAAATTCAGTGGCCTGGCCACCAGTCAGCGCAGCTAAGTCAAAGTATGTTAGAAACGAATCGAAAATGCGCCCTCTTGATTTCCTATATGTTGATAATGCAACTTGCGAGTTTATTTAAGGCGTTTTTTCCAATAATCCGGTTTTCGTTTCATATGCATGATGGCAAAAACCATGATCAATTCATCCCTGTAAGTTTTGTATACAATAGAGTAGGGAAACCGATTTAAGAAAATGCGCTTTGTCTGGTGCAGATAAGGTTGACCGGCTTTTGGGAATTTTATTAAACGCTGAACCGCATCTTCAAACTCTTGAATAAAATCGTAAGAAAGCGACCGATCGAATTGTTTGTAATAATCAATGATTTTGTAAAACTCGGCCTCTGCCGCATCGTCGAATTCAAAAGTCAATTCGCTCATCTGTCGAGAAGGGCCTGAGCATTTTTCTTTACTTCACTCCAGGGCTTTGTAGAACTTTCACCCTGCTCATAGCGGTCAATACGTTTCTTTAGTTCTTCCGACCAGGCCTCCTCCGATTCAAAATCCTTCTCCGGATCAAGACTGTCGATTAGCAGATGAGCAAGTTCTGCACGTTCTTGTCTGGAAAGTTTAAGTGCCTGTTTTTTTATTTTTTCGTCAATCATAGCTGTTTCCATTCGTTCGTTTCAACTGCATTATGGTAATAAACTCGAAAAAAGAAAAATAATTTTAACAGAGGTCTAAGTTGACATAAGGCTCGGCAAAAAAGCAGTACAGTGGATTTGAAAAGTTGGTCATAGAACCAATACGTAGTTAAGCCTCGTTGGTCCAATCTTCCAGTTTAATATCCTTGATCCGTTTTAAATGACTCCTATTATTCGTAACCATCACTAAGTCGAATGAAACAGCCGTAGCACCAATTAGAAGATCAAAATCATCAATAATTTTACCGGATGTTTGTAGACGAGCTTTTTCTGAAGCATAAATGTCAAGTGCCGGAAAAATCGGCAGGATTTGAATACCGGATAAAAAGTTTTTCAGTGCTCTTTGGTTTTTCTTTTTAGCCTGACTTTTTGCAACACCAAATTTTAATTCGGCAAGACTAATTTCAGAAATAAAACAGTTCTCAGGGCCAACGTCTTCAAACTTCGATTTTAGCTCGTATAATCCCTTGATGTAGTAAATACAGATATTTGTATCCAGCAGAAACTGTTTCAAAACTCTTCAATAGTTCGGTTGAAGGTTCTGGACTCTTTGATCGTTTCAATCAATTCTTCTGCACTTTCATTTTTATCCCATCCGCCAAACGCTTTATAAAATTCCGTCTTCTCTTTTTCAACATCTTTTTTTACGGTTTTGGTAAGCCTTGAAATAAGATCAAGCTTGTTTTGTGGACTCATATTCTTTAACAGAGAAAGGTAACTGTCAATAAGTTTTGTATTTATATCTGCTGTGTTCATGATAATACCTCACTGTTTAAAGATCTCTTACGAACTGTTTTTGCTCGAACTATTCATTTTTTGAACGAGTCAATTCTTAAGTGCTTATAAAATGTAACGAAAAATCAGGACTGTACGAACTCCGGATAAAGGTGCAATTTAATGATATGCCTGGCAATATAACGTTCTGGTTAATAAGCAGCGTGGCTAAGCCTTTAATTGTAAGCAACGAATCGCAAAATTGTCCGTCCGATTGCATAACTACACATCCCTTGTAAACCGGCACTTCGGAAAGTTTTCACAGCCTAAATATGTTGATCCGGCTTTGGGTCCTCGTTTCGCCGTTCTTTCAGCCGATTGTCTAAAACAATTTCTCGGCATGTAAAATCCAACTTGATGATCGAAGGCTAATCTCAATTACTTTCTAACTTGTACAATTGTTATATTGTGGAATGACTATAACAATCGACACATCCGCTTTGCTTGCCGTACTTCTTAATGAACCACATAAGTCGATTATAGTAGCTGCAACAGAAGGGCACGATTTGCAGGCGCCGGTAAGCTTGGATGCAGAAGTTGGCAATGCACTGTCAGCAATGTTTAAAAGAGACCGACTGTCACTGGCACAAGCTCAGCAGGTATTGACGCAGTTTGCTGAAATACCAATCAAAAGAACTAAGCTCAGAATACCGGAAGCAATTGAAATGGCCAATAGGCACAATATCTATGCTTATGATGCCTATGTTTTAGATTGCGCCAGACAATACCGATCACCGCTTCTCAGCTTGGACAGCAAGCTTACGGCGATTGGAAAGAAATTGGAATTAACCCTCTTGGAGGTTTCTCAATGAAAGTATATACCTATTCCCAGGCTCGACAAAAATTGGCAAAACTGCTGGATGATGCCCGGCAGGAAGGACAGGTTCAGATCAAACGCCGAGACGGACAGACATTTATCATAAAGCCGATCGAAGAGAAAGAATCTCCACTGGATATTCCCGGGGTCTCGACAGATTTAACCCTGGATGAATTGAACGAAGCCATTCGGGAAAGTCGGGAGAGAATTTAGTGTGGCTTATAGATTGGTATCTATCCAAGTTGACTACTTTAAGTAATTGAAATGAATACATAGAGGATACTAAGAGCTACACCTCCCTCGTAAACCTACACTCCGGAAAGTTTTCACATCCCAAAAATGTTGCCCCGGCGTTGGGCCCTTTCTTCGCGGTTCTCTCGACCAGCTTTGAACCACATCTCGGACAAACTGTAGTGGAATGATGTCTTTTTCGCAGAGATCGAATATGATCTCTCTTCGTGAGCGAGGATTCATCAAGATGCTTTTGGAGTACCCGTGCAATTCGATCAACTTCTTCAGGCGAAAAAACCTGTTCCTTGAACCCTTTGATATATTTTCCCAACCGTTTTCTTATGACGTTTGCCGGCAAATCGGTTTTAAATTTACAGTCACCGACAAAGTAGATAACGGTATGAATGAAAGATTCTTTGACGTCTAAAAATTCCGAAAGAATCTTTTTCTGTCTGAAGGTCTGCTTAAGCGGATTCTGGAAGGTGTAGTTTTTGCCATAGATCGACTGTGTCCACTTTCGCTGCCTCCCTCCCCCGAATATCCAGCCCTTCTTGTTCTTTGTTTCTACAATGTACAGGCCGTATTGTGAGACAAGAAGATGATCAATTTGCGTGGTTCCGTTTTTGGACGGAATAATGATATCGTGGAATCTTCGATACTCTTTCGAATTGAGAGAAAGCCACATATAAAAAGTAGCCTTCTTTTCGCCAAGCCAGCCTCTAAATAGTTTCAATATCTTTTTAAGCATAACTCATCAAAACAACACCAATGCAATTGTTGAAATCATATGCATTTACTGTTTTAAGCGATGTGTTACTTCCCAAAAAACTAAATTTGGACAACCCTATAACGGTTTGGAGTTTAATCACTGTGCTTATATTTCTGAAAGCGATATCTCTTTAACAGATTTAAAATCTTTGGTATTAAAGGTAGCTACTTCGTGTACCCCATGTGCCAGGCCGATACTGATAATTTCAAAATCGTGAACTTTCAGTCCTTTAGGTTGATACCGATTCATCATATCCAGAAATATGGCCACTGACTCCTGCGTTGGATACACAATTTCGATGCCCTGAATGATCTCTTCGATAATCCCCAAAGCCGTTTTATTGTCCAAATTATATCCGGAAGACTTGGTTGTAACAGCAAGGAATTCAATCAGATTTTTAGAAGTGGTGATGAGTTGATCGTTTTCTTGCTCCAATATGGTTCGGGCTCTCTTGAAAAATCTCGAATCCTCATCAATTCCATAGACAAGGATATTTGTATCCACCAGAATCTTACTCATAAGCTAAAGATCGAAGGTTCTCTTCGTCCAGCTTACCTTGTAAATTTAGTGAACGAATATTTAGCCTTGTTTTCTTCGTTTTCCTTAAAGAAGAGAGATATAAGTACACTTTTTCTACATCCGTTTCGGACAGCTTGTCAATCTCTTTTTTAACTTTTTCTTTGGTAGTCATAGGATCATACTTTTAACGACATTCGTAATTTAATTAACGATGTGGAAAATTCATAAGTATTGATAGTATCAGGTGGCTAATTGCCTGGCAAATAAGCAACGCAGCTATACTACTCAAAATAAGAATTTATTATTTTTTCTCGTTTCTCAATTTCAGGTAAGAAAACGTCTAGATTCGCAAAGTCTAAATTATCAAACGTATATATTAGAGATGACTTTAAAATATCCATTGCTGTTAAGATATGGTGAGATATTTTTTCTAAATCCCAATTAATTAAAACAGAAAATTCTGTGCTATTTTCATTTTTTTTTAGATGGCGGCTTTCAACTCTCAATATTTCATTATGTGCATCTTCACAGAGCTGACCATATATACCGGCATATAGATCTTTAATACCTGCTAATTCGAAACGGTCTTTAATTTTTGTTATATCTTTATCAAAGTTAGATATGTGCTGGTCTACAGTATATTTCTGTTTTCTATATTCTTTAATTCTATTTCCGATATCGCCAAAGTTTTCAATTGTATATTGCAAATATGGATTATCTGGCTCTTCAAAAGTTACCTGCAACTTTTTGATTTTCTGCCTAAAATGATTCGATGTCAATACATATTGATAGTTTTCATGCTTACATAAATTTAAAAGTTCAACGTAGGCTTCTAATATACTTCTCAATATTGGCGGGATTGCAATTAGATTATCAGTTTCAGCTAAACTTATAATTGCATCTGTATATTGAATAATTGAGGAACAAAAAGATGCTATGTACAAGTCGGTAGCATCATTGTTGATATTTTCTTGACTTGCTATAGATTTAGTAGCTATATCAACGATTTCTTTTAAATTCTTGATGAGATCTTCTTTCTTCATCTTTTCCAAATATTTTAGTAAAGCAAACGATCTGCGGTTTAATCGACTTGGCCTTATTGGCTGGTAATTTAATTAAAACTCAGAATTTCTTTTAGCCAGTGAATTTTGAACAGACAAACAGCGGCCAAGTCCGCGTTAAAACCGTTGTTAGCAGGCAATCATCGGACCTTAATTAAGGTTTTCTTGAATTTTACTATGTATATAATCTTTGTTTAAAGGTTCTGTATAATCAACTTCAATTAACTTAACATTTAGTTCTTTGCATAAATCTTTCTTCTTCGCATCCCTCTCTCTTAATTCTTCGAGTGCTTTTTTACCACCCCATGCTTTAACTGGATGAAAGTGTTGCTGTCCTTGATATTCAATTCCCAATTTTAATTCAGGAATATAAATATCTAATTCTAAGCCATCTAACCATCCGGGACGGTGATGTCTTAAAATTTCATTTTTCGGAAATATCCTTTGGACAATTTTGGTTAAAATAGTTTCACTTACATTTCCTTCCCCAATTTTTCTAAATCCAAATTCCTCTCGTGTGATATTTTCAATTTTCTTGTTGATACTTTTTTTGAGCTTTGATATTTCCTTTTGACAAACCTGAATTTTATCAGACATTGGAGAAACTTCATCTTCAATTTGATTATTTATCCATTCTTGTTTTCTCTTAATTTTATCAACCTTTTCAATAAGATCATCTGGCGTATAATTTTCGATGTAATTTGAATCACGAATACCAATCCGAAATGCGGTTTGTTTGATATACCAACCAAAATATTGTTTGAAATTTCCTCCATACATCTCATGACAAAACCGCAATGAAGGTGTTGCCATGTTACATCGATGACAAAGCTTTTTCTTAAATCGTAATAGTTTTGACAAGTCAGTTTTTAAAGAAGCTTTGCTAATTCCATTTGGGAAGAGATGACTTGACAGAGGTGAAGCCACTTTTTCATCAGACCAATTGTTCTTTGATTCATATTGAACCAATTTGAAAGAGTTATTCACAGCTTCATAGCTACATTCGCAAAAGTAGATCTCTTCACTGGGTGCAGATGAAAACATGAAGAAAGCACCATAGTGATTAGGATAATGAACAAATTTTAGAGGTAGATCTTCTTCAACAACTGGCGAATACAGAGCAACGTCAGGAAGCTTGCCTTTATTTGGTTTAATTCTTTTAGTTGATTTTGACATAGTATCAATTATCTATGTTTCCAAGTGTCAGAGATAACTTTATTTTGTTATTCAGCTAAATTATGAAGAATTCCATCGGCACTTCCAAAACTGGGATTTTTAAACTGAATTTCTGCATTAAAAACTTTTAGACTTATCTCGTTTAAAATGCTTTCATGTAGATTCAACAAGGTTTCAACTTCCCTATAGTTTGGAGTATAATCATAAATAGTTTTTTTCGGTTTCTTATCTAAATGAGCATAATATTGATCTCTTAATCCTCGAAGTTTGTCAATAATGATTTGAAATTCTTGACGATTGTAATTTTCATTCATTTGGGAAATGTCTTCTTTAGTAAGAAATTTGTTCCATTCTGAATTCGAATAGTTTTTCATTAGCTTGTCTATCAGTTTTTCTATTGAGTAGTGGTCATTTGACTTGCCGTATATCTTACACAACTCAAGGACAGACATTACCCAAAAAGCGAATCTCACTTTTCAAATAAAACTACTTTTATCAACAATATTCTTTTCTTGATCTGAAGCAGGATTATTTAAGTACTTAGAATCTAAGAAGAATAGATATGCCTTGTATTGAATTATATGTCGCTTTTCAATCTCTTTTTTTAAGTCTGCCTTTGTTTTCATGGTGACTTGCCTGCTAACGGCCCAGCGTTTAAGCGGTTTTAACAAGATGATTTGTAATAACGGCAATAACGACCAAAAACCTCTAAGTGGCAAGCCCTGCTACGTTAAAATCCGCTTGAAACGCTTGTTAACCATCCTGCCAACAAAACAATAAATTTGCAACTTATTTGCAATTTTCTGCGTTATCTATGTAGATTGTCTGAATCTGATAGCATAAACTGCAATAAATATTCAAAGAACTAAGCAATGTTAATCGAATTTAGTGTCAAAAATTTTCTGTCCTTTAGAGACTTGAATAAGCTCTCAATGGTCGGAGTTAAGGCTTTCAAGGAACATGAAAGTACCAATACATTTCCGATTGGGCATGACCTTAAACTATTGAAATCCTCTGGTATCTACGGTAATAATGCAAGTGGAAAGAGCAATTTGCTTGATTCAGTAGATTTTATGAAATGGTTGGTACTTAACTCCTTTAGGGATGCATTGGTTGAAGATGAGAACAAAAGTATTCCTTTAAAAAAATTCAAACTAAGCGAAGAATCAGATGAGATACCAAGTGAATTTGAAATAGTCTTTATTAAAGGTGATAAAAAGTATAGGTACGGCTTTGAACTGGATTATGATAGAGTTGTGAGTGAGTGGCTATATCATACAACATCTAAAGAAGTGCCATTGTTTACTCGAAGTGATGACGAGTTCTACATAAATAAGTCTTCGTTTGACGAAGGGACTAAATTAGAAGATAAGACAAAGAAAAATGTTTTGTTTTTAACATTAGTCGCACAGTTTAATGGAGAGATATCAAATACAGTTGTGGAGTGGTTTAAAGACCTGAAAATTATTAGTGGTATTCATGATTACAGATATAAAAAGTATACTATAGATAAGATAAAGAATGATGGCAAATTCCGTGCTTGGGCATCAAATTTTATTCAGTTTCTTGAAATTGTAGATTTAGATACAAGTGAAGAAGAGGTTGGAAAAATTAACATTGATGAAATTAAAGACAAAGAAGTAGGGGAAGAAGTAATTGACCTTTTCACTAGTCTTCAAAAGTTTTTAGAAAAAAAACCAAAACAAGATAGACTAACTACATGGCATAGAAAGTTTAATCGAGAGAATGTTTTTACTGAAACGGTTCCATTTGATTTTCTAAAAGAAGAATCCGAGGGGACAAAGAAATTTATTTATTTACTTGGGCCATGGTACGATGTTTTAAAAAATGGTAAGGTTCTATTTGTAGATGAGATTGATTCAAGATTACACAGTTTGCTTACTATTAAGTTAGTTGAACTTTTTCATGAGTTTAATAAAAAAAATGCGCAATTAATTTTTGCTTCTCACGACACTAATCTCATGGATAAAGATATTTTTAGAAGAGATCAAATTTGGTTTGTAGAGAAAAACCAATTTGGTGCTTCTGAACTTTATTCGCTCTCAGATTTTAAAAGTGCAAGAGTTAGGAAAAAAACAGCATTTGAGAAGAACTACAAAGAAGGTAAGTATGGCGCTATCCCATATATTGAAAGTGAAAGTAAATTAGCTGAGATATTACATGGGGAAGAAGAAAAAGTTTAAATCGAAGAAAATCCATGAATATCAAAGGAAGAGGGGTAATAGACCTGATCTTCCTTCAGTAAGAAAACGAAATATCGTTTTAAGCTATAGATATTTTGATAGATCGCAAGGACAAAATTTTAAAGATTGGGAAACAAACGAAATTTTATCTTTGGCTACTGATAAATTGGCAAACTTATGCCAACTAACGGTTCATGAAGCTACTCAACAGCAAATTGTAAAGGAATATACTCAAGTAGATTTTCCTCCAAATTCCAATTTTACACATCCACGTCAAGTCCCTAAGGGTATAAATTGGTGCTCAATGCATATACAAGGCAAAGAATGTGTAATTGGTTTTTTTGAAGAAAACATTTTCAATATTGTTTTTCTTGATATGAATCATGAATTCTGGCCGTCAAAAAAATAATCTATCCAAATCGTAGGTTTTTTCTAGGTGGTTAACATAAAGGATTGTATCGGAAGTGCTGGCAATATAGGCAAACGGAGCATTTGGGCAAAAGTCCGAGCACTTCGGATACAATCTTGTTGAGCTGAACCGCGTAGCGGAATCGTGCTATGGGACTTGTATAGGTGCCACCGCACTTGCAGGAGTTGTGTATTGGCTGGGAAATCGTGAAAAATGGCTACTGTGAAGAGTTTTG
>Ga0208112_100761_pt1 | contig 18618 bp, 19 predicted proteins | sample HotLakConsoUCCLE_FD_184736 | JGI IMG/M metagenome (GOLD analysis project Ga0208112, IMG submission 184736) | Hypersaline microbial mat communities from Hot Lake, Washington, USA - Hot Lake Consortium UCC-LE (SPAdes) (version 2) ... | reverse complement strand
ACGGCCGATGGCGAGCATCTGCTGCTCGCCCCCCGACAGCTGGAAACCGTAGTTCGAGCGCCTCTGGCCGAGGCGCGGAAACGCCTCGTAGATCCGCGCCTCGCTCCATCCCGCCGGGCCCGGGCGCGCGGTGGCGCGCAGGTTCTCGCTGACGGTCAGCGACGGAAATACCATGCGGCCCTCCGGCACGAGGCCAAGGCCCGCCTGCGCGATGCGGTAGGATGGCGCGCCGGTCAGATCCTCTCCATGCACCCGGACATGACCAGCCGTCGGCCTCAGCATGCCCATCAGGCAGCGAATGGTGGTGGTCTTGCCCATCCCGTTCCGGCCCATCAGGCTGCAGACCTCGCCGGCGGCAAGGTCCATGTCGATGCCGAACAGAACCTCGGCACCGTCATAGCCGGCATGCAGCCCGGAAATGGAGATCAGGGTCAACGGCGTCCCTCCCCGAGATAGGCCGCCCGGGCGGCCGGGTCATTCCGCACCATGTCCGGTGTGCCCTGGGATACGATCGCCCCCTCGACAAGCACCGAGACGGTGTCGGCCAGTTGAAAGATCGCGTCCATGTCATGTTCGACCATCAGCATCGGAATGCTGGCGCGCAACTCGCGCAGCAACTCGATCAGCATGGCGCTTTCCGATCGCCCCAGCCCCGCCATGGGTTCGTCCAGAAGCAGGAATTTCGGGTCGCCCGCCAGCGCGATGGCAAGCTCCAGCAGGCGCCGTTCGCCATGCGAAAGATCCGCGGCCACCACGTCGGCCCGGTTGGCAAGACGGATGCGCTCCAGCGTATCCCGGGCAATGGCGTTCAGCGCGGGATCGGCCGAGGCATTCCGGAAAAACCGCATGCTGGAGCCGGCCTTGGCCTGGGCTGCAAGCGCGACGTTCTCCAGCACGCTGAAACTGGGCAGGATCGAGGTGATCTGGAACGTGCGGCCCAGGCCGGCCTGGATCCGCCGCCACACCGGCATATGCGTCACGTCCTGCCCGTCGAAGAGCAGTTTCCCGGAATCCGGCCGCAGGACGCCGGAAATCTGGTGGATCAGGGTTGTCTTGCCCGCACCGTTGGGGCCGATCAGGGCGTGGCACTGGCCCGAATCCACCGAGAGCGAGATGTCCCTGCTCACCCGGACCGCGCCGAAGCTCTTGTTCAACGCGACGATTTCCAGAACGCTCATGTGTGGTGTGCCCCCGGTTCGCGCGGGTCCAGAAGCTTGCTGAGCCCGCCCTTGGCATAAAGGACCAGCAGCACCAGCAGCGGGCCATAGATCAGCCGCCACTCATGCAGGATGGAACCCAGCACCTCCTCCATGATGACCACGAAGAAGGCGCCCAGGATCGCGCCGTTCCGGGTGCCCAGCCCCCCGAGCACGATCATCACCAGCAGGTCGCCGGAGCGCTGCCAGGTGGACAGCGCGGGGCTCACGAATTCCGCGTGCTGCGTCATCAGAACGCCCGCCGTTGCCGCGATCATGCCGGCGATGACATAGGCCGTGAGGCGGAAGCGGAAGACCGAGTATCCCATGACCTCGGCGCGTTCGGGATTGTCGCGCGCGCCCCGCAGCACGCGTCCGAAGCGCGAGCCCACCAGGCGGTTCACGCCCCACCACACCAGGAACAGCGTGCCGAGAACCACGAAGTAGAGCTGCCCGCCGTTCTGGACCAGGTCGCTGCCGAAAAGCGTGCCGAGCGACCACAGCGTGAGCCCGTCATCACCGCCATAGGCGGCCAGCGAGGTCAGGGTGAAATAGGTCATCTGCCCGAAGGCCAGCGTGATCATCAGGAAATAGACGCCGCTCGTTCTCAGCGCCAGCGCACCCGTTACCAGCGCGAACAGGCCGGACACGGTCAGCGCGACCGCGAGAAGCAACAGGATATCCTCGATTCCGCTTTCCAGCCCGATCGCGGCCGCGTAGGCCCCCAGGGCGACGAAGGCCGCATGCCCGAGGCTGACCATCCCGCCCTGCCCGACCAGCAGGTCGAGCGAAATCGCCGCGATGGCCAACAGCATCGCCTTGAGCAGCAGCGTGGTCAGGTATTCGCCGCCCACGACCGGCAGCAGAAACGGTGCCGCCAGCAGCACGCCGAACAGAACTGCCGACACGATTTGCGTCCGGATCGACGGCATCACGCAACCCCCTTTGCCGGCAGAAGGCCGCGCGGCCGGACCACGAGTATGGCAGCCATCAGGATATAGACCAGCATGGAGGCCAGCGCCGGGCCGGCCTGGTTGGCGATCGACGGCCCGAACACCAGATCCAGCCCCGCCGTGGCGAGGGTGCGGCCCATCGTGTCCAGCAGGCCCACCAGCAGCGCCGCGATGAAGGCCCCCCGGATCGACCCGATGCCCCCGATGATGATGACCACGAAGGTCAGGATCAGGATGTTGTCGCCCATCCCCGGCTCTATGGCGAAGATCGGCGCGGCGATGATCCCGGCCAGCCCCGCCAGCATCGCGCCCACGCCGAACACGATCATGAACAGCCGTTCGATATTGACCCCCAGCGCCGACACCATCTCGGGCGTGGTGGCCCCGGCGCGGATCAGCATCCCCACCTTGGTCCGGGTCACCGCGAGAAACAGCAGCACCGCCACGACGAGGCCCACGAGGATGGTCACGAAGCGGTAGACCGGGTAGCGCAGGTTTTCCGTCAACTGCACGGAGCCCGACAGGATCTCCGGCAGCTCGAGCGTCAGGGTCGCCGGCCCGAAAAGCACCTTGGCCAGTTCGTTCAGGAAGATGATGATCCCGAACGTGGCCAGGACCTGGTCCAGGTGACTGCGCCGGTAGAGATGTCGAAACACGAAGCTCTCGAGCAGCAGCCCGAGGACCAGGGCGGACACCATCGCCAGAACGACGGCGAGAAAGAAGTTCCCGGTAAGCCCGAGAAAGGCGAAGGCCAGATAGGCCCCGACCATGTATTGCACGCCATGCGCAAGATTGATGAACCCCATGACCCCGAACACCAGAGTCAGGCCCGCCGCGATCAGGAACAGCAGAAAACCGTATTGCAACCCGTTGAGGGTCTGGATGAGGAGAAGCGTCATCGACATCTGGGGAACCTTTCAGGGCGTCCGGCACCTTCGCCCCGCCTTGCGGGGCGAAGGCAGGCGGCTTCACATCTTGCAGTCCTGATGGAAGCTGTCGGCGTAATCCGTGGTGATCGTCTGCTCCACGGAGGTCCAGAACTTGCCGTCCTCGCGCTTCTCGACCTTCAGCATGTGGAAATCCTGCACCGGATAATGATTGTTGCTGAAGGAGAAATCGCCCCGCAGCGAGGTGAAGTCCGCCGCGCGCAGAGCCTCGCGCAGGGCGTCCTTGTCCTCCAGATCGCCGCCGGTCTTCGTCACCGCGCTGTCGATCAGCATCGCGGCATCATAGGCCTGCATCGCGTAGGATCCGGGGATATAGCCGAATTTCTCCTCGAAGGAGGCAACGAAGGCCTGGTTGGCCTCGCCCTCGTAATCCGGCGCCCAGGAGCCGGCGGAGAGGAAATCCACCGCCGCATCCTGCTGTCCGGGCAGCGTGGTCTCGTCGGTGGTGAAGACCGACAGGAAGGCGATGCTCTCGGACAGGCCCGCCGCCTCGAACTGCTTGACCAGGCGCACGCCCATGCCGCCGGGCATGAAGGTGAACACCGCATCGGCCCCCGATGTGGCGATCCGGGCCAGCTCGGCCGAGAAATCCTGGTGGCCCAACGGCGTGTAGACCTCGTCCACCAGCGTGCCCTCGAAGGTCTGCTTGAACCCTTCGATGTTGTCGCGGCCCGCCTGGTAGTTGGGCACCATGGCGAAAACCTTCTCGAAATTCTGCTCGTTGGCGATGATGCCGCTGACCTCGGCGTTCTGGTTGTTCTGGTAGGAGGTGACGAAGAAGAACGGGTTGCAATTGCGCCCGGCGAAGGTGGACGGCCCCGCATTGGGGCTGATCAGGAACGTCTCGGACTGCACCACCGGCTTGAAGATCGCCTGGAGCATGTTCGAGAAGACCGTGCCCACGACGAAATCGACCTCTTCGCGCTCGACGAGGGACGTGGCCTTGAGCAGGGCGACATCGGGCTTCAGTTCGTCATCCTCGACGATCAGCTCGACACTCTTGCCGCCCAGCATCCCCTGGTTCTGCTCCACCGCCAGCTGGAAGCCGTCGACGATCTGCTGCCCCAGCGCGGCGGGTGGCCCCGACAGGGTCACCACGATGCCGACCTTCATGTCCTCGGCAAGGCTCGCCGTCGCGATGCCGGCGCCCAGAGCGATCCCCGCGCCGAGCCGGGCGAACGTAGGTTTCCATTCCGTTTTCATGTTCCAGTTTCCCTGTTCTGTTTCGTTGGTCTTTGCCCGGGGCCATGTGCCCGGGGCGACTTACGGGCGCCCTTGTCGCGGGCGGGCAGCCCGATCCGGGCCGCTATCCCGCCTTCTTGACGGCGAAACCGGCGGTTTTCGCGTAGCCTTCCACGATCGCCTTGCGCTCTGCGTGGCTGAGAACATCGTCGATATTGTCGAAACCCGCCGGGCTCAGCTTCTCGACCTCGTCGATCACCCGCTCGGGCCCGCCCTTGCGGTTGATGCGCACGACTTCGGCGGTCGCCGGAAGCCGCTCCTTCTCGTAGCGGTAAAGCGCCTCGCGCGGGTGCTCGGACAGGGCGAGGTTCTCGGCCAGGCAACGCGCGTCCAGAATGGCCTGCGCCGCGCCGTTGGACCCGACCGGATACATCGGATGGGCTGCATCGCCCAGAAGCGTCACCCGGCCATGCGTCCAGCGCGGCAGCGGATCGCGATCCGCCATGGGGTATTCATAGATCGCGTCGGTCGCCCGTGCCAGCGCCTCCAGGTCGATCCCGGGCACATGGAACCGCCGCATGTAGGGCAGCACCTTGGACAGCGCCGCACGCTTGGACCAGCTTTCGGCCGGGGGCGGAGAGACGGAGGCGTCCGCCACCCGCACATTGACGACCCAGTTCATCAACTGCCTGCCGTCCTTCGGCGGCGAGATCGGATACAGGACCAGCTTGGCGCCCAGCCCGCCGGCGATGGCCATCGTGTGGCCGTCCTCCCAGCTGGGCCATTCGGCGGCACCGCGCCACATCACGACGCCAGTCCAGCTGGGCCTGCCCTCGGCCGGATAGAATTGACGACGACCGACGCTGTGAATGCCATCGGCGCAGATCAGCGCCTCGGCGCGGAAAGTGCGCGACGAACAGCCATCCAGCGCATCGGTGAAATGGGCGCTCACCCCGCTTTCATCCTGCACGAATCCGCCAAGCCGAAGCCCGGTCCGCACCGCCTCGGGCCCCATGCGCTCGATCACCGCGTCGAACAGCACCTTCTGCAATCGGCCGCGATGGATCGAGAATTGCGGATAGGCATGGCCGGCGTGAACGCCGCGCAATTCCGACCATACCTCCTGCCCCGTCCGGGTCAGGTAGCGCAGTTCGCGGGTGCGCAGGCCGACTTCGTCGAGGCGATCGAGCAGCCCGAGCCCCGCAAGCTCGGCGATGGAATGGGGAAGCGTGTTGATCCCCACCCCGACCTCGCGGATCTCGCTGGCCTGCTCGACGACCGTCGCCTCCATTCCGCGCTGATGCAGCATCAGCGCCAAGGTCAGCCCACCGATTCCACCGCCTGAAATCAGGATGCTCATGCGCCGTCTCCCTCCTCCGGCGGCGGCAGGAAATCGATCGCATGCGCAGCCGACACGGCGACGATCTCTGCCGGATCCGCGTCCGGCCCCAGGTTGTGCAGCGCCCAGAACAGATCGTAGAGGCGCAGGGACGGGGTGACCCAGAACAGCGTCTTGATCGTCTGGTCGGACTTGTTGAAGATCCCGTGCGGTATGCCGCGCGGCAGTTTCACCAGGTCGCCCGGCTCCGCGATCGCCTCCTCGCCATCCAGCAGGAAATCGAAGCGGCCTTCGAGGATATAGAGGAATTCATCCTGGTCCGGATGGATATGCGGCGGCACGAAGGTGCCCGGCGGCAGGCTGGCATGCCAGCTGAAGCTGTCCTTCGTCAGCTGTTTCGGCACATAGGTCTGGCCGAGTATGTTCCAGCTTATGGACTGGAGCCCCTCGCGGGCCTTCACGATTCCCGGTTCCATCGCTGTCATTTCGTGATCTTCCTTCAACTGGTGCAGGCTGTGCCCGGGTCGGAACGCATCAGACGCCCGACCGGGCCAGGTCCGCCACAAGGCGGCGACATGGTCCTGTGAAGACTGCGGCGCGGATCAGGCCGCGTCCGGCGGGGGCAGGAAATCCACCTCGTGCAAGGCCGACAGCCGCACCAGTTCCGCAGGATCGGTGACGCCATCCAGCGCGATGAAGAGATCGTAGAGCCTGCGGGACGGGGCGACGCCGAAAACGCACAGCGCCGTGCTGCCCGTGCGGTTGAAGATCCCGTGCGCGATGCCGCGCGGCATGCGGACGGTATCGCCGGGCCCGGCCTTGACGACGTCTTCGCCGAACTCGACTTCCAGGTCGCCTTCGATCATGTAGATCCATTCGTCCTGCGTGGGATGGATATGCGGGGGCACGAAAGTGCCGGCGGGGATGGTCGCGTGCCAGAGAAAGGCGTCCTCGCTCCAAAGCTTGGGCACATAGGTATGCCCGACCACGTTCCACGAATGATCGCTCAGGCCGGACTGGGCGGCGGTGATTCCCGGTTGCATGCGCTGGTCTCTCCCCTTGGCTGTTATTGTGCATGCAACATGCACCAAAGGCCCGCGAAGCTTTGTCCAAAAAACGAACCCCAGTGACTCCGCGCCGAAACCACGACGGCCGAACCCTTGCAAAAATGCCCGGCTTGGTCTTCGCTCATGGTCGTTTACGCACCGGCGACGGGTGCAAGCCGAAGGGGAGGCCATGACCGCAGAGACGCCCATTCCTGCGCGGGAGTATTTCCGAGCGCATTCCCTGTTGCGGACCGACGACCTGGACGAAGCGCGTCACAGTGTTTCGAAGCGTTTCTGCGATCACCGGCTGGATCTGTGCGGGCGCAGCGCGAAGCTGTCCGTCCGGCACAACGCGGTGGCCGGCCGCCACCTCTCGGTCAACTACCTGTCCTACGGATCCGAAGTGACGGTGGACCCGGGAGAATTGGGCAGTTTCTACCTGCTGCACCTGCCGCTTTCGGGCAAGGCGCTGGTGCAGCATCGCGGAGACGAGGTGGTCGCCGGTCTCGGCAAGGCGACCATACTGAACCCCGACCGCCCGGCGCGGCTGCGCTGGGGCGCGGATTGCCGGCAACTCCTGTTCCAGATCGACAAGGCGTATCTCGAAGCGGTGGCGCAGGTCCTGACCGGTGCGCCGCTCCCCGGGCCTGTCCGCTTCGACACCGAGCTCGATCTGTCCACTCCCCGGGGCAACCGCTTGCACAAGATGATGCGCGCCTGCGCCGGCGCGATCGAAGGGGGGCTTTTGTTCAGGGGCCCGCTGGGCAGCAGCGACTTGCGCGCCGAAGACGACCTGGTGCACGCTCTGCTGACCTGCCAGCGCAGCAATATATATCATGTGATCGAAAGGGCCGACACGCGGGCGCGCCCCCGGGAAATCCGCCTTGCGCTGGAGTTCATCCATGCACGCCTGGACGAGCAGATCACGCTGCAAGACATCGCCAAGGCTGCCGGGGTCAACATCCGGACGTTGCAGAAGGGATTTCGCCGCCATCTCGGACTGACGCCGACACAGGTGCTGCGGGACGCGCGGCTCGACGCGGCGCATTATCTTCTGCTGTCCCGCAAGGACCCGCCCACCGTGACGGCGGCCGCCTATTCCTGCGGCTTCTCGCATCTCGGTCGCTTTTCTCGGGACTACAGGGATCGGTTCGGTCATCCCCCCAGCGAAACGCGACGCATCAGAGAGGCATAAGGCGCTCCGGGTCCGGTTTGCCTGGACCTTGCCGACACACGATGACCTGCCGCGGGGTTTTTCCTCCACCGTCGGCTCGGTCACCGACCGGTGAACTCTCAACCGGATGCGTGCAGCGGCGAGCGTGATGGGAGCGAGGAAGCTGGCGGCGGGTTTCTCGTATCGGGTAACGATGGCCCTGTAGGGCTCAGCATGGAGAAGAACCGCGCGATCCGGTTGCGCCGTCGACAGGCCTCCCGGTCCAGAAGCGGGGTGGGACCTGCGCGGGACGGGGCGGATGACGGCCCTGGCGCCGATGTCGGCACGGCGATCGCGCAGGCGGTTGCTGCCATGGGCGGCGTGGGCCGGCAGGCTCTGTCCCGGCCCGACGGTGCCCGGCATGTCGTCGGCCGAGCGCCCGCATCTGGGCTACCGCAACCAGGGCAGGCACCCCTGTCGAAACCGCCGCATGATCATGTCCACCCTCAGGGGCGCACTCCAGGGAACAGGTCAACATTGATGGGGTGGATGCCCCCGCCCGACGGCATCGCGATGTGCCAGAATGGTGATACTGAAGTCACCATAGAAAGAGGAGGCATCCATGCATGAGGTTAGCATCGTCGGCGTCGACCTGGCAAAGCAGGTCTTTCAGGTTCACGGCGCTGCGGCGGACGGGCGGGTGCTGTTCCGCAAGAAATTGTCACGCCCGCAGTTCGTGCAATTCATGGCGGCCCTTGCTCGTGCGGTCAATGCCGACGAAGAGGTAGAGCTTGCCCTCTGCGGTCTGAACCTCGGCGATGTCGATGTGGAAGAAGCCGATCGGGTAGCGCTTGAACTTCTGGCGCTTCGGCTTGTCGCCGCCGACGTCCGGCAGGCGCGAGATGCCATGCCGTTGCAGGCAGCGGTGAAGCGCTGATCGCGTGAGGTGTGGGATCGAAGGCTGAAGTGCATAGAGACAGTCATCGAGAGGCAGCAGCGTATGGCGCCGAAAGGCGACGATCATGGCCTCCTCTTCCTCGGTCAGGACCGTCGAGCGCGGTTCCTTCGGCCCGGTCTTCATGTCCTCGACCGTCGCGCGCTTGCGCCACTTCGCCATCGTCTTGGGATTGATACCAAGCTCCCGACTCAGTTGCGCGAGCGAAGCCTGCGATCGCTGTATTGCAGCTCTGACGGCGGGCGTGGTCGTGGTGCAGCCGTGACGAACTTGTCCCATAGTGCTTCCTTCCATTCCTGCGAAATGATCACACCATCAAACCGTGGGATCAAACACCTAGGGTCAGGTCCACGCTCTCGTCCGCGATGCTGTTGCGCAGCACCCCGAGGTTGTCGCCGTAATGGAGGTGATTTGCCATGCGCCGCCCCTGCCGCCTCGCGTCCCGTTGTCGGGCCGTCCCGGTTTACGCAGAGTTCAGGCCGAGGCGCGGCGGCAAAGGCAAACGGAAACGGGCCGAAGCAGGGTGGGTCGAGACCCACCCTACGGGCGCGGCGCGGATCAGAGGATCTTCTGCCCGGTCTTCTCCCAGTCCTTGAGGAACTGGTCGAGCCCCTTGTCGGTCAGAACATGATTGGCCATCGCCTTGATCACCGCCGGCGGCGCGGTGGCCACGTCGGCGCCGATCTTGGCGCAGTCGCTCATGTGGTTGGCGCTGCGGATGGAGGCCGCGAGCACCTGAGTGTCGAAGCCGTAATTGTCGTAGATCTGGCGGATATCGGCGATCAGCTCCATCCCGTCCAGGTTGAGGTCGTCCAGCCGCCCGATGAAGGGCGAGATGAAGGTGGCGCCGGCCTTGGCCGCCAGCAGCGCCTGGTTGGCCGAGAAGCACAGCGTCACGTTCACCATCCGGCCCTCGCCCGAGAGCACCTTGCAGGCCTTGAGCCCGTCCCAGGTGAGCGGCACCTTGATGGCGATGTTCCCGGCGATCTTCGCCAGTTCGCGGCCCTCGGCGATCATGCCCTCGGCATCGAGCGCCACGGTCTCGGCGCTGACGGGGCCGGGGATCATGCTGCAGATCTCTGCGGTGACCTCGCGGATGTCGCGGCCCGATTTCATGATCAGCGAGGGGTTGGTGGTGACGCCGTCCACCATCCCCAGCGCGTGCAGCTCGGCGATGGCGTCGATCTCGGCGGTGTCTACGAAGAATTTCATGGCGCGGTCCTCTGATGGCTTGGCCTTGGCTTGCCTTGCGTTTACTCCAAGATCCGAGATGCCGAAACCCCGGACACGCCCAGACCAGGACGGCCCCGCCTTCTTCGACGAGGGGGCGGAGGTGGCCGTGCTGACCACCCAGCCGCTGGACCGGATGCTGAGCTACCTCGCGCCCGAGGGCGGCTGCCGCGAGGGCGCCTTCGTCGAGGTGCCGCTGGGCCCGCGCCGGGTGGTGGGCGTGGTCTGGGGGCCGGGGCAGGGCGGTATCGCCCGGGCGAAGCTGCGGGCGGTGGCGCGGGTGCTGGACGCGGCGCCGATGCGGGCGGAGCTGCGCGCGTTCCTGCTGCGCGCCGGCGAGTACACGCTGACGCCGCCGACCGCCATGCTGCGGCTGGCCACCCGCGCGCCGGGGCTGGGCGATCCGCCCTCGATGCGCAAGCTCTACCGTGCCACCGGGCGCGAGCCCGACAGGATGACCGAGGCGCGCGCCCGTGTGCTGGAGGTGCTGGAGGCGCAGGAGGGGCTGACGCTGAAGGAGCTGTCGGATGCGGCTGGCGCCTCGGCCTCGGTGATCAAGGGGCTGGTGGCGCAGGGCGTGGCCGAGGAGGTGGACACGCCCCGCGACACGCCCTTCCCGCGGCTCGATCCGGCCCGGCCCGGCAAGCCGCTGGCGCCCGACCAGGAGGCCGGCGCGGCGCGGCTGCGCGAGGCGGTCGCCGCGGGCGGATACGGGACGATGCTGCTCAAGGGTGTGACGGGTTCGGGCAAGACGGAGGTCTACCTGGAGGCTGTGGCCGCATGCCTGGCGCGCGGAAGGCAGGCGCTGGTGCTGCTGCCCGAGATCGCTCTGACGGCGGAATTCCTGACCCGGGTGGAGGCACGTTTCGGCGCGCGGCCGGCGGAATGGCATTCCGGGGTGACGATGACCGAACGCCGCCGGGTCTGGAAGATGGTGGGCGCCGGCGGGGCGCAGCTTGTGGTGGGCGCGCGCTCGGCGCTGTTTCTGCCGTTCCGCGATCTCGGGCTGATCGTGGTCGATGAAGAGCACGACACCTCCTACAAGCAGGAGGACGGGGTGCTTTACAATGCGCGCGACATGGCGGTGTTGCGCGCCTCGATCTGCGCTGCGCAGGTGGTGCTGGCCTCGGCCACGCCCTCGCTGGAAAGCTGGGCCAATGCGGAGGCGGGCAAGTACGGGCGCATCGACCTGCCCTCGCGCTTTGGCGCGGCGGTGATGCCGCGGCTTGCCGCGATCGACATGCGGGCCGAGGATCTGCCTTCGGGGCGGTGGGTTTCACCCACCCTACGGGCCGCCGTGGCGGCGCGGATCGCCGCCGGCGAGCAGGCGCTGCTGTTCCTGAACCGCCGCGGCTATGCGCCGGTGACGATCTGCCGGGCCTGCGGGCATCAGGTGGGTTGCGATCACTGCGACGCCCGCATGGTCGAGCACCGCTTTCTCAAACGGCTGGTCTGCCACCAGTGCGGCGAGACCAAGCCCATGCCCGAGGCCTGCCCCTCCTGCGGCGCGGAGGGCCGCATGGCGCCGGTGGGCCCCGGGGTCGAGCGGTTGGCCGAGGAGGCGGCGGCGCTGTTTCCGGAGGCGCGGCTGGCGGTGTTGAGCTCGGATCTCTTCGGCTCGGCCCGCGCGCTCAAGGCCGAGATCGAGGCGATCGCGGCGGGCGGCGCGGATATCGTCGTGGGCACGCAGCTGGTGGCCAAGGGCCACAATTTCCCGCTGCTCACCCTGGTCGGAGTGATCGATGCCGATCTCGGGCTCCAGGGCTCGGATCTGCGGGCGGCGGAGCGCACTTTCCAGCTGATGCGGCAGGTCGCGGGGCGCGCGGGACGGGCCGAGAAACCGGGCGAAGCGCTGCTGCAGACCTTCCAGCCCGAGCATCCCGTGATCCGTGCGATCCTGTCGGGCGACGAGGAGGGGTTCTGGCGCGCCGAGGCGGCGGAGCGGCAGCAGGCGGGAGTGCCGCCCTATGGCCGATTGGCGGGGATCGTGATCTCCTCGCCCGACATGCAGGCGGCCTTCGACCTGGGCAACGCGCTGGCGCGGGCGGATGCGCCGCTGCGCCGGGCAGGCGCGCAGGTCTTCGGCCCCGCCCCTGCACCCATCGCGCGGATCCGCGGGCGGCATCGGGTGCGGCTGCTGGTGAAGGCGGGCAAGGGCGTGGCGCTGCAACCCGCGCTGGCGGGCTGGATCGGGCAGTTCCCGCTGCGGGGTGACATCCGCCTTGCGGTGGATATCGACCCGCAGAGCTTTTTCTGACGAGGCGCGGCCGAGCGACCCGGGTCGGGCCGTCGCACGGCTTGGCCGCGAGGACCGCATGGCCCGGAACTCGAAAAAACCCACCACCTACAACTTTCTGTTTCACGGATGTCGAACACTGCAAAACTCGAACGTCCTTGGGGTATCGAAACCTCGAATGTTGAAGGAGTGAGCATGGTTTTCGAAGTTACCCCCCTCTATGCGCTGCCGGTGGCGGCGATCTATCTGGTCCTGTGGTTCCGGGTGTCCTCGGTGCGCTCGGAGGCGCAAGTGTCCTTCGGCGACGGCGGCAATCCCGTCCTGCTGCGGCGCATCCGCCAGCACGGCAACTGCGCCGAATGGTCGGCCTTCGTGCTGATCCTGCTGATCCTTGCCGAAGGCATGGGCACGCCCGCCCTCTGGCTGCATGTCTCGGGCGCGCTTTTGCTGGCCGGGCGGGTGGCGCATCCCTTCGGGCTGGTGCCCGACAATGCCGGCCACCCGCTGCGCTATGTCGGCAACGGCACGAACCTGCTGGCCGCGCTCGTCGCCATGGCCTGCATCGGCCTGCAAATCCTTGGTTCCTGAAGGTCGGGCATCATGAGGAAACCCATGAAATACATGATCCTGCTTTATGCCGAACCGGACCGGAACCCGGTCCCCGGCACGGCCGAATTCGACGAGATGATGGCCGAGTTCGCCAGTCTCGACGCGCGGATGAAGGACCGTGCGACCGTGCTGGCCGGCGAAGCCCTGCACGGCGCCGAGACCGCCACGACGGTGCGGCGGCGGGACGGACAGGCCGTGACGCTCGACGGGCCCTTCGCCGAGACCCGGGAGCATCTGGGCGGCTTCTACCTGGTCGAGGCCGCGACCCTGGACGATGCCCGGGCCTTTGCCGCAGCGGTGCCGGTGGCGCGCTACGGTTCGGTCGAGGTGCGCCCCGTCGAAGACTTTTCCTAGGAGAGACCCCATGAAATACATGCTTCTGATCTACAACGATCCCACCCTTGAACCCGCCTATGGCACGCCCGAATTCAACGAGATGATGGGCGGCTACTTCACCGCGAACGAGCGGATGAAGGCCGATGGCGTCCTGCGCGGTGGCGAGGGGCTGCAGGGCGTGGAAACCGCCACCTCGCTGCGCATCAAGGGCGGCAGGCGGGAAACCATGGACGGCCCCTTTGCCGAGACCCGCGAGCATCTGGGCGGCTACTACGTGATCGACGTGCCCGATCTGGACGCGGCGCTGAGCTATGCGGCTCTGATCCCCTCGGCGCATTTCGGCACGATCGAGGTGCGGCCGCTGATGGACTACAACCCCGCAGGCTGACGCCATGACCGCCCCCGGACCGACCAGCGCCATCGCGGTCTCGAGAGAGCTTGACCGCGTGATCCGGGCGGACCGGGGGCGGCTTCTCGCGATCCTCGCGGCGGGATTGCGGGATCTTGGCCTTGCCGAAGAGGTCCTGCAGGACGCCGCGGTCTCGGCCCTTTCGCATTGGGGGCGGTCGGGCGTGCCGGCCGCTCCCGCGGGGTGGTTGTTGCAGGTGGCGCGGCGCAAGGCGATCGACCGGCTGCGGGGCGCCGCACGCGACAGCCGCAAGGGCGCGGCGCTGGCCACCCTTCTCGAAGACGAGGTCGCGCCCGAGCCCGAGGCCATTCCCGACGAACGGCTGCGCCTGATCTTCGCCTGCTGTCACCCCGCGCTCGAGCCGAAGTCGCGGGTGGCGCTGACGCTGCGCACGGTCTGCGGGCTGACCACGCCCGAGATCGCCCGCGCCTTCCTCGATGCCGAGCCCACGATGGGCCAGCGCATCAGCCGGGCGAAGGCCAGGATCGCGGCGGTGGGCATCCCCTTCGCGGTGCCCGAGGCCTCGCAATGGTCCGAGCGCCTCGAGACCGTGCTGACCACGATCTACCTCATCTTCACCACCGGCTACGTCGCGGGGCCGGGGGAGGCGCGCGACCTCTGCCTCGAGGCGGAATACCTGACGCGCCTGGTCGACCGGCTGCGCCCCGGCGATGCGGAGATCGAGGGCGCGCTGGCGATGATGCTGCTGACCGCCGCCCGCCGCGCCGCCCGGATCGGGCCGGACGGGGCGAGCCTGCCGCCGGGCGAACAGGACCGCCGCCTGTGGGACGCCGGGCGCATCGCCGAGGGGCGCTCGGTTCTCGCCCGCGCCATGGAACGTCGCCGCCCCGGCCCGTTCCAGATCAAGGCCGCGATCGCCGATTGCCAGATGGCCGATCCCGGCCCCGACTGGCCGCAGATCGCCGCCCTCTACGGGGCCCTTCTCCGGCACGAGCCGACACCGGTCATCCGCCTGAACGCCGCCGTCGCGATGGCCGAGGCGGGCGCGCCGGCACGGGCGCTGGACCTGGTCGAGGCGCTGGGCGGGGAGCTTGCCTCGTATCAGCCGTGGCACGCCGCGCGCGCGGCATTGCTGGCATCTGTCGGCCGCCTGGACGAGGCCGCAACCGCCTACCGCATCGCCATGGAAAGGGCCCCCACCGAGGCCGACGCCCTGTTCCTGAACAAGCGTCTGGCCGGGCTGGAGACACCGGGCGCGGATGACGGCGAACGGGGCGGTGGTCCGGGCGGGGCGGATCCCGGCGCCGCGGCCGGTCAGGCCGGGGCGGTGGCGCCTCTCTGATCCACCAGGAAATCGGTGAGGATGGCGCCGATCCACATGCACATGAGCGCGGTCAGGGCGGTGCCCACGAAGATCGAACCGCCGGTGACGCCCGCGCCGATCGCGCAACCGCCCGCCAGCATGCCGCCGAACCCCATCAGCGCCGCGCCGATCATCGCCTTGCGCATGTTGATCTCGTTCTCGAAGCCCTGGAATTTCAGCTCGCCCGCCGCCCAGGCGGCAAGGAAGGCCCCCAGGAAGACCCCGGGCACCAGGCCTACGTCGAATTCCAGGATCGAGTTCCGGTCGAGGAAGAACATCAGGGTGCTGGCCGAGGGGCCGGTGAAGGTCGCGCTTTCGATCACGACCGGCTCGAAGGCCACCTGGCTGAGGCCGAAGGTCAGCACCCAGCCCACCGCCACCGCGAAACCCACGCCCGAGGCGAAGACCAGCCGCGACACCCCGATCCGGTTGCGCCGGGCGAGTTCCAGCGCCAGCAGCGCGGTGGCGGCGCCGAGCACCAGTCCGCCCCATTCAGGCAGGCCGGCCCAGGACAGCAGGTCGAGGTTGCGGCCGCCCTCGGTGATCCAGAGCGCGGCAAGCTTGTCGCGCCACGGCGCGAGCCAGCCGCCCAGGCTCATCTGGGCCACCACCGCGAAGATCAGGCCGGAGACGACGGAACGCAGGTTGCCGGTGGCCGCCAGCACCAGAAGTCGGCCCGAGCAGCCCCGCGCCAGCACCATCCCGGCGCCGAAAAGCAAGCCGCCGATGATGGCGCCGGACCAGCTGCCCGGGACCGCCATCATCCGCGCGTCCTCCGGGCGCATCAGCCCCATCAGCGTCGCGCCCTGGACCCAGACCAGCGCCGTCGAGAAGGTCAGCAGCCAGACCGCGACCTTGTCTCCCAGCACGCCGCGGGCGAATTCCACGGTCGCCGCGCGCAGGCAGAAGCGCGATCGCTGCGCCGCGATGCCGAAGATCAGCCCGGTGATCAGCCCGAACAGCGCAGCCGCGGGCGATTCGCCGATCCGGTCCACCAATGCGACGATATCCATGGCGCTTCCTCCAGTTTCCATTCGCCCTACGCCCGATCCGGGGGGCATGCCTTGATGCAGATCAGACAGGCGCGCCGCGCCTGCGCGCTGCTCCCGGCCCGAAACATCCCGGGGGAGCGGGCCGCAGGCCCGCGGGGGCGGAGCCCCCAAGGATTTTCCAAAATCCTTTCGTCTTGGAACGAGGCCCGAAAACGACCTGCGCCGCGTCGCGCATGGGCGCGAGCCCGGCCCCTCCGCGCGGCTATCGCGGCAGGGAAGCCACCTGTGCTGGGGGAGCCACGCAATGACCGCGGAACCGCTCGAATTCGATGCCTCCACGCTGCGCCCCGCGCCGCCCCGCTCGCTTGTGCCGGTCGTCGTCGATGCCGCCCAGGTGGAACTCGAAGGCGGCACCGATCCCGTCTTCGGCACGGTGCGCTGGCGCACCCTGATCTGCGGCGATCGCACCGGCCCGGGCGACATGGTGCTGGGCGTGGCCGAGTTCGGCCCCGGCGACCGGCTGGAGCCGCACCGCCACGCCCCTTCGGAATTCTACTTCGGCCTCAGCGGCGAGGGCACGGTGACCATCGAGGGAGCGGCGCACCGCATCGCGCCAGGTGTGGCGATCTACATCCCCGGAGAGGCCGAGCACGGGGTGGAGGCGGGCGCCTTCGGCCTCAGCTTCGCCTACGGCTTCCCGCGCGGGCGCTTCGCCGAGGTGGATTACCGCTTCACGGCGGCGGCGCAGGCGGCGGGGGAATAACCCTCGCCAAGTCCGGCGCCCGGGCGTATAGCCGATGCCATGATGCGCCCCGTCTTCCGCACCCTGCCGCTTGCCGAGGCCCGCGGCCTGCCGGTCTGGCGCAGGCCGGTGGGGCTGCTGTTCCTGATGGCCGCGGCGATGCCGGTGGCCTTCGCCACATGGTCGGCCCTGCTGAACAATTTCGTGGTCGAGGTGGCGCAGTTCGACGGGTCGGATATCGGCTGGCTGCACACGGTGCGCGAGATCCCGGGCTTCTTCGCGGTGGGCGTCATCGCGATCCTGATCTTCATGCGCGAGCAGGTCCTGGGGCTGGTCTCGCTGATCCTGCTGGGCGCGGCCACGGCGATGACGGCATGGTTTCCCAGCCTGGGCGGGCTCCTGGCGGTCACCATGCTCAGCTCGATCGGGTTCCACTATTACGAGACGGTCAACCAGTCGCTGCAACTGCAATGGCTGCCCAGGGACCGGGCGCCGCAGATGCTGGGCTGGCTGCTGGCGGCGGGTTCCGGCGCCACGTTGGTGGCCTACCTGCTGATCGTGCTGACATGGGAGGCCTTCGACCTCTCCTACAATCTCGTCTACCTGCTTGCGGGCGGGTTCACCCTGGGGGTCGCGGTGTTCTGCCTCTTCGCGTATCCGCAGTTCGAGGCGCCCGAACCGCAGATCAAGCGGATGGTGCTGCGGCGGCGCTACTGGCTCTACTACGCGTTGCAGTTCATGTCGGGCGCGCGGCGGCAGATCTTCGTCGTCTTCGCCGGGTTCATGATGGTCGAGCGGTTCGGCTTCGAGGTGCATCACGTGACCTCGCTGTTTCTCGTGACGCTGGTGGTCAACATGATCGCCGCCCCGCTGATCGGGCGCGCCGTGCATGTCTTCGGGGAACGGCGCATGCTGGGGATCGAATATGCCGGGCTGGCGCTGGTCTTCCTGGCCTATGGCGGGATCTACTGGTTCGGCTGGGGCGTGGTGCTGGCGGCCATGCTCTACGTCATCGACCATGTGCTGTTCGCCATGGCGCTGGCGCTCAAGACCTATTTCCAGAAGATCGCGGACCCGGCCGACATCGCGCCCACCGCCGCGGTGGCCTTCACGATCAATCATGTCGCGGCGGTCTTCCTGCCCGCGCTGCTCGGCTATGTGTGGCTGGTATCGCCGGGCGCGGTGTTCGGCTTGGCGGCCGGGATGGCCTGCGTGTCGCTGATGCTGGCGCTGTTGATCCCGCGCGCCCCGGAACCGGGCAACGAAACCGTGTTCGCCCGCTTCGCCATGCCCGCGGCGCCCGCGGAATGACCGAGCCCCGAGCTTGACCTTGGCACCTGTCGGGCTTACCGCGACATGACCCGCCACCCGGAGACGACCATGCCCACCTGGACCGCGCTGACCACCCTGAATGGCAAGGAGCTCGCCGAGGCGCTGGGCGAGGCGATGGAGAGGCTGGTCCCGGAACCCGCCGGCGTGGGGGTCTTCGAGATCGAGGACGGGTCGGGCCTGTGGGAGGTCGGAGCCTATTTCACCGAGGCGCCCGACGTGGCGGGGCTGGCGCTTCTGGCGGCGGCGCATGGCGCGCAGCCTTTCGTGACATCCGAACTGCCCGAAACCGACTGGGTGGCGAAGGTGCGCCGCGAACTGGGGCCGGTGGTGGCGGGGCGCTTCTTCGTTCATGGCAGCCACGATGCCGACAAGGTCCCCGGCGATGCGGTGCCGCTGCTGATCGAGGCGGCAATGGCCTTCGGCACAGGGCATCACGGCACGACCCAGGGCTGCCTGATCGCGCTCGACCGGCTGGCGGGGCAGGGGCTGCGGCCGGACACGGTGGCCGATATCGGTTGCGGCACGGCGGTGCTGGCGATGGCGGCCGCCTGCCTTTGGGAGGTGCCGGTGCTGGCGGGCGACATCGACGAGGTGGCGGTGGAGGTGGCGGAGGCGAACCTCGCGGCCAACGGCATGG
>Ga0208112_100759_pt1 | contig 18645 bp, 18 predicted proteins | sample HotLakConsoUCCLE_FD_184736 | JGI IMG/M metagenome (GOLD analysis project Ga0208112, IMG submission 184736) | Hypersaline microbial mat communities from Hot Lake, Washington, USA - Hot Lake Consortium UCC-LE (SPAdes) (version 2) ... | reverse complement strand
AAACCTATGAAGACATCGTAGATCATTGCTGCAAGGCTTGGAACAAATTGGTCAGCATGCCCGACACAATCACCTCCATTGGAACCCGCGACTGGGCACAAGAGTTCTGATCAATGCAGATTGGTATAAGTCATGCCAAGATTGCGCATGATCGGCGCAATCATCTGCTTGCTGACCCGCATGACCGGATCAAGCGAGGACATGGGGTCCTGAAACACCGTGCCAACTGTCCGTCCCCGCAACATTTTTAGCTGCCGTTCGCCCAACTGCGCAAGATTTGTGCCTTCCAGCAAAACGTCGCCCCCAACGACCCGACCGGGATATACGAGCAGGCGCAGGATCGACATGGCCATGGCGCTCTTGCCAGAACCACTTTCACCGACCACCGCAATCCGCTCTCCGGGCATGATCGAAAAACTGGCATCATCAACCGCCCGGACCGTCCCGCCATCGGTCGCAAATTCGGTGCGAAGGTTACGCACATCCAGCAGCGGCTCGATAATTTCACCTTGATGTATCATTCTCGTCTCGCTTCACATGGGGGCGGTTTAATTCCGCGATCTGGGATCAAGCGCCTGACGCACGCCGTCAGACAGGAAATGAAAGCTGATGGCGATCAGCAGGATCACCAGACCGGGCAACGTCGAGATCCACCACGCCTGCTCTATGTAAAGCTGACCTTCCCGGATCAGATTGCCCAGCGAGGGCGCCGGCGGCATGATGCCAAGGCCAAGGAAACTCAGGCTCGCTTCGACCAGAATGGCATTGGCCGCCGAAATACTTGCCGCAACCAGCATTGGTGCCAGTGAATTGGGAAGAATGTGACGCGACATCAGCCAAAATTGCGATGCCTGCACGGTTCGCGCGGCATCGATGTAAGCGCGCGTCCTCAGCCCTAAAACAAGCGATCTTTGCAACCTGATGAAGCGGGGGATGTCTGCGATCGCAATTGCCATGACAACCGGGACAAGCCCTGTTCCCATGATAGCGATCAACCCGATCGCCAGCAAAAGCGACGGAAAGGCCATAAAGATATCGACGATAACCATGACGGTTCGGTCGATGAAGCCGCCGAAGAAACCGGCCAGCGTGCCAAGCACCATACCCACGACAAGCGCCAGCGCAGCAACGCTGATGCCCACTTGCAACGAGATCTTTACCCCTTCCAGCGTTCGGCTGAAAATGTCGCGGCCCATCCGGTCGGTGCCGAACGGATGTTCAAACGAGGGGGGCTGCATCATGGCCATAAGGTTTGTCTGCAATGGTGCCTGAAGCGGCAGTAATGGCGCACAGGCAACCAGCAAACCCAGTGGCACAAGGATGCCGAAAGCGGCGCGGGTTTTGGAGTTCGCCCAGAAGCGATTGCTGCGTAGGTCGGCGAGCTTCGCAAGCCCCGACCGCAGACTGAGCGCGCCAAGAGGAGGTATGATCGCAGAATTGCTCATGCTGCTGGTCCCTTCAGAATTTGACCCGGGGATCTAGTGCCCGGTAGAGGATGTCGGTGGCAAAGTTGATGAAGACAAAAAGCAGCGCGTAGAAGATCATCAGCACCTGCACCAACTGGTAGTCGCGGCTGTTGATGCCATTGATCAGCACCGTCCCAACGCCAGGAACAGTAAAGATCGCTTCTACAATGACCGTGCCGTTCAGCAGATTGCCGAAGCTTAGCCCGACCACGGTGACGATCGGCAAGGCCGCGTTCTTCAGCGCATGGCGAAACAGAACGCGCAGTTCGGACCAACCCATCGCACGGGCGGTGCGGACATAATCCTCGCTCAGAACTTCCAGCACTGCGGTGCGGGTCATGCGAGCAAGGATCGCGACCTGGCCCAATGACAGCACCAGAATTGGAAGCGCCAATCGCAACATCACACTATAGGGATCATCCCAAGATATTGTCCCGCTGGCCGGGAACCAACCAAGTGTCAGCGAAAATATCAGCAAAAAGACAAGCGCGGTCCAGAAAGAGGGCATCAGATCAATGATCATCGCAAGACCGGTAATCAGATTGTCGAGAGTCTTTTGCCCCTTATGCGCCATGAAGGCCGCCATCGTGCCCAACGGAATGGCAATGGCGATCGCGAACACGATTGTCGCAAGAGAGATCAAGAGCGTAATCGGCGCGGCATTCTTTAACAATTCACTGACGGGCAGATTGGTGGTCATCGTCCGACCCAGATCGAAAACCAGCAGACCGCGCACAAAATCCCAGAACTGCACAAGCAGCGGCTCGTTCAGGCCCATCTGGTCGCGCAGATGTTCAAGCGCGGCCCCCGATAGGGTGTCCCCGGCCATGGCGGAAGCTGCATCGCCGGGGATCAGTCGCATCGCGAAAAATACCAGTGTGACCACACCTATTGTCGTGATCACCAGTTGCAGCAATTTCTTCAGGCTATATGCCAGCATGGCCGGGTGCTCCTTTATTCGATATCGACTTCGAAGTAGTTGACCTGCGACAGCATGTTGACTGTCACCCCGGTGACATTTGGGGCGCTTGGCCAGAACGCATTCCAGGCGCGCACGGGCTGATAGGGCAGATCGGTCATCGCGATGCGCTGGACCTCGCAATACAACTCCATCCGCGTTTCTGAATCCGTCTCGCTGCGCGCAGCTTCCAGAAGCGCCGTCAATTCCGGATTATCGTAGCGCGCACCGTTCAATCCGGCAGGCGCCTTGTTGTCGGGGTGCAGGTAGGCGAACAGCACCATGTCGGGGTTGATCGCAGGAATACCGCGCCCTGCCAGTTCGAATTCACCGGAATTGCGACGCTGGTTAAAGGTTGGGGCATCTACCAGTTCCAGCTGAAGATCGATCCCGACCTGTGCCAGAAAATCCATCTCGAATTGCACATCCGGCGGCACCCCGCCAGAAGATGCGCTAAGCTGGCGGATGGTAAAGCCATCGCCATAGCCCGCTTCCTCCAAAAGCGCGCGCGCCTTTTCAGGATCGAAAGGGTATGTCGGAATGTCGTCGCAATAGACATCCATCCAAGGCATCAAGATGCTTTGCGCGGTTCCGAATACATCGGGCGTCACAGCGTTAAGTATGGTCGGATAATCGATCGCATAGGCAAAGGCCTGACGCACGCGCACATCTGAAAGCGCCGGATGCTCCATGTTGAACATGCGCACGCTTGGGAAGAGCGAATCGGTGCGGTTCAGCTTGAACCCCTCCTCGCGGAGCGTATCGATATTTTGCTGGCGGTTAGACCGCATGACAACATCGACCTCACCATTGCGCAGCGCGATGGTCGCGGCCTGCTCATCCTTGATAATCCTGAAATTCAGTGTCTCGATCGGAGCCGGGCCGCGGAAATAGTCTTCGTGGCGTTTCAGAATGATATGCGCATTCACGTCCAGATCATGCAGATAGAACGGCCCGGTGCCGACAGGTTTCCAGCGCACATCCTGCCCTGCGTCCTCTATGGCCTGCTGATTGACAATCATCCCGACATGATAGTTGGCGGTATTATGGATGAAATTGCCATCGGGTCCGTCGAGCGTGATGACGACCGTGTAATCATCAGGTGCTTCGACGCTCACAACATTTGAAAGCCGCGACGCATAGGGCGAGCCCGTTTCCGGGTCCATGTTGCGGGCAAAAGTGTAGACAACATCTGCGGATGTAAATTCACCATACCCATGGTGCCACTGCACGCCCTCACGAAGGTTGAAGGTCCAGACAGTGTTATCATCCGTCTGCCAGGATTCGGCCAGATCAGGAATGAGCGCGCCGGTAGCACTGTCATAGCTCGTCAGACCGCTGAAAATGTTGAACGCGATGTTCTCGTTTTCGATCCTGAAAATATTCGTAGGATCAAAGCCTGCCGGATCATCATAGAAGCGGATGTTCAGGGTCTTGCCCGGCTCGGAAGCCATTGCCCCGCCACCCTGTAGGGCGATGATTGGCAGGGCAATTGCAAGTGTGCTTGCCGACAGCAAAGCCAATGCCCTGTATTTTCTTGATCGCGTCATCGCGGTTTTCCTTCCTTCATGTCGATAATTGGGTTTGCGGCCCGCTGGGCCTTGCGTTGCGCCGTCAGCGCAGTTTACCCGCAGCGGTCTTTGTTCAGGCCGTCTTGCGCGCGGGCATGTCGTCCGCACTGGTCGAGACGTCGCGGAAATAGTCGATCACCATGGCCTTGGGCACGACGTCGGCGTATTTCTGGTGCATGTCATACAGATTGATGAAGTGAGATGCCTCTGTCCTGTCATAGACACATTCGGCAACAACACCCATGCGGTAGCGCTGTGTCGCGCCGTCCACAACAGACGCTCGGACACATCCACTGGTCGATTCACCACAGCAAATGACCGTATCCACGCCAAGCCCGTTTAGGTGAAACGCCAATGGTGTTCCCTGAAAGGCGGATGCCGCAGCCTTCTCGATGACCAACTCGCCCTCGATCGGTTTGACTTCATCAACGATCTGAGCGCCTTTGCGCCGCATTTCCGGTGAAAGCTTCGGAGCGGCGCGTTTGCCATGGCTCCACGGCTTGATGTCCGTTTCCAGACCCTTGACGTGAATGACAGGTATGCTGCAGGCGCGCGCCGCGGCCAACAAGGGCACCGTTTGGTCAATGGCAGCCCAGCCTTCCAGCCCCATCGAACCGGGCCATGTCTTCATCGACTCGAAGATCGGCAGGCGTTCAAATCCGACAACACTGTAATACATGTCGATCAGCAGCAACGCGGGCTTAGAGCCGAAGCCGGCCAAGCCCGTCTTGCCCCAAGATTTATCATGCTCCTTGTCGCGCTCGCTCAGGAATTTGTCCCATCCGTAGTCAAAGCTCATGTTCTTTCTCCATGTTACTGCGGGGTAGACAGGTCTAGGGGTCGATCCACCCGTTGTATTCAATGTTGGCCTTATCTAGCGAAAGTGTCTGTATATTCACGCTACTTGTCCTTTCTTGGATACAATCATGAAATGCGGCATCGCAGCAATCCAAGAAAAGCCCTTTGGTACACAATTAAGCTTGCAGCTTGGATCTGGCTCAATTTTTCATGAAGATGCACATTTCAAGAGCAGTCTGGAATCGCACCTTGCGACGCAGATCAGAGCCCAACGTCAATCTCAGGCGCAGACAATGTAAAATGCTCCGCAAAAATTTGCGGAGCATTAGCCTTAAATTCAATAACTTAGCGCAGCCTACATCACGCGCCGCGCGTCGCTTACAAAATACGCCTGTCAGGCCGCATCATTGAGCACTGCGGATTCAAAGCATCGGCCCTTGCGAATCTGTTCTTCGATCCGGCGCCAGTTTGACACAAGTCTGCGTCCTGACCTGTATACATGCTCAGCTTCAAGGCTCTGCGCCCGCGATGGTTGGCGGTTCAGGATCGCATCGGAAATTTCAACATGCTCTTCATGCGAGCGTTGCAGCATTTCTTTGTCATACCATTTGAACCGAATCAGAGCAAAGAAAGGGATTTCATCGGTCTGATGGATGGACCGACTTAGATAGCTATTGTCCGCAGCTTCATGAATAACGGCATGAAACGCCCGGTTTATGCTGCGCCAGCGCTCACACACATCCTCATTCCAGCGATCTTCGGCAATCAGATGTTCCGTCTCTCGCAAAAGCCTGTGATGTGTCCCGCGTTGCTGGTCGCTTAACCCATTGAAGGCGGCCAGACGCGCCGACATGCCGTCCAGCTCTGCGCGGACAGCATAAATTTCCTTGATGTCATGCGACGAGAAATCCCGAACAGAATAGCCGCTATTGGGCCGGTAAACCAGCAAACCCTCTGCGGCGAGTGTCGAGAGCGCGCTTCTTACCGGGGTTCGCGACACTTTCAGGGCGACGGCCAGTTCATTCTCATTCAACCGACTGCCCGGCGCATAAGCACCAGATGCGATCAGGTCGCGCAAAGCGCGACCAACTTCCAGTCCACGTGTCGACATTTTGCCCCCCTCAGAACAGCTTGTTTGTGCGCGGCCAAGGCATGCCATCATGACCCCGCCGAAATGCACCGCTGCCCATCCTTCCAATGTCACTTTACTGAAGGACAGGACTTATCGTCAAGTATGCTATATGGGCATGGTAGAACAGTTTGTATCCATCATGTAGTTTAAGCGATACCAACTGGCCTGAATTGGCTTTAGTTCACCCCCCGTTCGTCGGAGGTCCATCGCGCGCCTGGGATTTCCTGTCGAGGATCAGGCACAACAAACTGAAGAAAGGCGCCGCACCCAGCATGACCAAAAGCACCCGGATCAGATGATGCGCGACAACGAAAGCGGCATCAGCCTGTATTGCAATGGCGACAATGCTCATCTCGGCAAGGCCACCAGGTGAATAAGCCAAAACCAAAGACGAGAAGGGCAAATCCGTGACCATCATCACGGCGAATGCACAAAGCACGACTGTGCCCAGCAAAACGAGGGTCATCAGAAAACCGATTGTCAGAATGTGCAGGATGCTCTTGGCGGGCATGCCGACAAACCTGCACCCAAGAACCGCCCCAAGCACAAGCTGCGCGACTTGCACCAGTTCCTGCGGAGGCACAAAGCTGATAAAGCCAGCCAGATGCAGACCGCCGGACAGTAACATCGGCCCCACAAGCTGCGGCGCTGGCAATTTAATCCGTTGTCCGATCACAGACCCGAAATAGCCGACGCCAAAGAGAATTACGAAATCACGCCAATGCGACTCCATGATCGGGACGCCGATTGCGGCGCTTGCGCCCAGTGGGCTGCCATTCTCCAGAAGCTGAACCAGAAAAGGCAATGAAAAAACAATGAACAAGATGCGAGAGGAATGGATCAGCGCAATCGTGCGCTCATCGCCACCATGCTGGCGTCCGACTTCGACCATCTCTACCAGCCCGCCCGGCATGCCCGAAAAAAAGGACGTTGTGCGATCCAGCCCGGCATACCGGTGCAAGAAAACCGAACAGGCGAGACCTGACCCGATCGAGAAAACCAGAAGACCCGCAATGCTGGGCAGCCAACCGGGGAGTGATTGCAGCAGCCCCGGATGAAAGCCCACGCCCAGCATAACCCCGATTGTCGCCGTCATCGGGGGACGCAGCTTCGCAGGCGCAAAAACCGGCAGTTGCAGCACCGAGGCGATTGTCACAACGGTCATCGCACCCAGCATCCACGGCAGCGGCAAACCTGCACGCAAAAACAGCCAACCCCCAACCCATGCCAGACCTATGGTCATGCAGAACAGCCAGAATTTCCGGGGCGGGAGTGGCAGTTTTCTGAAGCCTGTTGTCATGGAAGCCTATCCGTTTGTTGCAAGATTTCGGGAAGATGCGAGGGCCGCCGCCGCGCGGAACGAAACGCGATACCAGAGGCTGCCAACACAATCGCTGTGCCGATCAGCACCGATGGGCCGGGCCAGTCGCCAAACCAAACCAGGCCAATCAGCAAGGCCCAGAGCATCTTTGTATAGGTCACAGGCGCGATCGTGGAAGCCGGGGCATGAAAGAACGCCCGCACGGTCAGATACTGGCACAAACCAGATGCCAGCCCCATCGCAACAAGCCCGCCCCATTGTGGCACCGTCGGCGCAACCCAGACCGCAGGCAGCACAGGCAGCAGCAAGAGTGCCGAGATTGACAGCGTGTAAAATGCAATAGCATGGGTGCCTTCTGTCGCAGATAATGAACGCTGCAAAAGCATGCACAGCGCAGAAAGAACCGCGCCGCCAAAGGCAAGCATGACACCCGCTGTCGTGCTGTTACCGCTTGGCTGCACCATCAGCAGCACCCCACAAAACCCGAAAACCACCGCAACCCATTCGGCACGAAGCGGTTTTTCTCGACCGATCATGGCCGCCAGCACGATGACAATCAGCGGCTGGGTGAACGATATTGCCGTCACATCGGCGAGCGGCATTTCGGCATAGGCTTCGAACACCATCACCAGCGACAAGGTGAACAGCAGCGCCAGCGCGAAATGCCGGGGCAGCGCGCGACTGCGCAGATGCGAAGGCCGTAACCCCGTGATGAGCATGAGCAGAACGATGGCAATGCTGGCGAAAGCGTTTCGGAAGAAGGATATCTGCACAACCGGAAAGACCTCGGTCATGCTCTTGACCACGCCATTGAGCACCGAGAAAAGACCGATACCCACCAGCATGAGCAGCACCCCTGTTCTGGGGTCAGCGGCACCATATTCCGATTGGATCAGCGCCATCCGGCTGGCCGGCGGGCGGGCTTTACTGATCGCTGCGATGTCATTCACTTGCTCCTGATATAAATCCAAGCAGGGCATTGCGCGGCGGATGCCGACTGAGAGAGATCGAAGATCCCGCTCTTGCTTCCGGTGCATACGATGCTGCGGAAAAGGTCAAGAACAAGGCTCGTGTTTTTTATTAAATAGTATACAATTGTTTAACTATGCTCAATATTTGAGCCAATACTTAGGGTCCGCGATCTTGTGGAATCGGGGGATTACAAAATGAATCCAATATTTTATTAATTAAAACATGAGCTTAATTGACTTTTTTCGCACAAATCCCTTCTAGTTATTCCTGCTTCCACCCCCTCTCGGCACCCGAAACAGCACATTTTGTATCCAATAGACTTGCGACTCACAGCACGTCGTGCCAAGATTGAGAAGGTCTGTTTGACCGGCGACGCGGCTGCGTTCCGCATGCCGCTATCCACTTGCAGCACAGTCATAAACTGTCGCGCCCGATTGTGGTCGCACAATGCTTCAGGGCTGGTCGCGTTACTCATGCCGCCGAAAGGCCGGCAAAACCGGAAGTGAAGACATGAATGGTCAGCAGACACCGCAACGCATTTCGTCTATCAGCGACACGGACGCGCCACTCACTCGGCGACTTCGACTGCGCCGGTGGTGGAGCGCTGCATCCGGCAATATGCGCGGCTCGGTCCTGATCGGCGGCGCTATCATCATTTTCGGTGTGATGATCGCCTGCATAAAAGAAATCGGCAGCTCCTTGCCGCTGCCGCAGATTATCGTCATTCGTCAGGTTATCATTACTGTGCTTCTGCTGCCGCTATTTCTTCCCGATCTACGCTCGACCCTTCATACCGAACATCTTGGCTTACAGGTCACGCGGGGGCTGTTTTCGTTAATGGCAATGCTCTGCGGCTTTACCGCCATCATCCACATTCCTCTCGCAGATGCGACGGCGCTCGGCTTCTCAAAGGTGCTGTTTGTCACCATCGCGGCAGTCTGGATTCTCAAAGAAAAGGTTGGCCCAAGGCGCTGGTTGGCCACATTCTGCGGATTTCTGGGCGTGCTGATTATATTGGCACCGGGAGGGGCAGAACCACTCTCGGTTTATTATCTGCTTGCCGTCATCGGCGCCTTGTTCGGCGCCGGTATCAACGTGACCATCCGCATGCTGTCGATTTCTGAACGGACCGAAACCATTCTTCTGTATCAGGCGCTTGTTTTGTTCACGGCCCTTATCATCCCGACAATCATGTGGTGGAAGCCACCGACACTCGAGCAATGGGCCTTGTTGGCCGTGATTGGTGTATCGGGAACCGCAGCCCAATTTCTTGTGACCCGCGCGTATCAGATTGGCGAGGCCTCTGCCCTCGCACCCTTGGATTTCACACGGCTTCTGGTTGCCGTAGCGACAGGACTTATCTTCTTTGCCGAAATCCCGGATTGGCGCACTTTGCTAGGTGCCGGGATCGTGGTCGCGGCGACGTTTTACACCATCAGGCGCAATTCCGCACCGCATTTGGTCAAGCCAGATGCGCCGTGAAAATATCTTGACCCAAGGCTATTTGTCTGGCCCCTGCCCCGCATAAGGCAGCACCAGCCTCGCAACCCGCGCGCCGCTCTGGTAGCACCAAGATCGCACCACCAGATCCGGAGCCAGAATGCGCCCTCTCGCTGTCCTGAATGCACGCGACACACCGCTTGCGATTGCCACCATCTGCGTGGGCGTGGCCTTTCTGGTGGCCAACGACGCGATCGCCAAGCTGCTGACGGATCGTTACGCCCCCATCCAGATCGTGTTCCTGCGCAATTTGATTGCGGTGCCCATCATTGCTGCCGTGATTTTGGCAGCTTTCGGGTCTGGTCATCTGCGCACGCAGCATCTGGGCCTGCATGCCTTGCGCGGAGCAGTCATGATGACGGGCGCGTGGCTTTATTTTACCGCGCTGATCTACCTGCCACTTGCGGAAGCGACCGCGCTGGTCTTTTCAGCCCCGATTTTCATTACCGCGCTGTCGGTCCCGCTACTGGGCGAGCAGGTCGGCTGGCGGCGCTGGGGCGCGGTGCTGCTTGGGTTCGTGGGTGTGCTGGTCATTGTGCGGCCCGGCAGTGCGGCCTTCCAACTGGCCGCGCTTTTGCCGGTGGGCACGGCGATGTGCTATGCGCTATTCATGATGAGCGCGCGCTGGATCGACCGCAGCGAACGGCTTTGGACGATGATGCTCTTCGCGATGTTGTTCCCGATGATCTATGCCGCACCCTTTGCGGTGATGAATTGGACGCCTGTCCAAGCAGGCGACATCTTGCTGTTTGTCGGGCTGGCCATTTGCGGCAGCCTTGGGCTGGCCCTGATCGGTCAGGCGTTTCGGATGGCCCCCGCCGCCATCGTCGCACCTTTCGATTATACCGCGCTGATCTGGGCCACAGGGCTTGGCTGGCTGATCTGGGGCGATGTGCCGATGCTCTGGACCATCCTTGGCGCCGCAATCATCGTGGGAAGCGGGATCATCATTATCCTGCGTGAGGCACGACAGGCGCGCTAATTTCCAAGGCGATCATGGCCCAGCACAGGGTCTTCGCGCACTGGACGCATTTGTGAAGCCATGCCGCGCGCAACATGGGTGCCACCTGCCGCAAGACCTGATATTGCGTAGCTCATGATCCGTTTTTTCGACATGTTCCTTGGCCGTTCGACCGCAATGCGGGTGCTGGATGATGCGCTTCGGGCCGCCAGCCTGCACCCCCTACTGGTGCCAGAACCCGTAAAACTGACCGTGATAGAGCTGACCAAGAAACATCGCGCGGCAGAACCACAGGATAGGGTTTTCAACTATGCCGCAAGGCTTCTGGCATATTGCACCCTTGGGCATGACCAGTTCGCGGACAGCAACGGCACAAAAGAAGCCGAGCTTGCAGATCAGCGCGTTGAAACCGCGCTGGAGGACGGCGACACATTTGACGCGAAACTTATCTTGCTGGCGCTTCATGCCGGGATAATCTCGCCCGAAATTGCAGATCGTATCGACCTGGAAGATTTTAAGGCGGATCAGGCATGAAAATCGCAGACAGCCTAAAGGCCATCGCAGTCATTCTGGTAGGGGCCGCTGGCAGCACGGCGCAGGCCAATGCGCCGGATGGTTTGGGCCTTTATCAGACACATTGCGCGGCCTGCCATGGTGCATCTTTGGAAGGGGCCGAAGATTGGCGAACCCCCGGACCGGACGGCATGCTCCCGCCGCCGCCACATGACGAAAGCGGCCATACCTGGCACCACGGGGACCAGTTTTTGTTCGACTATGTCAAACACGGGGGCCAGGCGGTTCTTGATGATCTTGGCGTGCGTTTCACATCGGGGATGCCGGGCTTTGCGGGCGCGCTGACCAACGCAGAGATCACGGCTATTCTTGACTTCATCCGCACTAGTTGGCCCCAACATATCCGCGAGATTCAGGCGACGCGAACAGCGATAGAGGCAGAGGCCGCTCAACAATAGCAGCAACAGGGGGAATCGGTTGTGTTCACAGACGCCGGTTACTGAGGGACGGAAACGATTTGCCGTTGCCCCCTTGCCAGCCTGTCGCTCTGTTTCAATTTGCACCAACCCGCAAGGCAACCGGCGACTTAACCGTGCGACGCGCGCAAAACCACCGGACATTCCATGCGCGCCTGCTTGGAAGGGCGCGATGTTTCGTCCAGCAAGACCAAGCTGGCCCATTGGCCCATTTCACGATGCGGCAGCAACACCGTGGACAAGGCCGGGGACAGGTGTTGCGCGATTTCCTGATCGTCATAGCCCATCACGGCTATTGTGTCTCCCGGACGTTCGCCCAGTTCTTTTAGCGCCTCGTAGCAGCCCACCGCCATAAGGTCGTTGGCACAAAATATCGCATCGGGACGGGTTCCCGATTTCATCAGGTCCAATGTCGCGCTTCGGCCACCGCTGGGAAGGAAGTTGCCTTCGCGCACCAAGGCAGGGTCTATCTCTAAACCGGCTTTTTGCATTGCACGCTTGAACCCCTCTTTACGCTGGCGCGACGCGTCCATCCAGGGTTCGCCAGAGATAAACGCGATCTTGCGATGCCCTTTGGCGAGCAGCGCTTTTGTGGCCGCCTCCCCCCCGCGACGCTCCGCCGGAACGACAGATGCGTAGCGGTCCGTCCCGTCATAGCAGTTGAGCAGGACAGCGCGGTGCCGGGTAAGCATGTCGGGCGGCGCAACCTTGCGTGTCAGGATTGATCCATAGATGACACCATTAACGCCGTCGGCCGCCCATTTGCGCAAGGCGGCCGCCTCATAGTCCGGGTCCCCCCCGGTCATGACAATTTCGAGCAGCGCATCATGTTTGCGCGCTTCCTCTTGTGCGCCGTCGATGGATATTGCGGCGAACGGGCTTGTCGAGATTTCGTCAAGCATGAAACCGATGACGCGCTTGCTAAGCGCATTTGGCGGGCGGCCTGCACCGCGTGATCTATACCCAAGCTCGGCCACCGCATTCAGCACCTTTTGGCGCGTTTCGGCCGCAATGCGCATACCGACCATCCCGTTAAGCACAAAGGACACGGTCGATTGCGACACCCCGGCATGGGCAGCAACATCTTTCATAGTAACGCGCGACGGCGATGGAGGATCGTGTGACATGCCCCGATATTACAGCTTGACGCGCGCTAATAAAGTTTGCTAATTATTATTAGCAATAAAATTGGCGGTGTGGCCGACAAGGCCCACTTTGGGAGAAGACGCCAAATGCCCCAGCACCAAGGTAAGCGCCTTGCCCTCTCGCAGCGGCAAGCCGCACTGATACTTCTTTTGCCGTTCATGGTCGTTTACGGCCTGTTTCTGGTTTACCCGTTCTTCAAAGGCGTGTGGATCAGTCTGCACGACTGGAACCTGATGGCCGTGGCCTTCAATCCGGATGCGAAAGCCTTTGTCGGGTTTCAGAATTACGAGCGCGTCATGTGGGGGCGCAATATTACATGGGGGGCATTCGCAAGCCCTGCGCTTCAGGTTATCGGGCTGCTAGGGATGCTGGCCAGCTTTCTGTTGTATCGCAGCGGCCGGGCCGGGCGCGTCACGGCGATCGCGATTGGGCTCACGGCCCTGCTGCTGTTTGTGCTGCCGGGCTTTCATCCGGGCGAAGGCGGGCGCTGGTATGACCGCCGGTTCTGGCCAACCGTTGGCAATACCATCCTGTTTGTTGGGCTGGCTGTGCCGGGGGTGACGATTACCGCCATGCTGCTGGCCGCCGCCTTGAATGGGGAAACCCGCGCGAAAGCCGTGCTGCGCACGCTGTTTTTCCTAAGCCAAGTGCTGTCGGTCACGGTTGTCACGTTGATCTGGCAGATCATGTTCTCGCCCCGGCAAGGGTTGCTGGCAAATGTCACCGAACTTCTGGGCGGATCGCCGGTTGTCTGGTTGACGGCGGAAGGCTTTGCCATGGCGGCCATCGTGATCGCGACCATCTGGTGGTCGCTTGGGATTGCAATGATCCTGTTTTTGGCCGGGCTTCAGGATATTTCACAAGACCTGTATGAAGCTGGCGCGCTGGACAATGCAACGGGTGCCAAAGCGTTCTGGTATATCACGCTACCCAACCTGAAGCGGACCATTACGGTGGTCGTCGTGTTGCAGATCATCTTGCATTTTCAGGTCTTTGGACAGTCGCATCTGATGACCAATGGTGGACCCAACGACACCACGCAAGTGCTGGTTCGCTACATCTACCAGACTGCGTTCCGCGACAGTGAGCTTGGGCGGGCTTCGGCCATGGCGATGTTCCTGTTTGTCATCATGGGCGCATTTTCCATTCTGCAATTCGTGCTTGGGCGGGAGAAAGACGAATGAACCGTTCGTATTACTGGCTTGTCTTCGCGCTTTCTGTCCCGGCCTTCCTGTGGCTTGTGCCGACGCTCTGGATGGTGTCGCTGTCGTTTCAGCCCAATGACGTGCTGGCGCGCACCACATCGACCACTGCGCTGGGGCTGATCCCCATTCCCTTCACGCCGGATAATTACATCGCGCTGTTTCAGTTCGGACAAGTGCCGATGTGGTTTATCAATTCATTGATCGTGTCCGTCGGCATGACGCTTGCGGTGCTCGCCGTGTCCACCACGGCGGGCTACGCGCTGGCACGGCTGGATTTCCCGATGAAAGGCCCGATTGTCGTGCTGTGCCTGATCGGGCTGATGGTTCCGGAACAGGCGGTCTTCATTCCGCTTTACACGATGTTCGCCGATTGGGGCTGGCATAACAGCTATCACGCCCTGATCCTGCCGCGCGTGGCGGTGCCGATTGGCGTCTTTCTGATGATGCAGTTTTTCAAGGCCGTCCCCAGAGATATCGAGGAAGCCGCGCGCATTGACGGTGTCGGTTGGTTGCAGATTTTCTGGTATGTGATGCTACCACTTGCACGCCCGGCGATGATGACACTCGCCATCCTGACATTCCTCTACGCGTGGAATGACTACCTGTGGCCGTTGGTCTCGGCGCAACAGCGCGAGTTTTTCACCATCACGCTCGGCCTGGCGTCAATCCAGTCAAACTTCGCACAGGCCGAAGGGCTGGGACGGGTCATGGCATCCGGGGTGATCGCGTCTTTGCCCGTCGTCGTCCTGTTCCTGATTTTTCAGCGCTATGTGGTGCGCGCCATGACGGCGGGCGGCACGAAGGGCTGACACAATTCGCCAACCATGAAAGGGAGGATACTTCATGAAACACGCGATACTTGGCGCAACCGCGCTGGCACTCTTGGCAACAGGAGCCGCCGCACAAGAGGTCACGCTTGGCCGTTTTTTCGGTGATTGCGAAAATGCAGGCACCGACACGAAGACAACGGTGGGCGAGCCTTGCATCATCCAGTCGATCATCAATGCAGCCGATGCACAGCTTGAGGGTATATCGGTCAACACGCTGCCGACCGATTGGGGCAATTACTATGACCAGATCAAGGCGGCCTATGCTGGCGGCACCCCGCCCGATGTTCATGTCATGCACCGCCACCGCGTGCCCGAATTCGCCGGCATTGGCGCATTGGCAGACCTGACCGATGACCTGGCCGCTGCGGGAATAGACCCGTCGGACTGGGAAGCAGCGGCGCTGGAAGCCGTCACCTATAACGACCGCATCATCGGCGTTCCGATGGATTTCCACGCCAATCTGTGGCACATCAACATGGATCTGATGGATGCCGCCGGACTGGTGGACGAGGCCGGCGCACCGGTTTTGCCCACGTCCCCCGAAGAACTTCTGGAGCATGCAGCAGCGGTCAAAGCTGCGACCGGGCAGAACTACCTTGCCGCCGATTTCGCGCAATTCCCACTTGGGGTTCGGCTTGTGCTGGCGCTTGTCTGGCAGCAAGGCGCCAACGTGTTCGACGGCGATACGGCAACGGTTGATACCGCAGAGGCGCGTAATGCGATTTTGGCGGTGACACAGCTTTTCGACGCCGAACTCGCAGACCCGCAGCTAAACTACGCCGACAGCCAGCAAGCCTTCCTGAATGGCGAGGCTGCGATCCTTGTGAATGGCACCTGGGTGGTGGATTTTTATGCCTCAGAGGCTGCAAACACGGAAACCGCGCTTAGCAACTACTACGCCGCCGATTTCCCGACCTTGTTTGGCGATGGCGCGACATGGGCCGACAGCCACATGTGGGCGATTCCCGCACCCCTGAAAGCCAACGATCCCGAAACCTATGACGCAGCCCTTCAGGTGCTGGCCTTCATCAACGATCACAACATCGACTGGGCGCGCACGGGTCATATGGCCGTGCGGTCCTCGGTGCTGGAAAGCGCAGAATATGCCGCCCTGCCGCATCGTGATGAATATACCGGCACGGCCGATATTGCGCGCGACACCCCGCCATCTGCACGCTACGGCGCCATTCAGGATGTGCTGAACCGCGAGCTTCAGGCAATCTGGCTCACCGGAAAATCGCCGGATGACGCCTTGGCCGATGCACAACTGGATGTGCAGGATCTGCTTGATCGCTGATAACTCTCGGCGGCCCGCCGCATGCGCGGGCCGTCCCTCCCCAATTTCTCCTTTTCTGCCGGACACCAGAACATGACCACCGCCCCCCTTTCACGATGGAGCAAGGACCGCGCCAATGCCTGGTGGCACGCGCAGCCCTGCCCCGTTGGCTGTAACTTCCTGCCCTCCTCGGCGGTGAATTTCCTTGAAATGTGGATGCCCGACAGTTTTGACCGCGACACAATCGCGCGCGAACTGCGCTGGGCGGCAGAGATGGGGCTGAATTCCATCCGCACCAACCTGCATTATCTGGTCTGGAAACATGATCGTGACGGGTTGCTGGCACGGTTTGACTGGCTGTTGCAGACAGCCTCTGACATGGGCCTGAGCGTTATGCCGGTCCTGTTCGATGATTGCGGATTTGGCGGCGCCGAGCCCGTATACGGACCCCAACCAGACCCGGTGCCGGGGCTGCACAATAGTCGCGCTGTCGCCTCCCCTGGTCGCGCGGCGGTAACAAACCGTGCGCTTTGGCCGGAGTTTCACGCCTATCTGGCCGATATCATCCAGACGCACAGCACCGACCCCCGTATTCTTGCTTGGGATCTGTATAATGAGCCGGGCAACCGAATGATCTTTTTGCCGGGCGGGGCGTATGCCGAACATGACCCTGCCCTGTCCCCGCATAGCAAAGACCTGATGGAAAGCGCCTTCGCTTGGGCGCGCGCGATCAATCCGCAGCAGCCGCTGACCGTGGCCGCGTGGCGCACGCCCGCCCCCGGACAGGACGAGCCTGCCTTTGATGACCCGATCGACCGACAGGCGCTGGCGCTGTCGGATGTCATTACCTTCCACGCCTATTGCGACATTGAGCATGCGCGCCAATATGTGGCGCAACTTCAGGAACATGATCGTCCGATCATGATTACCGAATGGATGGCGCGCACCATCGGCAGCCGCATTCAGGACCAACTGCCACTGTACCACGACATGAATGTCGGAGCCTATAACTGGGGTCTGGTCAAGGGACGCACCCAGACGGATCAGCCGTGGCCACGCGAGCTGGAAGTCCTGCACGGCAAGGTCCGCGCACAAGAGCTGTGGTTTCACGATCTGCTCTGGCCCGATGGTCGGGCTTTTGACCCGCAGGAAGTCTCGATTATCCGCGACCTGACGCAAAAACCGTTGCGGGCCGAAAGCATAAGGGAATAACCATGTCCGGTGTCACACTCGCGAATGTAACCAAGAAATATGGCCAGGTTCAGGTCATCCACGGGATTGACCTCCAGATTGACGATGGCGAGTTCTGCGTCTTTGTCGGCCCTTCTGGCTGCGGCAAATCCACACTGATGCGCATGGTGGCAGGGCTGGAGGAAACAACCGCGGGCCAGATTACCATCGGTGCGCGCGATGTCACCAAGCTGGACCCGTCACAGCGTGGTGTGGCCATGGTGTTCCAGACATACGCGCTTTATCCGCATATGAACGTGGCCGAGAATATGGGCTTTGGCCTAAGAATGAATGGCGTTCCCAAAGACGAAATAACCGCAAAAGTGGCCGAAGCCGCGCGCATCCTCAAGCTTGAGCCGCTGCTTGACCGTAAGCCCAAGGCGCTTTCCGGCGGGCAACGCCAGCGTGTCGCCATCGGGCGCACCATCGTGCGCGGGCCAGAGGTGTTCTTGTTCGACGAACCGCTGTCGAATCTGGATGCCGAACTGCGGGTCGACATGCGCGTGGAAATCGCAACGCTGCACAAGCAGCTTGGCGCGACCATGATCTATGTGACGCATGATCAGGTCGAAGCCATGACATTGGCGGATAAGATTGTCGTGCTGCGCGATGGTCGAATCGAACAGGTTGGTGCCCCGCTCGACCTTTATCGTGATCCCGACAATCGTTTTGTTGCCGGCTTTATCGGATCGCCCGCCATGAATTTTCTGGCTGGGCACATCACTGACGGCCAGCTTGCCATCCCTGCCCTGCCAGATGCACCGACCTTGCCGCTGCGCCTACCGACCGATGGCACAAAGATCGACTTTGGCATCCGCCCCGAACATCTGCGCATCGACCCTGCGGGCGCGGGATTCCGGCTGCATCTGGTCGAAAAGCTGGGCGGCACGTCCTATGCCCATCTGCACGCACCAACGGGCGAGCGGTTGATCGTGGCGGAAGACGGAGAGTCCGATCTGTCCGATGACATGGATGTCGGGATCAGGTTCGATCCCAAACGCGCATTTCTGTTCGACACAAAAAGCGGCATGAGATTGCGCTGATCCCGCCTGATCTTCATCTTGCCTGAAATACTCAAATTCAACATCGGCCCTGAAGGACCACTGCCTGATATGAAGAAACCCCGCCGCTCTGCTGCTTGGTATGGCAAATTGGACAAGGACGGCTTCATCCACCGTTCATGGATGAAGAACCAGGGCTTTCCCGACCACGCGTTCGATGGCCGCCCGATTATTGGCATCTGCAACACATGGTCGGAACTGACGCCCTGCAATAGCGGGTTGCGGGTGC
>Ga0208112_100753_pt1 | contig 18907 bp, 13 predicted proteins | sample HotLakConsoUCCLE_FD_184736 | JGI IMG/M metagenome (GOLD analysis project Ga0208112, IMG submission 184736) | Hypersaline microbial mat communities from Hot Lake, Washington, USA - Hot Lake Consortium UCC-LE (SPAdes) (version 2) ... | reverse complement strand
AAGTCGATCCGACTTCAGTAAGAGCTCCGATTCATCCGTATCTGTCGTAGATGTCATAGCTGGAACCCTACGACACTTACGACTCAGGGGCAGAGTTCTTAATCACGGTGCTTCGCGTGACGCTTACGCTTCTGTGTGAAATTCCTTGGGTGCTATGGTTTTTACAGAAGGTAACGAAGGTAACGAAGGGGGCTACGTCCGCGATGCCTCACTCAGACCGTGACCGTGATTTGGGTGGCGGGACGGTTGCCGACGGCGGGCAGGAAGAGGCGGACGGTGCGCTCGTCGATGCGTTCGACCCGCACGGTGAGGATGGTCGCTGGCGAGGTTTCGGGCAGCTCGCTGGACCATTCCAGCAGGCGGGCGAGGAGCCTGCGGTGGAAGATGAGGCGTCCGCCGTGTTGGTCGGGGAGGACGGCGGGGGCCTCGAAGGCGTAGGCGCGGCGGATGTCGCCGTCCTGGGCGGCGACGCGGTCGGCACCGAGGCGGTATTCCGCGCCGTTTTTCCAGAGGAAGGCGGGAGCGAGTCCGGCGGCGGGGTCGTCTTGCTGATAGGAATTTGCTTTTGGGCGGCGGTAGCCGCTAGCGGGGTGAGGGTTGATCGGTGATCCGCACGAATACGGGGATTGGGCCGGTGAGATCGATTTGAGTGTGAAGCTTGATCGCCGCTTTGGTGGATCGGAAATGCGCCCAGGGAAAGACCGACAGGCACAAATCGATGGTGGAAGCATCAACGGCATAAACCATCTCGTCGAGATCAAGACCGTTGGAGTCACCGACATACAACCGTCGCGCCTTGCGGATGAGAATTTGAGCGAGTGCTTCGTAAACGCGCCAGTCTCTATGCTCGTTCGCGTAAGCCAGATTTGTTCGGGTAATGTTACCTCGAATGCCCATTGCATAGCTGTGAGCGCAACCTCGGAGACAGGCTTCAATGTCGCGGAGACTCTCCCTGAAAGTGATCTGTGCGAAGGCCATCGCGATGAACTGGTCTCTAGCGGTCATACCCCGGCTTTCCCTCGGCATCGGATGCAGCGCCATACAGCGCTGAAACTCCTTGCGGTCCAGCGAATCGAGAACTTGAGTGAATATCAGGCGTCCAGTGTTCATTCCTTATTGAGAATGAACCAGAGAAGATGCGGCCAGCCCGTTCAAATGCGTGACACCTCTTTTTCTTCATTAGCTGCTTAATATGAACAACCTACAAAATCCAAAACAGTCCTTAACTGGACACTAGTGCGATTAACTCTAAAAAGTCAGGCCATACAAACCTCCCCTTTGTGAAACTTTCTAATTCAAGCATTCTGCCCGATGAATCTAAAGCGATCAAACCGTCATTTTTTAGATTCTTCATTCCGAGCCTGTTTATGTGATAAAATTGATTAGATTGTGAGGAATGAAAATATTTCCTATTTCTTGGAAATTCAAATACAGGAAATGTAAGTTCAGATATGTCGATTATTTCCATCCGTTACCTCCCAAACTAATGTTATTGAATCCTGAGTTTGAACTCGGCATTGAAAAGCTTGTCATTTTTCCAGTTGGTTGTTGTGCGGCTCCCATGGTTTCCTAATGGAAGCATCAGAGAAACATCTCAATTATTTCGCGACAACTCTCAGCCTTCTTAACTTTCTGCATAATTTCATCGGGATCGCCAGACGACTCTAACGTGTAGCGATTTTCCATGAGAATTTTAAGAATATGTTCTTTGAACGCAATCAAATCGAACTCTGACAAAAATTTTGGATCCAGCTTTACCTTATACTTTGGATTTAAATCAATTAAATCCAATAGCGTAGGGAAAGACATTTTTTTGTCTGTTATTTTATCAAAACAGAAGTGTCTTCCTGATGAATCTAAGAAATAAGTTTCAGATGAAGTATTTTTAAGCGCCCTTCTAGTCCATAATTGATCACTTTTGATACTACATAATACTCCTTCTTCCTCTGAATACATGAATACGGGCCAGTTCATTTCCATCCGTTACCTCCTGCGTTAATATTCGCTGTTCCAGAACTAAAACTAGGAGCAGAAAGATTACTTCCTGAGCCCCAATTATTGGAAAGACGACTTCCATGATTCCCCAAGCTAACACCTGCTCCAGCAGCACCAACTTTAGCCCAACTAGGGCTTCCATGCCATAGACGGTTGGCCAAACCAAATTCCAACGGCTTCTTTCCGTGTATTCCTTGGTGCCATGCCTTACTTTTCATAGACATCAAATTCCATGGCTGGTTTTTAATTCTATTGGGCACGCTACTTCCCCAACCATTCCTTGGAATGAGCCAGTGGTGAAGATCCTGCCCCGGAGTGCCCAGACCCCATTTAGGGCGTTTTAGCGAAGAACTTACATTGCCCCATTTCCAGCTTCTTGAAGAAGTTGTGAACCGTGCCGCACTATAGAACCGAGCCGCTTTTATCGTCGCACCCGAGGCACCTCCGAAGACCGCACCGATTCCGAAATCCATCGCCGCGTCACCCAAACCGTATTCCTGGCCTGTCACCGCAGCAAGAGCCGCTCCGGTTGCGACATTGCTAATTCCTCCGATCAACGCCAAAACCAAAATCGGATGTTCGCCATTCGCGTCAACATACATCAACGGCGAATTGTTCGCATAGGCATACCAATTCATGCCGCCGTCAAAACGAGCGGGATCACTGTTGATAAACCGCTTGAGTTCCGGCGAGTAATATCGGGCACGCATATAGAAAAGCCCGTTTGCATCGGCTTGAATGCCGAATTGCCCCGCGTAAAGGTAGGGGGTATCCGTGGTTCCCGCGCGGTGTGTAATGGTGCCAAAAGGCGAATACTCCACCTGATCCGTGATCGAGCCGCTGTTATCTGTCAGCGCGATAGTAGAGCCGCTTTGATCGAAATGGTAGCAAGTTGGGCTGTCGCTCTCGTCCACTTCGTAGAGCAAGCCGATACCGTAAACGTATCGCGTCAAGGTGCCGTCCGGCTTTTCGCGGACAAGCACGCGAGGGAGTGCGTCACCGTGCGGATCAATCACATAACTTGTGGTTCCGTTTGCATCTGTTTTGGCGATGCGGTTATTCTCGGCATCGTAAAAATAGCTCGTACCAGCGACGCTGGTTAAGCGATTCCGTGCGTCAAAATTATAGCTGACAAACGCTTCGACACCAGGCAGAGGGCCACTCGTCATATTGCCGTCTAAATCATGAGATACGGGCGCGGTATTCCAAGTGGCTACGCGATTGTCGATATCGTAAGTAGCGTCGAAACTTGGCAGCTTCACTTTTTGCGGCTGAGGTATGCGGTAGCGCCAATCGATTCTCGAATCCGCATCATAGCTGAATCGGGCATACGCGTGAAGCGCACTTTGCCCCGCGCCATACTCATAGAAGCGATCCAGCTCATCCCCATCGGTGTATTGGTTCACACGGCTCGTTCCGTTGGGACGGCTAATACCGATTAAGCGGCCTGCGTCATCCCAAGAGTAGCTAGTCACACGACTTGACCAGTCAGTCACGGTTGAGAGCCTGTTCTGAGCGTCATAGGTGTAGGTCACTGTCTTGTCGTCAGGATACTTGATCGTCTTGAGCAGCCCGTTCTTGAAGTAGGTGTATTCGAGTTCGTTCAAGTCAGCGTCCGTATAAGTGGCTACACGATCCATGTCGTCGAAGGTGCGTTCGAGCACGTCGCTTCCTTCGGTAACCGTTTCGGGATTGCCGTTGGCATCAAAGGTGGTGGTGATCGTGCCGACGGAGTCAGTATGACTTTCGACGCGGCCGGCATCGTCATAGACGAAGGTTGTGGTCTGGCCGGAGGCTTCCTGGACGCTGTCCACTTGGTTAAGATCGTTGTAAGTTAGCGTGGTGGTATAGCCTAATGGGGTGACGGTAGTGAGCGGATTCCCGTTGTCATCAAAGGTGAACTGGAAGGTCTGGCTGCGCCGATTGTTGAGTGCCGTTTGCTCGCCGAAAGCGTTGTGGGTGTAAACTACCGTGTTGTCCGCCGGATCGATCAGTGAAGTGCGCTCACCTCGCTCATTGTAGGCAAATTGAGTGGTGATCGTTTCCGGGGTTGTTACAGAGGTGCGGTTCCCATCCGAATCGAAGGTGAAGATCGTTTCACGGTTGAGCGGGTCGATCACTTTAACAACGCGTCCTGCGGCATCATGCTCAAATTCGGTCACTCGATTCAACGGGTCGATGGTGCGAATGCGCCTGTCGTGGGCATCGTATTCGTGGGTTGTTGTCGCGGCTTCAGCCGTGCCAAAGGCTGTCGTTTCGGTAAGCACCTTACCTTGCGGGCTGTAGGTATAGCGTGTCACATGTCCCTCTGAATCGGTGGTAGTGAGCAGGTTTCCGGCAGAATCATAGGTGTTGCTCGTTTCTCCCAGGTCGGGGGCGGTCGTTTTTGTGATTTGGCGTCGGTCATTATATTGATAGCTCGTCGTCTTGCCACGGCGGTTCGTTTCCGAGGTCAAATCGCCGCGTTCGTTGTAAACGAAGCTTTCGCTTGTGCCGTCAGGATAGCTGACGCTTTGAGGCATCCCGCGTGAATCGTACGTATACGTAGTGGTCAGGTTGCCGCTGGCGGATACAGTAGTTTGAGTATGCAACTGCCCGTCTGAATGATAGGTGAATTCGGTCACGTTGCCTTCAGGATCGGTCACTGAATTAGGGAGACTTGTGGTGTTACCCGAATCATAGATCAAGGTCGTGACACGGTCGGTAAAAGTCCCGCTTAAGTCCTTAATCCGTTGCTCAGTGGGGCGGTGGAGGCTGTCGTAGGCATACTCGGCTGTCAGCCCCTGTGGAAGTATCCGGCTGATCACGTTGTGATCCGCATCATATTCGGCATCGATTTCAGCCGCGCCAGGAGTCAGCGTTTCAATCAAGTGATCCTGTCCGTCATAGACTTTGGTGGTGCGTTCGCCAAGTGGATTGGAAGAGCCAAGGTCTCGGAAATCGGCACTGAAGAAATAAGTGTCTTCACCGCCTAAAGGATTCTTTTCCACATTCTCGCGGCCATTGAAGAAGAGCGTATATTCACGGGCGGGATCGTCATCACCGTGTTGTTTGAAAACGCGGTATTGGCTGTCGTAAAAATTGCGGATAGTAATTTCATCTTTACCGTTCTCGACGGCGACGATGAGGTGTTTTTCTTTGTAAGCGCTGCCCGTATTGGCATCGTGGTAGTGATACTCGGTCACATCACTTGCGGGATCAGTAACGCTTATTAGGTTTTCTTCGCTATCATAGGCGTAACTGACCGTCCGTGCCGTAGAATCTGTAATCGTGCTTATGCGATCATTAGAATAGGTGAAGGTGAGACGACGGCCATCGGCATCCTCGACGTAGTTGAGTTTGCCATCCGCTTGGTATTCGACATTCAGCGTCTCGCCGAACTGGTCGGTGATCGATTGCAGGCGATACTCATGATCTGCGTCAAAGCGGTAAATATTTCCGAATCGTTCGGTCAGCACAAAATCACCTCCGGCTTCTTCGACCAGAGTTGCGCTCAGTCCAGCCGGAGCGACGTAACTGCCGTCCGGCATTTTGATGAATTGCAGCGTCCGTTTCCCAATAGTAACCGAGGCCGCATTATCGAGCAGTTGGTCGGTTGCCCAATCGGTGATGAGTGCGGAAATGACCCAATTCTGAGCTGTTCTTGGCGCACGGCTGTCAATCAAATCGTTGACTGCCGCAGCGGCCAACATCAAGGGTGCCGCTTCGGCTGTGGTGGTTTCGCCTAGCCCGGCATCGACCGCACTGCGGATTGTGACCGAGGCGTTCCAGTTGTGCGTCCAGCCGAATCCAAGCTCGGATGAATCGTCGGCTCGACGCAGCGAATTATAGCTCCGACTGAATGCGAGTCCTCGCGGTGCGGAATCCCCCAGTGCGATATCCGTTGAATCGAGCAAAAAGGCACCCGTCGCCATATCGACCGGATCCCGACTCGTGGGATTGATGAGTGAGGGAGGGTTGTAAGAGTAGTAGGTGGGAGAGGCGATGTTCTGATTGTAGATGGTGGGCGTGCTGATGGTTCCGGTGTTAACCGAATAGCCACCGAGGTAATCGCCAGAAATAGCCATACTAATAGTATTACTCTGAATCTGCATATAGCCTGTTCCGGTCCAGTCGCCTTCATCGAAGTCCCCCTGCTGGGGCAGGAGAATAAAATTACTGGGATTACTGTCCAAAGTGGACTTAAATGAATTTAAGACATCGTTTCCATAACCTGAAATCTCTCCGCGAATGTCTTTAACGTTTGCCGCGTCGTAATGACTAGACGAGTCATCAAAGTTAGCCCTGTCCGCGTAGAATACACGTCCCTCCGGTAGCCCGTCATTGCGATTGGCTATTTCAAGCATCTTGATCGTCGAAACTGCGTCTTTGTCCGCACCTTGAGTTTGCTGGAGCACTCCATGCTCCATCGCGCTAGCATAGTAGGAGCTGCTGAAAATAGCCGGATTGTCGGGTATAAAACTCCCTGTCCGATTCATGGATACGAAGGCTTGTAGCGGAATATCAATGTAAAAGCCTTCTTCTTGGCTCATACGGCCAAAACGGTGGTAATTGAAGTAAAGCAGGCTGGGGTCGATTGTCGCACTGATGCGCTGAAACAACTCAGTTTGATAAAGCCATTGCTGGCCGATCACATTAAGCGTTTCGGTCAGGTATCGGCGCCCTGTAGCGGTCGTAACATTTCCCTGCGCCTCCTCAGCTCGACGCTGCTCTGTAATTTCTTCGAGCTGGCGTTGTCGATAATTCATCAACCCACCCGTGGCATCAAAGCCGTATAGAATTGCATAATTTGCCCCGCGTTTATATACACGCCCTTGGTCGCTTTTATTCGCTGCGGTAAAAGTCGATGACGGGTGCGTGATGCTAATGTGCATTTTCGCAGTGTCGCCTAAGGCGACGGACTCCCGCTTGATTTCTGTGCCCTCAAGCCAAAGGGTAGCTTTGAAATTCGTTTCTTCGGTTAGAGTAAGCGCTAAACACTTGCCTTGGAGCTGCGCGGTCGAAAGCGTCAAATCCATATAAGGGTTTTGGGGATCCCCGGACTTAGGGATAACAAAGTTTACTTTCGTCGCATAAACTTGAGGGATTTCGCCATAATTCCATGGCTCCCCTATTGAGCTGGATGCGAAAGGCAGGCTTTGCGGTAAGCTTGCCGTGTCGGGTATTTCTTCACGGATCATGGCACGGCCACCGATGATTTCACGCGGGGAACGGTTTGGATAATTCGCTTTGAGATTGGTGAGTAATGATTGCGTGTCTTGAGTCAACCGCGTGTAAACCGCATCTTCGTCCAAATCTTCCGTATAATAGTCTGAATCAACCCCTGACAGGGTGGCCGATCCGGCTGCATCTGCTATATAGTCGGCTGCATCATAACCCGCTTCGAGCAGGACATCCGCAAGAGGAGTCAAGTTTTCGTAATGCTTATAAGCCGGATCGAGCAACCGTGCCGTGCCATCGACTTCCACCTCAATCCAAACGCGAATCGGATTGAAATTCGAGCCAGTCGGGTTGAAGTTCGGGTTGCCCGTCCATCGAAGCATGTTTTTAACACCATTGCTATTTGTGGCGGGTAGCCATGAAAGCATATCCATGTCATCCGCAGCATTGAGCGGAATCGTCATGGTTCCATAATGGTAAATCGGCGTGTAGCCGCTTTCCTTTAGTAATGCAGCAAGCAGAGCACATTGATCGAAATCGTTTCCGCTCTTCTCAATGAGACATAGTGCCGCGCCTTTGGTCAGGCCGTAATAAGGGATGTGCTCAATTTCGTTTCGCACATAATTATAAATCGCGACCGGATCGTGCTGTAGGCCTCTGGCGAGTGCCGCAATCTCATCGGTGATTTCATCACCTTCGGGCACAACTGGCACAGATGAGCTTTGAGACGCGGGTGAGCCTAGTGCCTGTGGAGGCTCAACGTAGTCCTCGCCGGGGAGAAAGACCCAACCTGGTTCAGCATTAAGGTAGCCCGTTAATGCAGCCGATAGAATGAAAAAAGAAGTCCAAAGTGATTTCATGAGGTTGATGCGTAAAGTGTTAGTTTTGTTGAATGATATTGCCCTCGGCATCATGTCCTTGGGTAGTCGCCTTCGACCCTATGAGTTGATAGCCGCTTAACCAGCCTCGATCATCGTAATTGAAATCATCCCTCAGAACGGATCGTATGGTGTCATCAACCGTGGGGTTCGTTCGTGCCTGCCACTCGAATTTATCTAAAATGCCATCTCCATCGAAATCGCCGCTACCGTCGCGGCTTAGATCGCCAAAATAAAAGATTTCCCAGTAATCCGGCAGGCCGTCGCCGTCGCTATCGACGAAAGTTTCGGCCACGGTGGCGTTCATACCCGCGTCCAACTCTAACGCTGTTGCGATGCCGTCTCCGTCGTGATCGGTCAATCCGAGCAATGACAAAGGATCAGACGTGCCCTTAAGCCTGAAAAAGGCCTTATCGGTTCCGGCAAAGGGAGCGAACTGCACGGCTTCGGCCTGTCCTGTTCCGCCCGAGCCGGAGACTCCTTTTATCGCGTAAAAGTATTGATCCCATGGCTGCATTAAGTCTGTCGTGCTCTCAATCACGTAGTAGACATCAGGGTTGCCCCAAAATTTCAATTTGAGTGGTTGTGAGGGAGTCGCCGGGTCTTTTTCGATGCGAAAATCTTCCGGCGCAGCCACCGCCACCGTGCTGCATCCTAATGCGAGTATTCCAAATATCGTGGTGTGTTTCATATTCTGCGTTTGAAAGGGGTTATTTGGCCTCCTCGCCACGAAGCGGGGAGTAGTTCATGATGACTTCTTTGACTTCCTTTGGTGGGTTCGACTTTAAGTCAGCCTCACGAGCCGCTTGAAGCATTCGAGAATTGCTGATAGGAATTTGCTTTTGGGCGGCGGTAGCCGCTAGCGGGGTGAGGGTTGAAGGGAGAGGGGGCATCCGAAGGATGAATTAGAAATTTTGAAGGATGGATGCGGGTTGATCGCAAGAGTTCTTATGGTCGATATGGAAAAGCTAAGATCTTGAGCTGACAAGTGCAAAATGGCCCTGCAGCTGATAGGAATTTGCTTTTGGGCGGCGGTAGCCGCTAGCGGGGTGAGGGTTGATTCGATTAATCGTCACGCTCATCCCAGTAGAGTACCTTCAGCCGGTTGCGTTTCTTGTTGGTGAACAGGACTCCGCCTTGCACGGACTCGTCCAGCCTGTCCGCGACCAGCGCTTCCTTTTTCCTCGGTGTCTCAGTGTCTCCAGCGTAGCGGGTGGTTAGATTCTATTTTCTGCCGGCTATCGGTGAGCTGTATCACGAAATGGAGGAGCGGAGCGACGTAATGGAGTTGATACCAGCGATTGGTTATACTTATTCACCTATCCGGACTTCTATGTGGAATCCTCGGTCAATTCGATTCGCAAGTTTTTGGAGTGCTATTCTCAGGCCATTTTTCAGTTCATTGTCTCGGCCATTTTTGTGCTTAGACTTGTGTTCCTCGATGATCTCGTCTGATACATCCTCAATTGCTTTGAGCATCCTTCCATTTACATCTTCATCAATTTTATCGAAGGCGTCCTTCGGGACATCTTGTGAAAGTAACTCTGCTCTCAACTTTCTAATTTCCAGCATTTGCTTATAGACTGCCAAAATTCTTTCTGCAGCAGTCGCAACGAGCGCCGCAACTGCTGGAGCTGAGTCAAGGAACACACTCAAATCGCTACTTGAAATGGTGCTTATTCGATAGTGGTCTCGCTTGCCAGTCACAATTTCGGAGAACGTTCCAAAGATAAAATCGAAATCCTTGCATTCATCAGCAAACGAGTCTAATCGGTAATCGATAGCCGTCTTCGGGAACAGAAAGGGGTCGCTCCGTAAAAGCATAAAGCGGGAACAGAAAGGGGTCGCTCCGTAAAAGCATAAAAAATTACTTCCTGTAAATTTTAAGAAACTCCAGATATTCGGGATTGTTGGGGTCAAGCTTACCCAGGTGTATTGTGACCGCGTGCGGCACTCCCATATGGAGGCGCAGGGCGATCCAGGCATTCGGCGCATTCGTGTGGCGTTTCAGCTCAGCGGCAATCCACACCTTCCAAGCCGCCGATTTCTTCTGCAAACGAGCACTCTCTTCAGTCTCGCCGACGGCGTTCAAACCACGTGCAAGCAAACTCTCCCAGATCAACTCATTTGCTTCCGCGAGATCTTGTCCCTCCAGCCGCAAGGCCTTGAAGTCTCCGTCCTTGAGCAAACCCTCGGTCTTCAGCACCTCCTGCTTGAACTTTTTGCTTCCGAGAGCCCAGCCCCGGCACATCTTTTCAAATGCCATTTCCTTTTGCGCCCCGACATCAGCCACCAGCCACTTCAAATACTGCGCATACTTGCGACGCCCCGAAAGCGAATCCGACAGTTCACCCGCATGCCATAAAGCGCCCGTTGTATCGAGAAACTCCGGCCGGGACTTCGGATGCTGCAAATACCAATAACTGGACCATCGAAAGTCCGCCAGGCTATCGACATCGCAAATCCCCGCGCGCACAGGGTTCAAGTGCACGTAGTGCAGAAGCGGGCCGAAGTAAGCATCTTCCTCAACAAGAAGGCTCTTGAAGCGCCCCTGGAACAACTTCCCATCAATATTGAATCTCATTCCGAATTGAATCAAGATATTTTTATGTTTTTACGGAGCGACCCCTTTTTGTGCCCCGAATTGAATCAAGATATTTTTATGTTTTTACGGAGCGACCCCTTTTTGTGCCCCGAGCGACCCCTTTTTGTGCCCCCAGCGAGGAGTTGGCGGATGAGGGTGACTTGGGCGGGGAAGCGGGTCGGCCATGCAGGCAAGGTTGCATTTTGGAATGTTCGGATGGAATGCGGTGGCCTTGGTTTTCAACGGTTGGATGAGGCTGCTTCAATCGGGCAGATCGGAAGCGACCCGGAGGCGGAAGAAACCGGTGCGGTTTTCGGCGGCAACCGGCACATGGACACGAACGCGGTGCAGGCCTGGCGCGTAGTGGTCGGTGTCTTCCTCGATGATCGCTCCGTTCTGCCCGTGCACCACCACCTCACCTTCATTGATTAGATCTTCACTGAAAACGACTTCCGGTTGGAAAAGGCGGCCCGCTTCAAGCAACCGGTAGCTGAAAACGGCATACCGCTGCCCATCAATCTCCTGAACCGATGATTCCGGAAGCTCACCTTCGGTGGTCGGGGCGTGCCCAAGGCCAAAAATGAACCGGGCGAAATTCGGCAAGTGACTCCCCTGCACTTTCGCCGTCCATCGGCGGTCTTCCCCTGTCAGGCCCTGTGTATCTGCCCATGCTTCGTATGCCTTGGGCACCACAATGAGATCGATCTCGGTGGTCCAAACGCCATTCGACTCGCGAAAGAGTGGGGAGTCCATATCGAAGTGAACGGAATACTCCTCGGAAGAAACGCTGCCGTTGATCCAAGCGATGGGCTCCGGCGCGCTGATGCCGCCGCCGTCGTCGATCCTGACCACCGGGAAGCGACCCGGGCGGAAGCCCGGTTGGGGCCTTACATCGAAGACCAAGCCCGAGTTGAACCAAAGGATGTGTCCACTCCGGATTTGGTCGAAGACTCCTTCGCGAGGATCGCCCAGAGTAAGCTCCAAGCGAGGATTATTGACGAGGGGATAAGAGTATGCGAAGTCGATCCCGTAGACGTATGATGCATTCATCACTCCGGCTTCATCTCCACCAGGAGCAATTACCACTCCTTCCGGGAACTCATCCACCGCCCGCAAGTCGAAGTGACCCTCGATCCGTGCGCCTGGGCTGAATGTGGGATAAGAGAGTGATATATTGTCGAGAATCACTCGATTGGCTAAGTGCGAATCATACAAGGAAGTGTTTTCCGATAGACCAGAGATGCGCAGAAGTGGACTTTCTCCTCGTTGTTCAAGAAAAATGGTGCCTTTAGCCCCCAAGTTGAGCTCGCCATGAGTATATAGAATATAGTTACCTCTCTCAATGTAAGCTACAGCAAACCGAACAAAATTCTCTGGGCTACCCAGCCTCAATCTAACGCCAGCCGCTTCGATGTGGCCTTCGAGAAGAAGATCTCGAAGGTAGGCAAACTCGAATTGAGCGTTCCCGTCACTTAAGACAAATTTCCCTGATCCCCGCCATTCGGGCCGTATGGTATGATTGCTGGCCGAGTAGTTGTAGACCAGCGTGCCGGTATTTTCGATCAGCGGGCTGGCCAAATCAAAGTCGCCCAAGGCGCCCTGCAACTCAAAGGTGCCCTCCTCGACGTAGGTGTTGCCGAGGTAGGTTTTCGCGCCGCTCAAGATGAGCTTGCCGGGGCCGGTTTTGCGCAGGGAGCCGGGGCCGCTGAGATCAGCCAGCCAGAGGACATCTCCGGCGGCGATATCGATCCGAATGCCATTGGGGTCGAGCTCCAGGGGATGCAACGAACTGACCCCGGATGCGTTGGTCAGCCGGAGCGTCCCGCCATCGGCCACATAGCCAGCAGGAAGCCAGTTGGGATCCTCCATTTCGAGGATGGCCCCCTCATGGCGGAAAATTCCGCTGAAAAGATCAAACTCCGCGCCGACGCGGAGGGTGCCCGCGCCTCCGAGGGCGAGCGGGGCGGAGCCGAGCAAGGCACCTTCCAGCGTGACGGTGTGGCCGGCACCGACCTCGAGGCGGCTTCCAGTCCCGCCGACACCCAGCAGATCGGCGTCGAGGGTCAGGCTGGTGTTGATGCGCAGGGTGCCGCCCTCGATCAGGATGATGCTGCCCGGGGGCAGGTCTTCCGGCTGGTTGATCTCGACCAAGTCGGTCACCATCACGTCGGGGGCATTGACGTGGAGGTAGAGGCCGTCGCCCTCGTACTCAAAGCGGTAGACATAACCGGGTGGCATGGTTCCCATGAAGACCGGGGAGAACACGAGGGAGGCCGGATCTTGGTAATCCCAGCGAAGCAACGGGTAGGTGCCGGGACCGAATCCGCTCAATGCCCTCACGTTGACGCGGTAGGGAGGAACGACGAAGCGGAATCCGCTTTCGTCCAGCCGATCGTTCAGCGGGTCGCCGGGTGCTCCCAGGTCGAAGGTGAAGGTGGTTTGGACCCGTTCGAGGGCACCGTCGTTGTCCAGATTGTGTTCCAAACTGCTGACCGCAAGCGGCCCGCTGGTGGACCCGAGGTCGATGCCGCTGCCTTCTTCAAGGTAGATGGTGCCCATTGTTCCCGTGGGGCTGAGGGTGCCGCCTTCCGCGATGGTGATATTTCCGCCGCCCACGGCAAGAATCCCGCCTTCGATCCGGCGGCTGCCAACGCTGGCGGACGAGCCCAGCTCCAAGCGCCCCGGGCCGCGCTTGATGATCGGCCCGGCCGTCAGCGGGGTGGTGAGGACGACATCGTCGGCATGGTCGAAGATCAGGGTGCCCGTGGCACTGACCGCCCCGCTGCCGAACTGCCCTGGATCAATGACCAGGCTGCCCGCGCCGCGTTTTTCCAGGGTTCCGTTGCCATCCAACCAAGCGCCGAAGCCGCGGCTACCGCTGGGCTGTTCGAGGATGATCGAGCCGGCATGGTTCAATGCCGCAACGATGAGGTCGCCCGAGGGATTGACCGTGACCGTCCTGCCCGCCGGGATGTTCATGGTGTCTGCGGTCACCGGCGCGTTGACCACCATGTCGCCGCCCTCCAGTTGCACCGCAGCAGAGGTCACCGGCGCCTCGATGGTGAACGAACTGGCACCCCGTTTGATCAGCGTGCCGTCACCCGTGATCGGTCCATCGATGCTCACCGCGTTCGAGCGGTTGATGATGAGTGTCGCGTGGTTCTCGATCGGAACCGCACCCGGAGCACCACTCACGCCACCGATGCGGTCCGACCCGAACTGGAGGGCTCCCGCCTCGATGGTGACGCTCGCACCATCGGCGGGTTCATTGTTCCCCTCGACGATGTAGGTGCCGCCGCCCCGCTTGATCAGGGAGCCGGACCCGCTGATCTTGCCGACCAAGGTTGATACTCCGCCGCGATCCCAGATCAAGACTCCCTCGTTCGCGATGTCCCCGGCACCGAGCGCACCGGTCGCGCCACCCGAGGCATTGCCCAGTTGCAGCGTCGCCCCCGGATCGATCGTGGTGAGTCCGGTAAAAGGATGGTTTTCGGTGAAAATCAGCGTGCCGGAACCACTTTGTCTGACCCCGCCGGCACCGGAAATCACACCCCGGTGGGAGAATGAATCGGATCGATTGAAACGCAGCAGGGTCCCCGCACCCAGTGCCACCGGGCCGGTGCCCGTGCTGCCGGACGTGCCACCCGTGCCGACTTGAATGGTGCCACCAGAGACATTCACTGCGGTGAGATTGCTGTTCCCGCCCAGGACCAGGCTTCCGTTTCCTGTTTTGGACAATGTCCCGGCACCGAAGGCATAGCTGATTGCGGCCGAATCGGCGGGGACATGGATCGTCAGACCGTTTGCTCCGATCAGGAGCTGGTCGGGTGAGAGTTCGAGAAAATCGGTGCTCTCGCCTGCCGTTTCGAGGGTGCCGCCATTCACCTGAACCAGCGCCACGGCATCCGGAACGGCGGAGGCCAGTCCTGCGGTGTTGACACGAGCATCCGCTTCGATCACCAGACGACTGGCCGAGTGACCCAGCGTGATCGGCTCCGCAGGGCTCGCCAGCTCGGTGCCGGACAGGGTAAGATGGGCCGAACCACCGTTCACCCCGATCTCCACGGGGCCGTTCGATGTAAGATCGCCGTCGCCCGTGCTGAGCACCACGGCTTGCGCCCCGGGACCGACTCCCAACCTGAGGCTTGCGGTCGTAAGGTGTGCGTTGACCTCCATCCGCGAGCCGGGAAACATGCTCAACATTCCCGCGCTGGCGGCTTGGTTGATGCTGACGGTTTTCCCGGCGTCGATCCGGGCGTTCACCTCGGCGGAAGGCACGCCGGAGGACCAGTTCGATGGCTGGTGCCAGTCGCCGTTGCTCGGAAGAAAAACCGTCTCCGCACGAGCGCCGACGGAAAATAATGCGAATAGGAGGAGAGCGAATGTGACGACGTGGGTGGTGGAAAATCGATCACCGAGGGACGTTGGGAGCGGTTTCATGGAATATCACGGAGCTGTTCGTTTGCCAAATTTCTAGATCTTCTGGAAAAGAATCGTCAATTTGAAAAGCGTCAGGTAATTGACACATGCCCCGGAATTCACACCTGCCCCAACCCCCGCAACGTCTCCACAATCCCCTCGATCTGCTCCGTGCGTTTGGCGTTCTTTCTACCGAAGTGGGCGGAGAGTTGTTCGGGGGTGGCGGTGGGAGTTTAGCGGACACCCACATTTTCAACCAAGCGATCATCGAGCCCGGCGCAGCTGTCGGTTCAGCATTGTCCGCCACCAGAAAGAGCCTGATTTCGCTCGGAGATCTCTAAATCCCGGGAGGGCCCAGCTCCGCCTGAGCCATGCACGCCGTAGAATTGCATATCCTTGAATTTCGCTCGCCGCTTTAAAGATTGCGGTGTCGTCAATTGTCGATCCGACTTTTGGGCCCGAACCATGCGACTCACCGAATACGTCCATCAGCAACTGGAGGCACTTCTGCACCCGGGGGACACCGCCCTCGATGCCACGGCAGGCAACGGACACGACACCCTGGCCATGGCCCGGCGGGTCGGTCCGGAGGGCGGTGTCGTCGCCATCGATCAACAAGCCGAAGCCATTGAAGCCACGCGGCAGCGACTCGTCGATAACGGCTGCGGCGATCGCTGCGAGCTAATCACAGGCGACCACACGGCACAGCTGGCCATTCTCGCGCCACGATATGCCGGGAGAATCCGCGCCATCACCTTCAACCTGGGCTACCTCCCCGGCGGCGATAAGACAATCACCACAAGCAGCTCCAGCACCCTGACCGCCCTCGATGCCGCGGCGCAGCTCCTGGCGCAGGACGGGTGCCTCTTCATCACCGCCTACCGCGGCCACCCCGGCGGCATGGACGAAGCCGCTGCCGTAGCGGACTGGATGCACCGCCAGGCATCAACGGGTTGGTCGGTGGAACGCATCGACGCCGAGGGTATCCCTCCCGAGAAGCTCCCGCCGGTGCTGTGGACCGCGCGGAAGGCAGAGGCCGGAAAACGGATGCCTATCGCCTGAGGACAGATAACGATGAGCTGTCACATGGAGTGAAGGCGGAGCCGTAACGGAATTGTGACCAGCGACTGGATATAACCTATTTTGTGAGTTGGTCATATTTTGCATGGCTGCCAATCCAAAACCAGATGATAGTGTCGTCCTGCAAAAATGAACCCACACGCCAACCATTAGCATGTGTGCCAGTGATGCCAATTTAAAATAAAACGCCAGCAACAGCTCCTCGTGGATGAACGCTCTTTGATCGAATGCGATCCTTTAGGTTTTTCGAATGGCAGAAGTCTCTTGTAGTAGCCACTTCAACGGCGCATTCGATTTTCGCTACGGATAGCATTGATTTTTTAGCCGAGCAAAGTTGACTGATAGCACCCAAACACAACGCCCGCCTCTAATGTGCTTGTCCCTGTTGACCGATGCAGCCTCACAAAACTCAATTTGCAGACCGCACACCGAAAACGGTATGGATGCGACCGTTGCCGCTATGTTCGGACAACTTGCATCAGACTCAGGGCGAAGTAAACTTGGAAAGGATTGATGGACAACAATGAGCAGTATGCACGAGCACCAGCAAACGGGCAATCTTAGAGCAGCTCACTTACAGATACGACAATGCCGGAAGCCGCAGCAGTTTGACCGAAGGCACGACCACCAACAACTATCCAGCAAAAAAAGACCCAACAGGCCAACCAGTTAGCCCATATTGTGCCAACTCATATATTGTTGAAACTTATGTGGTTGAGTGCAGCTTCTTTGGAGACTCCTCTGGTGTTGGCTTGATCTTTGCCTTCGTCTAGTGTTTTCCTGGGAAAATGGCCGACCATGTTCGAAACGAAAATCTGCTCTCCGTGCGCGACTTGAAAGTGCACTTCCCGGTGACGGGGGGGCTTTTGCAGCGTCAGGTGGATATGGTTAAGGCGGTGGACGGCATTAGTTTTGATGTGCCCCGAGGGCAGACGGTCGGTCTGGTCGGGGAGAGCGGTAGTGGGAAGACGACGACGGGCCGGGCCATCGCCCGTCTCGTGCCGATTACCGGCGGTTCCGTGCACTACGAAGGGCGGGACCTCGCGACACTGTCGCGGAGGGAGTTCTTTAACTACCGGAAACGGATTCAGGTGATCTTTCAGGATCCGTTCAGCTCGCTGAATCCGCGGATGACCATTTTCAGCATTATCGCAGAGCCGCTCGATATTCATTTCAAGGACTGGAGCCATGCCCAGAAAGAAGCGCGGGTGGCCGATCTGCTCGGAAAAGTGGGCCTGCCCACCGATTACATGCAGCGCTATCCGCACCAGTTCAGCGGGGGGCAGCGGCAACGAATCGGGATCGCCCGGGCCTTGGCGGTGGAGCCGGAGTTTATCGTCTGCGACGAGCCGGTCAGTGCGCTCGACGTCTCGGTGCAGGCGCAGATTGTCAATCTCCTGCAGGATTTACAGGAGGAACTCGGGCTGACCTATCTATTTATTGCGCACGATTTGGCCGTGGTGGAGCACATCAGCGATCAGGTCCTGGTCATGACCGAAGGCAAGATCGTCGAGCAAGCCAGCGCCGAAGCGATCTACGCGAATCCCCAGCACCCCTACACCGTGAAATTACTGCAAGCGGTGCCGGGGATCTGAGGGTGCCGCACCCCTTCCGGTCGGGCAAGCCGACCACCTTCCCCGAGGGGAAGGAGTTTTTCGCATAATTCCTCACCTCTTCGAGGGGAGGGGAACCGCGCGGAGCGTGGTGGAGGGGTGATTGGGGGCCTGAACTACGGGCTCCGCCAGACTGCCTGACTAACTCAACTCGCGACGCAGCGCCTTCCCAACTGGCAACCGTCTTCGCTCTTCCACCTTCGCCACCCCCGATGTCAGCCAAGCAACGTCTCCAGGTAGGGATTCGGGTAGCGGCGGGTGGCGGTGACCGCATAAAAGGTTTCGTGGATGTCGGGAATCTGGTAGAGTTCTTTGAGGCGACCGGTTTTGAGCTCGTCCTTCACAACCACGGGCGGCAGAAGCGCAATGGCTTCGGTATCCCGCGCGATAAGGCGCAGCATGGCCATGTCGTCGGCCTCAGCGGCGATGAGGGGAGCAATGCCAGCGCGTTCCATGATGAGGTCGAAACGGGCGCGAATGTTGCTCTGGATACTGGGGAGAATCATCGGGATGTCGCGGAGGTCCTCGGGGAAGCGGAAGGCGCGGCGCTTTATAAAGCCTGGTTGGCCGATCAGACTGACCGCCTGCTCGTCGACCAGCTGACTGTGCAGCTGTCGCTCCGTGTCGCGGGGCACGGGGCTGTTGGAGAGGACGAGGTCGAGCGTGTGGGCGCGGAGCTGGGCGAAGAGCTCACGCGGGCTGGCCGAGTGGATGATGACCTCCAGTTGAGTATCATCGAGCGCGTCGCGGAGGAAGCTGAGCTGGAAATTTTTGGAAAGCGTGGAGACCGCTCCGACGCGGAGAACGTTACGGTAGCGGCCGCCGCGGTTTTGCAGCGTGGCGAGCATTTCCTCGCCGGTTTTGAAGATCGTGTCCGCATAATTCAGCACCATGCGGCCCTCTTCGGTCAGAATGAGCGATTTGTGCTGCCGGTCAAAAAGTGGACATTCGAGGCTTTCTTCCAGCTTTTTCAACTGTATCCTGAATCCGTGAGATAAATTATTTTGGCCGCAGGCCAACTTATTTCTGGCCGCGATGTGGGATTTTGAGCCAGCGACGGTTTCAATTACTCAACGAATGGATGCGGTGACAGAGACTTCTTCGTCAATCGCTTACTAAATATGCGTTATTATTGAATCGGGGGCACAGTTGTCCCGCTCGTGCTTGACGAGATTGTC
>Ga0208112_100750_pt1 | contig 19003 bp, 20 predicted proteins | sample HotLakConsoUCCLE_FD_184736 | JGI IMG/M metagenome (GOLD analysis project Ga0208112, IMG submission 184736) | Hypersaline microbial mat communities from Hot Lake, Washington, USA - Hot Lake Consortium UCC-LE (SPAdes) (version 2) ... | reverse complement strand
TCGGGAAGAAAGGGGAAAGCTTGGCCATCTGCTCGTCGGTCAGCCAGAAAAGGTCGCTCATGTCACCGCTCCGTTTTCCGAGCCGTGAATCACGCAGCGCGTTGAAAATCAATGCATCCTGACCCTAGCGACGGGTCTGGGTAAAACGATTGTTATGGCGGAGGTTGTCGCTGACCTTTATCGCGATGGCCTAATACGTGACAATCGGGTGCTTGTTCTTGCCGATAAGCGTGAGCTCATTCGGCAATTGCAGTTTGGATTTTGGCATCAGCTGCCAAAGTGGGTTCCTACGCATATGCTTTCGGGTGATGAGACCCCATCGTTCTACGACGGGATCACCTTTGCAACAGTCCAGAGCGTTATTGGACGTGTCGATGATTTGCCAAGCTTTGGCTTGGTGCTTATCGACGAAGCACATCATATCGGTTCAACTAGTTTCCGGCGTGCCCTCGATGCGCTGGAGCCACCTATGGTTGGTGGCGCAACGGCCACGCCGTGGCGCGGAGATGGCTTCGACATTGACGAGCTATTGGGTAAGCCACTCGTCCGGCTCGGAATATCGGACGGCTTAAGGCAGAAATACCTTAGTGAGGTCGACTACCGATTGCTGGCGGATAATATCGACTGGGGTTTCGTACAGGAAATTTCTTCGCACAATTATTCCCTGAACCAGCTTAACAAGAAGCTTCTGATGCCAACTCGAGACGAGGAGGCGGCCAGGCACATCGTCGAAGTGTTCAGCGGCGAGAAGCGGCGGGGTGGGATTGTATTCTCTCCAACCGTCGATCACGCCGAGAGCTTCGCGGGAACGCTTCGTGGCTACGGGTTGCGTGCTGAGGCGATCTCCTCGAGGCAGGAAGCCCGTGAGCGGGATCGACTAATGGCGATGTTTCGGCGAGGGGATATTGATGTCCTAGCCAGTGTCGACTTGTTCAATGAAGGCGTCGATGTGCCTGATGTCGATCTCGTCGTTTTCATGCGCGCGACGCACAGTCGTCGGATCTTTGTCCAGCAGCTCGGGCGGGGGCTCCGCCTGAGTCATGGGAAAGACAAGGTGATCGTAATGGATTTCGTGACCGATCTCCGCCGAGTAGCGGAAGTAATCGAACTCGAGAAAGCCTCCGTCGGCCCCTTGGAAAGGCTGCCGCTCGGACACAATCTCATTAATTTCCGCGATACCTCGGCAGGCAACTTTATGCTTGAGTGGATGAAGGATCAAGCGGACCTGATTTTGCGCGAGGGAGACGCGCAGCTTGAAATACCGAAGTTTGAATTCCCAACAACGCCGCAGCCTGGAGGCGTGCAATGAGCGTGCCTGCTGGCATACGGCGAGAAATCAAGGAACGATTGTGGTCGGAAGCTGACCGGCTCAATTGGTCCGCACTCTCGGCTTCCGATAAATCGCGTTACTATTCGATGTGGACCGAAACTGAGGCGGTTGGTGGGAAGTTGGGTCAGTACATGGACCCGCGAAAAATCCGCGTTTACATCAAGGACACGCTTCTCAAGTCCTACACGAGGGAGGCCTCAGCCAGCCCTGCGCGCGTTTTCAGGGTGCTCGGCATTGAAGAGACTACGGTCGTCACCACGACGTTCATCAAGCCGCATGGCTGCCTTCTTCCTGATGGGCGCCAGATCGCCTGGAGCAAGGCCTCCGATTGGAAGTTGACGTTGATGGCTCTTCATGAGCGTGCGTTCGAGGCGGGCGAGCCCTATGCAGCGGTCTTGAGCGAAGCCGCCGCAAGATTCGGGTTGGCCTCGCAGCGCGCTGTTGTCGAGAGTGCAGCGGAACGTCTTGGTATCAAGAGATTGATTTGGCTGGACTAATAATTCACGCGGAAGCTGGCTCTGCGTCGATCTTTTTAGCCCTCTAGTCTATGGTGACTCGTGGACATCCTTACACCAGAACAGCGAAGCGAGCGTATGAGCCGGGTGCGCGGCCGCGACTCCAAGCCTGAGATGCTGGTCCGCCGTTTAACTCACGGTATGGGGTATCGCTACCGGCTGCACCAACGTGGGCTTCCCGGATCGCCAGACTTGGTCTTCCCGTCGCGCATGAAGGTGATCTTCGTCCATGGCTGCTTCTGGCACCAGCACCTGGACGCTGGGTGCAAGCTTGCCAGGCTCCCTAAATCGAAGCTGGACTTTTGGGGCCCGAAGTTGGAAACGAATAGAGAACGGGATGAGCGTAATCTCGTCCTGCTCGCGGAACTCGGATGGGACGTCCTCGTAATCTGGGAATGCCAGACGAAGAACCGGGAAGAAATGCAGGCACGGATCGGGGAGTTCCTGGGATGATGAGATCGGTCGAACTCTTCGTGGGCGCTGGGGGCCTCGGGATCGGCGTAAGCCAAGCGGGCTTCCGACCGGCCGCCGTCATGGACTGGGACCGCTGGGCCTGCGATACCCTTCGCGAGAACAAGGAACGTGGCCTCGATCCGATCGCGCACTGGCCGATCCACGAGGGCGACGTTCGACAGTTCGATTTCGGCACGGTGGACGGCTCCGTTGACTTGGTGACGGGCGGACCGCCCTGCCAGCCGTTCTCGATGGGCGGACGCCACCGGGCGTTCCTCGACAGCAGGGACATGTTCCCGCAGGCGATCCGCGCCGTGCGCGAGCTTCGACCGAGAGCGTTCATCTTCGAAAACGTGAAGGGGCTCACGCGCAGCAGCTTTGCGAACTACCTCGAATACATCCGTCTGCAGCTGACCTATCCCGATCTCGTTGCCAAGAGGGACGAGGAATGGCTGGCCCACCTCGCGAGCCTCGAGGACCACCACACCAAGGGGACAGAGAAGGGCCTGCGCTATCGGGTGGTGATGCGGGTTCTGAACTCGGCAAATTATGGCGTTCCCCAACGGCGCGAGCGCGTCTTCCTTGTCGGATTCCGCGCGGACACCGGGATCGAGTGGCACTTCCCAAAGCCGACACACTCGCGAGACGCGCTGCTCTGGTCGCAGTGGCGCGACGAGGTCTATTGGGACCTACACCGCGTCGCTCGCAAGAACCGGCCGGAAGGTGGCGCGGCCAAGGCGCGGGCCCTGAAGATCGCGGATCAACCTCTGGACGAGCCGTGGCTAACCGTGCGCGACGCGATTTCCGATCTTCCGGATCCCGAACACGCACCGGGCACGGCGCGCGGCTTTCATGACCACAGGTTCCAGCCCGGCGCCCGATCCTATGCTGGCCACACGGGAAGCCCTCTGGACGAGCCCGCCAAGACGCTGAAGGCGGGCGTGCACGGTGTTCCTGGGGGCGAGAACATGCTGCGCAGGCCGGATGGCTCGGTGCGCTATTTCACGATACGAGAAAGCGCTCGCCTGCAAACCTTCCCAGACGACATGGTGTTCCACGGCTCTTGGACGGAGACGATGCGGCAGCTCGGTAACGCCGTGCCCTGCCAGCTAGCCCGGATCGTCGCATCTGGCGTGCGCGACAAGCTAAGCGCAGCCTAGATGGGCACTCCGTGAGCATACTGGCGGTTTTCCTTGTAGAGGATCACGTGGCTAACGAAGTAGGTCGCCTGCCAACCAGCGGGCAAGGCCGCTTTGATCAGGACCATGGCGTCGCGCAGCGATAATCGACCCGCGGGGATGGTGAGCGGAGCGGCCGGGAGGTCGGGGTGCGGGCGCAACCGAAAGGAATGGCTGCCCTTTGCACCAGGCTCGAGCTCAAACCGCAGCGTGTAAGGCAGGGCGATCTTCAGCGCCACCAACGCTTCGTGGACGGTCGTCTGTCCAGGTTCGAGCACATCAAGCGGAGTGTCGATATCGATCGGGAAGCGCGCGTCAAACCCCTGCTCGGGCTTGTTCGTCGTTTCGCGTTCCCGGCCGGGATCGTTCGACCCAAAGCCCGATCCGTTCCACTCGGAACCGTAGTGGGCAATCACTCTGGATTCGATATCCATCGCGGTCAGAACGAGGATCTGGGCGGCCTTGAACTGGACGTCCTCGGGACGCACATTGCGCCGCTGCTCGAACTTTCTAGAGTGCCTGGCGAGGCGGGTTCGGAGCCCGGCTTCGGCATCGGTCTTTCCGACATAGCGGACCTCGCCGTCATAGATCAGCAGGTACACTCCTTGGGCATCGGGAAGCGCCTGCGCGTTCTGCAGCGAGAGAGGCGCGCTGGCCATGGCATCGAGCGTCGGGACGAGCTGGTTCATGACCGCGCCCATCAAATCCAGCTCGAACGCGATGAAGCCGTCCGCCACTCGTCACTCCGATTCCCATTCTCACCCAGATGCTTAGCACGTCGGGACAATCCGCGCACTCCAGCGCGGGAGAAAACTTTTGGTCAAACTTGAGTTGACTAGAAGCGCTCGGTTAAGCGCGGAGGGCTTTCTCACAGGTTCTTGGATTGCCGTAGTGTTTTTGCTTGGAGGGGTGGCCGTGGCCTTACGTCCTGTGAACCCAAAGCTTGAAGTGCATCAATTGATCCTTCCACTCGGTCGGGAACCGCTCCAACACCGACACCAGCGTCACCTTCGGCCCCTGCTTCCCATCGAGGATCGCCTCGACGATATCTGGCGCGAGCAGGGTCAGGCGTAGGACACGCGTCATATAGGAGGAGGCGATCCCCTCGCGCTCGGCCAGTTCGGCGATGGTGGCGAACTCACCCGACTCGAGCATCCGCTTCCAGCGGAAGGCGCGGGCCAGCGCCTTGACCAGCGTGTTGTCCGCCGTTCGCTCCGGTCGGACGCGGTCGGGCATCTGCATCTCCTTCCGCCCGCCGCGCTTCACGATGTGAAACGGGACATGGAGCGTCACCGTTTCGGGGATCAGAGTGCCGCGGGTCATGCGGCCGCTCCCATGTCTCCGGCCACCATCTCGCGTGCGAGGCCGCCGAGCCCATCCACACGGAGCCGTACGTTCAACCCGTTCGTCCCGATCTCCACGCGCTCGACCAGCACCTCCACGATGCGCGCCTGCTCGGCGGGGAAAAACTCGTCCCACAGCGGGTCGAGCTGCTGCAAGGCCGCGCGTGCGTCGGCCTCGGAGATATCTTCGGCGTGGGCGCGCGCCGCCTTCCAAGTCCCCGCAACAATCTCCGGCTGGCGTAAGACAGCGCGGAGCTGGTCTATGACGGCGCCCTCGATCTCGCCCGCAGGCACTCGGCCGACCGGGCATGATCCGGCGCCATGCTTCAGCACTGTCTGGCTGACGTAGTACCGGTAGAGCCTGTCGCCCTTGCGCGTATGCGTCGGTGAGAACGCGGAGCCATCGGGCCCGAACAGCAGCCCCTTCAGCAGCGCCGGTGTTTCTGCGCGGGTGCGGGCCGCGCGCTTCCGGGGGCTCTCCTGCAGGATGGCGTGGACGCGGTCCCAAATCTCGGGATCGATGATCGCGTCGTGCTCGCCGGGGTAGCTATCGCCCTTGTGGACCGCCTCGCCGATGTAGGCGCGGTTGCTGAGCATCCGGTAGATGTATTTCTTGTCGATCCGGTTGCCGCGCGGCGTCCGGAGGCCGCGCGCGCTGACGTCACGCGCCAGTTCAGTGCAGGACCCGATCTCGACGAAGCGAGCGAAGATCCAGCGCACATGCGTGGCGCTTTCCTCGTCGACCACCAGCTTCCGGTTCTCGACGCGGTAGCCGAAGGGCGGCACGCCGCCCATCCACATGCCCTTCTTGCGGCTGGCGGCGACCTTGTCGCGGATCCGCTCGGCGGTGACCTCCCGTTCGAACTGGGCGAACGAGAGCAGGATGTTCAGCGTCAGCCGCCCCATTGAGGTGGTCGTGTTGAAGCTCTGCGTGACCGATACGAAGGTCACGCCGTTCCGGTCGAACACCTCGACCAGCTTGGCGAAATCCGCCAGAGAGCGGCTGAGTCGGTCGATCTTGTAGACCACCACCACGTCGACCAGCCCGTCCTCGATGTCCTCCAGCAGCCGCTTCAGGCCCGGCCGTTCCAGCGTGCCGCCCGAAATGCCGCCGTCGTCATACTGATCGCGGACGAGCACCCAACCCTCGGACCGCTGGCTGGCGATGTAGGCCTCGCAGGCCTCGCGCTGGGCGTGGAGCGAATTGAACTCCTGCTCCAGCCCTTCCTCGGAGGATTTCCGGGTGTAGATCGCGCAGCGGCGTTTTAGCTTCACCTCTGCCATTACCGGCGTCCCTGACGTTTGAGCCCAAAGAAGACCAGCCCATTCCAGCGGGTCCCCGTAATGGCGCGAGCGATGGCAGACAGCGACCTGTAGGGCCGCCCCTGCCATTCGAAGCCGTCGGCAGTTACGGTGACGATCTGCTCAACGCCCTGCCATTCTCGCAGCAGCCGCGTGCCGGTGATCGGGCGGTCGCGATCGGCGCGGATGCTGCGCTTCTTGCTGTCGCCGCCGTCCAGTTCCTCGCCAAGCCGCTCCAACCGCCGGATCGTCTCGGGCTTGAGCCCGCCATAGGCGAGTTCTTGGATCCGGTACGCGAGCCGGCTTTCCAGATACCTACGGTTGAACGGCGGTGGTTCGCTGTCGAACAAGTCGCGCCACTGCGCCTTCAGCTCCGGCGTCGACGTGGTCTTGAGCGCGGCCAGGCGGGCGGGAATGGGATCTTGTTTTGTCATGCGTTTCTCCGGTCATTTGCAGTTGCATGACCGCTCCGGGCGGCCGGATTGTGTAGCGAAATGTCTCCGGTCCGCGTTCCCGGGCATCCTCTGTGCGTATCCGGAGACGGATAAGGCCAAGGGCCAGCAGACCGCACAATTCTGCGCGGCGCTCGGGGGGCGTCATGCGAAACGGGGAGAGCGGGTTGGGGCGTTTTGGCGGACGGGTATCGGTCATTTGAACCTCAGTCCCTTCAGGCCGCGCGATGTGCTGGTGCGGCCGTCCTCGAAGCCCCGGGTCTTCAATTCCTTGATCAGCGTTCGCTGCGTCCAACGCGACAAACCCTGGAGGTCCGCCCATTGATTGAACCGCAGGATCAGATCGGCGTTGCTCGAATAGCCCTGTGGATCGGCAATCGTTTCGTCGATCAGGAATTGTCCGACGATATCCTCCTCGTCGAAATAGGCCTGCGATGCCTCCACCAGGGGGGCGGGGACCGCCAACCCCTGCCTCTGCCAGGCGAGAGCGCCGTCGATGCACCATCGCAGGATCGCGGGACCTTCATCCCTCAGAACCACGGCCAGATCCTTTTGCTGTCGTTCGGCGGGGATCGTGACGGTGAAGGGGACGAGGACGACGCGGGATCGAATGGCAGCGTCGACACCCCGGAACGAGGGCTGGACATTGCCCGCAATCAGGAGGGTCAACTGGGGGTCGAACTCGAAGAAGTCCTGCCGCATGAACCGGGCCGTCATCCGGTCACCGCCCGTCAGGTCCTTGATGACGGCTTCGTCCCAGGTCTTGCCGCGTGGCAGCTCCGAGGCCACCGCAAGCCGGGCGCCCCGTAGACTGGCGACATCGGTCGGATGGCGCTCGGTCTGGCTCGACAGGAACACGCTGGCTGCGACCCGGCGGCCATAGTCGGCCCAGATATGAAGCAGGGTGTTCAGGAAGACGGACTTGCCGTTGCGGCCGGTCCCGTGAAGGAACAGCAGCTTGTGTTCTTCGGTCGAGCCGGTCAGGGCATAGCCAGCGGCGCGCTGGAGAAAATCGATGATCTCCTGCTGCCCGTCAGTGACCTCTGCGAGAAAGTCCAGCCACCGGGCCGGTGTAACGCCCGGGGATGCCGGCCCGCAGGCAGTCTGCAGTGTGATCAGATCGGCGCGTTCGGCCGCGCGCAGTGTTCCGGTCCGAAGGTTTACCGTGCCTGCGGGGGTGCCAAGGAGGAGCAGGTCCTTGTCCATGTCTTCGGCGCGCGTCGCCGAGGCGGGATTGGTCCGGGCCAATGCGGCCACGGCCGTGACGGTCGCGTTGCTCTTGAGAGGCTTGACGTTGCTGGCCGAGGACTTCCCGGGCTTTCCCGCTGCCATGGCGTTGGCAGCCTGTCGCAGGAAGCTGCGGACCCGCGTGAGGTGTTCGAGGCGGTTATCACCCCGCCAATGGCGGCCGGTCCAGAAATACCATCTGTCTTCCGTGGCGACATATCGGGCGTTGGCATCGAACTCCTCCCGGCCGAGGGCGAGCGCGAGGGCGTCGTGAGACAGATCGGGTGATCCGGACGGGCGCTCCGTCCGGTCGACGGGTCGCGGGGAGGGATTGCCCAAGTCGAGGGCGTGTCCTGCCTTGTGGCGCCGGGCGATCTCGCGCAGATCCGCGCCGGACTGCCTTGCTCTGTGCGCGATGCTCGCAATGGTCACGCCGCCCGAAGGGAGAAACCCCGCCCATTTCGCCGCGACTTCACCGGTCTTGTACTTTGTTCCTCCTCTGGACCAGTCGTCCGCCAATTCCAGCCCCTCGGCACGTCCACCGAAATGCGCATGGAGGGCTTGCAGGGTCTCGACCCAGGCATCGTAACCTTCGGCGTCCGGATCGATCGAGGCCAGGAGCTCGGCGACTTCGGCGAAACATGCCGGGCTCCGGTCGAACGTGACCGAGCCTGTCTTCGGTTGCTCGGCAGAGCACAGCGCGCCGATCCAGTCGGGGCAGGGGGCGGGTGCCGCGTCATTGATGATTTCGTAGGGCTTGCCTTCGAATGTCGACGGAGCGAGCAGGATGTAGCCGTGATGTTTGATGTCGACACCCGGGCAGAGACGCCCGGGAAACGTCACGCCGTTGTCTGTCGAGAAGACGTAATGGCGCCCGCCTCTCGGCGAGGCTTGGGTGAAGGTCGGTGGCAGAACCTTTCCGTCCGAGATCTCGGACCAGGCGCAATCGGGCTTGTAGAGGTCGGCGTCGATCGCCACGAGCCCTGAGGCCGCAAGGCTGAGCCCGATATTGGCGTCTGGTGAGTGCGTCCACCAATCGCGGATCACTTCGGCCTCGCTCGACGCAGCCTTGTGTCCCCGCGCCAGCAGGTGGGACGAACGATTGTCGGCCGATCGCCCTTTCGTGTCGGCGCCAAGCGGGAAGACATGCCATCCCCGACGCGCATAGGCCAGGGCGGCGGTCATCGGGGACGCTGCCGCGCTCACGTTGCCGCTCCGGGAAAGCGATTGGCGTTCTCGAAGGCACGGACCTCATCGCGCCCGTAGAGAACCCGGCCGCCGATCCTGAACCAGGACGGACCTGTGCCGGCTTCCCTCCAGCGCTGCAGCGTTCGCTGGCTGATCCGCCAATGACGCGCAAGTTCGCGCTCTGTCAGCCGCCGCGGCAACTGGTCGATCAGGGTGGTGAGATGGTCTGTCATGTCGGTCTCCGTCTGCTTCGGAGACCGTCTAGGGCGGCGAATCGTTGCCGGTCGGCGGTTCGTCGGATGTTGAACCTATGTCGGGGCGAATTTCAGAGACCAGAAGCCACGGCGAGGGCTGTAAATGTATCTGTCCTCGATGCGCTCCTTCCAGTCTTCAGCTCCGAAAGCGGCAGAGGGACTGTTCGCTCCTGTGTGGTCAAGCAGATCGCGGGTCCGAACAGCGCTCTGTCCGCTGACATGGGCCAGATAGAGCTTCTCGACGATCTTGACCCGGCTTTCGCCGACAATCGTCCACGGGTCTTCGGTCGGCACGAACAGGACAGCCCGATCGCCGTGGTCGAGAAAGTCGACGGCATCCGCGGAGGCGGCGCTGCGGCGCCTGTTCGCCCAGAGCAGTTCCAATGCGGCCAGGTCGAGTTGGTGTAGCTCGATGTCAATCGTCTCGGCGAGGTTCACGACCAAGTGTTTTCCCAGATAGCCGATGCCGCAATCGCCGGCTGTCACGACAAGACCGGATGCCCGATCCGCCTTGCTGCGCAAGAGCCTGTCGACCCGCTCGAGAGACTTGAGGTCATCGATGTTTTCCCAAAGGTATATCGGCAGCCGATCCGAACCGATCTGGCCCGAACCCAGTGAAAACAGGCCTTGGCCAAGATCCTCGGGACGCGTGGCCACCTGGAGCGGCGACAAGGCGGACAGGACCTTTTCCCGGACAAAGTCTCGATTGATGGTCCAGCTGAGAAGCTGGTCGAGTCGCGCGTCTCCAAGGATGACGTCCTCGCCGATGTGAAGGGAGGCCGTGTCCCGACCGAGGTCGGCATCGCTCGTGGCCTCGATCGGACCGAGATCATCATCATCGATCAGCATCTCCGTTGCGATGGTTCGCTGGTTCAGGAAATCAGCCTTCACAAGGCGATCGGTATTGACGTCGAGTTCACGCAACTCCAGGGCGCTGATGGTGTCGTTCGCGTGAGACAGTAGTTTGAGCAATGCCGGCAACAGTTCGGCTGTGAGTTCAGGGGATCGCTCGGAGACCCGAGCGACGACCCCGAGTTCCGTCAGGAGCTCGAACCCGATGCTCCGCAATTCCGGGTCTGTTTCCGCCTGAAGTGTCGACCGGTTCTGGTTGGTCACCCTGAAGCGCAACTTCCTTGATCCACGGTCACCGCGGTCAACATCAACAAGCAATTCGATATCGCAAAGAAACGGGGTGCCGTGGCGCGACCGTAGTCCTTGGAGCACATCCTTCGCGATCTCGTCGATCGGCTCGCCTGGGAGCACGTTGACCGTAAGCTTGCGATTATAGCCTCCAAGCGCGAAGCGGGCCTCGGTCACGTGCAAGGACAACACCCTGTCTCGGAGCGCCGTCGGAATGTCCGGGTTCAGTCTGGTGCGGAAAGGACGAAGGTCGTAATTGCGTTGGGTCAGAGGGCGTTCGGACAGCGATTGTTCCAGAACATGGGAGGCGAAGGTCCGCGCCACCGCCTTGCGATCGGTCCATTGCCGTCCGCAGACTTCCACCTGGCCCAGGTCCGGCTTGTAGACGAGGATCAACTCCTGAGCCGGTCGATACTGGATCGAGCGGATACGCTTGTCGGGCTCGAAAGTCTGGGGATTTGCCAAAGCACCACCAGTTGTGACAGCGAGCATGATTTCTTTGCGGCCGTCCTCGCCCGCCGGCAACTCGACCGCCTCGATGACGCAGCTATCGCGGAGACCGATCTTCTCGGAGATGATCTCCTCAAGAGCCCCCGTGTCGATCTGGTCGATGCCGATCTGAATGAGCCCGTCGACCTCATAGGCTTCGTAAATCGTTCGGTGCTCACGATAGCTCCGCATCTGCATGGCGCGTTCGACATGTCGGAACAGCGCGGGTTTACCGGCGAAGGACCATGCCGATCTGAACAGTGCTCCGGGCAACTCCTCGAGGTCGTCGCGGCATTCGAATGCAACACTCTCGGATAACCTCAGATGCAGAGCGTCCGCTTGAGGGGTGTCGAGCCGGGTGATTCTGAGCGCTTCCCGCTCAAGAAGGCTCAGGTTGTCTGGATGCAGTTCGGCCAGCCGGTCCCGTATGTCAACCGAAGTGACCTGCCGTGCAAGGCCCGGCGGGGCAAAGTCCGTGACGTCGGCTGTTGCCGCGGTCCCAAGCCAGTTGGAGAACAGTTCAGGGGAAAGGTCCCGGAGGAGACGGGTTATCTGCGGCGCGCCCTTGAGGGGCGGAATTCTGGTAATCGTCGTCGGTCTCATGTCAGGAAAGCCTATAGCAAAACCGGATGATCCATAGGTCTGGATATCCGGACCCTCCGCTCTCGGCGAATGTGAGGTTCAGCACCCTCCATCGCGGCTGCGGCCCTGCGGGGATCCGCAAATGACAAAAGTGACAGGTTTTCCATTATCCCACGTATAGTGAGAGAGGTCGTGGATATGGGGGATAGTCGGAAATCTGTCATTTCTGTCATCACGGCTGTGGTCAGGGATCATTCGGGGTTCTCCTGAGCCAGACGTATCGTGCGGCAAGCCCGGCCAAACGAACGCGATGGTTTGAAGATGCTGGCGTGCAGATGACGGTCAGTGACGTCTCGTGTCAAAAAGTGTCATGATTACAATGGGTTGAAATTTCTGATATCCTCTGTACAGGCCAAAGGGTTTTGACAGGGGGCTTCAGGATGGCAGTGAGACCTGCGATTGGCGTGCACGGCGCGGCTGCGATCGAGCAGCGGTCGGTGGCTGATCTCATCCCCTACGCCAACAACGCCCGCACCCACAGCGAGGATCAGGTGTCGCGGATTTCGGGGTCGATCCGGGAGTTCGGGTTCAACAATCCTGTGCTTGTGGATGGCGAGAGCGGCATCATCGCGGGGCATGGGCGGGTGATGGCGGCGCGTAGATTGGGCCTCGAGCATGTTCCGGTGATCGAGCTGACCCATCTGAGCGAGGCGCAGAAGCGGGCGTATATCCTGGCCGACAACCGGCTGGCCGAGCAGGCGGGTTGGGACAGGGACCTGCTGGGGTTGGAGCTGGCGGATCTGAGTGAGCTGGGCGTCGATCTTGGCGGGATCGGCTTCGAGGGTGCGGAACTCGATGCGCTGCTGGGGCATGGCGCGGCCGATCCGAGGGAGGAAGAGACGCCGGAGCCGCCGGCCCAGCCGGTCAGCAGATCGGGGGATCTGTGGGTGCTTGGCAACCATCGGCTGCTCTGCGGCGATGCCACATCCGAGGCCGACGTGGCCCGGCTCCTCAGGGACGTGCGCCCGCACCTGATGATCACCGATCCGCCTTACGGGGTGAACTACGATCCGGCCTGGCGCAACGAGACAGGGGCGGCGAAGACGAAGCGCACCGGCAAGGTCGCCAATGACGACCGGGCCGACTGGCGCGCCGCCTGGGCGCTGTTTCCGGGCGAGGTGGCCTATGTCTGGCACGGGGCCCTGCATGCCGGCACGGTGGCCGAGAGCCTCATGGCCTGCGGCTTCGACATCCGGGCCCAGATCGTCTGGGCGAAGGAGCGGCTGGTTCTGAGCCGCGGGCATTATCACTGGCAGCACGAGCCCGCGTGGTACGCGGTCCGAGGCAAGGGGCACTGGTCGGGGGACCGGACGCAATCGACACTGTGGAACATTCCCAGCCGGGATCAGGATGCCGCGACGATCCACGGCACGCAGAAACCCGTCGAGTGCATGCGCCGGCCGATGCTGAACAATGCAAGCCCCGGCCAGGCGGTCTACGAGCCGTTCTCCGGCTCCGGCACCACGTTGATCGCGGCCGAGACGACGGGGCGGACCTGCCTCGGGATGGAACTGGACCCGGCCTATGTCGACGTGGCGGTGGCCCGCTGGCAGCGCTTCACCGGCAACGACGCGCTCCGGGAGGATGGCACTCGGTTTGACGACCTCGAGCCGGAGGTCGTGGAATGACCCAGTCGCGCGGGCAGTCGGCCATCGAGGCCATGGCCAATGTCGCCATCGGCTGGCTGATCGCGCTCGGCACCCAGCTGCTGGTGTTTCCCGCCGTCGGGCTGCAGGCCACGCTGGCGCAGCACCTCGGGATCAGCGCTGTCTTCACCGCCGTCTCGCTGATGCGGACCTATGCGCTCCGGCGTCTCTTCAACGCGCGTGAGAGGACCGTGTGATGGGACGTCCGCCGGTCACGCTGAGCCCCGATCAGGTGCGCGAGGTCGAGACGCTGGCAGCGCTCCTGAGCCAGGAGCAGATTGCGGATTACTTCGGGATCGCCCGCAACACCTTCCGCGCCATCTGCGAGCGCGATCCGGAGGTTCTCGCACGCTATAAAAGGGGCAAGGCGAAAGCGATCGCCCATGTGGCAAACGGTCTGTTGCAGAAGGCGCGGTCGGGCTGCACGACCTCGTCGATCTTCTACCTCAAGACGCAGGCGGGCTGGCGCGAGACTTCGGCGATCGTACATACCGCCCAGGTCTCCGTGACACCGGGGATCAGTGCCGGCGAGAGGATCAGGGCCCGGCTCGACGAGATCGCAGAGCGACAGGCCGCAGGGCAGGCGAGGCCCGATCCGAAGGGGCTCACGGATGCGCGGGCCTAAGCCGCGCCCGAGCCGGTCGGCGCCACAGGGGCCCGCGGGCCTTCCGCGCTGTCCCGCGCATCTGGACCGGGCGGCGCGCAACGAATGGCGCCGCTTGGCCACGCCGATGTTCGAGGCCGGTGTCCTCACCCTGGCGGATCGGGCCGCACTGGCGGCCTATTGCCAGGCCTATGCCCGCTGGGTCGAGGCGGAGGAGAAGCTCAAGGAAACGCCGATGCTCCTGAAGACGCCGTCCGGCTACGTGCAGCAATCGCCCTGGCTGTCGGTGGCCAACAAGCAGCTGGAGCTGATGGCGCGCTTCATGGCCGAGCTGGGGCTGACCCCGGTCTCGCGCGCCCGGCTGCCCGAACCCTCTGGGGCAGTGGGCGGGGTCCGGATGCCGACCGAGATCGTCATCGTCAGTTCCGACGGAAACGGCCAACGCAGCAGACCGCTGATCGGGGCGGACGACGCGGAGGTGGCAGAGGTCGAAGATGCCGTGACGGGCAGCTCCGGCGCATCTCGATAGGCCTACACTAAGTGACTGTTCGCATGTACAAAACTGCCAAACGAAGGTTGCGCAGGTCTGTACATGGACAAGGGTCTTGCCTCATCACCCAAGCTGGTCGCCTACGCGCGTGTCTCGACCGCACGGCAGGGCAGGTCCGGGCTGGGCCTGGAGGCGCAGCGCAAGGCCATCGAGGACTACGCAAAAGGGCAGGGCGCGGAGCTCCTCGCCCGGTTCACCGAGGTCGAGAGCGGCAGAAAGGTGGACCGGCCGGAACTGGCCAGGGCCATTGACCTCGCGCGTCTGACCGCTGCCACGCTCGTCATCGCCAAGCTCGACCGGCTGTCGCGCAATGCGGCCTTCCTGCTGACCCTGCGCGACAGCGGTGTCCGCTTCGTCGCCTGCGACATGCCGCAGGCCAACAGCCTGACGGTGGGCATCATGGCGCTCGTCGCCGAACAGGAACGCGAGGCGATCTCGCGCCGCACGAAAGAGGCGCTGGCCGCCGCCAAGGCGCGTGGGGTAAAACTCGGCAACCCAAACGGCGCCGCTGCGCTCAGGCGGGCAGGGAAGGGCGGTATAGCGCTCCGCCAGACGGTCACCGCCAACGCCGACACCTTCGCCCGATCGCTCGAACCAGTTCTCGCCGAGATCCGCACCGAGGGCCACACCACCCTCCGCGCCATCGCCACCGAGCTGAACAGACGCGGCATCCAGACAAGGCGTGGTGGGCGGTGGTATGTGGCGAACGTCAGTAACCTTCTGGTGCGTCTTCAGCGGGTCTCGACCGCGACCCGGAGAACGTGATCTCGCTTAGGTGTCCAGTTCAGCTAACGAAGGCAGGAAAAAATGAAAAACGATCGAGGCAGGAAGATGAATCAAACCGTTGTGTCCGCACTGCTCGCGCTCACACTCGTCGCCGGTGCAGGCCGTCGGACGGTGGTCAAGGGCACTGGGCGTGATGAGTTCCAAAAACTGCGCGCAGGCCCCACGCTCGGCTTCAAAGTCATCCTGGGCCGACCCGATGATGCTGCGTTGACGCGCCACGATTGCGTAACGGAAGTGGGGCAACTCTGGTGCCGCGTCTCACTTGCCAATGCTCCGGCCATCACCGGCTATGTCTCCGCCGATTACTTTTCCATGCCATGACGATTGCCGCTTCTTAGTTGGCAGCCACATCGTACTACCACGACCTGTCTCCTGCTGCCTTTTGCCCACGTCTGTGCGGTGATGCTGAGATCGCCCACGATGCTCTGGCCGAACCCGAGAACTTGGTCGCGGTCAGTGCGTGTGTTCGGGCAAGTCTTTCACCTCGTCCTTGCACATTGAGGTTGTCGCATGAACCGTTCCATCCTTGTCCCGCATGAGCCTTATGCCCGAAATTGGCAGGAGCGCCGGTTCGCGCCAAGCCCGCGAAATCCACCAATTAGGGATCGATGGGGTCGCACATATTGATCTTCTGGCTACAGCGAGTGCCTTGTCGGAAGATTTGCATTCTGAGCCAAAATCCGATCTTACCTCTCGATATTCCGTTAGGATTATCTCGAACATGCTGCAGGACTCATTCTTCGCCCTGAATCCGTATCACGTTGCGCTGGCCGTGATCGGCCTGATCGTCATCCTCGCGCGATGGTTGCCGCGTCTGGTATCAAAGCGAGAGCCGGCGTCAGCACCACTCATGATCATGTTCGGGGCGGGCGCGGCGCTGCTGATACCGAATTTACCGACGTTACCTGACCCGCGCCAGACACCGCTGCCGTGGGAGTTGGTAAGTGAATTGACTGTTATTGTGGCCCTGTTTGGGGCAGGGATGCGCATCGACAGCCTAAGGCCTTGGCGAAAGTGGGGTCCAACGGCCCGAATGCTGGGCATCGCCATGCCGTTGACCATCACGGCAGTCGCGTTGCTTGGCGTCGGGGTCGAAGGGCTGACGGTTGCAGGAGCGATCCTGTTGGGCGCGGTCCTTGCTCCGACCGACCCTGTACTGGCGGCGGATGTTCAGGTCGGGCCACCGCAGGAGGGTGAAGAACACCCTGTGCGCTTTACCCTGACCACCGAGGCAGGGCTCAACGATGGGCTGGCCTTTCCATTCGTGTATCTGGGCCTCATCATCGCAGCCGAAGGATTGAACCCCGGCGCATGGGCGCTGGATTGGCTGGTCTGGGATGTCTTCTATCGTATTTCCATCGGCGTCTTGATGGGATGGGCCGGAGGCCGGGTATTGGGTTACGTCCTTTTCACGGTTCCCAGAGGCGCGATCCTTGCCGAGACGGGGTCGGGGGTGATCGCACTGGCTGGGGTGCTGCTGTGCTACGGGTCGACCGAATTGGTGGAAGGCTATGGCTTCATCGCCGTCGCGGTTATGGGACTGACCCTGCGCCGGGTGGAGGAGGAGCATCATTTTCATCGCCAACTGCATGATTTTACGGAATCCATTGAACACGCGTTGACAGCGGTGCTGCTGGTTGCCTTGGGCAGCGTTCTACCGTTGCTTTTTGCCGACCTGACTTGGATGCACGCCTTGGTTGCATTGATGCTGATCGTGGTTATCCGACCTGTGTCGGGATGGATCGGCTTGATCGGAACCGACATGTCCCATCGCGATAGAGCGGTTGTTTCGGTCTATGGCGTGCGCGGCATCGGCTCCATCTACTACCTTTGCTATGCGGGCAGTCATATGGAATTCCTAAACGAAAACCAGCTTTGGTCGCTCGTCGCTTTGGTCATCCTGCTGTCGACAATTCTTCACGGCTTCAGCGTCGGCTGGGCGATGGATCAGATAAAGGAAGAGTGATGGGGCAGCAGACGCGCCGACCTGACCAACACAGATCATAATGAATAGGGGGCGTTCGATCCCGGGACCAGCCTCTTCACCGCACCCGTCGACGGCAGCTACCTCTTCGGCGCGACGCTGCTCTACAAGATCAACGCCAGCGCCACGGCCCACATGCCCGGGCGGGCTGGTGCTGAACGGCACGACCGAAATCCGCAGCTCCCTCGGCGAAATCTCCGCCACCCACGTCTCGCTCGCCACCCACGTCTCGCTCGCCACCCACGTCTCGCTCGCCACCGTCATCTGGCTGCAGGCCATGGTCCCGCTGACGGCCGGCGATACCGTCGATCTTCAGGGGTATTTCCGGGTCGCGGACAGCTATTTCGCGGCCGATCACACGTCCTTCTGGGGCTGCAAGTTCGGCTGAGCGGCGGAAGGAGGAATGGGCACCACCGGCGTCATGATTTCGTACACAGATCGGGTTCTGTTACCCGCGCGGTTCCCGAGCGTAGATGTCCTTCTGACTCCGCACTTCAAGAAGAGCAGTCTGCTTTCCTGCTGGTCTTGCCCCCGTTTCACCTGCCAGTTCACTGAGGGCTTGTTATAGACTTATTTTTGGCTAGCGTATGGTCATGGAGGTGCAGCAAATGGGACTTGTCATCTCTGAGCCTGTCGACACGAAGGAGAAACTCCGGTCGATCCTTCCTCGCTGGAATGGCAATGCGGGCCGGAAGGATCACGATCGGATCAATGAGGTTGCAGCGTCGTTCATCGCCCGGTCGCCCTATGTCGTCATCTCGTCCGCTGCTGAGCACGGTTGCCATGACGTGTCGCCGAAGGGAGACGCACCGGGCTTCGTGGCTGTGCATGATGAAAAGACCCTGATCATACCGGACCGGCTGGGCAACCATCGCCTCGACACATTCGAGAACCTTCTCATCGATCCGCGGGTCGGGCTGTTGTTCCTCATCCCCGGCCACACGGAGACATTGCGGATCGCCGGATTCGGGCAGATCGCGCGCGACGAGACGCTGCGCGTGCCTTTTGCGATGAACGGAAGGCTCCCCGAACTTGTCCTCGTAGTGACAGTGGAGCAGGTGTTCATGCACTGCTCGAAATCGCTTGTTCGCTCGAAACTGTGGTCGCCAGAAACGTGGATCCATGCGGATGGCGCTCCGAGCCTCGCGCAGTGGGTGAAGTCGGCGGTGCCGACCGACGAGACGCTCGAAGAGGTGCAGGGTGTTCACGACCGGGATCGCGAGAACAGGCTCTATTAGCGAGTATCTGTTCGCGACGGGTCGTCGATCTAACGAATGGGCCTAGGCGCTGAATACAGTCGATGAAAATTAGCGTTATGGTTATTGGATTTTTCCTAATTGAATGAAGAACGATGCTCTGTGTTGGGGATGAGCGTCGCGGCACTTTGAAATGTCCAGCCTTCGAATTGGTGCCGTATGTCGTCAAGAAAAGAGCAGGCGCGCGCACAGCGGGATTCGCTAGTGAGGCGCAGGACGGAAGGTTGACCGAACATGAATTCAGATGAAGCCTTTGCCGCTCTCGAACGCCGCGGCTGGGCCGATGAAGGGACCGCAAGCGCCTATGCGCGCGACTTTGCGCGCGCGCCTCCGAGATGGCCGTCCCCGCACTGGTGGCCGAAAGTGGTGTCGAGCCGGGAATGGCGGTGCTCGATCTCTGCTGCGGTCACGGCAGTGTGGCGCGGGGGTTGGTCAACGCGGGCGCAAAGGTGACGGGGCTCGATTTTTCTCCCGCAATGCTTCGGCTCGCACGTGCGGCGGTGCCCGAGGCGAATTTCGAGGAAGGCGATGCAATGGCGCTGCCCTACGATGAGGGGAGTGTCCTGAACTTTGTGTATCCGGGCCGGTCCATGCGGTTTGGGATACTCAAGCGTCGAAGCGCTCGCCGAACATTATGGCGAACTGATTGCGGGCGGCAAACCAT
>Ga0208112_100738_pt1 | contig 19546 bp, 16 predicted proteins | sample HotLakConsoUCCLE_FD_184736 | JGI IMG/M metagenome (GOLD analysis project Ga0208112, IMG submission 184736) | Hypersaline microbial mat communities from Hot Lake, Washington, USA - Hot Lake Consortium UCC-LE (SPAdes) (version 2) ... | reverse complement strand
GGTCGGCCAAGGCGACGATGCCGACCATGTCTTTGTCGCGGTTGAGGATAATGAGACGGCGGATCTGTTTGTCTTCCATGATCTTTGCCGCTTCGTCGATGTCTTGGTCGTCGTAAGCGTAGATGACCTCCGGGGTCATAACGTCCGAAACACGGAGGGTTTTCGGATCGATGCCCTCGGCGATCACGCGCACGGTGATGTCGCGGTCGGTCAGCATTCCCTTAAGTTTGATTCCGTCGCCGACGGGGAGCATGCCGACGTCCAAGTCGCGAAGCCGACGGGCGGCTTCCTGCAGGGTTTCGTTGGGACCGATATAAGTCGGCTCCGTAGTCATAATTTCGCTTATTTTCATTATGCGTATAGTTTCCAGGTTACTTTTTCGAGAGCAGGAGGCCGTCTTGAGCTTCCCTGGGAATATTTTCGCAAAGGCCGTGCCAGTTTCTGCGGGTCGATCATAAAGCTTTGACAGTCAACAAAGCAAAAAATCGCAGGTCGCGCGAAGCGATTGAAGGGGAAAACCGCGATGCATCATGCAATTTCAATTTGTCGGCGACGTGCATAGTGAAAGATGGGCTTTATGCCCGGCAAAGATAGACGAACGAGCCGGCTGCGATGCAGACCACCAGCGCGGGAATGATCGTCTTTCGGATGATTTTGCCCTCATTGGCGGCGAGACCTACGGCAGCCGCAGCCATCGCGATGTTGGAGAGGGAGAATCAGAGCCAAGCCGAGATAGAAGTACGGGGTGTAGAGCGGCGAGACGGCCTGCCGTAGCTCAACCCCTTGGAACTGGTTGAAGCCAAAGGTTAGGTCCTGCAGGGGTTCGCGCACCGCAGGAAGAGTTCTTGAGAGGACCAAAGCCACGGCCATGACAACGAAAGGTGCGAGGCTCCGCAGCCCGCCCTCGGATATTCGGCTTCGCTAGGCACGCGACAGGTCTCTTCTCGAAGTAGGCGATGGGTTTGGAGAGAAAGTGTTGCGGTCATTTTGGTAGGAGCTGTCGGCGAATCCTAATCTTCATAGCCAAAGAGCCTTGCCCCGGCGATGTAATGCTCCGAAATAACGCCGGCGGCGGCACTCCAAGCCATCCGATCCGTGCCGCCAGGCGTCAGTCGTTTGCCGTGTAGAAACTCGGGGAAGCCCGCATCCGTATCCTTTCCAGCGCCTTTGCGGTTCGCCTCGTAGATACCCAAGCAGTAGGTTTTGGCGGCTTCGCCTTTCTGGCGCTGTGCCAGACTGGCGGCGTAGAAGCCGGTCACCATGGGCCAGAGGCCGCCGTTGTGGTACTCGTAGGGCTCGTTTTTGAAGGTGTGGGAAAATGTCGTCTGTAACGCCCCATAACGCCTTCAATACGAAAGAAGCAGTCCAACGTATTCTGGATGTAACGCGGGAGAATATTGAAGGTTTTGCCAAGGGCGAGCCGGTCAATCTGGTGGAGGACTAATGGAAGCGGTTGTTCCGGCCGGTTCATGGGCGTTTATCTCCCGGCAAGCGAAAGCGCCGGCCAGAGCGCTCAAAAAGGACTTTCGGCTGCCGAGCCGATCATTCGATTTTTCAAATAAGACGGCACCGATGCCCCCTGAAATACGGTGGGAGATTCCGAAGGTGGAGAGGGCGCTTTCGCTCATGTCGATGGGGCCGACGACATAGTTGCCGCCGAGGGCGAAGATAGTGAGGAAGGCCTAGTGAGGAGAATTTTAGGGCTATAACCCCCACGAAATAGGCGTGTTCGCGGATATCTCGGAGGCTGGCTTAGGCCGCAGGACGTTTGGCTTACGAGGGAACCGTAAGGAAACTTTAGAACAAGGGCTGACCCATGCCTTGCAGATCGCAGGTGCCCCGAATGAGCTTCAGTGCGTATTGCAAGGGTCCTTTGGCAGAAAGCCCGGTCTGACGGGTGCCTTGGTGGTTTGTCAAATAAGGTCTTTACGGTTGTGGTTGTTTCGAGGCGCAGCCGACGGGACCGGGTCTGGCACAGCGGGGAACCGGACCCGTCGTAAAACTTTGGAAGCATCGCCGAAGCGGGCGGGTCCTTTAGGGTATGATGCGGACTGCGGGCTGCGGTATCGAAACTGCGGGACGGGCCGGCTGGGGGGGCTGCGTTGAGCGCCGCGCGGCCCGAAGCGACGGCCCGACGATTAGGAAACGGTGTTCGGCTTAGGGCCGTCCGCTTTCGGGTTGCCGGGCCAATGGGGGGACGGCAGGCTTTGCCAAGATGCGAGCCCACCACGCGGTTTGAATGACGCTTGTTTCGAGCGCGTGTGATTCGTCGCGGGGTAAAGAGAAAAACGGACAAGATACCGGTCGAGCGGATTGATTCCGCGATTGGCACACCACTTGCGGATTGTCTTTGAATCATTAAGGGCATGGAGAAAGAGACGATCAGAAGGTATGGATATTATTTCTTCGAAGCCTTGGAGGGGGTTCCCATGGAAGCCACGGATGGGGAAATCGGAAAATGCGAAGACTTGCTTTTCTACGACCATTCGGGGCATTTGGCTTATTTCGTGGTCGAAACTGGCAAATGGTTTTCGCACAACAAGGTTCTGATTGCGCCCGTCGCGATCGACACGGAGAAAGCCCGGGCACGGGCGCCGGGGGGCATGGAAAGCATCCCGAGCAATTTAAGTAAAGAGAAGGTGGAATCGAGCCCCCCTTATGAAACGGATCGGCCGGTATCGGACGAGTACAGTGCGCGTTTAGCCTTTCATTATGAATGGCCTTACCGAGTGGGCGATGGAAGCTTATGGGGGACCGGGGTGTTTGCTGGCGATGCGCCATTGGGATTGGATAAAACAGCTCCCGCCCCCAAAGAGGTCGAGAACGAGGGCGATCGCACCCTTCGGTCGGCAAAGGAGATTCTCGGTTACACGGTCGTGTCTAAAGATGACATGAAAGCAGGGGCGGTTTCGGATGTCGTTGTCGATCCAATGCTTTCGGCCCTGCCATACTTGCGGGTGCGGGATAAAGCTTTGTTTAAGCCAAGGGATTTTATCCTTCCTTGGGAGTGCGTCGCGGGCTTCAGTCTGGCTTCGGAAGAGATCCAGACGACTATCGACGGGGCTATTTTGAAGAATGCTCCGGAAGCCCCCGAAAAAGAAGCTTTTTCCGACAGTTCGGTGGAAAGCTCGATCCGAAGTTACTATCGATTCTGAGAATCCCATATTTTTTTGGCCCCCGCTCAAATCGGGATGGCACTTTTTGTCGCCGCCGCGAACGCGTATTTGCTTTTTGCCTACAAGTCGAAATATCGGCCCGTTCTGCGTTCCACCTGATCGTCTTCATGGCGGCACTCGTATCCAAAAGGGGGGCGACGAAAGGCGCATCGTCTCCGACGAAGCGGGCGTCCAGGCCGCCGACGCGCCTGCGGATCACGGGCGTGATCACCACGAACTCTTTAAGGGGATCGAACATTTGGTCCGAGATACCTGCCGGCACTGCGCCGCAGTTCTCGGGGTGAAGGACGGGACGCGGACCAGTCGTAGGCCTTTGGAAGTATCGGCGAGGGAGGCGGTTCCTCTGAATTCTCACGAATGAGGATTTTCGGCCAGGCGTCGGACCGGCTACGGCGGTGCTGAAGCTAAAGCGAAAGGATTTAATTGAAGCAGCACTAGGAAGGAAGGGCGCTTCGTTGACTCCCGTGGGGGAAGCCCTCTCCTCCCAAGTCGTCCGGTGGGTCAGCTCCTCGGCCCGATCGATCCGAGAGCTGGAAATCCCGCGGCATGGAGCCGCAGGGCCAAATGGCGGACCACTTTAGTCGCCGAGATTTCCGAGCGAGCGCAGCTCTTCGGGGCTGGTGTCTCCCGCTCGCAATAGGGACCAAGCCGCGTCGAGGAGGGAGGGCAGCCCCCATCGCCGGACTTGTTTTCTCAGGCTTTGTTCGTCCGGGTGGCGCAAGAGCAAATCCTTTTCTTTTTCCCCGAGGTTCCAGATCTCGAAAATTCCGGTGCGTCCGGCGTAGCCGAGGCCGCCGCAGGCATTGCAACCTTGAGGGTAGAAGCCTTTCTCCGGGCATTCGCGGCCCAAGGACTCCATCCAAGTTCGGTCGATGCGCTTGATCGATTCTTCGCGCTTGCATTCCGGACAAAGCTTGCGGACCAAGCGCTGGGCGGCGACCAGTTCCAGCATGGCCGCGATTTCGAAATCCTCGATGCCGTAATTGCGCAGGGCGGTGATCGCGCCGACGGCATCCTTGCTGTGCAGGGTGCTCAAGAGGACCCTTCCGGTCATGGCCGCGTCTAGGGCAGCGGCGGCCGATGCGGCGTCCCGAATTTCACCGACCATGATAAAATCAGGATCCAGACGGAGAATGGATTTCAGCGCATTGGCGAAGCTGAAGTTTCGCTTCGAAGACAGTTGCATCTGGGCGACGCCCTCGATCCGGTATTCCACCGGATCTTCGACGGTGACAATGGATCGCTCTCGATGCCGCAATTCGTCGATCAGCGCGTAGAGTGTGGTCGTCTTCCCGCTACCCACCGGTCCGACTACGAGGAACATGCCTTGGATATCGCTGATCCAGGTTCTGATTTGTTCCGACTGCTTGCGCGCGAGGCCAAGCTCTTGCAGGCTCATCCGGATCTGCCGGGGGTCGAGCAGGCGGATAGCCAATTTGTCGCCGCCGATGGAGGGGGCGCAGGTGATTCTCAAGTTCACCTTCCGACCGCCGAGATCATAGTCGATCCAGCCTTCGATCGGGCGCTGGGCGGGGACGGGGTCCAAGTCGGCCATTACCTTGAAGTGGTTCAAAACCTGTTGGCCGAGCGAAGCAGGCAGCAGGCGGGCGTCGTGCAGGACGCCGTCTTTGCGGATGCGCAGGCAGAAGTGATCCTCCTCCGGATCCAAGTGCAGGTCGGACGCGGAGACGGCAGCGGCATCTTCGATCAGGGCGTGGAAAAGGGCTTGCGGCTCGGGCCGCTCCTTGGCCCCTCCTTCGCCGGGCAAAAGCCGGATGAAACGAGGAGCGATTTCGGGGTGAAGCGGTCGGAACCTTTCGCTTTGTTCACTCATCCGACCGATGCCTCATGCCACGGTGATACTGTCGTCCAGATAGACGTCCTGGATGGCGTGGAGCATTTCGATGCCCTTGTCGCGGGGGCGTTGGAAGACTTTGCGGCCGGAAATCAGACCGGTGCCTCCGGCGCGTTTGTTAATGATGGCGGTGCGGATTGCTTGCGCGAAATCGTTTTCGCCGGAGGCACCGCCCGAGTTGATCATACCGATGCGGCCCATGTAGCAGTTGGCCACCTGCCAGCGGCAGAGATCGATGGGGTGGTCGCTGCAGAGTTTGTCATACATGTCCTCGTGGGTTTTGCCATAGTTCTCGAGTCGTCCGTAGCCGCCGTTGTGGGTCGCCTGTTTCTGTTTAATCAGGTCGGCCTGCATGGTCACTCCGAGATGGTTGGCTTGACCGGTCAGATCGGCGGCGGTCTGGTCGTTGCCGTCCTCCTGTTTGAAGGCCTCGTTTCGCAGGTAGCACCAGAGTACGGTAAAGAGTCCGAGGTCATGCGCTCGGGAAAAGGCTTCGGAAACCTCCTCGATTTGCCGGTTGGATTCCTCCGACCCGAAGTAAACGGTGGCACCTACTCCGGCCGCACCCATGTCGGCGGCGCGTTCCACGTCGCTGAAAAAGATTTGGTCGTAGGTGTTCGGATAGGTGAGCAGCTCGTTATGGTTGAGTTTCACGATGAAAGGGATGCGGTGGGCGAACTCCCGCGCGACCAGACCGAGCACGCCCGCGGTCGAGGCCACGGCGTTGCAGCCGCCGTCGACCGCCAGAGCGACGATGTTGCGCGGATCGAAGTAATCGGGATTCGGTGAGAAGCTTGCGCCGGCCGAGTGCTCGATTCCCTGATCCACCGGGAAAAGGGAGAGATAGCCCGTGCCGCCGAGCCTCCCGGCCGAGTAGAGCCGTTGCAGGTTGCCGACCACAGGGTTGGGGCGATCGGATGGGACGAAGCTTCGGTCGACGAATCTGGGCTCGGGCAGAAGGAGCCGCTCTTTCGGAATCGCCGTGCACCTGTGCTCGAGAAGATCTCCGGCACCATTGTCGAGGAAGGCTTGGATGTATTTGTTCATAGTTGTATTCGGTTTGAAGGGACTCAAGGTCTGTCGGGTTCAGTCGCGTCGGATGCGAAGCGCGAAGCCTGCCTTTGGACATCGTCGGTCGCGGAAGTCGTATAGTTGAGCTGCATTATTCTTCATCCCACTCGGGGGCGAAACTAGGATCGATCTGTCGTCTGTCTTTGGGAAGCTTCTCGATTACGGCTTTGTCGTCCGCATCGAGTTCGAAGTCGAAGATTTCGAAGTTGCTTTCGATGTGGGACGGGTTGGAGGATCGGGGGATCGCCAAGACGTTCTCCTGCTCGATCAGCCAACGTAAGGCGACTTGTTCGCTGCTCTTCCCATGCTTGTCGGCGATCGATTCGAGTTCGGGGTACCCGAGCGCCTCTCCCTGTGCCAAGGGCGAGTAAGCCGTGAGCGCGGCTCCATGGTCGCGGACGAGCCGTAGAATACTGTCTTGTTTTAGAAGCGGATGATACTCCACCTGATTACAGAAGATATCTCCGAAGCCGACGGCTTCGTGGAAATAGTTCGACGGAAAGTTGCTGACGCCGTAGAGCCGGATCTTTCCGGCTTTTTGCAAGACCTGTAGAGTCCGGATGCTTTCCTCCATCGAAAAGTCCGAATTCGGCCAGTGGATTAAAGCAAGATCCAGGTAGTCCGTCTGCAATTCCTTGAGGCTGCTTTCGACGGCCGCTCGAATACCGTGGGGGCTGAGATCCTCCCACCAGACCTTGCTCGTGACGAAAAGGTCTTCCCGCGGGATCATGGTTTCCCGAATCGCTTGTCCAACCGCGGCCTCGTTCTCGTAAACGCGGGCCGTGTCCAAGTGGCGGTAGCCGATATCAAGCGCGGCGACCACGGCTTTCCGGCAAGTGTCGCCATCCAGCTCGAAGGTGCCGAAACCCAGAGATGGAACAGTCGTGTTTTTAATTTCCTTCGTGCAGAGTGGGGGAGTTTTAATTTGAGTCGTTGATTCCGTAGTCATGCCTGGCTGTCGCGCAAATCCCGTGCCAAGCGACACCTTCCGACCATCGCCGGAAGTTAAGCGATAATCCGCAAGCAAATTGCAATTTATCCGATGGCGCGATTTGCGAAATGCACGGACAGAAGATTGGATTGAAACCTCCCGAAGATTATCCGCCCGTGGACTTCGTCCCGGTCGACTCGTTCGCCGCAGGGATCGGAAAGTGATCGATTGCAGCCGAGGCAAGCGTCTTTTGCAGATAGGCGCGGAAGTCCGCATCTTTCAAAGGTGCTGTTCGCTTTCATTCTTCGCTCTTCAGATTGGCATGGAAAATGGGCCTCCGTTCCGTCCACATCACATTATTTAAACGAAAGCGAAACGATGACACCGATAACACGAAAAGCAGAAGCCAGCTGGGAAGGAGACCTCGAGCAGGGGCACGGACTCGTATCGACGCAAAGCCGCGTGCTTACGGAGAGCAAGTTCTCCTTCAAGCAGCGCGTTGAAGGCGAAGGCAAGGACACCAATCCCGAAGAGTTGATCGCGGCGGCGGCATCGTCCTGCTTTGCGATGGCCTTGAGCAAGACCTTGCAGGATGAAGGCAAAGTCGCCACGAAGCTAAAGGTGCGTGCCGACGTTTCGCTGAATCTCGACGACGGTCCCAAGCTTACGGAAATGACCCTTCATGTCGAAGGCCTGATTCCCGATTACAGCAAAGACGCGCTCGACTCGGCAATGGCCAAGACGGCCGAAACTTGCCCGGTATTTCAACTTCTCAAGCCTGGTTTCGATACCATTCATCTCGAATCGTTCCTACAGCCTTGATGGCGGACAGGGAAGGGTGTGAAGCGGTTTGCAGGGGAGGCAGACACTTTGCCCTCCGAGGATTCTGAGGAGGGTGGCCGCCGAGAGCCGCCACTGCCTCACGGCCCGAAACAATCCTCCTTTTCGTCGCGCGAAGGCGATGAAAGCTATGGAGCAAGCTAGGACGGCGCTAACTTATGCTCAAGTAGCGGCGGGATCCTGCCGCTGAAACCCGTGAACAAGCGGCTGGAAGCACGCTTCTACCGTCGAAAACCCGCATTATTTAGCGCCATTCGGAGCGAAACTTTTGTATGGGTCATCCGTGCCGATCAAGCGTTCGCATCGCTGCAGATCGTGCGAACTGCATTTTCGATAGGTTCAACAGTGGTGATATGCACGGCGTTCAAAGAATTTCGAATCCACTCGGAATCTAAAAATCATTTTTAATGATCATATCAAGCTTAACCAATGCAGTCGCTTAAGTTTGTAAACATCAGTAAAAGAGTGGTTTAGGCTCCAACTTAGGTTGCCTTGATTTTCGAAACCTCACGTAGAGAAAACCTGTAAATTGATTCTGGCACGGATTTTGATTAATAGTTAGCGCACACTAAAAGCAATCGCGGCCGGATGGACGAACTCATCCGGTCTTCGAACCATAAAAAACCAACCAAAAACTACTATGCTATCTTGGGCCATCACCTTCTTCGTAATCGCAATTATCGCCGCGATTTTCGGTTTCTCGGGAATCGCGGGCGCTGCCTCCGGCATCGCTCAGATTCTCTTCTTTGTTTTCATCGTGCTACTCATCATATCGCTGCTTTCCGGAGCGCTCAGAGGACGAACACCTCGTTGAGGCCATCGATGAATCCTGGAACCAAAAACGAAACAAACACCATGAAAAAGAAAAACCAATCGCTTCGAATCCTATTCACTTTAGCCGGGATTGTCGGTGCGCTGTCCTTTTTTCCGGGCTGCGAGACCACAGCAGGCGTAGGCCGGGATATGGAAGCCGCAGGGGATGCGGTCGAAGATTCGGCTCAAGACACTCAAGGCTACTAAGGATCTGTTTGTCGCGCGGACGCCCCGGGTCCGCGCGGCATTCACCGCCCCCGCGAGAGGTCTCGCCGATTGCCTTGTCACCGGCCGCTTTTCACCGGGCGTTGCCGCGACCGATGGGGCCTGGTGGCGGCATCACCGGATGCGATTCTTCCTCCATGCGACCATGAGGCGCCATCCCGCGAAATGCTTGGAGGTCCGCCTGTCGGTTCGGAGGCGCCTTTGGCGGTCGGGTGCTTTTTCATCACGCGCGACGGCTCTTCGGTCCCCAAGCGTCGCGGTCACCGTTTCGGGGACCTTTTTGAACTTTAAGTGCGGGATCATCGGACATCGGCCTTCCTTCGCGGAGTTGGAGGCGGAGGGCACATCATAAGCGATTACGATGAGGACGGCAACCCGGCCTCCTGCCAGGCTATGAGTGAGGATTAAAGCAGTCACGAATCCCGCAACATGAACGAAAAAAAATGGCGGCCACGAAGACAGACGTCGAGACCTTGCAGCTGAGCGGCTGGATCAAGGAGCGGGCCGAACCTTTCGATGCGATCGAGGATGCGGATCTTAACCCTTTGTTGGAGCGTATCGGGGATGCGCGGATCGTCTTGATCGGCGAGGCGAGCCACGGAACCTCCGAATTTTACCGCATGCGCCAGCGGATCACGATGGAGTTGATCCGGAGGAAAGGCTTTCGGAGGATCGGTATCGAGGGCGATTGGCCCGATGTCGAATGGGTCGACGAATACGTCCGCTCGCGGGAACCGAGGATGGAACGGACGAGAGATGCCTTCGAGCGCTTCCCCTCGTGGATGTGGCGCAATCAGGAGGTGCTCGAATTCGTCGATTGGCTTCGGGACTATAATCAGAAGCAAGGAGCGGGGTTCCTACGTGTGGCCATGCATGGGCTCGATCTTTACAGCCTCTATCAATCCATTCACGCGGTTCTCGCTTACTTGGAACAAGAGGGCGATCGGGCTAAGCTCGAATCCGTCCGGTCGCGTTATGCCAGCCTGCTTGCCTACGAGCCCGAACCGCAGGACTACGGGAGGGCGATTCATATCGGCGTGGAACGCGAGCAGCGGGAGAAGGTGATCGCCGTCCTCCGACAATTGTTCCTGCAGCGTTTGAAGACGACCGACAACGACTGGAACAGCATCTTCGACGCCGAGCGAAACGCCCGTGTTGTGGTCAATGCGGAGGAATATTACCGCAGCATGTTTCGTGACGGACGCGAGAGTTGGAATCTCCGTGATTCCCACATGTACGAGACCCTGAGAACTGTGCTGGAACTGGACGGGGACGATGCGAAGATCGTCGTCTGGGCGCACAATTCGCACATTGGCGACGCACGCGCCACGGAGATGGGTCAGCGCGGCGAACACAACATCGGACAGCTTGTGCGGGAGGACTATGGAGACGAGGCTTACCTTATCGGTTTTGGCACGCACACCGGCACGGTGGCGGCGGGGGACGACTGGGGCGGTCTCGTCCAGCAGAAGGCCGTGCGGGAGTCCCAGCCGGGCAGTCACGAGCGGACCTGCCATCAGTCCGGTCATTCCCGTTTTTTGCTGCCGCTGCGCCCGGTGCGGCAGAGGGGCATCGATTTCGGCGAAGCTCTGGAGCGCGCGATCGGCGTGATCTATCGGCCTCGGAGCGAGCTGGTATCTCATTATTTCAACGCCCGGTTGGAAGCGCAGTTCGACGAGTACGTCTGGTTTGATTTCTCCAAAGCAGTGACGCCGCTAAGCCGAGAGACCGCGCCGAAGTTTCCCGAGCATCATCCCTTTCTGAGAATCGATTAAGACTGGCGGGTTGGAATTTGTGAGCGATTGGAAGACAGCAGGGAATAATGCCCATGCGCGATCCGCTGAGAGCGTTTGTGAATCCCTGCAATCCGCTTCCGACGCGGGGCTGAGTCGCCGGGAGGCGGAGCGGCGCTTGAAGGCATGTGGTCCGAATCAACTGGAGCGGCAGAGTCGGCGCAGTTGGGTGGGCATCTTTATCGGTCAGCTCAAGGGAGTCGTCATTTGGGTCTTGCTGGCGGCACTGGTGGTCGCCCTGGCCTTGGCCGAATGGCCGGAGGCGATCGCCATCGCGGCGGTGATCATGGTCAACACCTTGATCGGATTCATCGCCGAATGGCGGGCCATCCGCACGATCGATGCGCTCCGCGAACAGGAAGAGAGCCACGCGCAGGTGCGCCGCGGGGGCGAAACCGAGACGGTGCCGATCCGGAATCTCGTCCCAGGGGATTGGATCGAGGTCGAGGCCGGCGAGTTGGCGCCGGCCGACGCGCGGGTGATCGAATCGGACGGACTCCGTCTGAACGAAGCGGCCTTGAGCGGAGAGTCCGAGCCAGTCTCCAAGGGCACCGAAGCGGTCGACGAAGACGCTCCGCTAGCCGAGCGCAGCTGCCTGCTGTTCAAAGGTTGCTCGATCGTCGGGGGCCGGGGGCGGGCGGTGGTGACGGCCACGGGAATGCGCACCGAGTTGGGGAAGATCGCCCGTGCCGCCATGGAGGCGGAGAGCACGGAAGCGCCTCTGGGCGAGCGCTTGGATCAATTGGGGCGGCAATTCGTCGGCTTGGTCTTCGTTTCCGTCATATTGGTCGGCCTGGCCGGGTGGTGGCGTGAACGAGAGCCGACCGAACTGATTGAGACCGCCATCGCCTTAGGCATCGCCGCCGTGCCCGAAGGGCTGCCCATCGTGGCCACCGTCGCGCTCGCCCACGGGATGTGGAAAATGGGAAAGCACAACGCGGTGGTGAAGCACCTGCAGGCGGTTCAGGCCTTGGGCTCCGTGCCGTATCTTTTCGTCGACAAGACCGGCACGCTAACGCGGAACCAAATGCAATTGATGCGGGTGGTGGCACCCTCGGAGCGCTACGATTTCAGAAAAGAGGCGGAAAGCCCCGGGGAAGGGGTGAAGCGGGTACTGAAGGTCGGCGTGCTTTGCAACGGCGCGAGCCTCGATGATTCGAAGGACGAAGCGCGGCGGGGCGATCCCATGGAGGTGGCCCTGCTGGAGGCGGGGCGGCGGCACGGTGTCGAGCGGGACGAGCTGTTGCGGGAACGCGAGGAACTGCGGGTCGTCGAATTTGACCGCAAGACGATGATGATGGCCGCCTTCAATCGCGACAAGGACGGCGGAGGAATCACCGTATCGGTTAAGGGGGCGCCCGAAAGGGTACTCGAAGCCTGTGGTCAAATCGCGCTCGAGGACGAGACCACGGAGCTGGACGACGACCGGCGGGCGGAATGGACGGAGCGAGCGAACGACTTGGCCCAGAAAGGCTACCGGATACTCGGGGCGGCCGAGAAAAAGGCCGGTGCCGAGGACGAGGAGCCCTACGGCGATCTGACTTTTCTAGGGTTCTTCGCTCTGGAGGATCCGCCGCGCGAAGATGTGGCCGATTCCATCGACGAATGCGAAGCGGCGGGCATCAAGGTGATCATGGTCACCGGCGACAAGCCCGAGACCGCCGAAGCCATTGCCCGGGAGTCGGGCATCGGCGAAGAAGGCGCGTCGATTCGTGTGGTGAAGGGAAGCGAACTGCGCGATCTGGATACGGAGGACGAGAAAGACGAGCAGGCGGTCCTCGAGGCGGATGTGATCGCCCGGGTCGAACCCCAGCAAAAGATGGATCTCGTCAAACTGGCGCAGGCGGGCGGAGCGGCGGTCGCGATGACGGGGGACGGAGTCAACGACGCCCCGGCCTTGAAGCGCGCCAATGTGGGAATCGCCATGGGCGAGCGGGGGACGGAAGCGGCCAAACAGGTGGCGGACATCGTTCTCCGGGACGATTCGCTGCCCACGATCGTCGAAGCGGTGCGGCGCGGCCGGACGATCATGGACAACATCCGCAAGGCGGTGATGTTTTTCCTCTGCACCAATTTGGCGGAAATGATCGCGCTGACCATCGGGGCGGCCCTGGACTACCCCTTGCCTCTGCTGGCCCTGCAGATTCTCTATTTGAACGTCATCACCGATGTCTTTCCAGCGCTCGCCCTCGGGGTCGGGCCGTCCGATCAAAATGTGATGCAACGGAGGGATGAGAAAGAGAACCGGGCGATCCTCTCGGGCCGGCACTGGCTGGCGGTCGTCCTTCTCGGCTTCGTGCTGGCGGCGATCACATTGACGGGCTTGATTCTAGGGAAGGAATGGCTGGGACTCTCCGATGCGGCCGCGACGACCCTGTCTTTCATGACGCTCGGGCTGAGCAAGGTGTGGTTTCCTTTCAACCTGCGGGATTATACTTCGCCGATTTTCCGTAATGAAATCACCCGCAATCCCTATGTCTGGGGAGCGGCGGTTATTTGCGTGGGTTTGCTGGCGCTGGCCGTCGCATGGCGCCCGCTCGGGAGGATTCTGGAAACCGTCCCGCTACCCTTGGAAGCCTGGGGCCTTGTGCTGGCGCTCAGCCTGATCCCTTTCGTGCTGTCGCAAATAACTTTGCTCGGGCTGGCGTTTCGTGCCTCCCGAAGGAAAGCCTGAGGCAAGGAATTTGTCTCCCCGGTCTGCGAACGCCCGAAGAAAGCTTGCCCGTCGGCGGCCGGGCGAGGCTTCGAGGCAATCGATCGGGGTTCGGGCGGCACAGTCGAAGAGCGAGGTCCGGTGCGTTCGAACGGCTTTAATCCGTGCTCGGCGGGATCTCGGATGCGTCTCTCTGGCGAAAGCGCTCGATGCCTTGCACGACTCCTCGAACGGTTTCTGGGCCCTCCAAGACCTGCTGAATCGAATGGAGCAAGGGCAGATGGGCGGCCCAGTTGCTGCCGAAGGTCTGACACGCGTATTCGACGCCATGCGGCATGGCGGTTCGACCTTCGATCGTGCTCACACCTTCTTTTGCGAGGATGGCCGCGGCTTCGTCCGACGATTTTCCGCTGCCGAGCAATCGACCGAAATGGCCGTTCCGCCCGCCATCGGCCGTTGTCGCGAGATCCCCGACTCCGGCCCATCCGTTGGCCGTATCCGGATTTCCGTGACGCCCCCTTATGAGTCTTCGCAGTTCATCGACCGCTTGCATGAGGAAAATAGCCGAAAGATTCCGGTTGGATTCATCGCCGGAGGATTCGTCCATGCCATCGGCCCACGCGAGGGCGATGGAGTAGGTGTTTTTATAGGCGAGGCAAATCTCAAGACCCCGCAGGTCTTGGACGACATCCAACCAGAAGTAATCGGCGGCCAGTCGGTCGCAGAGATCCCGAACCATGCGATGGTCCTCTCCGCCAAACGCCGCCGCGGTCGGTCGGCGGCGCGCGAGCTCGCCCGCGATCGAGGGGCCGGTTAAGCAGAGAATCGGAGGCTTCGTTTCTTGAAACAGGCGTTGAATTTCCAGCTGCAGGGCCGAAGGAATAGGCTCGATCATTTCGCTGCTTGCGAGGAAGCCTTTGGCGGCGGTCAGAATCGGCGTGTCCGCCCGCATAAGGGGCGCCGCCCGACGGATCACCGGGAGGATGCCGAGAGTGGACACGGCCAGAACGAGCAGCTCGGCCCCCGCCATCGCGTCTTCGATCTGAGTGCAATCGAAAACGCGAACCTGATCCGGAAGTCGCGTCGCCAAGCTCGGGTGCGCCTTGCCGGAAGACAGAGCATGATACACTTCGTCGTCCCGGTCAGTGCACCAAAGCGCCACGGCATAGCGACGATCCGTAAAGGGCACGGTGAGGGCGGCCCCCATGGCACCAGCGCCAAGAATGGTGATTTTCATGGTTGGTGCGTCTTTTGATCCTTTACTGGCCTTTATCTTCGCCCGGTGCCGACATGTGTTTGGCAATGTAGGCGGGTTCCTCCATTTTCGTCAAGAGATCGAGTTGAAGTTCGAGCCAGCTCATATGGCCTTCCTCGTCCATAACGATTTGTTCGAAGAGCTTTCGCGTGCCGATGTCGCCATCGTCCTCGGCTTGGCGGGCGGCGGAACTGTAGAACTCGATCGCCTCCTTTTCGTCGGCTAGATCGGACTCGAACATTTCGACCAGCGATCCGGCGATCAGGGGGGTCTTTGCGAGTTCGAGGTTCGGCTCGCCCTTCAGGAAAATGATCCGATTCATGAAGTCGTCGGAATGGCCCAGTTCCTCATGCATTTCTTCCCGCATCTTCGCGGTCAGGCGATCGAGTCCCCAGTCGGAAAGGATGCCGGCGTGCAACTGATACTGATGTGCCGCAGTCATTTCCATGGTCAGGGCTTTTTGCAGGTTTTCGAGAGTGGTTTTTTGGCTCATTGTATTCGGTGAATTGGTTTTGGTTTCGAAGCTCTGCGTAATCAGGCTTTCCGTCGTTTTCGTCCGCGCAGGCGACATGCCAATCCGGATTGAAGGATGCCTCGGAATGCGCCCGCGCCGATTCCTGTTCCGCCTACCTCCGACCCTCTTCCGTACTTCGGGCGACCTTTGGCTTGCCCCCGGGGGCCGGGGAAATCGGATTCGGGCTGTCCGAAGATTCCATGGGAAGTACGGAAACGTGGAAAATTACTTGCGGGCATTCGCCACCCGACACGGGCCTTGTGAGTGGCGCTTGGAGTTCTTTGTTTGCAAGTTGCAATACGCCCTCGGCGCGAATTTGCAAAAAGCGAAAGCAAAGCCCAGCTCTAACCCAACCCGACGTCCAACATCATCATAACGGTAAACCCGACCAGCGTCGAGAGGGTCGCCAAGTCCGTGTTGTCGTGGGATTGCGATTCCGGAATCAACTCCTCAATCGCGACAAACATCATGGCCCCCGCTGCGAAAGCGAGGGCAAATGGCAGAATCCAAGCCATCTGCACGACAAGGAGCGCACCCAGTAAGGCGGCCACAGGTTCGACCAGAGCGGAAGCCTGGCCAAAGAAAAAAGCGCGACGGGGCCTGCTGCCCTGACGGTGTAGCGGCATTGCGACGGCGAGTCCTTCCGGTACGTTCTGAAGGCCAATGCCCAGCGTCAGCGCGGTGGCCCCTGCCATGGTCGCTTCCAGGCTCACCTCGGTCCCATGGGCCATGGCGCCGAAGGCCACCCCGATCGCCGCGCCTTCGGGGATGTTGTGCAGGGTCATCGCGGAGAACAACAGGGTGGACCGCCGCCATTCCGTATGGAGACCCTCCGCTTTCGACAGGCTGTCTTTACCCGGGTGCAAATGGGGCAGAAGCTTGTCGAAAAGCCGAATGAACCCGGCACCAGAGAGGAAACCGACTGCGGCACCCAGCCATGGCATCGCGCCGCGATCGCGCAGAATTTCGATGGCGGGGGCCAACAAGGACCAAAAGCTGGCCGCGATCATGACCCCGGCGGCGAAGCCCATCATGACATCGGAGCTGCGCAGTGAAAACTCCTTCCTTAGGAACACCGCCGTTGCCCCGAGAGCGGTGAGCGACCAGGTGAATACCCCCGCGAAGAATGCCTGCCAGACGGGGGAGAGCTGTTGGAAAAAATCAAGCATGTATCGATGCGTCTGTGATTGGGAGAGGCGCATCGCCGCATCGCCAACGGTGAAGCACAGCGGGTGGTTGTGGCTAAATGTCCTGCTTCCGCAGGCGCAGGGCGTTGCTGATGACGGAGACGGAACTCATGCTCATGGCGGCGGCGGCGATCATCGGGCTGAGCAGCAGGCCGAAGAAGGGGTAGAGGATGCCGGCTGCCACTGGCACACCCAGTGTGTTGTAAATAAAGGCGAAGAAAAGATTCTGGCGGATGTTGCGCAGGGTGGCGCGGCTCAGGCGGATGGCTTTCTCGATCGCCCGGAGGTCGCCTTTGACCAGTGTGATGCCGGCGCTCTCGATGGCGACGTCCGTGCCGGAACCCATGGCGATGCCGACGTCGGCGGCGGCCAGGGCGGGGGCGTCGTTGATGCCGTCGCCGGCCATGGCCACGCGGGCACCGGCGTCGCGGAGTTTTTCGACGGCCTTTTGCTTGCCCTCCGGATCGATCCCGGCGCTGTAGTCGTCGATGCCGAGTTTCTTGGCGACGGCCTTCGCGGTGCCTTCGCTGTCTCCCGTGAGCATGACGATTTTCAGGCCGAGCCGGCGCAGCCCTGCCAGCGCCGGCCCGGTGCTTTCCTTGATCGGGTCGGCCACGGCGATGAGACCGATCGGCTTCTTGTCGTAGGCGACGTAAACGACGGTTTTTCCTTCGCCTTCCAGCGCCTCCGCCCGCTCGGCCAAGGCGTCGAGGCCGGAGGCGTCCTGTTCTTTCAGAAAGTCCGGTTTGCCGATCTGGATGGGCTTGCCTTCGATCTTGCCCGCGATGCCAGCGCCCGTAGTGGAGTCGAAGTCTTCGACCGCCTGCAATTCGATCTCGGCCTCTTCCGCCGCTGCCACGATGGCCGCGCCGAGCGGGTGCTCGCTTTCGTTTTCCAGCGAGGCGGCGAGACGCAGGAGCTTGTCTTCGTCCACGCCTTCGGCCGTCACGCGATCCGTCACCCGGGGCGCGCCCTCGGTCAGGGTGCCGGTTTTGTCGATTACGAGGGTGTCAATTTTTTCTAGGGTTTCGAGCGCCTCGGCATCGCGGATCAGCACGCCCTCGGAAGCGCCGCGCCCGACGCCGACCATCACGGAGATCGGCGTCGCAAGACCGAGTGCGCACGGACAGGCGATGATGAGCACGGCGACGCTGTTGACCAGCGCGTAGGTAAAGGAAGGATCCGGACCCCAGATGGCCCAGGCGATAAAGGCGATCACCGCCACGGCCACGACCGCGGGCACGAAGTAGGCGGCCACGCGGTCGGCCAGTCCTTGGATCGGGGCGCGGCTGCGCTGGGCCTTTGCAACCATATCGACGATCTGGCTGAGCATGGTGTCGCCGCCTACTTTTTCGGCCTCCATCTTGAAGGATCCGGTCTTGTTGATGGTGCCGCCGGTGACGGCGTCGTCTTCCGATTTTTCGACGGGATCCGGCTCGCCCGTGATCATGGATTCGTCGATCCGGGAGCTTCCCTCGGTCACGCGGCCGTCGACCGGGACTTTCTCGCCGGGCTTGACCCGCAGGCGGTCGCCGACCTCGACGTCATCGATGGAGACTTCTTCCTCCGAGCCGTCGTCTTTGATACGCCGGGCTTTTTTCGCACTCTGGTCCATCAGCTTGCGGAGGGCGTCGCCGGTGCGCCCGCGGGCGCGGGCTTCCAGCATCTGGCCGAGCAGCACGAGTGTGAGGATGACGGCGGCCGATTCGAAGTAGACCGGCACCATGCCGTCCTGTTTGAACGACTCGGGGAAAAGGTCGCCGAGAAGCAGGGCGGCGAGGCTGAAGCCGTAGGCCGCGCCGGTGCCGAGGCCGATCAGGGTCCACATGTTGGGGCTCCGATTGAGGAAGGATTTCCAGCAGCGTTTGAAAACGAAGGCGCCGCACCAAAACACGATGGGGGTGGTCAGGATGAATTGACCCCAGCGGTTCCAGATGTGGGGAATCCATTCCCGTATCCGCAGGCCGGGGATCATGTCGCCCATGGCGAGCAGAAACACCGGCAGCGCGAAAACGAGGGCGACCCAGAAACGCTTGGCCATGAAGCGGTGTTCCTCCGACTCCTGCGCCGCCTGCGGGGACTCCGGCTCCAGATCCATCCCGCACTTCGGGCATTCGCCCGGTTTGTCCTCCCTTACTTCCGGGTGCATCGGGCAGGTCCAGACGCTGGCCCCGCCGTCGGCTTCCGGATTGCGCTCCAGCGCCATGCCGCACTTAGGGCAGTCGCCCGGTTCATCGGATTCGACGCCTTCGCACATCGGGCAGTAATAGGCCTTTGATGGATTGGTATCCTCCGACTTGTCCGAGTTCGAGCCATGCGATTCATGGCACGCTTCCGACGGGTCTCGTTTTGATTCTTTGTTATCCTGACCCATGATTCTGAAAAGGAGGGGAGTTCTAAGCTGGTTTCTGTTGAAATGATTGTATCGGTAGCCGCTCAGGCGTCCATTTCACGGATGCATTGCCGTAGCCGTTGGGCGTCCTTCGGTGCGTGGGCCTTCTCGTCGTTGTCGAAGTAGGCGAACACGGCGTGCCCGCTTTTGCGTCAGTTGAGGCATTTTCATGTGGGTGATGTAGCGGCTGGCTTTCACGGAAAAGACAAAGTCGTCCGGCACCCGGCCGCACCAGTCCTCGACGGTGGCGGGATCGGGCAGGCTGTAGAAGGTGCCGTTCACCTCGACCGTGCCGAAGCGCTGCCCGTATTCCTCCAGCATGCGGGTGCCGCCGATTTTTTCCGAATAAAAGTCGCCCTTCCATGCGTCGTAATTCCAGCCGGAGGTGCCGGTGTGAATTCCTTTAGGTATTTCCATGTTTGTGGATTTCCAGGATGGGAAGATGTTAAGCCGCATTCTTTGTGCCAGACGCGTAGTGGAGGTAGCGATGCGACGCCAGACGCGTCGACCTTGTAGGTGGACATCAGCCGGATGGACGTCGACCCCGCTGGCCCCTCGACAGGCTCGGGGCCTTGAGCCTGTCGAAACGGCGCGGATTCGCTACATTGCTGAGAAGCTGACGAGAAGCCCAGCAATAGCGATCTGCTTAGAAGGAGTGCAGAATGCATGATCAAAGTCAGGTTGCCGAGTAAACTGCAATGTGTGGCGTCGGGTCAAGGTAACTTCATTTAGACCGTAGCTTGGTGATCGCTTGGAACGCGACGGTTGGATCTCTTTGGCATCGCTCTTGTATGGAAGGCCAGGATTCATCGGGAAAGACATTAGCTTTGATTGCGATGAG
>Ga0208112_100737_pt1 | contig 19556 bp, 19 predicted proteins | sample HotLakConsoUCCLE_FD_184736 | JGI IMG/M metagenome (GOLD analysis project Ga0208112, IMG submission 184736) | Hypersaline microbial mat communities from Hot Lake, Washington, USA - Hot Lake Consortium UCC-LE (SPAdes) (version 2) ... | reverse complement strand
TTGCGCAAAACAGCCGTCACCCGAAGCTTTCCGTAATCCTCATCCATAAGTGTCCACCTCCATGTTGGTGGACACCTCTTCCTATAACTCACTCAATCTCGGAAGGTGCAGAGAAATTCGCGTTTACGATGCTTTCGATTTGCGCGAAACGGCCGAGTTTGAGACCGTGTTTTCCGCTTTCAAGGAACCAACGAAATACTGGGTCAGGTCGACAAAGCCTCGAGAGGACAGAAAGTACCCGACAAAACCAATCGTCGGATTTTTAAGTCAGAAGACCTCAAGCACGTTGAATGGTGGCTGGAGCCAACCTTCTGATGCGGCGGCAAAACTGCACGAGGCGGGATATGTCATCGTTGACAAGAATGACCTGCCGCTGCCGCTGCCAGAAGAATACTCGCACCTGATGCGCGGTGCCGACAGGGCCCGTTTCGTGGCCCTCAACTACTTCATCGAACCGGCGCGGGAAGCTGGACAGTCAAGCGTCGCCATTCGCGCAGGTGAACTTCACGATCTATGCGGGCTCGAGAAAAACTGGGCGAATGTCTGTCAGGCCTTGGAAGGCGAAAAATTTCAGTCTCTGGCCCAGGTGGCTGCTCCGAAAATTGAGGGACCTGCAAGAAGTACCACGACAATGTTCACCTTTGAGCTCGGACCAAAGGACTTCATAAAAGGCGAACACATGCCGCATTCAGCAAACACAGCCGCAGAAAACTTGATCCTGTTCGGCCCACCAGGCACCGGGAAGACCTATCGTACGGCGGCCGAAGCCGTAAGGCTATGTGGGGAGGAAGTGCCGGAGGACCGCGAAGATCTCATGGCTGTTTACCAAGGACTTCTTGCTGCGGGACGGATCGAGTTCGTCACCTTCCACCAATCCATGGCCTATGAAGAGTTCGTCGAGGGACGCCAGCCGATGACCGGCGCGGACGATGGCGAGGACACATCCACGGCCGACTTCCGGTTGGAAACCGTGCCGGGCATTTTCCGTCGCATCGCAAGACGTGCGGAGGTGAGCAGAGGAACGGTCAGTTCTGAAACAAAGCTTTCGCTCGAAGGCCGACGTGTTTTCAAGATGTCGATAGGCGCGAAGTATCTGCCCGAAGACGCACCTCTCTTTGAGGAAGCAATCGAGAAGAACTGCGCGATCTTTGGGTTCTACGAGTTTGATCTCTCCGATCCCCGATTTGACACACGCGAGGCAATCCACGCCGCTGCGGAGGCCCGGCGTAAGGAAGACTCAGAGGCCTTTGTTTCTCAGCCAGCCTCAATGATGACCAACCTTTTCCGGAACAGCCTGAAAGTCGGTGACGTACTAATCGTGACCAAGGGGAATTTGCTCGTCCGCGCAATCGGTATCGTCGAAGGCGACTACGAGTTCAGACCGATAGAGGGGCGTGCTGGGGACTATGCCCATCGCCGCGCAGTGAATTGGCTTTGGGTTGATCGGGATGGCATAGAAGCGAGCGATGTTGCCAAAGTTGGCCTCGTTCAGCGGACGATCTATGAAATCGACAAATCCTCGTTCAACGTGCCGGCCCTGGAACGCTACATGAACAGCCAGCAGCACGAGGGGCCATCCGAACCCGAACCTTTCGTCCTGATCATCGACGAGATCAACCGCGCCAATATCTCCAAGGTGTTCGGCGAATTGATCACTCTCTTGGAACCGGACAAACGGCTCGGCCAATCGAACCAACTGAAGGTACGCCTTCCATATTCCGGGGACGAGTTCGGTGTTCCGTCGAACCTGCATATCGTCGGGACGATGAACACGGCAGATCGCTCCATCGCCCTGCTCGATACGGCGCTGCGGCGGCGGTTCACATTCCGCGAAATCATGCCCGATCCGAATGTTCTGAAGGAGGCTGCGGCTCGCACGGGCATCGATCTGCCGGTCCTTCTGACGATCATCAATGAACGGATCGAGTATCTCTATGACCGTGACCACCAGATCGGTCATGCCTATTTCACCGGCTGCGACACCCGAGCGGATGTGGACCAGGTCATGCGGCACAAGGTGATCCCGCTGCTGGCCGAGTATTTCTTCGAAGACTGGGGCAAGATCGCCGCGGTGCTGGGCGATTTGGATACGCATGACGGGCCGATAGAGGGCGGCTTTCTGAACAGGTCCGTCCTGAAGGCACCGCCGGGGCTCGACAATGGTGAGGCGATGCAGCGGTTTCGGTGGGACGTGCGCGACGACGGCTTCGATTACGCGCGGCTTCTCGGCTCATGATCCGCCGCACGCTCCGCGAATGGCAGCGCATCGGCTACGGCGATGACGACACGACCATCCCGCCCGCCGAGGCTGATCGGATTGCCGCCGTTGCGGCGCGCTCGAGCTTCGCGGGGCGTGGCGGTGAAGGTGTTCTTGAGCATGGCCGCAAAGGGTTGCGGGCGCGCGGCGTGGTCGGTGTGATTGCAGCGCAGGGCTGTCAGCTGGAGATCCTCCCGAAGATCGAGGGCCTGGGAGAACACGAGACCACGGACGAAGCCCTTCGCCGCCGCCTGATCCACATGCTGGCAGTTGTCCACGATCTGCGGATTGATGCAGGATCGCTGGCGCAGCTCGGATGGCAAAAGGACACCATTCTGGAATTGTTGATCCGGCTGTTTTGTGCGCGCCTCACGGAAGCGGTGCGCATCGGACTGCCGCGCCGGTATGTGGATCACGCAGACGACCTCCCTGCCCTGCGCGGCAGCCTCGACGTCACCCGACAGTTTTCACGCCATGCAGTGGCGCCACAAAAGCTGGCCTGTCGGTACGACGATCTGTCCTCTGACATCGCGCTCAACCAGGTGATGCGCGCCGCCGTCACGCGTTTGCAGCGTGTGGCTCAGGCCCCTGACAATCAGCGTATCCTGCGCGAGTTGGGCTTCGCCTATGCGGACGTGACCGAGGTTCCCGTCCCGGCGCTGCGATGGGACCAAATCATACTGGATCGGACCAATCAGCGGTGGCGCGAGCTTCTTTCCTTCGCGCGGCTCCTGCTTGGGGATCGGCATCAGCAGACCAGTGCCGGGGCTACAGATGGTCATGCGCTCTTGTTCGAGATGAATGCCTTGTTCGAGCAATACGTCGCCAGACTGGTCACCCGTGCTCTGGCGGGAAGCGGTTACCGTGTTGCAGCGCAAGGCGGGCACCGTGACTGCCTGTTCGAAGCGGGTACGGGACGGTTTCGGACCAAACCGGACCTCATCATCCGGCAGGGGGATCGAACCGTCCTCGTCATCGACACCAAATGGAAACGGATGGCGCCGCGCATCGACGACCCGAAGCAGGGTGTCAGCCAGGCCGATGTGTATCAATTGATGGCCTATAGCCAGCTCTACCGCTGCCCGGAGGTCATGCTGCTCTATCCACACCACGGTGATCTGCCACCCGAGCCGATTTCGACCCGCTACGCAATCGGCAGCGACGGCGCCGCAGAGACCCTCCAGGTTGCGACTCTGGATGTCAGCGGCCCTACACATGCGCATATCGAAGCCCTGAAACGCCTGTTGGCGCAGACCTTGCCTGCGGCGGTCGCCGCTTGAGCGCGTCTGAGGCAAGATACTCGCGCGGCGGCGACGTCTGGTGTGACCCGTCCATTCCGAGAAAAACAAGAGCGCCGCTCGGAAGACACCGGTCCGTCAGAAAGCCATGTCGTCAATGGTGAGCCCGCGCCCTAGAGGCGCCCGGCGATCCGGAGCGCATTGGCCTCGACAAGCTCCGCAGTCTGCGCGACATATCCGGCCGTTGCACCCGGCAAGGCTGCGACCTCTTCGGTGACCTCGACGCGGTTGGCCACCAGACGATCGACAAGCTCCTGCACACGGTTCCGGACATCGGTCGGGCGGTAGCCGATCTCGCTGGCGATCGCCTCCCAATGCCGGCCCGCGATGCCATCGGCCGTACGCTTCTTGCCCGCGATGTTCTGGGCGAAGGCCTGTACCACATGGGGCCAGGCCAGCACCGACGAGACATCGTAGAGGGGCGCGAGACGGGGCGGCTCGGCAAGCGGCAGGATCAGAGAGTAGTTCTTTGCATGCGCGTCGGTGTTCGCGACGAGGATGTTGAAGATGACCTGATCGAGCAAGGACAGCGCATCGCGCGCGCTGACATGCCGCCCGGTCTCGAGGAGAGATTTCAGATCGAGCCCGGGCAGCGTGCCGCGCTCGTATTTCCGGCCCGGGGGCAGGCCGTTGGCCTGCGCGAAATCCTCCTGGTGGAGGCGCACCAGCTGACCCTGGCGACCGAGCCTTCGGTCATAGCGCAGGACAGCGATCGCGCTGCGACCCTCGGCTTGCAGGATGGTCGCCTGCGCGGCCTCCAGCCCCAGGGCCGCGGCCATCCGAAGGCACCAGACCTCATTCTCGGTGATGCCAGGCAGGTTGGGGTTGTCCGGCTTCACGATCAGGGTCGAGGGCGCGCCGTGCAGGGGGACGGCCAGGACATCGCCCGGTTCGGGCAGGCGCAGCACCGGCCTGCCATCGGGATCGAGCACTGCCAGCGCGGATTTCTTCTGGCCGCCGGCCAGCGATTGCCGCACGCCCTCCTCCCCGACGAGGAACGGTCGGCTGCCGAGATCCTCGAAATGGCGATCAAGCGCCGCGGCGGGGGTGTCGATACCGTAGAGATCGGTGAGCGGGCGATGGGCCCAACGGCTGCGGTCGGAGGCCAGCCCGAAAGAAAGCGCGCCGGCCGTATCGCCGCCGATCCGTTCGAGCATGGCCAGCGCATCCGCCTGATCGAGGCCAAGGGAGCGGGTGAGGCTGCGGAGTTGTTCCTCTTCCGGCAAGAGATTCGCGAGCCAGGGCGAGGTGATTTCGGACGTGTACGGGGCCGCGCGCAGAGGCATCGTGACCGACAGCGGAAACGCGCCCGTCGTCTGCCGCCAGCGGTCCGCGTAGCGCAGCGAGAGCGCGCCATCTGAGGCGACCTCGACATCGGCCACGTGCAGCGCATCGAACCAGACCGGCACGGATCGCGTCACAGGTAGTCCCCGAGATCGTAGCCTTCCGCGGGGACGTCGCTACCGGTGCTGGCGGCGTCTGCGGGATCCTCCAGCAAGGTCCTGACCGGCACCCGAAGCGCCGCCGCGATCTTCGCCAGCGTCGTCAGCCGGGCATCGCGCTTGCCCGTCTCGATCAGCGACAACGCGGGCGCACTGATCCCTGTGAGGCGAGCAAGCTGCTCGAGCGTGAGGTCCTGATCCGCACGCAGCGCCCGGAGGCGTCGCCCGACATCGGCGAGCAGGTTCGGTTCGATCTCCATGGTCATCACGATATGACTTACCCTTTTCGGTAAATATACCGGTGGATGTTCGAGATTTCAAGCCATCTTATCCTTATCGGTAAAATGGCGTCAGTCTTGCCAAAAACAGACGGGTTATTACCGCATTCGATAAGAAGGATGGTGCCAGTCAGGCCTCCCCACGGCCCAATGGCGCCTTAGTCGTCCCGCGCGGTGCGCGCCGCGCCTTCGCAAAGCCGCGATCCGTCGCGATGAAGCGTTCGAGCATGGGGACCACCAGCTTCTTCGGTTCGATCGGCCCCTGCCCCGCCTCTTGGCCGAGGATTTCCCCATAGGCGATCAGGTCCCGATGGAGCTCTGCGGGCAATTCCACGGTCAGCTTGACCGGCTTTTTGTCCGGGATCGGACCGAGTTTCAGCTTGGTCATGTCAGCCTCCGGGTGGCGCGAAAACTAGGTCGCGCGTGACGATCACGCGGACGGGGAAGCCAGGACGGATGGTCAGCGTCGGCGGGACCTCGAGCTGGCGTTGGACGATGCGCTGGCCAGCCTCGTTGATCGTGTCGAGGGCCCCGTCGCGGAGCGCACGGGCGAGGCGGTCTTCCTCGTCGAGGGAAAGCTCCGCGCCGACGGCCAGCAAGGTCGACAGCCCTGCTGCGCGCAGGATGCTGGCCCAGTGATTGTCGACGCGGTCCTCTAGACCGGCATAGCCCGCGGCATCCGCCCCGGGCTGGCGTTCGAGCACGAGGGACCGTCCATCGGGGAAGATCAACCGGTTCCAGACGAGGAGCACGCGGCGCTGACCGACGGTCACGCCGTCGTCGTAGGCGCCGATCAGGCGGGTGCCCTGGGGGATCAGAAGCAAGCTACCCGTCGGGCTGTCGTATACGTTCTGGGTGACCTGCGCAGTGATCTGGCCGGGAAGGTCGGAGCGAATACCCGTGATCAGCGCGGCCGGGATGACGGAGCCGGCCTGCAGGAGGTAAGGAGACGCTGGCGGCTGCACGCGGTCGGGGGCGACCGTGCGGCGGTCGATCGGCGCGGTCAGGAAGGCCTGGCGTGGATCGGTCTCCGGGGCAGCGGCCAAACCGCTCCCCGGAGCTGCAGGCGGCATCTGGAACCCGGTGGACGCGGCTGTCCCAGGGCGCGTCTGGAAGAAGAGGTCACTGACCCGTGCGGCCTCCAGTTCGGCAAGCCTCTGCTGTTCCGCCGGGTCCATGGTCGGCGGCGCGAGGCTTGGAGCCGCGATGGGCTGGCCACGTTGCTGCGCGTCGAGGATGCCGCCGCCGAGATCGCCCGGCAGGGGCGGACCGAGCCGCGGGATCGCGTCATAGCTCCCCGGCAGATCGCGGAGACCGTCGGCGGGCTGGCGGCGGTCCGTGGTGATCAGCTCTTCAGGGGCTGCAGTTCGGTCCGGACGTTGCAGGCCATAGATCAGTGCGGCACCGATGCCGAGTCCCGCGATGACGCCGAGCCCGACAATCACCTTGCGCGAAATCCGCGTCACGCGGGGTGGATCGGCGCGCAGGCGCATGGCGGCGGCGGTGTCGGTCGATGTCTCGCTCATGTCCCCTGCTCCGCGCGCTGCCGCACCACCGTCGCCTCGGTCTGGGGTTCGATGCGCAGAACGCGGACCACCTCCTGCCGGGGCCCGCGTCCGAGGCGCAGCTCGGCGGCACCGAACAACCGATCGACGATCAGCACATTGCCGTGGATCCGGGAGTTGACGATCTCCAACTCACCATCGGAGCCGAGCACGAAGAGCGGCGGCATCTCGCCCTGGGCGATGCCGCGCGGGAAAACGACAAAGACCCGTCGCCCGTCGTCGAAGACCGAGACCGGCCGCCAGGGCGGGCTGTCGCCCTGCAGCCCATATCGGTGATTGCGAGCATGCGCGGGCGGGATGCGCGGCGTGGCCGGCGCGACGCGTGGGGCTTCAGGCGCACGCGGGTAGGCCCAGGAAATGGCGGGCATCCAGGTCTCTTCGCTGGCATTGAGCTCGATCAGGTAGGTGCGCCGGTCGGTCGAGATCACGAGGTTGGTGCTGATGTCGGGCCGCGTGGGTTTCACGAGGACGAGGACGCGGGTGTCCCGACCCGCGCCGCTTTCGGTGTCGCCGATGATCCAGCGCGCGGTGTCGCCCGCCGCGATCGGGCCGGTGCCAGCCAGGCGTTCGCCGGGTTCGAGGGCGATGGTCGTGATCTGACCCGGGGCGGCGTAGACCTGATAGAGCGCGCCCTCGGACCAGGGGTAGATCTGGATCGAATTGAAATACCCCGCCTGCCGCGGCTCGACGCGGGCGGCCGCATTGGCATTACCGACTTGCGCGACGGGTGTGGCGGCGGCCTCCCCGCCCCGGCTCGGGGTCCAGGCGGGCGGGACATGGAGCGGGCGCGGCCGGTCATCGGGTGCGATCACGGGAGGTGACGGCAAGGGCGGGACTTCGTCATCATAGGCGAATTCGGGCGGGCGGTCGCTGGCGCAGCCGGCCAGAAGCGTGGTGATGAGAAGCACGGTGGGCAGGATCGGTCGGATCATTGGCTCATCTCCCGCGACCAGTTGATCGCGTTGACATAGATTCCGAGGGGGTTGGCGCGCAGGCGGTCTGCCGTGCGCGGCGGGTCGATCACGATGGTCAGGATCGCGGTCCAGCGTTCGGTGCGGGCGAGCTGGCCATTCTCGTAGTGCCGCTCGGACCAGGCCACCCGGAAACTGTCGGGCGAGGCGCGGATCACGCTCGAGACCTCGACGGAGACCTGGTCCTCGCCCACCCGTGTGAAGGGATCATTGGCGCGGGCATGGTCGTTCAGCGCCAGTGCACCGCGGTCGGTGGTGAACTCATAGGCGCGGAGCCAGTTCTGCCGGACCACTATCGGATCGGCAGGCAGGCCCCGGACCTCCTCGATGAAGCGGGCGAGATGCCAGGCGATCTGCGGATCGCTCGGGCGATACCCGGCACTGGCCGCCTCGACGGCGCGGGCCTCGCCATGGCGGTCGATCTCGACGACGTAAGGCACGACGGTGCCGCGCGCCGATTGCCAGACCAGCGCCGAAGCGAAGCCGCCCGCGAGGATCAGGCAGCCGAAGGCCATGAGACGCCAGTTCTTCGCCTGCACCCGGGCGGAGCCGATGCGCTCGTCCCAGACCTGGGCGGCCTTCTGGTAGGGGGTCTCGGGTGCGGGTGTCTTGCCGTAATGCGCGGCGGCGCGTTTGAAGAGGCTCATGGGCGGTCGCTTTCGGAAAGGGAAACGGAGGCACCGGAGCCGGGGCTGTCCCCGGCGCGCAGCGCGTGGGTGGCGGCGGAGACGCCATGGCTCATGGCCTGGCTGCGGCGCAGGGAGCGCGCCCAGGCGGGCGGACTGCCAGCGGGGGCGGACGAGCCAGTCGACGCGCCAGCCACGCTGCCGTGCGAAGAAGTGCCGCCAGTGGCGGCGAAACCAGCGCGGGCACCGGCGGCGTGGCTTGCTTTGACCGCTTCGGAGGCCGAGGTGGCGGCGCGGCGCAGGGGCGATGCAGCCGCAGATCCCGTGGCCCGGGCAACACCGCCGAGACCGGAGGCGACCCCTGCTGCCCCGGTCTGGCCCATCGATCCGAGACTATAGGCGGTGGAAGCCGCGCCCGTGGCTGCAGCAGCGCCGCGCGTGGCGGCGGCCCCGCCCGAGGCGAGCGCCCCGGCCCCGCGGGCGCCGAGCAGGACCCCGCCACCCGCCGCGACGGCCGCCCCACCGACGGCAAGCCCGGTGCCGACGGCCGCGCCTGCGCCCAGTTGCGGCCCGCCAGAGACAAGGCCCGTGGCAATGCCGGGGCCGAAGATGCCGAGACCGAGGAGCGAGAGCGCGGCGAGCACGATCGCCATGGCCTCGTCGATGGTGGGCGTCACGCCCCCGAACCCGGCGGTGAACTGGCCGAAGAGCGTCGAGCCGATCCCGATGATCACCGCCAGCACCAGCACCTTGATGCCGGAGGAGACTACGTTGCCCAGCACCCGCTCGGCCATGAAGGCGGTCTTGCCGAAAAGACCGAAGGGGATCAGCACGAAGCCCGCGAGCGTCGTCAGCTTGAACTCGATCAGCGTCACGAAAAGCTGCACGGCGAGCAGAAAGAAGGCCAGGAACACCAACGCCCAGGCGAAGAGCAGGCAGGCGATCTGGATGAAGTTCTCGAAGAAGGCGACGAAGCCCATGAGATCGGCGGTGGATTCCAGAAGCGGCCGCCCGGCATCGAGACCTGTCTGCGCCACCCGGCCCGGGCGCAGGAGATCGGCAGGCGAGAAGCCGGTGCCGGAGGCGAGCAGTCCCAGCCCGGCGAAACTGTCGAAGACGATGGCCGCAAGGCTGTTCCAATTGGAGATGAGCCAGGCGAAGACGCCGACGAAGAGGGTCTTTTTCACGAGGCGGGCGATGATGTCGTCATCGGCACCCCAGGCCCAGAAGAGCGCGGCCAGCGTCACGTCGATCACGATGAGCGTGCTGGCGATGAAGGCGACCTCGCCGCCCAAGAGCCCGAAGCCGCTGTCGATATAGGAGGTGAAGACCCCGAGGAAGGTGTCGATGACGCCGGTGCCGCCCATGGCTCATTCGTCCCCGGTTCGGTCGCGGCCGAGAAAGCGGTCGCGGGTTTCGGCCCAGACGGCGAGGCAGTCGGGATCGGAGGCCGCAGCCTCACCCAGTTCCTGACAGCGCCGTTGTTCGGCCCGCAAGGGATCGGACTCGGGAGCGGAAAGTGCTGCCGGACGCACCGCCTGCCCTTCCTCGTCGCGGCTCATCTCCACCACCGCTGCGGTGATCGCGATGGCGACAAAGACGATGGCCGCGATGCGGGCGAGAACCGATCCCTCCATGGGCCTGCCCCCTTCAGTTGTTGAACATTCGGGCAGTACCGGGCTGGTAGCCCGCGCCCGGGGTGAGGAAGCGATCGCGCTGGACCCGGCCCTGTTCGGCAGCCGCGGATCGCTCGGCCTCGACCAGCGCGGTGGCGCGGCCATTGGCAGCCACGACGGCGATCAGGTCGGCGATCTGCTGGGATTGCAGCGCCAGAAGCTGGTTGCCCGCTTGGGTCGCCTGCAGGGCGCCGACGGCGGACTGGCTTTCACCGACAAGGGCCGAGAGCTCGGCGCGCTGGCCGTCGAGATTGCCGACGACACCCGCCTGCACGCGCAAGGCGTCCTGCAGACCGCCGACGGTGTTTTCCCAGCGGGAGCGCGCATCGGCCAGAAGCTGCGCCTCGGGCGCGGCCATGGGGATATTGGCATAGTCCTGCTGGAAGACCTGATCGATCTGGGCGACGTCGAAGGCGATGTTCTGCGCCTGGGACAGAAGCTGCCGGGTCCGGTCGACATTCTGCTGCAGCGCCTGCAGCGAGGAATACGGCAGGCTCGCGAGGTTGCGGGCCTGGTTGATCAACATTTGCGCTTCGTTCTGCAGCTGGGTGATCTGGTTATTGATCTGCTCGAGCGCCCGGGCGGCGGAGAGGATGTTCTCGGCGTGATTGCGTGGATCGTAGACGATGCGCCCGCCCCCGCCGAAGAAGAAGGCCTGGGCGGGCGTCGCGAAGATCGGCGCGAGGCCGAAGGGTGCTGCGAGCGTCAGGGCCAGCGCGGAAGCGCTGGCGAGACGGGAAAAGCGATGGGCGGCATGGGTCATGAGGTAGTTTCCTTTGTGGGTTCGGGGGCTTGGCGGATCGGGGCATCGGCTGGCTCCGGCTCCAGCGCGAGATTGGTGAGGTCAGGGATCAGCTCGGCGGCCCAACCGACCCCGCGGGCTTCGAGCCAGGCCGCGAGAAACCCGTCGCGACCGTGCTCCGCGAGGATGTCCGAGATCAGGGACTGGTCGGATTTTGCGGAGGCTGCGCAGAGCGCGAGGCCGACTTCCGAGAGACCGAGTTCGAAGAGCCGATTGCCGCGCCGCGACTGGCAGTAGTAGTCGCGCTTGGGCGTGGCGCGGGCGAGGATCTCGATCTGCCGGTCGTTGAGGCCGAAACGGCGGTAGATCGCGGTGATCTGGGGCTCGATGGCGCGTTCGTTGGGCAGGAGCAGCCGGGTCGGGCAGCTCTCGATGATCGCGGGCGCGATGGCCGAGACGTCGATATCCGAGAGCGACTGGGTCGCGAAGATGACCGAGGCATTTTTCTTGCGCAGCGTCTTCAGCCATTCGCGGAGCTGGCCTGCGAAGCCCTCGTCATCGAGCGCGAGCCAGCCCTCGTCGATGATCAGCAGCGTCGGCCGCCCATCGAGCCGATCACCGATGCGGTGGAAGAGATAGGAGAGGACGGCGGGCGCTGCGGCGGTGCCGACCAACCCCTCGATCTCGAAGGCCTGCACTGAAGCTGCACCAAGCTCTTCGATCTCGGCATCCAAGAGCCGGCCATGGGCGCCGCCCAGGCAATAGGGTCGCAGGGCCTGTTTCAGGTTGGAGGATTGCAGCAGGACCGCGAGACCGGTGATCGTGCGTTCACCAACCGGGGCCGAGGCCAGCGAGGTCAGCCCGGACCAGAGATGCTCCTTCACCTCCGGGGTGATCGCGATGCCTTCGCGGGCGAGGATCGCGCCGATCCAGCCCGCAGCCCAAGAGCGTTCGGCCGGATCGTCGATCCGGGCGAGCGGCTGGAGGGAGACCGTTGTGTCCTCACCATCGGTCAGCTCGCCGCCGAGATCATGCCAGTCTCCGCCCATGGCGAGGGTGGCGGCGCGGATCGAGCCTCCGAAATCGAAGGCGAAGACCTGGGCGCCCGGGTAGCGGCGGAACTGGAGCGCCATGAGCGCGAGCAGCACGGATTTGCCCGCCCCGGTAGGACCCACGACCAGCGTATGACCGACATCGCCCACATGAAGCGAGAGGCGGAACGGCGTCGCGCCCTCGGTCTTGCCGTAAAGCAAGGGCGGGCCGTCGAAATGCGTATCGCGCTCCTCCCCGGCCCAGACGGCGGAGAGCGGGATCATGTGGGCGAGGTTGATAGAGGAGATCGGCGGCTGGCGGACATTGGCATAAGCCTGCCCGGGCAGCGAGCCGAGCCAGGCGTCGACGGCATTGACCGTCTCGACCATGGCGGTGAAGTCCCGGCCCTGCACCACCTTCTCGACGAGGCGGAGTTGCTCGTCGGCGCGGCGCGGGTCCTCGTCGCAGACGATCAACGTCGCCGTCACATAGGCCTCGCCCGCGATATCGGCGCCAAGCTCCTGCAGCGCCAGGTCGGCATCGGCAGCCTTGTTAGCGGCGTCCGTGTCGACCAGCGCCGATGGCTCGTTGGTCATCACCTCCTTCAGGATCGCGGCGATGGATTTGCGCTTGGCGAACCATTGGCGGCGAATGCGCGCGACCATCCGTGTGGCCTCCCCCTTGTCCATCAGGATCGCGCGGGTCGCCCAGCGATAGGGAAAGGCCAGCCGGTTGAGGTCGTCGAGGATCCCGGGCGTGGTGGCGGTCGGGAAACCCGACAGGGTCAGGACGCGGAGATGGACACCTCCCAACCGCGGCTCGAGCCCGCCGGTCAGCGGCTGATCGGCCAGGAGCGCGTCGAGATAGGTTGGGGTTTCCGGCACGCGGACGCGGTGTGCCTGCGTCGAGATTGTGGAATGCAGGTAGGTCAGCGTCTCGCTGTCACCCATCCAGCGGCATTCGGGCATGATGCCGTCGAAGAGCGCCAGCACCCGGTCGGTGCGATCGATGAATCCACGCAGCACCTCGCCCGCATCGATGCCGGTCTTGTCGCGGCCTTCGTAGAGCCAGGTCTCGGCCCGCGCGGCCTCCTCGGCGGGCGGCAGGTAGAGGAAGGTCAGGACATAGTCCGACTGGAAATGCGCCCCTTGCTCGGCGAAGCCCGCGCGGCGCTCGGCATCGAGAAGCGCCGAGGCCGGATCGGGAAAGCGGCTGTCGGGATAGTCGGCCGCCGGGACGCGCTGCGCCTCGACGAAGATCGCCCAGCCGGAGCCGAGGCGGCGGAAGGCGTTGTTGATGCGGCCCGCCACGGCGACGAGTTCCGCCGCGACCGCGCTGTCGAGATCGGGGCCGCGGAACCGGGCCGAGCGCTGCAGGCTGCCATCCTTGTTCAGCACAACGCCGGGGGCCACCAGCGCCGCCCAGGGCAGGTAATCCGCCAGCCGCGTTCCTTTCCGGCGATACTCCGCGAGGTTCATCATGGTTCTGCCTCAGACCTCGAGATGACCGGGAAGCCGCAGATGCCGGCGACCGACCTCGACGAAGAGCGGATCGCGCCGCGCGGCCCAGACCGCCACGACGTGGCCCATTAGGCCGATGACGATTCCCGCGATCCAGAGCTGCAGCCCGAGCCCGATGGCCCCGGCCAGCGTGCCGTTCAGGATCGCGAAGGCCCGCGGCGCACCGGCCAGCAGGATCGGCTCGGTCAACGCGCGGTGCACGGGGACGGTGAAGCCCGGCACGCCCGCCAGCTGCTCGAACGTGCTGTCCATCAGATCAGCGCCCCGCCGCCGAAGCTGAAAAAGCTCAGGAAGAAGGAGCTCGCCGCGAAGGCGATGGAGATGCCGAAGACGATCTGGATCAGGCGGCGAAAACCGCCAGAGGTGTCACCGAAGGCCAGCGTCAGGCCGGTGACGATGATGATGATCACCGCGATGATCTTGGCGACCGGTCCCTCGATCGACTCGAGGATCGATTGCAGCGGCGCCTCCCAGGGCATGGAAGAGCCTGCCGCCCGGGCGGGTCCGGCCAGCATCAGGGTCACGGTGGCGTAGGTGACGGCATGCGCGGCTCGCGCGCGCAGTCCGTGAGTGTTTCGTGTCATAAAGGGTCTCCTGTGTCGGTTTCCATCCCGGTCGGCCACGCCGCCGGGGTAATGCGGAAGTCGCCGTCCGGTCCCAGCCCGTCGACGTGCGCGAGTTCGGCGAGGTGGCGGTTGGCCCCGCGCCCGGAGAGGACGGCGATGAGATCGATGGTCTCGGCGATGAGGGCACGCGGCACGGTCACCACGGCCTCCTGTATGAGCTGCTCCATTCTTCGCAGGGCCCCGAGGGCCGAGCCCGCATGGATGGTGCCGATGCCGCCGGGATGCCCGGTGCCCCAGGCCTTCAACAGGTCCAGCGCCTCGGCCCCGCGCACCTCGCCGATGGGAATGCGGTCGGGGCGCAGGCGGAGCGAGGAGCGGACGAGATCGGAGAGCGAGGCGACCCCGTCCTTGGTGCGCAGGGCCACGAGGTTGGGTGCTGAGCATTGCAGCTCGCGCGTGTCCTCGATGATCACGACGCGGTCGGACGATCCGGCCACTTCGGCCAGAAGCGCGTTGGTCAGGGTCGTCTTGCCGGTGGAGGTCCCGCCCGCCACGAGGATATTGGCCCGCGCGGCAACACCCTCGCGCAACAGCGCCGCCTGGGTCTCGGTCATGATCCTGGACGCGACGTAGTCGGCGAGCGTAAAGACCGCGACGGCGGGCTTGCGGATCGCAAAACAGGGCGCGGTGACCACGGGCGGCAGGAGCCCCTCGAAGCGCTCGCCGGTCTCTGGCAATTCGGCCGAGACGCGCGGTCGCGCGGCATGCACTTCGGCCCCCACGTGATGGGCGACGAGCCGCACGATCCGCTCGCCATCGGCGGGCGACAGCGTGGCGCCGGTATCGGAGAGTCCTTCGGAGAGGCGGTCGATCCAGAGCCGCCCGTCGGGATTGAGCATGACCTCGATGGTCATCGGGTCTTCCAGGAACCCGGCGATGGCGGGCCCGAGCGCCGTGCGCAGCATTCGCGCGCCGCGGGCCATCGCTTCCGGTTTCCGAGCTGCCTCTGCCATGCTGTCCCCGTTCCGTGAGTGGCGGCCGACGGGCGGCCCTGGATCGGGTCCATCAAGAAAACCGGAAACCGGCGGCGCTCAACAGGTCTTCAAGGGGCGTAGGGCTCTGGCGTGCAAAGACAGGGAAAAGGTCTGGAGGCGATCAAACCGGCACCGCACGACCCATCTTGCCTTTTGGCATATATTATTTATATTGATGCCAAAGGAGAGAGCCATGCAGTTCGCCACGGTCCAGCCCGTCACCGCCCGCACTGATCTTCCCGTCATCACCGACGAGGAAGCCGCCGCGCTGGCGCGCACCACCGTCAACCTGTTCCGGGCCTGGGAGCTGACGGATGCCGAAGCCCGCACCTTGCTGGGCGAGATGGCGCAGCGCACCTGGGCGCGCTGGAAGACCGGCGATATCGGCCGAATCGACCGCGACCTGCGCGCTCGCATGGCGATCCTGATGGGGATCCACAAGGCGCTGCGCACTCTCTTCACCGACCCTGCCCGGGGCTATGCCTGGATCCGCAAGCCGAACGCCGCCTTCGCGGGCCGGAGCGCACTGGACGTGATGCTGCGGGGCGAGATCACCGACCTGATCGACCTGCGCGCCTATCTCGATGCCGAACGGGGCGGCTGGTGAATGTCCCTGTCCGGCGCGTGACCTGGTCGCGCACGGTCCGCATCATCCGCTCGATCCACCCGCCCATCGATCTCTTCGAGGACATCGCCGATCCGGCCGACTGGGAAGCGCTGGCCTCGTCCGAGGCCAAGTTCAACCCACGCATCCGCGAGAGCATCGGCGATCTGTCCAAGGTGCCCGTCGCCAGGCGCGTGACCGGCCCCGGCGCGAGCTGGGTCATGGCGCCTTTCGTGCATTGTTCGCCGCTCAGGCCGGGGCGGTTCTCGGACGGCAGCTTTGGCCTCTACTACGCGGGCGACCGCACCGAGGTGGCGATCGCCGAAACCGTCCATCACCACACCCGCTTCATGCGCGCCACGGAAGAGGCTCCTGGCTGGACCTCGCAGTTCCGCGAGCTGATCGGGTCGATCGACACCGATCTCGACGACGCCATGGGCCGCGCCGATCTGCTGGATCCCGAAGACTACCGCGCATCCCAGGTCTTCGGGGCCGAACGGCGCGCGACCGGATCGAACGGCATCACCTGGCCCAGCGTGCGCTTTCCCGACGGCCAGTGCATCGCGGTGTTCTGGCCCGACGTGATCCCGATCCCGACCCAAGGGGCGCATTTCGCGTATCACTGGAATGGGGAACGGGTCGATTACGTGAAGCGGTTGGATAATGGGGAGGTTTTTTCTGTTGTCGCCTAGCGTATTCAATCAGCCTCTTCAAACAGCCCCGAAACGCATTGCGACGGATGTTCGATCGCATTACCGTGCCAACGAACAGCGTTATCCAAGGGATTGTAAATACGCGGGAATTTCATCGGCTTTTCACTTGTGCGAGCCAACCGAGGAAAACGAAAAAACATGAACCAGGCTGCCCACAACAAGCTCATCTCATTCATCTGGTCCATCGCTGATGACTGCCTTCGCGACGTCTATGTGCGCGGCAAATATCGGGACGTCATCCTGCCGATGGTTGTCCTGCGCCGCCTGGATACCCTGTTGGAACCGACGAAAGACGCTGTGCTCGAAGAAGTCAGCTTCCAGCGCGACGAGATGAAGGCAACCGAGCTGGACGATGCCCCCCTGACCGCAGCATCCGGCTATGTGTTCTACAACACCAGCAAGTGGACGCTCAAGCAGCTCTACGCCACGGCCACGAACAACCAGCAGATCCTGCTGGCCAATGTCGAGGAGTACCTCGGCGGCTTCAGCGACAACGTCAAAGAGATCATCGCCCGCTTCAAGCTGCTCGAGCAGATGCGGCACATGGCGAACAAGCAGGTCCTGCTCGACGTCCTCGAAAAGTTCATCTCGCCCTACATCAACCTGACGCCCCATGACGCCGAAGATCCCGACGGCAACATGATGCCGGGCCTGTCCAACCTCGGCATGGGCTATGTCTTCGAAGAGCTGATCCGCAAGTTCAACGACGAGAACAACGAGGAAGCCGGGGAACACTTCACCCCGCGCGAAGTCATCCACCTGATGACCCACCTCATCTTCGACCCGATCAGCGACCGGTTGCCGCCGGTGATGACGATCTACGACCCCGCCTGCGGCAGCGGCGGAATGCTGACCGAAGCACAGAATTACATCAAGGAACCCGAAGGCCCCATCGCCGCCAAGGGCGACGTCTATCTCTACGGCAAGGAAATCAACGACGAGACCTATGCCATCTGCAAATCCGACATGATGATCAAGGGCAACAATCCCGAAAACATCAAGGTCGGCTCGACCCTGTCGACCGATGAATTCTCAGGCCATCGCTTCGACTTCATGCTGTCGAACCCGCCTTATGGCAAAAGCTGGAGCAGCGAGCTCAAGCATATCAAGGATGGCAAGGACGTCATCGACCCGCGCTTTCAGGTCGATCTGGCCAACTATTGGGGCAGGACGGAGACCGTCGACGCCACGCCCCGCTCCAGCGACGGCCAGCTGCTGTTCCTGATGGAGATGGTGGGCAAGATGAAGCCCACCAAGGACAGCGCCATCGGCGCGCGCATCGCATCCGTCCACAACGGCTCCAGCCTGTTCACCGGCGACGCGGGCAGCGGCGAATCCAACATCCGCCGTCACATCATCGAGAACGACATGCTGGACACCATCATCCAGCTGCCGAACAACCTGTTCTACAACACCGGCATCACCACCTACATCTGGCTCCTGACCAACGCCAAGCCGGAGGCGCGGCGGGGCCGCGTCCAGTTGATCGACGCCAACCTGATGTTCTGCAAACTGCGCAAGAACCTTGGCGACAAGAACTGCGAATTCGCGCCGGAACATATCGAGGAAATCCTTGCCGCCTACACGGCCTTTGAACCCATCGAACGCCAGCTTGATGCGAATGGCGATCCGACCGGCATCGCGGTACAGATCTTCGACAACGCCGATTTCGGCTATTACAAGGTCACCATCGAACGCCCCGACCGGCGCCGCGCACAGTTCAGTGCCGAACGGTTGGAACCCCTGCGCTTCGACAAATCTCTGCGCGAACCGATGGAGCATCTCTGGGCCGAACATGGCGAGAAGGTCTATGAACCCGGCTTCCTGAAATCGCAGGCCAAGGCGATCCAAGCCTGGTGCGAGGAGCAGGAGATCGCACTGAACGCCAAGAGCCGCGCCAAGCTGGTCGACACCGCCCTCTGGCAGCGGAACCGTGATCTGATCGGCGTCGGCCAACAGCTGATGCAGGCCATCGGCACCGAGGAGACGGCGGATTTCAACGCCTTCCGCGACCGGGTGGCCAAGGTGCTCAAGACCCGCAAGATCAAGCTGACGGCGACCGAGAAGAACGCGATCCTGAACGCGGTCAGCTGGTATGCCGAGGATGCGGAAAAGGTCATCGACAAGACCCTGACCTTCACCCGGGCCGAGCTTGAGGCCGTGGCGGCGCGGCTGGGTTGCCATATCGACGAACTGGGCGACTTCGGCCTGTATGCCCAGCCCGATGGCAGCTGGCTGACCTACGACTCCAGCACCGATCTGCGCGACAGCGAGGCGGTGCCGCTGAAGGACAGCATCCACCGCTATTTCAAGGCCGAGGTGAAGCCGCATGTGCCCGAGGCCTGGATCAACCTCGACACCGTCAAGATCGGCTACGAGATCAGCTTCAACAAGTATTTCTATCGCCACAAGCCGCTGCGCGGCCTTGAAGAGGTGACGCGAGATATTCTGGCGCTGGAGCAAAAGGCCGATGGTCTGATCGCGGATATTCTGGGGGTGAAGCCCGCCGACCTGTCGGGGGCGGTGTGATGAACGTTGCAGCCTGGCCGACCTATGACAGCTACAAGGAGAGCGGTGTCGAGTGGATCGGCGATGTGCCCGCAGACTGGCGCGTCGAACCGGGCCGCCAGTGCCTCTACGAAAACAAGGACAAAAACACTGGCATGAAGGAAGGCACCGTGCTTTCCCTGAGCTATGGCCGCGTAGTCGTGAAGGATGAGGACAAGCTGACCGGGCTAGTGCCGGAAAGCTTCGAGACCTATCAGATCGTCCAACCCGGCGATATCATCATTCGCGGCACCGACCTGCAGAATGACATGACAAGCCTGCGCACCGGGCTGGCGCGGGATACGGGGATAATTACGTCGGCCTACATCAACTTGCGGCCCAAGGCCGAGATTGACCCGGCGTTCCTGCACTACCTGCTGCATTCCTACGACGTGAAAAAGGTGTTCTATGCGCTCGGTTCTGGTTTGCGGCAGAACCTGTCTTATGACGATTTCAAATACTTGCGCCTGCCTATCCCCTCGCCCGAGGAACAACGCGCCATCGCGGCGTTTCTGGATGAGAAATGCGCCAAGGTGGACGAGGCGGTGCGGATCAAGGGTAAGCGCGAATTTCACTGCACGTATGCGGGTTTGGGGGCTTGAAAGCCCCGTTTTGCTCAGTTGGCGCTGATTTTTTTGAAGTTGAAGGGCAACAGATCGCTGATGTCGGCATCTTTGTCGCGCTG